>Ga0209061_1003979_pt1 | contig 14971 bp, 15 predicted proteins | sample Coa_R1_10_FD_187157 | JGI IMG/M metagenome (GOLD analysis project Ga0209061, IMG submission 187157) | Surface soil microbial communities from Centralia Pennsylvania, which are recovering from an underground coalmine fire - Coalmine... | ecosystem: Environmental > Terrestrial > Soil >...
CCACCGGGTCCAGCGACCGGACGCCGTAGCAGACCTGGATCACCAGCGGCCAGAACACCGCGAACGCGACCAGCGCGAACTTCATCGTCAGCGTCGCGCCCCACAGCACCAGGGCGACCGGCAGGATCGCGATGACCGGGATCGCCTTGAAGAACTCGATCACGCCGATCACGCTGCGGTAGGCGAAGCCGCTCGCGCCGATCAGCGTCCCGAGGGCGAGCGCCGCGGCGGCGCCGATCACCAGCCCGATCGCCCACCCTTCGAGGGTCTGGCCGATAGCCGTCCACAGCGTGGCCGACGACGCCTGGCGGCCGAGCGCGCTGGCCGTCGCGGTCATCGACGGGAACTCATCGGCCCGGATCAGCCCGGCCGCGCTCAGCCCCTGCCACAGCCCGAGCGCGGCGGCGAGCACCGCGATGCGGAGCCCGTAGCGGATCAGGTAGCGCCGCACCTACGGGTTCCAGACCATGCTCGACGCGGGCGGTTCGGAGCTGATGATCCCGAACTGCTTCATGTAGCTCTCGATCTGCCCGATCGACGCCACGTTGAACGAGGTGTCGAAGTTGGTGGCCAGGATCTGCTTCTCCGCGACCGCCATCGGCAGGTTGAGGTGCGAGGCCAGCGTCCGCTTCACCACCGCCTGGTGGGTCTTGGAGTAGGCGACCGACTCGTCCATCGCCGCGCGGAAGTCCGCGACGACCTTCGGGTGCGCGCTGATGTATGAGCTCATCGCGTCCAGGCAGGTGAGGGTGCCGTTCGGGAACAGGACCTGGTTCGGGTGGGTCAGCACGGTCGCGCCCTCGCTGAGGGCGGTCTGCGTGAACGGCGCGACGATCACCGCGGCCTGCACCCGGCCCTGGGCGAGCGCGGCGGGCATCTGCGGGAACGGGATCGCGATCTGGTGGATGCTGTGCGGGTCGATGCCGGCCTGCTTGGCCAGGACCATGACGGACAGCGAGTTCAGCGAGCTGAGCTGCACCTCGGCGACGTTCTTGCCGGCCAGGTCCTTGATGCTCGTGACACCCGAGCCCTTGGCGGCGACGAGCACCGTGCTGTCGTCCGCGGGGTTGGTCGGCTCGTTGCCGTCCACGGTGGACACGCACTTGACGCCGACGCCCTTGGAGTTGAGGTTGATCAGCACCGGGGTGGTGATGAACCCGAACTGCTCGGTGCCGCTGGCCATCGACGCCTCCACGGCGACCGGGCTGGCCTGCGCGACGAAGGTCACGTTCAGCCCGTGCTTGCGGAAGATGCCGCTGTCCTGGGCGTAGAACAGCGACGCGTCGTCGGAGTAGGGCACGTAGCCGAGCGTCACGTTCGTGACGCCCGCGGCCGAGCCCGCGGCCGGGCTCGCGCTCGTGCTGGCGCTGGCGCTGGCGCCGGTGCCCGCGCTGGTTGAACTCGATGACCCGCTGCTGCACGCCGCGGCCGTCAGCGCGAGGACAGCCGCGCCGAGCACGCTTATTCTCCGCCACCGGATGACTTGTCCCATGGGTCGCTCCGCTGCACTTGAGGTCTGTGCCTTTTACTGTGAATCAGCCGTCCGGGCCGCGGAATGCGGGCGGCCCGCAATTCTGCATTACGGAACAGATCGCGATCGCCTAGCCGAACGGACCGTGGCGCTGCCCAGTTTTCCAGGTCGCGTCTTGGGTGGCCGGCCCAATGGCTGGCCGGTGCTGTTGACTCCCCGGGCGCGCCGCGACACGGTGACAGAAGGGCACACGACGGCTCACGGGCTCAAGGAGGTATGCCGTGCTGTCGAGGGAGGACAACGAGATCCTGACCCGGGTCGGCCCCGGGACGATGATGGGCGACCTGCTGCGACGCTACTGGATCCCGGCGTGCCTGAGCTCGGAGATCGCCGAACCGGACGGGCCGCCCGCGCGCGTCCGGCTGCTCGGCGAGGACCTGGTGGCGTTCCGGGACACCTCCGGCCGGATCGGCCTCATCGAGGAGCACTGCCCGCACCGGGGCGCCTCGCTGTTCTACGGCCGCAACGAGGAGTGCGGCCTGCGCTGCACCTACCACGGCTGGAAGTTCGACGTCACCGGTCAGTGCACCGACCAGCGCAGCGAGCGGAACCCGTTCTCGCACCGGATCAAGATCACCTCATACCCGGTGCACGAGTCCGGCGGCATCGTCTGGACCTACATGGGCCCCGCCGAGACGATGACCCCGTTCCGCGACTTCGGCACCGAGTCGCTCCCGGCGTCGCTGACTGCCGCCAACAAGGAGGTCGTCTACTGCAACTGGGTCCAGTCGATGGACGGCGACCTCGACACCGCGCACATCTCCAACCTGCACCAGTTCGACGCGATCGACGACGTTCCCGACGACGGGACGGACAGGCCGGGCTACCCCTCGGGGTACATGTCGATGAAGTTCTGGCGGCACGACCCGGCCGCGCTGATCGAGGTGGACGACACCTGGCACGGGTTCCGCTACGCGGGCATCCGGGTCACGCCGAACGGCCACCGGCACGCCCGGATCACCGCCTACATCTTCCCGGCGAGCACGATCATCGCGCAGATCCCGTTCTCCACGCGGCAGATCTTCGTGGTGCCGGCCGACGACGAGCTGACGTACCGGTACAACTTCACTACCCAGCCGCCGCAGAACCCGCGGGGTTACGGCGGCCCGGTGTTCTTCACCTACGAGAAGTACCCGTTCTCGATGATGCCGCCGAACGGGGTCGTGCCCCGCGCCTACACCCGCGAGAACGACTACCAGATCGACCGGGTCGCCCAGAAGGGGACGTCCTACAGCGGGATCCGCGACTTCCGCAGCCAGGACGCGATGGCGACCGAGACCGCCGGCCCGATCTACGACCGGACGAAGGAGCACCTGGGCAGCACGGACACGGCGCTGATCCGGATGCACCGGATGCTGCTGCGGGCCGCCAAGGGCCTGGCGCGCGGCGAGCAGCCGCCGGCGCTCGGCGGCACGGGCGACTTCCGTTCCATCCGCGGCGCGGAGAAGGTCCTGGCCGACGGCGAGGACTGGCGGACGCTCGGCACCGACGACGACCCCGTGGTACGGGAAGCGCTGGCCATGCGCCAGGGCTAGCGGGAACCCCGGCCCGCGGGGGCCCGGCGGTGCCGCGCGGCGGCCCCGGGCGCGCGGAACGCCCCGGGCAGCCGGGCTGCCCGGGGCGTTCCGCGTTTCAGGCAGGGGCCTACACGCCGCTGCGGAGGCGCTGAAGCGCCTCCGCGAGGATGGCCTCGCCGTCGGCGTCGCTGCGCCGCTCCTTCACGTAGGCCAGGTGCGTCTTGTACGGCTCGACACGCGGCGGGGCCGGCGGGTTCGCCTTGTCCTGCCCGGCCGGGAAACCGCACCGAGGGCACTCCCACTGCTCGGGGATGGCAGCGTCGGTCGCGAAGCTCGGCCTGGTCTCATGCCCGTTCGAGCACCAGAACGACACCCATACCCGAGGCGCGGCCTCGCCGCGCTCCGCCTCGCCCATCGGGCCGGCGCCTACCCTGCTTCCGCGTATCGCATTGCCACTGCTCACAGACCACCCCTTGTCGCGGGAACCGTCACTACCGTAAAGCGCGCCACTCACGCCACGAGGCCCGCCGGGGCGCGGCCCCGGCGGCACCGAGGAGTCAGTGGTTGATCAGCCAGCCTAGGGCAACGATGCAGACGAACCACAGAACACCGAAGAAAATGGTGAGGCGGTCGAGGTTCCGCTCTACCACGGAGGACGAGCCGAGCGTGGAAGAGACGCCGCCGCCGAAGAGGTCGGACAGGCCGCCGCCCTTGCCCTTGTGCAGGAGAACGAGCAGCACCATCACGAGGCTCGTGATGATCAGGATGACCGATAGCGCGATCTCCACGACTGTGTTCTCCCCTTGGCTGTCAGGCTTGACTGTCAGGCCTGCCGCGGCTTGCCGGCCGCCATCTCACGGTACCGGCAGATCGCCGCGAACTCGCCGGCGTCCAGGCTGGCGCCGCCGACCAGGACACCGTCCACGTCCTGCTGGGCCATGATAGGCGCGATGTTATCGCTTTTCACTGACCCGCCATACAGGATACGCACACCGGCGGCGGGTCCGGCGCCATGAACGGCGGAAATGTGCCCCCTGATCGCGGCGCACATCTCCTGCGCGTCATCCGGCGACGCGACCTCGCCGGTGCCGATCGCCCATACCGGCTCATAGGCGACCACCATCGAGGCGACCGCCTCGGCCGGCACCTCCGCCAGCGACCGGTCCAGCTGGCCCACGCAGTGGGCGACGTGATCCCCGGCGCGCCGGACGCCGATGCTCTCCCCGACGCACAGGATCGGCGTGATCGACACCGCCAGCGCCGCCTTGACCTTGGCGTTCACCAGCGCGTCGTCCTCGTTGTGGTACTGCCGCCGCTCGGAGTGCCCGCACAGCACGTACGAGCAGCCCAGCTTGGCGAGCATCGGCCCGGAGATGTCCCCGGTGTACGCGCCCCCGGGGTAGGGCGACAGGTCCTGCGCGCCGTACCTGATCTGGAGCTTGTCGCCGCCGATCAGCGTCTGCACGCTGCGCAGGTCGGTGAACGGCGGCAGCACGACCACCTCGGTGAACTGGTAGTCCCGCGGCGTCAGGGTGAACGCCAGCTTCTGCACCAGCGCGATGGCCTCGAGGTGGTTGAGGTTCATCTTCCAGTTGCCCGCGATCAGCGGGAGCTTCTTTCCGTTCACGCGCTGTCACCCCGCTCGCCCGCGGACCAGGGGGCGCTCATGCTTCGAGCGCCGTCAGGCCGGGCAGCGTCTTGCCCTCGAGGTACTCCAGCGACGCGCCGCCGCCCGTCGAGATGTGCCCGAACGCGTCGTCGGGGAGCCCGAACGACCGGACCGCCGCCGCCGAGTCGCCGCCGCCGACCACGGTCAGCCCGTCGACTTTCGTCAGCGCCTCGGCGACCGCGCGGGTGCCCGCGGCGAACGCCGGGAACTCGAACACGCCCATCGGCCCGTTCCAGAACACGGTCCTGGCGTCGGCCAGCTTCGAGGCGAACAGCGCCCGGGAGTCCGGCCCGATGTCCAGCCCCATCCGGTCCGCGGGGATGGCGCCGGCCGGGACGACGGCCGACTCCGCGTCCGCGGCGAAACCGGTCGCGGCCACGATGTCGGGCGGCAGCACGATCTCCACCCCGCGCCGCTCCGCGTCGGCCAGCACGGTCCTGACCGAGGCGATGTGGCCGGCTTCGAGCAGCGAGCCGCCGACCTCGTGCCCGAGCGCGGCCAGGAACGTGTAGGCCATCCCGCCGCCGATCAGCAGCCGGTCGGCCAGCCTGAGCAGGTTCCCGATCACGCCGAGCTTGTCCGACACCTTGGCCCCGCCGAGCACGACGACGTACGGCCGGGCCGGGGACTCGGTCAGCCGGCGCAGCACGGCCACCTCGGCGACCACGAGGTCCCCGGCGGCATGCGGCAGCAGCCGCGGCAGGTCGTAGACCGATGCCTGCTTGCGGTGCACCACGCCGAACCCGTCGCCCACGTACACGTCGCCGAGCGCTGCCAGCCGGGCAGCCAGCCGCTCCCGTTCGGAATCATCCTTGGCGGTTTCCGCGGGCTCGAAGCGGACGTTCTCCAGCAGCGCCACGTCCCCGCCGGCCAGCCCGGCGACAACCGACTGCGCCGACGGCCCGGCCACATCGGCCGCGAACGCCACCGGCTTGCCGAGCAGCTCGCCGAGCCGTCCGGCCACCGGCCGCAGCGACGGGCCGCCCGCCGCCCGGGCGGCGAAGTCCTCCCCCGCGGGGCGGCCCAGGTGGGCCATGACCACGACCCGGGCGCCGCGGCCGGCGAGCTTGCGGATCACCGGCAGGCTGGCGCGGATCCGGCCGTCGTCGGTGATCGCTCCGCTGCCGGACTTGTCCAGCGGGACGTTCAGGTCCGACCGCAGGAGAACGCGGCGCCCGGCGACCTCGATGTCGTCGATGGTCCGCATGGGCTAGCCCATGCGGGAGGCGACGAGCGCGGCAAGGTCGGCGGTCCGGCACGAGTAGCCCCACTCGTTGTCATACCAGCCGAAGACCTTCACCTGATTGCCGTACGCCATGGTGATCGACGCGTCGAACGTGCACGACGCCGGCGAGCCGACGATGTCGGAGGACACGATCGGGTCCTCGGTGTAGGCCAGGATGCCCTTGAGGGCGCCCTCGGCGGCGGCCCTGTACGCGGCGTTCACCTCGTCCTTGGTCACCTCGCGGCCGACCTCGGCCACCAGGTCGGTGATCGACCCGTCCGGCACGGGGACGCGCAGCGAGTAGCCGTCCATCTTGCCCTTGAGCTCCGGCAGCACGAGCGCGGTCGCCTTCGCCGCGCCGGTGGAGGTCGGGACGATGTTCAGCGCGGCGGCGCGCGCCCGGCGCAGGTCCTTGTGCGGCCCGTCCTGGAGCATCTGGTCCTGGGTGTAGGCGTGCACCGTGGTCATCAGGCCCTTGACGATGCCGAAGTTCTCGAGCAGCACCTTCGCCATCGGCGCCACGCAGTTCGTGGTGCACGAGGCGTTGGAGAGGATGTGGTGCCTGGCGGGGTCGTACTTGTCGTCGTTGACCCCCATCACGATCGTGATGTCCTCTTCCTTGGCGGGGGCGGAGATGATCACCTTCTTGGCGCCGCCCTCGAGGTGCGCGGCGGCCTGCTTGCCGTTCGTGAACCGCCCCGTCGACTCGATCACGATGTCGACGCCCAGGTCGCCCCAGGGGAGGCGGGCCGGGTCGCGCTCGGCGAGGATCTTTATCGCCTTGCCGCCGGCGATGATGGTGTCGCCGTCGACGGACACCTGCTGCGGCAGCGTGCCCATCACGGTGTCGTACTTGAGCAGGTGCGCCATCGTCGCGACGTCGCCGAGGTCGTTGGCGGCGACGATCTCGATCCCGCGGTCGTTTCCCGGGGCGTTCACCGCCCGCCAGACGTTCCGGCCGATGCGGCCGAAACCGTTGATTCCCACTCGAATGGTCACAGCACCAATCTCCTCACCGTTGCCGCGTGCGGCTAGAGTCCAACGTCCCCGGCCACTGCGTACTCCCGGGGAGATTATCGGACACGGGGGTGCGGGACGCCGACGCCGGGGTCGCGTCCGGCCCTCCCCTATGGTCTAGACCATACAGAGACAAGCGCGCTCAGATCAACCAGGCCGGCATCGCCGGCGGGCGGCGCCGCCGCACCGCCGCTCGGCCGGCCGGCGCCTTCGGCGTACGCTGATGGCATGTCAGGGCGTACGGCACGACGGCGGGTGCTGCGGCTGACGCTGCCGCCCGATGCGCGCGGCGCGGCCCCGCGGGCCGACCGGCGCGCCGATCTGCTGGCCGTCGAGGAGCCGCTCGGCATCCGGGTGGACGGGGCCGCGCTGACCATGACCATGCGCACTCCCGGGGACGACGTGGAGCTCGCGGCGGGGTTCCTGGTGAGCGCGGCCGTGGTGCGCTCCCCGGAGGACATCACCGAGATAAAGCTGTGCGACGGGACCACGTGCGGCCATGCCGATCACGGCGAGGGAGAGCTGGGGAACATCGCCGATGTCCGGCTCGCCCCGGGCGTCACCGTGGCGGCGGGGGCCCGGCGGAACTTCATGACCACCAGCGCGTGCGGCGTGTGCGGCAAGACCAGCATCGAGGACATCTGCCTGCTGCCGCGCACGCCGCTTGCCCGCGACGAGACCCGTTTCGACCCCGCCGTGCTCGCGACGCTGCCGGACCGGCTCCGCGAGGCGCAGCGGGTCTTCTCCCGCACGGGCGGCCTGCACGCCGCCGGGCTGTTCACCGCCTCCGGCGAGCTGATCGCGGTGCGCGAGGACGTGGGCAGGCACAACGCGGTCGACAAGATCGTGGGCTGGGCGCTGCTCAACGACAAGCTGCCGCTGGCCGGGTGCGCGCTGCTGGTGAGCGGCCGGGCATCCTTCGAGCTGGTCCAGAAGGCCGTGCTGGCCGGGATTCCGCTGCTGGCGGCCGTGTCCGCGCCGTCGTCGCTCGCCGCCGACCTCGCCGGGGAGGCCGGGCTCACGCTCGTCGGCTTCCTGCGCGGTCCCTCGATGAACGTCTACGCCGGCGCGGGGCGGCTGACGGCATGAGCGGTCCCGGCGCGGGCGGCACCTCCGGCGCGGGCGGCAGGCCGAGTCCGCGGGCCGCCTACGCGCTGTGGATGGACGCCTGCGCGCGGGCCGGCTGGCGCGCCGCGCCGGCCGCGGAGCAGGTGCCGGTCGCCGACGGCCTCGGACGGGTGACGGCGGCCCCGGTGCTCGCGCGGTGGCCGTCGCCCCGCGCGGACTGCGCGGCGATGGACGGCATCGCGGTGGCCGCGTCCGCCCTCAGCGGCCCGGTCCTCGATGGCTCGGCGCGGCTGCCTGGCCCGGCGTTCACCTGGATCGATACCGGTGACCCGGTGCCGGCGGGCGCGGACACCGTCGTGGAGCGCGAGCGGGTCTGCCCGCAGCCGGACGGCAGCGTGGCGATCACCGGCCTGGCAGGCCCGGTGCCGCCCGGGCGCAACGTCCGCGCGGCGGGCGAGGATTTCACGCCGGGCCAGGTCCTCGTCCCGGCCGGCCGCCGGCTCCGCCCGGCCGACCTGGCCGCCGCGGCGGCGGGCGGACACGCGGCGCTCGCGGTGACGCGCCGGCCCGTGGCCGCGATCATCCCGACCGGGGACGAGATCAGGCCGGTCGGGTCAACGCTGCGGCACGGTGAGATCGTCGACAGCAATTCGATCATGCTCGCGGCGCGGTGCCGGCAGGCCGGCGCGCTGCCGGTGGTCAGCGACGTGCAGCCGGACGACCCGGACGCGCTCGCCGCCGCGATCCGGCAGTGCGCGCCCGCCGCCGACGTGGTGCTGATCATCGCCGGCTCCAGCCGGGGCCGTGGCGACCATACGGCCGACGTGCTCGCCCAGGTCGGCGGCGTGGCCGTGGCCGGCGCCGCGGTCAGGCCCGGCCATCCGGTGCTGCTCGGCCACGCCAAGCCGGGCCATGCCCGCGCCCGCCAGCCAGCCGGGGCAGTCCCGGTCGTCGGGCTGCCCGGCTACCCGCTGGCCGCCGCGGTGATCTTCGAACTGTTCGCCCTCCCGGTGCTCGCCGCCATCGCGGGCTGGCAGCGCGCCGAGCTCACGCAGCGGGTCACGCTGGCCCGCGACTGGACCTCCCCGCCCGGGGTGGAGGACTGGGTGCCGGTGGTGCTGACCGCATCGCCGGAGGGCACCCTGGCGACGCCGGCCCGGCGCGGCGCCGGATCGGTCAGCCAGCTCGCCCGCGCCGGCGCGTGGTGGCGGATCCCCATCGGGCAGGGGCATTTCACCAGCGGCAGCGTCATCGAGGTGCTGCCGCTCCCCGGCGAGCCGTAACCCGGCCGGCCCGCCCCTCACGGCCGGGTCACGGGCGGCCGGCGGACGGCCGGCGACTATGGGCGGTTCGCGTCCTGTGGTCACTTCCATCCCATCTCCACAACCAGCACACAGAAGCCTCATGGGCCTCGGCGACGGTGAGGAGAGCCGGCCGCTCGCGATGCGGGTGCCCGGCGTCCCGCACCCGGAGCCGAAGGAGCATCTGATGACCACCGCGACAGCCACCACCTCCCCGAGGGCCGCGGGCCCCGCCGCCGGCGGCTCGCTGCCAAGGGCCGTCAGCGTGCTGGCCGTGATCGCCCGGCCCGGACAGGAGTCGGCGGACCTCGGCGGCCTGCTGTACGCCTTCCGCCGGGCCGGGGCCAGCCTGAGCCTGCTGTGCCTGACCCGCGGCGAGACCTCTCCGCAGAACTCCGCCTCCGGACGGCTCGAGGCCGTCCGGCCCTGGGAACTCCAGCTGGCCGCCACCGTCCTGGGTGTCCGCGAGCTCACGGTCGCCAGTTACCGCGACGGGGAGCTGCACCGGTACCCGGCGGCCGAGCTCGCCGGCCGGATTCACCGCGCGATCTGCCTGCACTCGGCCGACATGCTGCTGGTCATCGCCCCCGAGGACGGCGACCAGGGCGACACCGCGGTCGCCCGCGCCGCCGCAGCCGCCGCCGCGCAGGCCGGCGTCCCGGCCGTGGCGCGCACCCGGCCGGGCATGACCGGTGCCTGGACGGTCGATCTGGGCGCCGACGCGGCCACCGCTCGCGCCATCCAGAAGTCCGCTGCCGCCGCGCACACCAGCCAGTCGGCGGCGCTGCCCGCGCTGGTCCGCCGCCTGGACCTGGCCGACGGCCGGGAGGCGCTGCGCTGGCTGCTGTTCCCGCAGCGGGTGCCGGCACAGCATGACGGCAGCCGCGCCGGCACAGCATGACGGCAGCCTCCCGGCCACTGCCTAGCGCGCCCGGCCGGCCGCCTCTGCCGGCCCGCCCGCATCGGCCGCATCGGCCGCATCGGCCAGCTCGCCTGGCCCGCACGCATCGGCCAGCTCGCCTGGCCCGGCCGCATCGGCCGCCTCGGCCGGGCGGCCAGGGCGGCGGCGGTTGCCGCGGGCGGACAGGACGGTGCCAGGGCGGCGGCGGTTGCCGCGGGCGGACAGGACGGTGACAGCGCCGAGCACGACGGCGATGAAGGCGGGCGAGACCCAGACGGGGAGCTCGTAGATGCCCGCGGTCAGCATCTTGACCGCGACGCCGGCGAGGATGATGGCCAGGCCGGCCCGCAGGTAGCGGAACCGGGCGGCCGCCCCCGCCAGCAGGAAGTACAGCGCTCGCATGCCCAGCAGGGCGAACACGTTAGAGGTATAGACCACGAACGTGTCGGTCGTGATGGCGAGCACCGCGGGGATCGAGTCGATGGCGAAGGTCACGTCGGCGGCCTCGACCGCGATCAGCGCCACCAGCAGCGGGGTTGCCAGCAGGCGGCCGTCCTGGCGGACCAGGAACCGCTGGCCGTGCAGCCGGCCGGCGGCGGGCAGGACGCGCGTCAGGGCGCGCAGTACCCGCCCGTCACCCGGCTCGCGGCGGCTTCCGCCGCGAGCCATCGTGACCGCGGCGTAGAGCAGCACGGCGCCGAACAGGTAGCTGACCTGGTGGACGCCGTCCAGGAGCGCGGCGCCCGCCAGGATGAACGCGGCCCGCATGAGCAGGGCGCCGATGATCCCGAGCATGAGCACGCGATGCTGGTAGCGCAGCGGGATCGCGAACGCGGAGAAGATGACGGCGAAGACGAACACGTTGTCCAGCGACAGGCTCTTCTCGACCAGGTATCCGGCCAGGTACGCCTGGGCGATGGCGCCGCCCTGCCAGGCCCACAGCAGGCCGCCGAAGCCCAGGGCCGCCGCCACCCAGACGGCGCTCCAGGCGCCGGCTTCCCTCAGCGGCACCTCGCGGGCCCGGCGGTGCAGCACCAGCAGGTCCAGTGCCAGCACGGCGGCCACGAACCCGGCGAACGCCGCCCACGCCCAGACGGGAACCGTCACCGCTCCTGCCTCCTGCCCGTGTCGGCGACCTTGCCGTCCACAGGGAACCCGGGCGGTCTGCAATCGCGGTGCCGCCCGGGTGGAGACGATGTGGAACCCGGGCACCGCGCTCTCCATCTGACCGCCACAGGCGGCACATCCGCCTTCCAGCCGGGAAGGCTTGCATGGGGTTCATGAGCAGTTCGATAGTCCTGGCGCCGGCCGGCCATGCCGCCGGGCCCAGCCCCGCATGGCGCGGCTTGCTCGAGGCACGCTGGCGGCAGCGGCTGACCGCTGTCACCGAGCTATCCCTGGCTTACCACGACGCCGCGGAGCGTTCCGGCGGCGGCCGCGGCCCGGGCGGTACCCGGCAGGTCCGGCGGCTGCTGCGGGAGGCCACCGCCGCCCGGCGTGCCCTGTTCGACACCGAGGAAGCCCTGGCGCGGCTCTCCGATGGCAGGTACGGCCGGTGCGAGCAATGCTCCGCGCCGATCCCGACGGCCGCCCTGCTGGCGGAACCGGAGACCCGGTACTGCGCGGGGTGCGTCCGGCGCGTCACGCGGCAGGCAGGGTGAGCGTCATCGTGGTGCCCCGGCCTTCGGTGCTCTCCGCGGTCAGCCGGCCGCCGTGCGCCCGGGCGATCTCAGCGGCGATCGCGAGGCCGATGCCGCTGCCGGAGGTCTGCGCGGCGTCCCGTCCCCGCCAGAACCGGTCGAAGATGCGCGGCAGGTCGGCGGCCGGGATGCCGGCCCCGGTATCCGACACGTCAAGCACGGCATCTGTTCCGTTCTGCCCGGTGCGGACGGTGACCCGGCCGCCGGAGGGGGTGAACTTGAGCGCGTTGGTGAGCAGGTTGGTGACCACCTGATGCAGCCAGCGCGGGTCGGCGAGGACCGGAGCGCCGGACAGCCGCCGGACCAGCTCGATGCCGGCCGCCTCGAACCTGCGGGCGAGGCTGCCGGCCGCGGCGTCGGCGATGGCCGCCAGATCGCAGCGCTGCCGCGCCAGGTGCAGGGCGGCGGCGTCGGCGGCGGCCAGTGTCTGCAAGTCGTCCACCATCCGCGCAAGGCGCAGCACCTCATCGCGCAGCGAGGAAAGCTCGTCGGCGGTGGGCTCGGCGACCCCGTCGAGCAGGGCCTCGTGGGCGGCCTGGAGCACCGCGATCGGCGTGCGCAGCTCATGCGCGACATCGGCCACCATGTCGCGGCGGATCTGGTCTTCCCGGTCCAGCGCGTCGGCCATCTGGTCGAAGGCCGCCGCCAGGTCGCGCAGTTCCCCGGGCGCCCGCACATCACCGGCCCGTGAGGCGCGGTCACCGCCGGCCATGGCCCTGGTCACCGCGATGAGCCGGGCGATCGGGCGGGTGATCCGCCGCGCCACGGCGAGGCCGGCCAGCAGGGCCACCAGCGCCGCCAGGCCGGCCGCCCCGGCGATGGCCCGCAGCAGCGCGGCCCGCAGGGCACTGTCGGCGCCGCCGATCCCCGATCCGGTGAACCGGACCAGGGCCACGCCACGGCGCTGACCCCGGACCACCACGGCCGCGCTGGCCCGAGGCCCCGTCGCGGCGGCGTAAGCGGGCGTGGCCGCCACGGTGCGGCCGGCGGCATCGCGTATCTGGAGCTCCACGCCGGCGCGCTGCGCCAGGCCGAAGACCGGGGACAGGTCGGCGGAGGCCCAGTTGCCCCCTCGGTCCCACGCCGCGCCCGCGGTCACGGAGATCGCGCTGGCGAGATCCTCCCGCTGCCGGTCGGCCAGGGACGACACGTCCGCGGCGGCGAAGACGGCGACGAGCCCGGCGAGCAGCGCGATCGCCGTGAGCGCCACGCCCAGGAACGCCAGCGCGAGCCGCAGCCTGAGCGTGTCGCCCCGGGCCGCGGCGGAGGCGCCCCGCCGCGGGCGGACGTCAGTCATCGCGGGCCAGGCCCAGCCGGTAACCGCCGCCCAGGACGGTCTGGATGATGCGCGGGCTGCCCGGATCGGCCTCGACCTTGCGGCGCAGGTTCTTCACATGCGAGTCGATGGTGCGCTCATAGCCCTCGAACTCGTATCCGCGTACCCGGTTGATCAGCTCGAACCGCGAGTACACCCGGCCCGGGACCGTCGCCAGCGCGACCAGGACACCCCACTCGGTCGGGGTGAGGTCGGCGGGGGTGCCGCGGACCGTCACGGTGCGCCGCGGCTCGTCGATGACCAGCTCGCCCCCGCCGTAACTGACGGCTTCCCGGGCGTCGGCCGCGCCGCCCCGGCGCAGGATCGCCTGCACCCGCAAGACCAGCTCCCTGGGGCTGAACGGCTTGGTGACGTAATCGTCGGCGCCGAGTTCCAGCCCGCGGACCCGGTCTTCCTCGCCGGCCTTCGCGGTCAGCATCAGGATGCGCGTCGCCGCCGTGGCGCGAAGCTCGCGGGCGACCGTCTCGCCCGGCACGTCCGGCAGCCCGAGGTCGAGGACCACCAGGTCCGGGGCGGCGGAGGCCGCCATCGTGATCGCCTCGGCCCCGGACCCGGTGGACAGCACGGTGAACCCGGCCCTCTCCAGGTAGGACCTGATGAAATCCCGCAGCTTCCGCTCGTCCTCTACCACCAGCACTGTCGCGGCCATCGCGCCGTTCACCCGCCTTTCCGAGCCTCCATACCGTCACCATGACATCTCCACCGGGCAGGCATTCTCACCGGGTGTACTGACTGCGGGTGACACCGGACGGCAGCGGCAGCATAGGACAGCGCGGATGAGCGGAAGCGACCTGATCGTGGCGGCACCGTGGATCGCCTTCGGCATCGGGGTGCTGGTCGTCTGCGTCCGGCTGTTCCGCCACGGCCGCCCTGGCCGCGCCGCCTCGCGCCGTCCCGCGCGCTCTCGCCGCGCCGGCGCGTCACCGCGCCGCCCGGTCAGGAAATGACGAGCCATCCGGGAACAGGAGGCATGCACTGATGGGCGCTCTCGCCAGCCTCCGCGTGGACTCGGTGCTCTCGTATCTCATCGCCGTCATCATCCCCGCGCTGGACGCGGTCTTCCCGGTCCTGCCCAGCGAGACCGCTGTGATCGCCCTGGGCGTCGCGACCGCGGGAAGCACGGACCCGCGCATCGCGCTGCTGGTAGCCGCTGCCGCCGCCGGCGCCTTCCTCGGTGACAACCTGTCGTATCTCATCGGCCGCCGGTTCGGGCCCGCGACGCAGCGCCGGTTCTTCTCGACGCCGAGGGGGCAGGCGGCCCGGGCATGGGCGGAAAGGTCGCTGCGGCGATTCGGGACGCAGCTCATCATCGTCTGCCGCTTCATTCCCGGCGGCCGCACCGCTGTCACCCTCACCTGCGGGCTCACCGGCTATCCGCGCGGGCGGTTCGCCGCCGGGACCGCCGCCGCGGCCGTCATCTGGGCCCTGTACGCGTTCTTCATCGGCCGCCTCGGCGGCAAGGCGTTCGCGGACGCGCCCTGGGCCGGCTTCCTCATGGCGGCCGGCGCCGCGGTCATCATCAGCGCCCTCATCGAAGCCGCCCGCCGGATCCGGGCCCGGCGGACCCGCCGGGCCGGGGACCGGCGGCCCCCAGGGCGGCGGCCGTCACGGGGTCACGCCGGACAGGCTCCGTCACGGGGTCACGCCGGACAGGTTGAGGCCGACGACCCCGGCGAGCACGAGGCCGATCGACACGAGCTTCGCGG
>Ga0209061_1003980_pt1 | contig 14971 bp, 12 predicted proteins | sample Coa_R1_10_FD_187157 | JGI IMG/M metagenome (GOLD analysis project Ga0209061, IMG submission 187157) | Surface soil microbial communities from Centralia Pennsylvania, which are recovering from an underground coalmine fire - Coalmine... | ecosystem: Environmental > Terrestrial > Soil >...
GGAACCGGATCCCCGCCGTGGAGCGGTTCATCTGCGTGGGCGCGCCGCTGCCCGGCCAGCTCGCCTATGACGAGCTGGCCGCGGCGGGACCCGGCCCGGGCCTCGCGGGCGCGGACGTCACGGGCGCGGACGTCACGGGCGTCACGGGCGTCACGGACGAGGGCGTCACGGACGAGGCGCTGGCGTGGCTGTTCTACACGTCCGGGACGACCGGCCGGCCGAAGGGCGCGATGCTCACCCACGGCGTCCTCACGTTCGTGTCCGTGGGCTGGGTGGCCGACCTGACGCCCCTGGGGCCGGACGATGTCGGCCTGCACGCCGCCCCGTTGAGCCACGGGGCCGGCTTCCACGCCCTGGCGCTGACGATGAAGGGCGCCACGCAGGTGCTGCTGCGGCCGCCGCGGTTCGACCCGGAGAACTTCTGCGCCACGGTGCAGCGGCACCGGGTGACCAACACCTGGCTGGTACCCACGCAGATCAAGATGCTCCTCAATTACGAGGGCCTGGGGAAGTGGGACCTTTCCAGCCTGAAGTGGATCGTCTACGGCGGCTCGCCGATGTACGTCGAGGACCTCAGGGAAGCGCTGCGGCGGATCGGGCCGGTCTTCGTCCAACTCTACGGCCAGGGCGAGACCCCGATGACCGCGACCTGCCTGCGGCGCGAAGACCACCGGACGGAGGGAGAGCTCGCGGCACGGCTGGCCTCCTGCGGGCGCGCCCGCTCCGGGCTGGAGGTCCGCGTGCTCGGCGAGGACGACCGCGAACTGCGCCGCGGCCAGGCCGGCCAGATCTGCGTGCGCGGCGCCTCCGTGATGCGGGGCTACTGGGAGCGGCCGGAGGCGACGGCGCAGACCCTGCGGGGCGGCTGGCTGCACACGGGAGATGTCGGCTATATGGACGGCAACGGCTACGTGTACATCCTCGACCGGACCAAGGACATGATCATCAGCGGCGGGGCGAACGTATACCCGCGTGAGGTCGAGGAAGTGCTCGTCCAGCACCCGGCTGTCTCGGAAGCGTGCGTCATCGGCGTGCCGCACGAGATATGGGGGGAAGCCGTCAAGGCGATCGTGGTGCCCGAACCGGGGGCCACGGTCACCGGAGAAGCCCTGACCCGGTTCGTCGGCGAGCGGCTGGCCGACTACAAGAAGCCCAGGTCCGTGGATTTCGTCGATGCGATCCCGAAGAATGCCTACGGGAAGGTCCTGCGCCGCGAGCTCAAGGCCCGCTACTGGGAGCGGGAGGCGCGGATGGTCCGCTGACGGATGGCGAGAGCGGCGCCGGAACGCTCAGGGCCGCCAAGGTACGGGCGAGTTCGGCGGGGTTGAGCAGGTCGCAGGCGACAGGCTTGAGGCCCAGTCGCTCGATCCCGGGCACATGCGCGGAATCCCCCCTGTCCAGCACGAAGTACTCGACGAGGCCGGCGTAGAGCCTGGCGATGCCCTCCGGCGTGTCCACGGCCCCCGCGGCGGCGAGCAGGCGCCGCCGGGCGCGGGCATGGTGGCTGACGGCGGCGTCCGGCGGGCCGGCCCCCAGCACCACCGGGCAGACCGCTATCCGCCGCCGGACCCGCCGGACCAGGTCACTCAGCCCGTCCCGGCTGAGGATGGGGCCGATGCTGGATACGGGGTTGCTCGGCCCGAGGATGACGGCGTCGGCCAGGCGGAGGGCGCCGAGGGCAGCGGGCGACGCGGGCCCGTCGGGCACGCGCACCTGACGGACCGGCGGGTGCGCGCCCTCCCTGACGTACCACTCCTGGAAATGCAGCAGCCGGCCGTCGTGCAGCACGACGTGGGTCTCCCGCGGCTGGTCGCTGGCGGGGATCACCGTGACTTCCGGCACCCGCAGCCGCCGGGCGAGCTCGCGGGCCGCCTCCGTCAGCGTCTTGCCGGAACGCAGCAGTTCGGTACGCAGCAGGTGGAAGGCGAGGTCCAGGTCGCCGACATTGAACCAGGGCGGTGAGCCGAGGTCCGTGAGGGCATCACGGACCCGGAAAGTCTCGCCGCGGTGCCCCCATCCCGCCTCGGCGTTCCACCGGCCGGCGAGGGAGTAGAGTATGGCGTCCATGTCCGGGCAGATGCGCAGGCCGAACCATGTGAGGTCATCCCCCGTATTGGCGATGACGCTCACGTGGCCAGGGGCGGCGGACTCGCTCAGCGCGGAAGCCAGCCGGGCCCCGCCGAAGCCGCCGGAAAGAAGAACGATCCGCGGAAACACCACGTCCATCGTAGGCAGCGGGAGTAAACCGGTCCACCGGCGGTCGCCGCCGTGTGCTCATCAGACACGGCGCCCGCCGTGCGCAGCCGGAATTTTCATGCCGAACGGGGCGTGGTGCCTCCCGCCCGGATCCGGGTATCGTCACGCTCTTGACATCAGCGGCCGGCGGAGGGTGAGGATGTAGGCAAGCGCTGAGCGGTCAGCCCGGCGACGCCCCTCCGGGGGGTGAGGAGGCCATCATGTCTGTGACCGCGCCTTTCGCGGGAAGTGCCCCGGTAACCGAGGAGGACAAGCGCCAGCTCCGGCGGTACTTCGAACAGACCCGGCCGCTCCCGCAGCTGCTCGCCACACTGCGCAGCCGCCGGGTTGGATGCGGATACTCGATCGAAAGCGGCCAGGAGGAGTACCGCGGCGCGACCGGGCGGAGCATCCGCCAGGAAGCCGGGCCGCTGGCGTTCGCCTCCGGCCAGCCGGTCATTCCGCTCACCGAGGTGGAGGAGGCGATCGTCGCGTGGTCGGCATGCGGCCCTAACGGCATGGCGCACTGGGACATCGCCGTGCACGGCGGGTTCCACGAGCTGGTCACGATCGCCGGGCGCACCGCCGCCGCACCTGGCAACTCGTTCGCCCACGACCTGCTCATCATCAAGGACCAGGGCGCGTTCGTCTACAACCCCGGCGATGAGCGGGAACGCGCGGTGGAGATCCAGGGCGAGGAGGATTACCACAAGGTCCTGTCCTGGTACCGCCGCGGGATGCGCCAGGTCCTCGACCACCGGCCGGACATCGACTGGGGGCTGCGCGCGCCCGGCGCCCCGAACGCCTCGCTGTTCGGTCCTTACCAGTTCAACCTCAACCGGGAAGGGCAGACCTGGTTCATCCCGATCACCGACATCGGATGGCTGTACTTCAGCGTCATGCTGAACCTCTTCGACGCCTGGCACCTGTACTTCACCGACGACCGGACCGGGGAACCCGCCGGCGTCGGCCCCTGGGTCAAGGAGGGCCAGCTCGAGTTCCCGGTGGCGATCAGCCAGATCGAGCAGTTCATCTTCCAGGTGGAGACCTACCCGCCAGGCTCGATGGTGCAGAACATGCGGCTGGCCGCGGAGGCGATGGGGCTCGGGAACTGGATCTTCTGCGGGTACTTCGACGACATCCTGATGGGCGCGTTCCCCGACCTCGCCCGGGGACTGGGGTTCCGGGCCGAGCCGCTGAACGAGCGCGCCCCCGCGGCATCCGGCGCGCTCAAGGTCTTCGGCGTGGAAGGGATCAAGGAGGCGACCTACGTGCCGTCGCCCCGCTACCCGGACGGCCGCGCGGTGATGACCGCGATGATGGAGGAGAAGTACGGCCAGGGCCGCACGATGTCGCGCGGCGAGGACAACTGGATGCTCCGCCACGGCGGGCCGTTCACCGCGGACACCGTCCGGGCCATCGTGAACGACCCGGCCACCCGCGTCTCCGACTGGGCCGTCGAGGCGTGCATCGCCTACGTGGACTACTGCGTCGAGCGCTACGGGCAGTGCCCGGCCTACTTCAACCCGATGCAGTGCAACTTCGGCGCGGTCGTGCACCATGTCGACCCGGCGTTCTACGAGCGCTACTACGACGGGTCGACGGTGACGCCCGCCATCCGGCAGCACATGCAGGAGTGGCACACCCAGGGGGTGCCCGCGCAGGAGCGGCGCGCGTAGGCGGGGACGGTGCGGCGTGGCACGCGCGCAGGGCCCGGTGGAGCAGGTCATCAGGCAGCGGGTGGCCGAACACCCCGATGCGACCTGGCTGAAGTGGCAAGATGCCGAGATCTCGTGGCGGGACGTGCTGTCGAACGCGCAGCGGGCGGCGAACGGGCTGCTCGAGCTGGGGGTGCGCCCGGGGGAGCGGGTCGCCATCTTGATGGGCAACCGGCCCGAGTTCCTGTGGGCGCACTTCGGCATCGGGTTCATCGGCGCCGCGTCCGTCCCGGTGAACATCTCACAGCGCGGCCCCACCCTCCAGCACATCCTCAGGGACTCGGGGGCCGCGGCCGTGATCTTCGCCGGCGAGCTGCGGGACGCGCTCGCCGCGGTGGCCGGCGACCTGCCGGGGCTGCGGCACACCGTGGTCGTGGACGGCCGCGCGGGCAACGGCGCCGACTGGGACTTCGGCCGGCTCATGTCCGGCGCCGACCGTGAGCCCGATGTGGAACTCGCCGAGCCGGCCGGCAGCGTCGGGATGATGTACACCTCGGGGACGACCGGGCCGCCGAAAGGCGTGGTCGCGGCCAGGTACGACACCACGCCGCTGCAGGCGCTGCTGCGCGCCTCGGGCGTGCGGCCCGGGGAGACCATGTACACGCCGCTGCCGCTGTACCACGGGAACGCCCTGCTGGTATCGGCGATCGGGTCGATGATCCTGGACGCCAGGCTCGCCCTCGCCCCCCGGTTCAGCGCCTCCCGGTTCTGGGACGACTGCCGGCGCTACGAGGCCGTTGAGTTCAACACGCTCGGCGGGATGATCTCGATCCTGCTGAAGCAGCCCCCCGGGCCGGGGGACCGGGACCACCGGGTCCGGGTGGTGCTCTCCGCCGGCTGCCCGCCGGACCGGTGGGAGGAGTTCCAGCGGCGGTTCGGCGTCCGGATCATCGAGTGGTTCGGGATGGTCGACTCGCCGGGGATCCTGCTGAACGACGCGGGCCGGGTCGGCTCGATGGGCCGCTCCGGCGTCGCCGGCGTCGAGTTCCGTGTCGTGGGCCCCGACGACCGGCCGCTCGGGCCGCGGCAGGTGGGCGAGCTGGTGTTCCGCCACCCGGCGGGCCCGACGACCTACTACGAGAACCTGCCGGAAGCGACGGAGCAGGCGTACCGCGGCGGCTGGTTCCACTCCGGTGACCTCGCCGAATACGACGAGGATGGCTTTTTCTACTACCGCGGCCGGAAGAAGGAGTCCATCCGCCGGCTGGGCGAGAACATCTCCGCCTGGGAGGTGGAGACGGTCGTCAACTCCCACCCGAAGGTGCTGGAAAGCGCCGCGCACGCCGTGACCTCGGAACTCGGCGAGGACGAGGTCAAGATCGCCGTTGTGCCGCAGCCGGGCGAGCAGCCCAAGCCCGAGGAGATCCTCGACTACTGCCAGGGCAAGATGGCGCGCTACGCCATCCCGCGTTACGTGGAGTTCGTCGCGTCGCTGCCCAAGACCGAGACGCACCGGATCCAGTACGCCGCGCTGAAGGCGCGCGGGATCACCCCGGGCACGTGGGACCGCGAGGAGTCCGGCTACCGCGTGGAGCGCGCATGAGTCCCGGCAGCGGCGATGCCTGGCCAGGAGGTGGCTGATGCGCGAGGTTTACGTCGCCGGCGCGGCGATGACCCGGTTCGGCAAGTTCCCGGACACCACCATCCGGGCGCTCGCGGAGGAAGCCACCCGCGGCGCGCTGGGCGACGCGGGCGTCACCGCCGCCGACATCGGCATGGTGTTCTTCTCCAACGCCGTGGCAGGGCTGCTCACCAACCAGGAGATGATCCGTGGCCAGGTAGCGCTGCGCCACACCGGCCTGCTCGGCGTGCCGATGGTGAACGTCGAGAACGCCTGCGCGTCGGCGTCCTCGGCGTTCTACCTCGCCTGCATGGCGGTCGGCTCGGGGGCCGCTGACCTGGCGCTCGCCGTGGGGGCGGAGAAGCTGACCCACGCGGACAGGGCGCGCTCGTTCGCCGCGATCGGCACGGCCGTGGACCAGCAGCAGGTAACCGAGCTGCGGCAGTGGGCGTCGTCCGGCTCGGCTGGCTCGCCTCTTCCCGAACAGGCTGACTCGCTGCCCGCGCAGGAGCGTTCCGGCGCGGCCGGGCAGGCCGGGCAGTCTGCCGGCAAGCGCTCGTTCTTCATGGACATCTACGCGGCGAACTCCCGCGCCTACATGGAGCGCAGCGGCGCCACGCGGCAGGACTTCGCGCAGGTGGCGGTCAAGAGCCACCGGCACGCGGCGCTGAACCCCCGCGCCCAGTACCGCACCGAGGTCACCGCCGAGGACGTGCTGGCCAGCCGCGAGATCGCGCCGCCGCTCACCCTGCTCATGTGCTCCCCCATCGGCGACGGGGCGGCGGCCCTCGTGGTCTGCTCGCCCGAGGCGGCCCGGCGGCTCGGCGCCCGGGTCAGGGTCCGGGCCTGCGCCCTGGTCAGCGGGCGAGACCACGGGCCGGGCGAGCCGGGTTCGGTCGAGCGTGCCGCGCACGCCGCGTATGAACAGGCGGGCGCGGGGCCCGGCGACCTTGACGTCGTGGAACTGCATGACGCGGCCGCCCCCGCCGAGCTGATGACCTACGAAGAGCTCGGCCTGTGCGGGGAGGGCGAAGGCCCGGCGCTGCTCGCCTCCGGAGCGACCTGGCTCGGCGGCCGGCTGCCGGTCAACCCCAGCGGCGGCCTGCTGTCGAAGGGGCACCCGATCGGCGCGACCGGGTGCGCGCAGCTTGTCGAGCTGGCCGACCAGCTTCGCGGCCGCTGCGGGCAGCGCCAGGTGCCCGGGGCCCGCCTGGCGCTCGCCCAGAACGGCGGCGGGTTCCTGGGCGGCGACGCGGCGGCCATGGTGGTCACGGTGCTTTCCACATGAGGCGAGAGTGAGGCAGGCATGGAGTTCAAGCAGGTCGTCGGCAACCGCCGGACCATCCGGTTCTTCGATCCCAGCCGGCCGGTTGAAGAAGAGAAGATCCAGGTGATGCTCGAGGCGGCCAACCGCGCCTCGCGCGCCGTCAACGCCGATTTCGCGAAGGCCATCGTCTGCTACCGCGATGAGCTGACCGACGACGTCAGGGAAAAGATCAAGACACCCACCACGACCGTGCAGATAGACCTCGCCCCGGTGACGATCTTCTGGTACGGCGACACCAGCTTCGTCAACGGCGCTCAGGGCCGTCTCAAGGAACTGGTCGACCTGGGCGCGCTTCCCGTGACCCACGGCTGGACGCACGCCTACGTGGACGACCTCGTCTATCCGCAGGTCCTCGAACCGATGTCCAAGGACCAGCTCGCCACCGTCTGGGCGGTATCGGTGGAGACGGGGCTGGCCATCGCCCAGGCCATGCTCGCCGGGGTCGACGAGGGCCTCGGCGTTGGCCTGCACGCGTTCAACGCCGCGGGCGCCAAGGATGTGCTGAAGGTGCCGGACCACTGGGTCCCGATGTGGATCCTGCTGGTCGGCTACCCGGCGGAAGATGCCAAGGGCGGCGGGCAGCGGCCGCGCCGGCCGCTGTCGGAGAGCTTCTACCGCGGCCAGTACGGCAATCCGTGGCAGGAGATTCCGCAGGTCACCGAGCGCCTCAAGCGCGAGGGGATGATCCAGGAACCGATGCCGGCCGACGCCACGCGGCGGATGGCGGAGATCAGGCAGCTGGCCGACCGGTTCGGGCTGCCGCTGTGATGGCCCAGGACATCGGATCGCAGGCGTCGGTCAGGCAATGGGAGGCGGGCACGGGCCTTTCCCGCGAGCCGCCGGAGGTCCGCGAGCAGAAGCTGCGGATTCTCGCGGACTTCTGCGCGAAGGTGGAAAAGGAGCCGGACGAGCTCGTCGCCTTCTGCATCCTGCGCAAGAAGGCGACGGGAGAGCGGTTTCTCAGCGTCAAGCGCCGGGAGATGATCAACGACTGGCTTGAGGAGTTCGCCGCCGAGCAAGGCTGGGCCGGGAAGCAGGCGGTGGTCAACGCCAACGTGGTCCGCAGCTTCCTCATCCACAACGGAGTGCTCATCCAGGGCCGGGTGTGGCGGGGTTAGCGCGAGTCCGCCGGCGTGGCGGGGTCAGCGCGAGTCCGGTGGACGGCCGTCCGCGGCGCGCCCGGCGGGCGCGCCGGCCGCCTGGGGGCTCAGGGACAGCCTGCGGGGCTGTTCGCGGCCTGCCTGCGCCTTGAAGTCGGCCGGCAGGCAGGAAGGGTCCCCGAGCTCGCCGAGGATGAGGCAGCTACGGCTGAGGGCCACGGCGCCGGTGATGACGAGCATCAGGGCCAGCGCCTCGCCGGCCAGGTCCCAGGGACCGGTCCGGATGTGCTCGTCGAACAGGAACACCCCGAGCAGGGCGGCTGACAGCGGGTCGAGGACGGTGAACCCGGGCTGTGAAGCGGCCAGGGGGCCGGCCGCCAGCGCGTGCGAGGCCAGCAGCATCGTTGCCGCCCCGGCGGTGATGAGCACGTACAGCGACCAGGTGGAAAAGATGGCGCCCGGTCCGTTTCCCAGGTGCGAGCTGAGCTCCTTGATGACCGCGGCCACGAAACCCCATGCGATGCCGGTAGCGGCGCCGAGCACCGCGGCCCGCCGGGACGGGGACGCGCCAGGACGCCGGCCCAGCCCGAAGGCCACGGCGAGGGCCGCGAGCACGAGGCCGAGCGTGACCAGGCCGGCCAGCAGCCACGAGGAGCCCGGTGCGTGCAGCCGTCCCCCGGACGGCGACGCCAGGGCCAGGAACACGCCGATTCCCGCCGACATCGCGGCCGCGGCCAGCAAGTCGCGGTGCCTGACCCGCACTTGGCGTCGCCCCGCGATGGCCATGTAGCCGAACACGAGGAGCAGCTCAAGCGCCAGGATGGGCTGGACCAGGGCCAGCGCGCCGTACCGCAGCGCCGTCACCTGGAGCACGAACCCGCCGATCATGGCGACGATGCCGAGGAGCCAGACCGGACGGCGGGCCAGGCGGAGGATCAGCCGGACGTCGAATCCGCCCGTCGTCCGCACGCTCCTCGCCGCCTTGCGCTGAGCCAGCGAGGCCGTGGCCGTACAGAAGCTCGCCGCGACGGCCAGCAACACAGCCAGTAGCTGCATCCTCTTCCTCCCCGGCCCGGGAACTGCCCTCGTGCCTGGTCTCCTGCGGCACGAACAGTCCCGGGGCCCGCTGAATTCCCTTTCTATGGCAACCGCCGGCGCGAAACTTGGCAAGTGGTTAAGTGACGTGCGGTCTGCTGCCTGGCCCCGCGCGCCATCGCCCTGGCGCCGGGTCGGCAGGCCAGGGGCGGGCGTAGCATGGGTGCCTGGTTCGCCGTCAGCGTGCCGCCGTTTCCCGGTGCCGTGGGGAGGGTTAGTGGACATCACCCAGCTGATCCTTGACGATCATCACGAGCAGCGCAGGCTGTTCGCGATCCTGGAGCAGGTCAGCCGCTCCGACACCGAGGCGCTGTCGGCCGTCTGGGGACGGCTGGCGGCCTTCCTGGAGGTGCACGCGGCAGCGGAGGAGGCGATCTTCTATCCCGCGCTGCTCCGGGCCGGGATCGCCGCCCGGCGGAAGGCGGGGGTGGAGGACGAGACCCTGGACGCCATCCACGATCACAACGAGATCCGCGACGCGGTCGCGGAGGTGGCGCGGCACCCGGTCGGCAGCGACGGCTGGTATGCGGCTGTCGCCGGGGCGAACCAGGCCAACGGGGATCACATGGCCGAGGAGGAACGCGAAGGCCTGACCGATTTCCGCCGCCTGGCCGGGCTGGAGCAGCGCCACGACCTGGCGGTCGCCTTCGCCGCCTATGAGGCGCGGAACATCACGGGCGTCCAGCCCGTGGACAAGGATCCGGCCGCCTACGTCAGCCAGGCGGAGGATGGCGCGTCGCCCGCCGGCGACGGATCGCTGCGCATCGGCGGCCTCAAGCGAACCTGATCGGGTCGCGCCGCCCGGCAGGATTCATGATCCGGTAAGTTTTCACGCTTATTCCGGATTTTTTCTTCTTCATGAAAGGTTTTTCGGCTGGCGCGGCTGGCAGGGCTGGCGCGGCCGGCGGGGCTGGCGGGGCCGGCAGGGCCGGCGGGGCTGGCGGGTGCCGCCGGCGTCCCGGCCGCGGGTTCCTCCCGCCGGGCGAGCCGGCTGAGGAAGGCGGCGGCGACCAGCGCCCAGGCGGCGACGGCGACCCAGAGCATGAACCGGGCGATGGGTTCCATGAACGCCAGGCGGGCCGCCTTGCCGAAGGTCAGCGTGGCCACGCTGTACATGCCGAGCGGGAAGACCACGCTCCACAGGGTGGGCTCGTAGGCCAGCGGCCAGTGCCGCCGGATGTGCCGCCACAGGCCGAGGATGACCAGCAGCGGGATCCACCAGGTGCCGAACGCCCACAAGGCGAAGGTGAACCCCTCGACGAACCCGGCCGTCGCCCGGACGACCGGGATGTCCGCGGGGAGGGTGAGGTCCCGGGCGCCGGCCAGCACGGATATCGCGGTGGCGCCCATCAGGATCCAGTACGGCGGGCCCAGGGTGGCGGGCGTCATCGGGATGGTGAGCCAGCGCAGCAGGATCAGCGTGACGACCATCAGGTACAGCACCAGCCCGACGCACCACAGCCCGGTGGCGACCGGGGCGAGCAGGGCTGCCTGCGAGGGCCAGGCCGGGACGTCGATCGCGGCCGCGATCGACAGGGACTGGGTGGCGACGATCCACAGCAGCCAGGATCCGTTGACGCCGCCGAGGACCGAGCCTTGCGCCCGGGTCAGCAGCAGGCTGGCGGGCACGCCGTAGGTGAGCACCAGCCACACGGCGGCGGCGAGCGCGGCCAGGATGGCGGTGGCCAGCGGGTGCCCGGCGAGGGCGAGCCGCACGCCCAGGACGTCCAGGCCCGCGGTGATGGTGAAGAACCCGAACACCCGGTCCGGCGCCTGGATGTCGGCGGCGACGCTGGAGCGGAAGAACGCCAGCCGCGCCGCCAGCGCCGCGCCCAGCACGACCAGCCCGGCCGACGCGGCGGCCAGCAGCGCCAGCGACAGCCAGGACGGCCCGAGCAGGAACGTTCCGGTGGAGATGATGCCGGTGGCCATCACGAACGCGAAGTAGCCCGGGTGCAGGTCCCGGACGGCGGCGGCCGCCCGGCCCGGGGCCCGTGCCTGCCCGCCAGCGTCGGTGGTCATAGCGGCGGGCTAGTAGGGGACGCCGATCTTGCGCCACCGGCGGCCGCTGGTGCCCGGCTCGGCGGGGCGGGCGGCGACGCGGCTGCGGTAGACGATGTAGGGGCGCCACAGGTACCACAGCGGGACGCTCCAGGCGTGCACGAGGCGGCTGAACGGCCACACCGCCCAGATCAGCCACGCGGACGCCGCGTGCACCTGGTAGACGACCGGTGCGTTCGCGATCGCGGTGACGTCGGGGGAGCCGCTGAACAGGCCGCGGAACCAGGGGGCGACGGTGACGCGGTAGTCGTAGCCGTGGCCGAGCAGGTTGACGAACAGGGTCGGGGTGATCCCGGTGAGGATGATGACCAGCAGCAGGATCAGCGCCACGTAGTCGACCGGGCTGGTGGTCGCCCGCACCCGGGGCACGAACAGGCGCCGCCCGGCCAGGACGGCCACCCCGGCGATGATCAGCACGGCGGCCAGCGTCCCGGCCGCCGCGGAGAACCAGCGGTAGGCGGTTTCGGGTATCCCGATGGCACGGGTCCAGCGTTCGGGGATCAGGATGCCGATGACGTGGCCGGCGATGGCGGCGAACGTGCCGTAGTGGAAGACGGGGGAGCCCCATTTGAGCAGGCGGCGTTCCTGGAGCTGGGTGGAGCGGCTGGTCCAGCCGAACTGGTCGTACCGCCACCGCCAGACGTGGCCGACGACGAAGATGCCGAGCGCCAGGTACGGCAGCGCCACCCACACGAAGATCTGCCATGCGCTTGCGCTGGTCATCGCGAGGCCCCCCCGAGGTAGTCCGGCGGCGCGAACGGCTCCAGGCCCACGTCTTCGGCCGGCGGCCCGGACTCCCAGAATTGCCGCACCAGGGTCCGGTCTGGCCGGCGCAGCGCCGGGAGCTGGGCGCAGACCGCCTCGATGACGCCGGCGTAGGGGGACGGCGCCGCCCGCAGCGCCCGCAGCAGGAGTTCCAGGTCGGCGCGGTGGGAGCGGAGCAGCTTCTCCCCGCGCGGGTGCAGCGCGGCGAAGTCCAGCACCAGCGGCAGGTAGTCGGGCAGTTCGGCGTCGGATGGCTCGAGCCCGGCGGCCCGGTAGGCGGCCTTGAAGGACAGCATGGCCATGCCGCGCTTGCGGGTGTCCCCGTACCGGTAGTAGGTCAGGTACAGCGCGCACCGCCGCCGCAGGTCGAACGTCTCCACGTAGTGCCGGGCGACGGCATCCGGCGAGGTGCGGCGCAGCCATTCCAGGAATATCCCGAACGGTTCCCGGGTGGCTCTGGGTGCCGTGCTGGCTGCCTCGGCCAGCTGACCGAGACTGTCGAACAGCGCCATGGTCGGGTACTGCAACAGCACCGAGGCCACCTTGTACGGGCTCACGCCGGTCACGATCCGCTCCGCGGTGACAGGTCCAGGTGCAGCCGGCCGTCGCCGTCACGGTATTCCCGGGCGGCCGGGGGGTGGAAGGAGTCCGGGCCGCCGGGCTGGGCGCAGAAGAGCTGCTCGTGCTGGGCCATCAGCCGTCCGGCGTCCTCGGCGTGCGCGGGCGGGATGACATACCGCTCCTCGTACTTGGCGATCGCCAGCAGCCGGTACAGGTCTTTCAGGTCTGTTTCTGTCGCGCCCACCGCCTCGGCCAGCCCGGCGGGCACGGCGAGGCCGAGCTGGCCGGCGCGCATGAGCGCGCGGACGGCGGCCAGGGTGCGCAGCACCCGCCGGACCGGGCCGGGGTCGCCGGCGGTGAACAGGCTGGCCAGGTACTCCGCTGGCACGCGCAGCGCCTCGATGGCGGCGAACACCTGGTCCGGGTCGCCGGCGTCGTACCCGGCCGCGGTCACCGTGTCGGCGACCGGGGACAGCGGCGGGATGTACCAGACCATGGGCAGGGTGCGGTACTCCGGGTGCAGCGGCAGCGCCACCTTGTGCCGCGCGATCAGCGCGTGCACGGGGGAGCGGCGGGCGGCGTCGATCCAGTCGGCCGGGATGCCCTGCCGGGCCGCCTCGGCGGCGACGGCGGGGTCGGCCGGGTCGAGGAACACCGAAAGCTGGGCGTGGTACAGGTCCCGGGGATCGGATGTCGCGGCCGCGGCCAGCACCTTGTCGGCGTCGTAGAGCATCAGGCCCAGGTAGCGCAGCCGGCCGACGCAGGTCTCCGAGCAGATCGTGGGCTGCCCGGCCTCGATCCGGGGGAAGCACAGCGTGCACTTCTCGGCCTTGCCGGTGCGGTGGTTGAAGTACACCTTCTTATAGGGGCAGCCGGACACGCAGAACCGCCAGCCGCGGCAGCGGTCCTGGTCCACCAGCACGATGCCGTCCTCTGCTCGCTTGTACATGGCCCCGGACGGGCAGGAGGCGACGCAGGACGGGTTGAGGCAGTGCTCGCAGATGCGCGGCAGGTAGAACATGAAGACCTGCTCGAAGGCCAGCTTCACCTGCTCGCCCAGCCCGGCCAGGTCCGGGTCGCCCCGGGCATGGTCAGGGCCGCCGGCCAGGTCGTCGTCCCAGTTGCTGCCCCACCGCACCCGCATGTCCTTCCCGGTGAGCGCGGAGATCGAGTGCGCGCTCGGGGTCAGCGTGCCCGGCGGGGCCTGGATTATGGTCTGGTAGTCGTAGGTCCACGGGTCGCCGTAGTCGTCGATCCCGGGCAGGTTGGGGTTGTAGAAGATGGACGCCAGCCGCCGCAGCCGGCCGCCGGCCCTGAGCTGCAGCCGCCCCTTGCGGTCGAGGGTCCAGCCGCCCTTCCACTGCTCCTGGTCCTCGTACCGTCTCGGGTAGCCGACGCCGGGCTTGGTCTCGACGTTGTTGAAGTAGACGTACTCGGTGCCGGGCCGGTTGGTCCAGGTCTGCTTGCAGGTCACCGAGCAGGTGTGGCAGCCGATGCACTTGTCCAGGTTCATCACCATCGCCATCTGCGCCATGACCCGCATCAGAACTCCACCTCCTGGGAACGGCGCCGGATGACGGCGATCTCGTCGCGCTGGTTGCCGGTCGGCCCGTAGTAGTTGAACGCGAAGGACAGCTGCCCGTACCCGCCGATCAGGTGGGTGGGCTTGATCACCAGCCGGGTCAGCGAGTTGTCCGAGCCGCCGTGCCAGCCGGAGATCTCTGACTTCGGGGTCATCAGGTGCCGGTCCTTGGCGTGGTACATGTATACGGTGCCCTTCGGCATCCGGTGGGAGACCACCGCCCGGCAGGCGACCACCCCGTTGCGGTTCCAGGCCTCGATCCAGTCGTTGTCGGCCACGCCGATCGCCGCCGCGTCGGCCGGCGATATCCAGATCACCGGGCCGCCGCGGAACAGCCGCAGCATGTGCAGGTTGTCGGCGTACTCGGAGTGGATCGACCACTTCGAGTGCGGGGTCAGGTAGCGGACGGTGATCTCCGGCCGCCCGTCGGCGGGCTGCCCCTCGTTCCCGAAATGGCGGCGGTAGTCCAGCGGCGGCCGGTAGCCGGGCAGCCATTCGCCGTACTCGGCGATCCAGTCGTGGTCGAGGAAGAACTGCATCCGCCCGGTGAGGGTGTGCCAGGGCTTCTTCCGCTCCACGTTGACCACGAACGGCGCATACCGCCGCCCCCCGGTCTCCGACCCCGACCATTCCGGGGAGGTGATGACCGCCCGCGGCTGCACCTGGGTGTCGGCGAAGCTGATCCGGTCACCCGCCCGCTCGGCGGCCAGGTCAGCCAGGGGCACGCCGGTCCGCTTCTCGACTTCCCGCCAGCCCAGCAGCGCGTTCTCGCCGTTGGTGGTGCCGGACAGGGCCAGGATCGCCTCGGCTAGGTGCACGTCGCGGGTCAGCGCCGGCCGCCCGTCGGCGACCCCGCCCCGCACCGTCCCGTTGGCGCGGCGCAGGTAGTCCACTGCCGCCGCCGGAATCCAGGTGACCCCCTTGACCGAGCAGCCCAGGGTATCGGCCAGCGGGCCGAGCGCGGCC
>Ga0209061_1003984_pt1 | contig 14963 bp, 9 predicted proteins | sample Coa_R1_10_FD_187157 | JGI IMG/M metagenome (GOLD analysis project Ga0209061, IMG submission 187157) | Surface soil microbial communities from Centralia Pennsylvania, which are recovering from an underground coalmine fire - Coalmine... | ecosystem: Environmental > Terrestrial > Soil > Unclassified...
GGTGACCAGGTTCGACCCGACCGTCGAGGTGGCGCTCCGGCTGGGCGTCGACCCGCGCAAGCAGGACCAGATGGTCCGCGGCACGGTCAACCTGCCGAACGGCACGGGCAAGACCGCCCGCGTCCTCGTCTTCGCCACCGGGGACCGCGCCGCCGAGGCCCGCGCGGCCGGCGCGGACCACGTCGGCTCCGACGACCTGATCGAGCGGATCCAGGGCGGCTGGCTCGACTTCGACGCGGTGGTCGCCACCCCGGACATGATGGGCAGGGTCGGCCGGCTCGGCCGGATCCTGGGCCCGCGCGGCCTGATGCCGAACCCGAAGACCGGGACGGTGACCACCGACGTCGGCAAGGCGGTGTCGGACATCAAGGGCGGCAAGATCGAGTTCCGCACCGACAGGCACGGCAACCTGCACTTCATCATCGGCAAGGCCTCGTTCCCGCCGCAGGCGCTGCTGGAGAACTACGCCGCGGCCCTGGACGAGGTGATCAGGCTCAAGCCCGCCGCGGCCAAGGGCAGGTACCTGAAGAAGGTCACCTTCACCACCACGATGGGCCCCGGCATCCCGGTCGACCCGAACAAGACCCGCGGCCTCGTGGCGGAACTGGCCGAGGCCTCCGCCTGACCCGTCGCGCCAGCCCGCGCGCCGCGCACCTCACGGTCACCGCCCGGTCCGGCGCGGCCGGGCCGGACCGGGCGGTTTTGCCGAGACGGCGGGCCGCCACGTAGACTGCAAGGCGCCGAAGACCGCTGGATGCCGCCGCGCCCGCGGCGGCCGAAGGCTCCGGCCGGGATCGCCCGGATCCCGGCCAGGACATCCCGCGCAGGTGAACCGAGCCGAACCGGCCGGGCCGTCGAGTGCCCGGCCGTGACGCCCCGTGCGCCTGGCGCCGGGGCGTTTGTGCGCCTGTGGCGGCCCGGCACCACGGACGGTTTCTGGGCAACGGAGAGGAGGCACATGCCTAACGCCGAGAAGGTAGCCGCGGTCGCCGAGCTCACCGGGCGGTTCCGGGACTCGCCCGGCGCCGTGCTGACCGAGTACCGGGGCCTGACCGTGGCCCAGCTTGCCGAGCTGCGCAGGTCACTGGGAGGCAACGCCACGTTCACGGTGGTGAAGAACACGCTGACCAAGCTCGCGGTCACCGAGGCCGGCCTGGCCGACCAGCTGTCGCCGCTGCTGACCGGCCCGTCGGCGGTCGCGTTCGTCAGCGGCGACGTGGTCGAGGCGGCCAGGGGTCTCCGCGACTTCTCCAGGACCAACCCGCTGCTGGTGATCAAGGGCGGCGTGCTGGACGGCGCGGCGGTCAGCGCCGAGCAGATCATCGCCCTGGCCGACCTGGAGCCGCGCGAGGTGCTGCTGGCCAAGCTGGCCGGCGCGATGAAGGCGTCGCTGGCCGGCGCCGCCGCGGCGTTCGCCGCGCTGCCCGCGCAGATGGCGCAGCTGGCCGAGGCCCTGCGCGCCAAGCGCGAGGGCGGCGATGGCGGCGATGGCGGCGAGGCGCCGCAGCCTGCAAGGACTTAGCGATACCGAACGAAAGGGACGAGGGACCACCCCAATGGCGAAGATCAGCAGCGACGACCTGCTCGACGCGTTCAAGGAGATGACGCTCCTCGAGCTGTCGGAGTTCGTCAAGAAGTTCGAAGAGACGTTCGACGTGAAGGCGGCCGCCCCGGTGGCGGTTGCCGCGCCGGCCGCGGGCGCGGCCGGGGGCGGCGGCGAGGCCGAGCAGGCCGAGGAGCAGGATGAGTTCGACGTCGTGCTCGAGGCCGTCGGCGACAAGAAGATCCAGGTCATCAAGGAGGTGCGCAGCCTCACCAGCCTGGGCCTGAAGGAGGCGAAGGACCTGGTGGACGGCGCGCCCAAGGTGGTGCTGGAGAAGGTCAACAAGGAGGCCGCGGACAAGGCCCGCGCCGCCCTCGAGGGCGCGGGCGCGACCGTCACCGTCAAGTAACCGCCGGGCGGGCGCAACCAGGACCCGGGGCCCCGCGCCCGCGGCGGCGGGCGGCTCCGGGTCCCGCGGGCGGCTCCGGGCGGAATAACGTTCATACCCGGCGGCGTTGGACCTTACACCTACACCGCATGTGGCATGTGTCACCAGAGCAAAACCGCCCCGAGTGCCCGGTTTGGACTTGACGTTTGGCCGCAGAAGAGCGATGCTGCGGAGCAACCGTGAATCTCATAGTGGCGTACAGTTGACCAGCGGTATGGCGTATGGCTATACTGCTAGTTTGCGCTGCACTCTAACGTCCTCGGTGCCTACCTCGCGTCCACGGGGGTTTGCCGCGGGGCGTTTGGCGTGCGTGCGGTGACATTCCCGCGACAAGTTCGGAAGGACCCCTGTTGGCAGCATCGCGCAGCGCCTCCGCAACGACCATCCCCACCACGAACTCCGGCTCCCCCCGCGTGTCCTTCGCGCGCATCAAGGAGCCGCTCACGGTGCCCGACCTGCTCGCCCTGCAGACCGAGTCGTTCGACTGGCTGCTCGGCAACGAGCGGTGGCAGGCCCGCGCCGCCGCGGCCCGGGCCGCCGGCCGCGACGACGTGCCCGAGCAGTCGGGCCTGGAGGAGATCTTCGAGGAGATCAGCCCGATCGAGGACTTCTCCGGGACCATGTCGCTGTCGTTCCGCGACCACAGGTTCGAGCCGCCGAAGTACTCCGCCGAGGAGTGCAAGGACAAGGACATGACCTACTCCGCCCCGATGTTCGTCACGGCGGAGTTCATCAACAACACCACCGGCGAGATCAAGAGCCAGACCGTGTTCATGGGCGACTTTCCGCTGATGTCGGCCAAGGGCACGTTCATCATCAACGGCACCGAGCGGGTCGTGGTCAGCCAGCTGGTGCGCTCGCCGGGCGTCTACTTCGACCGCCAGATCGACAAGACCAGCGACAAGGACATCTACTCCTGCAAGGTGATCCCGAGCCGGGGCGCCTGGCTGGAGTTCGAGATCGACAAGCGGGACAGCGTGGGCGTGCGCATCGACCGCAAGCGCAAGCAGAGCGTCACCGTGCTGCTGAAGGCGCTCGGCTGGGACGACGCGCGGATCCTGGACCGCTTCGGCGAGTTCGAGTCGATGCGGGCGACGCTGGAGAAGGACCACACCTCCGGCCAGGACGAGGCGCTGCTCGACATCTACCGCAAGCTGCGGCCCGGCGAGCCGCCGACGCGGGAGTCGGCCCAGGCGCTGCTGGAGAACCTGTACTTCAACCCGAAGCGCTACGACCTGGCCAAGGTCGGCCGCTACAAGATGAACAGGAAGCTCGGCCTGCGCCTGCCGATCCGCCAGGGCACCCTGTCCGAGGACGACATCGTCGCCACCATCGAGTACCTGGTGCGGCTGCACGCGGGCGAGGAGCAGATGACCGTCGGCGACCAGGTCATCCCGCTGGAGACCGACGACATCGACCACTTCGGCAACCGGCGGCTGCGCACCGTGGGCGAGCTGATCCAGAACCAGGTGCGGCTGGGGCTGGCCCGGATGGAGCGCGTGGTCCGCGAGCGGATGACCACCCAGGACGTCGAGGCGATCACGCCGCAGACGCTGATCAACATCCGCCCGGTGGTGGCCTCCATCAAGGAGTTCTTCGGCACCAGCCAGCTGTCGCAGTTCATGGACCAGACCAACCCGCTGGCCGGCCTTACCCACAAGCGCCGGCTGTCCGCGCTGGGGCCCGGCGGCCTGAGCCGGGAGCGGGCCGGCTTCGAGGTCCGCGACGTGCACCCGAGCCACTACGGCCGGATGTGCCCGATCGAGACCCCGGAGGGGCCGAACATCGGCCTGATCGGGAGCCTGTCCAGCTACGCCCGGGTGAACCCGTTCGGCTTCGTGGAGACGCCGTACCGCAAGGTCTCCGACGGCGTGGTCACCGACCAGATCGACTACCTGACCGCCGACGAGGAAGACAGGCACGTCATCGCCCAGGCGAACACGCCGGTCAACCCGGACGGCACGATCGCGGAGAGCCGCGTGCTGGTCCGCCGCAAGGGCGGCGAGGTGGACTACATCCCGCCGGACGAGGTGGACTACATGGACGTGTCCGCGCGGCAGATGGTGTCGGTGGCCACCGCCATGATCCCCTTCCTCGAGCACGACGACGCCAACCGCGCGCTGATGGGCTCGAACATGCAGCGGCAGGCCGTGCCGCTGCTGCGCAGCGAGGCGCCGCTGGTCGGCACCGGCATGGAGTACCGCGCGGCGACCGACGCCGGCGACGTGATCCTGGCCACCAAGCCGGGCGTGGTCGAAGAGTGCAGCGCCGACTACATTACGGTGCTGAACGACGACGGCACCCGGATCACCTACCGCCTGGCCAAGTTCGAGCGGTCCAACCAGGGCACCTGCATCAACCAGAAGCCGGTCGTCGACGAGGGCGACCGGGTCGAGCAGGGCCAGGTGCTCGCCGACGGCCCGTGCACCGACCACGGCGAGATGGCGCTGGGCAAGAACCTGCTGGTGGCGTTCATGTCGTGGGAGGGCCACAACTACGAGGACGCGATCATCCTGTCCCAGCGCCTGGTCCAGGACGACGTGCTCAGCAGCATCCACATCGAGGAGCACGAGGTCGACGCGCGCGACACCAAGCTGGGGCCGGAGGAGATCACCAGGGACATCCCGAACGTCTCCGACGAGGTCCTCGCGGACCTCGACGAGCGCGGCATCGTCAGGATCGGCGCCGAGGTCGTCAACGGGGACATCCTGGTCGGCAAGGTCACCCCGAAGGGCGAGACCGAGCTGACCCCGGAGGAGCGGCTGCTGCGCGCGATCTTCGGCGAGAAGGCCCGCGAGGTCCGCGACACCAGCCTGAAGGTGCCGCACGGCGAGGAGGGCAAGGTCATCGGCGTCCGCGTGTTCACCCGCGAGGACGGCGACGAGCTGCCGCCCGGCGTGAACGAGCTGGTCCGGGTGTACGTGGCGCAGAAGAGGAAGATCACCGACGGCGACAAGCTGGCCGGCCGGCACGGCAACAAGGGCGTGATCGCGAAGATCCTGCCGGTGGAGGACATGCCGTTCCTCGAGGACGGCACCCCGGTGGACATCGTGCTCAACCCGCTCGGCGTGCCGAGCCGGATGAACGTCGGGCAGGTCCTGGAGAGCCACCTCGGCTGGGTGGCCAGCTCCGGCTGGCAGGTCGACGGCGACGACGCCGACTGGAAGCAGCGGCTGCGCGCGGCCGGCGCGGGCTCCGCCCCGCCGGGCACCCACGTGGCCACCCCGGTGTTCGACGGCGCCAGGGAGCAGGAGATCACCGGCCTGCTCGCCAGCACGCTGCCGAACCGGGACGGCCAGCGCCTGGTCGGCCCGGCCGGCAAGGCCAGGCTGTTCGACGGCCGGACCGGCGAGCCGTTCAAGGACCCGATCGCGGTCGGCTACGTCTACATCCTCAAGCTGCTGCACCTGGTCGACGACAAGATCCACGCCCGCTCGACCGGGCCGTACTCGATGATCACCCAGCAGCCGCTGGGCGGCAAGGCGCAGTTCGGCGGGCAGCGGTTCGGCGAGATGGAGGTGTGGGCGCTGGAGGCGTACGGCGCCGCCTACGCGCTGCAGGAGCTGCTGACCATCAAGTCCGACGACGTGCTCGGCCGGGTCAAGGTGTACGAGGCGATCGTCAAGGGAGAGAACGTGCCCGAACCGGGCATCCCGGAGAGCTTCAAGGTGCTGATCAAGGAAATGCAATCGCTGTGCCTCAACGTCGAGGTGCTGTCCAGCGACGGCGCCGCGATCGAGATGCGCGACACCGACGAGGATGTCTTCCGCGCGGCCGAGGAACTGGGCATCGACCTGTCCCGGCGCGAGCCGAGCAGCGTCGAAGAGGTCTGATCGAGAAGGGGGAAAACCAGTGCTTGACGTCAACTTCTTCGACGACCTGCGCATCGGCCTGGCCACCGCCGAGGACATCCGGCAGTGGTCGCACGGCGAGGTGAAGAAGCCGGAGACCATCAACTACCGCACGCTCAAGCCGGAGAAGGACGGGCTGTTCTGCGAGAAGATCTTCGGCCCGACCCGGGACTGGGAGTGCTACTGCGGCAAGTACAAGCGGGTCAGGTTCAAGGGCATCATCTGCGAGCGCTGCGGGGTGGAGGTCACCCGCGCCAAGGTGCGGCGCGAGCGGATGGGCCACATCGAGCTGGCCGCGCCGGTCACGCACATCTGGTACTTCAAGGGCGTGCCGAGCCGCCTCGGCTACCTGCTCGACCTGGCGCCGAAGGACCTGGAGAAGGTCATCTACTTCGCCGCCTACATGATCACCCACGTGGACGAGGACGCGCGCGCCCGCGACCTGCCCAGCCTGGAGGCCAAGATCTCGGTGGAGCGGCAGCAGCTGGAGCAGCGCCGCGACGCCGACATCGAGGCGCGGCAGGCCAAGCTGGAGGCGGACCTGGCCGAGCTGGAGGCCGCCGGCGCCAAGTCCGACGCCAAGCGCAAGCTCCGCGAGTCCTCCGACCGCGAGGTCAAGCAGATCAGGGACCGGGCGGCCAAGGAGATCGACCGCCTGGACGAGGTCTGGAACAGGTTCAAGAACCTCAAGGTCCAGGACCTGGAGGGCGACGAGCTGCTGTACCGCGAGATGCGGGACAGGTTCGGCAGGTACTTCCGCGGCGGCATGGGCGCGCAGGCCATCCAGGACCGGCTGGCCAGCTTCGACCTCGAGGCCGAGGCGGCCAGCCTGCGCGACGTGATCAGGACCGGCAAGGGCCAGAAGAAGGCCCGCGCGCTGAAGCGGCTCAAGGTCGTGTCCGCGTTCCTCAACACGCGCAACTCGCCGATGGGCATGGTGCTCGACTGCATCCCGGTGATCCCGCCGGACCTGCGGCCGATGGTCCAGCTCGACGGCGGCCGGTTCGCCACCAGCGACCTCAACGACCTGTACCGCCGGGTGATCAACAGGAACAACCGGCTGAAGAGGCTGCTCGACCTCGGCGCGCCCGAGATCATCGTGAACAACGAGAAGCGGATGCTGCAGGAGGCCGTGGACAGCCTGTTCGACAACGGCCGCCGCGGCCGGCCGGTCACCGGCCCGGGCAACCGGCCGCTGAAGTCGCTGTCCGACATGCTCAAGGGCAAGCAGGGCAGGTTCCGGCAGAACCTGCTCGGCAAGCGGGTCGACTACTCCGGCCGGTCGGTGATCGTGGTCGGGCCGCAGCTGAAGCTGCACCAGTGCGGGCTGCCCAAGCAGATGGCGCTGGAGCTGTTCAAGCCGTTCGTGATGAAGCGGCTGGTCGACCTGAACCACGCGCAGAACATCAAGTCGGCCAAGCGGATGGTCGAGCGGGCGCGGCCGGTGGTGTGGGACGTGCTGGAGGAGGTCATCACCGAGCACCCGGTGCTGCTGAACCGGGCGCCGACGCTGCACCGGCTGGGCATCCAGGCCTTCGAGCCGCAGCTGGTCGAGGGCAAGGCCATCCAGATCCACCCGCTGGTCTGCACCGCGTTCAACGCGGACTTCGACGGCGACCAGATGGCGGTGCACCTGCCGCTGTCCGCCGAGGCGCAGGCCGAGGCGCGGATCCTGATGCTGTCCACCAACAACATCCTCAAGCCGGCCGACGGCAAGCCGGTGACCATGCCCACCCAGGACATGATCATCGGGCTGTACTGGCTGACCCGGGAGGCCGAGGGCGCGGCCGGGCAGGGCCGGGCGTTCTCGTCGGTCGCCGAGGCGCAGATGGCCTACGACGCCGGCGAGCTCGACCTGCAGGCGCGGATCGAGGTCCGGCTGCGCGGGATCGTCCCGCCGCCCGGCTACCAGCCCGGGGACGGCGCGGCCGACGGCGCGGTGCGGCTGACCACCACGCTGGGCCGCTGCCTGTTCAACGAGTCGCTGCCCGACGACTTCCCGTTCGTCAACTACGAGGTCGGGAAGAAGCAGCTCACCACCATCGTCAACGCGCTCGCCGAGACCTACCCGAAGGTGGAGGTGGCGGCGGCGCTGGACAACCTCAAGGACGCCGGCTTCCACTGGGCGACACGGGCGGGCGTGACGATCGGCATCGAGGACGTGGTGGCGCCGCCGAACAAGGCCAGGATCCTGGAGAACTACGAGTCCCGCGCGGACAAGGTGCAGCGGGAGTACGACCGCGGCCTGATCACCGACGACGAGCGGCGCCAGGAGCTGATCGAGATCTGGACGCACGCGACCGCCGAGGTGGCCAAGGACATGGAGGCGGCCTTCCCGGCGACCAACTCGGTGTGGATGATGGTCAACTCCGGCGCCCGCGGCAACACCATGCAGGTGCGGCAGATCGCGGGCATGCGCGGGCTGGTCTCCAACCCGAGGGGCGAGACGATCCCGCGGCCGATCAAGTCCAGCTTCCGCGAGGGGCTGACCGTGGTGGAGTACTTCATCTCCACGCACGGCGCCCGCAAGGGCCTGGCCGACACCGCGCTGCGCACCGCGGACTCCGGGTACCTCACCCGGCGCCTGGTCGACGTGGCGCAGGACGTGATCGTGCGCGAGGAGGACTGCGGCACCGACCGCGCGATCACCATGCGGATCGCGGAGCGGGACGCCGAGGGCCGCCTGCGCAAGCTGCCGAACCTGGAGAACACCGGGACGGCCAGGACCGTCGCCGAGGACGTCGAGGTCGACGGCGTGGTGCTGGCCAAGGCCGGCGACGACACCACCGAGCAGATGCTGGACCGGCTGGTCGAGGCCGGGGTGGAGGCCATCCGCACGTTCAGCGTGCTGGTCTGCGAGTCCAAGATCGGCGTCTGCGCCAAGTGCTACGGCCGCTCGCTGGCCAGCGGCAAGCGGGTGGACGTGGGCGAGGCGGTCGGCATCGTCGCCGCCCAGTCGATCGGCGAGCCGGGCACCCAGCTCACCATGCGGACCTTCCACACCGGCGGCGTGGCGGGCCAGGACATCACGCACGGCCTGCCGCGCGTCCAGGAGCTGTTCGAGGCCCGCATCCCGAAGGGCATGGCGCCGATCAGCGAGTACGAGGGCCGGGTCAAGATCGAGGAGACGGAGAAGGCCAGGAAGATCATCGTCATCCCGGACGACGGCTCGGACGAGGTCAGCTACCAGGTGCCGATGCGGTCCAGGCTGCTCGTCGGCGACGGCGACCACGTGGCCGTCGGGCAGCAGCTCATCGCGGGCGCGGTCAACCCGCACGAGGTGCTGCGGATCCTCGGCTCGCGGGCGGTGCAGCTGCACCTGGTCCACGAGGTGCAGGAGGTGTACCGGTCGCAGGGCGTGTCCATCCACGACAAGCACATCGAGATCATCATCAGGCAGATGCTGAAGCGGGTGAACGTGCTCGAATCCGGCGACACCGAGCTGCTGCCCGGCGAGCTGGTGGAGCGGCCCAGGTTCGAGGAGGTCAACCGGGCGGTGGTCAACGAGGGCGGCACGTCGGCCTCCGGCCGCGCGGTGCTGATGGGCATCACCAAGGCGTCGCTGGCGACCGAGTCCTGGCTGTCGGCGGCCTCCTTCCAGGAGACCACCCGGGTGCTCACCGACGCGGCCATCCACGCCAAGTCGGACTCGCTGCTCGGCCTGAAGGAGAACGTCATCATCGGCAAGCTCATCCCGGCCGGCACCGGCATGCAGGTGTACCGGAACATCCGGGTCGAGCCGACCGACGACGCCCGCTCATCGGCGTTCCCGCCGGGCTCCTACGCCGAGCCGGACAGCTACGTGTTCGGCCAGGGCTCCGGCGAGGCGGTGCCGCTGGAGGAGTACGACTTCGGCTCCTACAACCGGTAAGCCCCGGACGCCGTCACGGGCTGGCGGCCGGCGCCGCGCTGGCCGCCAGCCCGCCTTTCCTTGACCCGAACGAGCCGTGGCGGCTCCTCCCGCCACCGTGCCCGGCCCCGCCTCCCGCCGGGCCCGCGGGGAAGAAACCCGGCCCGCGGCAGCGTTAGGCATAAGGCGGGCCGCCGCCGCGATCGATTTTGCCTGAGAGCGGCGGCGTGGTAGCTTCTTCATTCGTGCCCATGCACGCATGGGCGCGTAGGCATGCCAGCCGGCGGCCGGTCCCCGGACCGTCGGCCGGCTGGTAGCGCGGCTTCCTCTCTCCCGGCAGTCGGCTCCTGGTGAGCCGCTGGCTCCTGGTCAGGCCGACACGCCCGACCTCGGGGGTCGGCGGAGGGGGGAAATCCGCAGGCCGGGCGGGTCTCGCGGGTCCCTTTTCGGGGCGCTCGGGCGCGCCTGGTGGTCAGGGGCGAGGCCCTCGCTGCGGGGCGGGGCCTCGCGAGCAACGACGAACGTGACGGGCTCGCGCGCGAGCGCGGGCGGCAATGACACCGAAGACGGAGACGCGGTTGCCCACGATCCAGCAGCTGGTCCGCAAGGGCCGCCAGGACAAGGTAGCGAAGAACAAGACGCCTGCGCTGCGGGAGAGCCCGCAGCGGCGCGGCGTGTGCACGCGGGTCTACACCACCACGCCCAAGAAGCCGAACTCCGCGCTGCGCAAGGTCGCCAGGGTCCGGCTGACCAGCCAGATCGAGGTCACCGCGTACATCCCCGGCGTGGGGCACAACCTGCAGGAGCACTCGATCGTGCTGGTCCGCGGCGGGCGCGTCCGCGACCTGCCCGGGGTCCGGTACAAGATCATCCGCGGCTCCCTGGACACGCAGGGCGTGCGCAACCGCAAGCAGGGCCGCAGCCGGTACGGAGCGAAGAAGGAGAAGGGCTGAGATGCCTCGCAAGGGTCCCGCGACCAAGCGGCAGCTTGTCACCGATCCCGTCTACGGCTCGCCGCTCGTCACCGCGCTGGCCAACAAGGTGCTCAGGGACGGCAAGCGGTCGCTCGCCGAGCGGATCGTGTACGGGGCGCTGGAGGGCTGCCGGGAGAAGACCGGCAACGACCCGGTCATCACGCTGAAGCGCGCGCTGGACAACGTCAAGCCGACGCTCGAGGTGCGCAGCCGCCGCGTCGGCGGCGCCACCTACCAGGTGCCGGTCGAGGTGCGCGCCTCCCGCAGCACCACGCTCGCGCTGCGCTGGATCGTCTCCTACGCCAGGCAGCGCAGGGAGAAGACGATGACCGAGCGGCTGATGAACGAGCTGCTCGACGCGAGCAACGGCCTCGGCGCCAGCGTGAAGCGGCGCGAGGACACCCACAAGATGGCGGAGTCCAACAAGGCGTTCGCCCACTACCGCTGGTGACCGCCGAGACCTACCGGAACGAGACTGACGAGAACGAGGACCAGGTGCCCACCCAGACCGCCGTAGACCTCGCCAAGGTCCGCAACATCGGGATCATGGCGCATATCGACGCGGGCAAGACGACGACCACCGAGCGGATCCTGTTTTACACCGGCATCAACTACAAGATCGGTGAGGTCCATGAGGGCGCGGCCACCATGGACTGGATGGAGCAGGAGCAGGAGCGCGGCATCACGATCACGTCCGCCGCCACCACCACGAGCTGGCTCGGCCACACCATCAACATCATCGACACGCCGGGCCATGTCGACTTCACCGTGGAGGTGGAGCGCTCGCTGCGCGTCCTCGACGGCGCGGTCGCGGTCTTCGACGCCGTCGCGGGGGTGGAGCCGCAGTCGGAGACGGTGTGGCGGCAGGCGGACCGGTACGGCGTGCCGCGGATCTGCTTCGTGAACAAGATGGACCGGGTCGGCGCCGAGTTCCACCGCTGCGTGGACATGATCACCGACCGGCTCGGCGCGCGGCCGCTGGTCGTCCAGCTGCCCTGGGGCGTGGAGTCGGACTTCCGCGGCGTCATCGACCTGGTCCGGATGCGCGCGCTGCTGTGGCAGACCGAGGGCAAGGGCGACAAGTACGACGTCGTGGCGATCCCCGACGACCATACCGAGGCCGCCCGCGAGTGGCGCGACAGGCTGCTGGAGACGATCGCCGAGAGCGATGACGAGATGATGGAGCTGTACCTGGAGGGCGTCGGGCCGTCCGAGGACCAGCTTGTCGCCGCGATCAGGCGCGCCACCATCTCCGGCGCGGTGACCCCGGTGCTGTGCGGCGCCGCGTTCAAGAACAAGGGCATCCAGCCGATGCTGGACGCGATCGTGGACTACCTGCCGAGCCCGGTCGACATCCCGGCGATCAAGGGGCACGCGGTCGGCGACGAGGCCACGGTCGTGGAGCGGCACGCCGACCCGGAGGGGCCGTTCGCCGCGCTCGCGTTCAAGATCATGTCGGACCAGCATCTCGGCAAGCTCACCTATATCCGCATCTACTCCGGCACCCTGGAGTCGGGCAGCGCGGTGCTGAACTCGATCAAGGGCCGCCGGGAGCGGATCGGCAAGATCTACCAGATGCACGCGAACAAGCGCGAGGAGCGCCCGTTCGCGGTGGCCGGGCAGATTGTCGCGGTGATGGGGCTGAAGGACACCACGACGGGCGACACGCTGTGCGCGATCGACGCGCCGGTCGTGCTCGAGTCGATGACGTTCCCCGCCCCGGTCATCAACGTGGCCATCGAGCCGAGGACCAAGAGCGACCAGGAGAAGCTCGGCACCGCGATCCAGCGGCTGGCCGACGAGGACCCCACGTTCCAGGTGAGGACCGACGAGGAGACCGGCCAGACGATCATCGCCGGCATGGGCGAGCTGCACCTTGAGGTGCTGGTCGACCGGATGCGCCGCGAGTTCAGGGTGGAGGCCAACATCGGCCGCCCGCAGGTCGCCTACCGGGAGACGGTCACCCGCAAGGTGGAGAAGGTCGAGTACACGCACAAGAAGCAGACCGGCGGCTCCGGCCAGTACGGCCGCGTGGTCATCGACCTGGAGCCGACCGGCGGCGACGGCGGCGGCTACGAGTTCGAGAACAAGATCACCGGCGGCCGGATCCCCAGGGAGTACATCCCCTCGGTGGACGCCGGCTGCCAGGAGGCCGCCGAGTTCGGCGTGCTGGCCGGCTACCCGATGGTCGACGTCAAGGTGACGCTGACCGACGGCGCCTACCACGAGGTCGACTCGTCGGAGCTCGCCTTCAAGATCGCCGGCTCGATGGCGTTCAAGAAGGCCGCCGCCCAGGCGGGCCCGGTGCTGCTCGAGCCGGTCATGGCCGTCGAGGTCAGGACCCCGGAGGAATACATGGGCGACGTCATCGGCGACCTGAACAGCCGCCGCGGCCAGATCCGGGAGATGGAGGAGCAGTCAGGGGTCAAGGTGGTCAAGGCGCTCGTCCCGCTGTCTGAGATGTTCGGCTACGTGGGGGACCTGCGCAGCCGGACGCAGGGCAGGGCGGACTACACCATGCAGTTCGATTCCTACGCCGAGGTCCCGCCCAGCATCGCCAAGGAGATCATCGCCAAGGCCAGAGGCGAGTAGGCAGCAGTCAGTCCGGCCTCATCCCCGGCCCAGCCCGGCGGGTGGCCCGCCGCCGCAGGCGGCAGCCGGCACAGCAACCAACGAGGAGAAACCAGTGGCGAAGGCCAAGTTCCAGCGGACTAAGCCGCACGTCAACATCGGCACCATCGGGCACATCGACCACGGCAAGACCACGCTGACCGCGGCGATCACCAAGGTGCTGCACGACAAGATGCCGGACGTCAACCCCTTCACCCCCTTCGACAAGATCGACAACGCGAAGGAGGAGAAGGAGCGCGGCATCACGATCGCGATCTCGCACGTCGAGTACCAGACCGAGAAGCGGCACTACGCGCACGTGGACTGCCCCGGTCATGCCGACTACATCAAGAACATGATCACCGGCGCCGCGCAGATGGACGGGGCGATACTCGTGGTCGCCGCGACCGACGGCCCGATGCCGCAGACCCGCGAGCACGTGCTGCTGGCCCGCCAGGTCGGCGTGCCGTACATCGTGGTGGCGCTGAACAAGGCGGACATGGTCGACGACGAGGAGATCCTCGAGCTGGTCGAGCTCGAGGTCCGCGAGCTGCTCACCGAGTACGAGTTCCCCGGCGACGACGTGCCCGTGGTCCGGGTGTCGGCGCTGAAGGCGCTCGAGGGCGACGAGCAGTGGAGCCAGAAGGTCACCGAGCTGCTCGACGCGTGCGACGAGTCCATCCCGGAGCCGGTCCGCGAGGTGGACAAGCCGTTCCTGATGCCGGTCGAGGACGTGTTCTCGATCACCGGCCGCGGCACCGTGGTGACCGGCAGGGTTGAGCGCGGCGTGATCCACACCGGCGAGGAGGTCGAGATCATCGGCATCAGGGAGCGGCCGACGAAGACGACCGTGACCGGCGTGGAGATGTTCCGCAAGATCCTGGACGAGGGCCGGGCCGGCGACAACGTGGGCCTGCTGCTGCGCGGCGTCAAGCGCGAGGAGGTCGAGCGCGGCCAGGTCGTGATCAAGCCGGGCACCAACACCCCGCACACCGAGTTCGAGGGCCAGGTCTACATCCTGTCCAAGGACGAGGGCGGGCGGCACACGCCGTTCTTCAACAACTACCGTCCGCAGTTCTACTTCCGGACCACCGACGTGACCGGCGTGGTGCACCTGCCCGAGGGCACCGAGATGGTCATGCCGGGCGACCGGACCGACATGCGCGTCGAGCTGATCCAGCCGATCGCCATGGAGGAGGGCCTGCGGTTCGCGATCCGGGAGGGCGGCCGCACCGTCGGCGCCGGCCGGGTCACCAGGATCATCAAGTGACGCCCGCGGGGGGCTCCGCGCCCCCCGCGACCCCCCGCCGGGGGGCGGCGCGCCGCCCCCCGGCCGTACCCAGCGGCTTGACCCTCTGAGAGGAACACCGAGGCCACCATGGCGGGACAGAAGATCCGCATCCGGCTCAAGGCATATGACCACGAGGTCATCGACAGCTCGGCGCGGAAGATCGTCGACACCGTGACGCGTACCGGCGCCCGGGTGGCCGGCCCGGTGCCGCTGCCCACCGAGAAGAACGTGTACTGCGTCATCCGCTCACCGCACAAGTACAAGGACTCGCGCGAGCACTTCGAGATGCGGACGCACAAGCGGCTGATCGACATCATCGACCCGACGCCGAAGACGGTGGACTCGCTGATGCGCCTCGACCTGCCGGCCGGCGTCGACATCGAGATCAAGCTGTAG
>Ga0209061_1003985_pt1 | contig 14956 bp, 12 predicted proteins | sample Coa_R1_10_FD_187157 | JGI IMG/M metagenome (GOLD analysis project Ga0209061, IMG submission 187157) | Surface soil microbial communities from Centralia Pennsylvania, which are recovering from an underground coalmine fire - Coalmine... | ecosystem: Environmental > Terrestrial > Soil >...
CGTTCAGCGACCAGTGCGGCGGGGGCAGTCGCGGCGCGCAACTGCACATATGTTGCGCTTGTTGCGCTTGTTGCGCTCGAATCGCCCTGAAGCAAGAGCGGCGCTTTGCTGCCTACCGAGAGCAGCCCATGGAGCAGGGGAATCCATTCGATGTCTGCCGTCTGATCGAAGACGCCATCCTCAATGAGGAGGCTACTGAGATCGTTCGCTGTCACATCGTTGGCTGCTCCGGGGGTACCTGGCGGATTGGTGGATGATTGACGTCCAAGCAGCGAATATTGGCCCGGCGCAAGGAGCGCCCCGTCCTCAAAGAATTGGATGACGCCCTGGCGGATGATGAATGCTGTGGTGATCGGCGCTCCCAGCCAGAGCGCGCCCGCGTGACGGAGATAATAGGAGTGAAATATCGGATCGAGTGGGTATGTGTGTATGGCAAACCCTGCGTCCGCTGCTGGGAGCGCCGTCTGAAGGCGATCAAGCGACCAAGCGAGCGGGCCATCAATCAACCGGGGATTTTGCGTTTGCCCTGAGCCGTCGGTTGAAGGGATGCGGATTTGGCCATGCGCAATGGCAAAGGCGACCGGGGAAAGCAGTGTGATTGACAGAAGGACAATGATCACGCCGCCGATCAAGCGGCTTCGGGTGTTCTTTTTGGAGACGCCGGATGAAAGTTTGGAGAGTTTGCTGGCACGCTGATGAATGTAGAGCAGAGGTGAGCTGATTGACGCCGGTAGTCCTGCCAACACAGCGGGTGTATCAGTTGGGTTTGCTGTAGGAGACACTGGAACCTCTGGGGGAAACGTCTCCTGTGTGGCTGGCGCTTGCTCGCGTTCCGGTTGCGCGGTGGGTTCGGTGGGTTCGATGGTGGTGTGCGCTTGGGGATCGGTCGCCTGTGTGGGCGCTTGTGATGTAGATGGGATAGCTGTGTCTTCTCCCTCTGCTCTACGAAGGTCATCGCCATGGTCATCGCCATTCATCACGCCTCTCCCTTGCCCAATTTATTCTCTATTTTGCGTTCTGCCATGTCTGGCCAGTGAAGAAAGCTACTATTCTACGTATCTACGTGGTCATATATGAAAACGTTCGTCTACTGAGCTTTCGCCACCAATTAGGGCGGAATACCCAAGCGCAATTCCCTCCGCATTGTAGACTCACAGTGAACTCTCAGGTTATACAGACGGTGGGCAGTGAGACGCGCAATGTGCTACGATCTTTGTGTTGAAGCGTCGCTCATCACGCGATGCCGCGATGCGTTGGCGTTTGGGGCAGCAAATGCAGAAAGACATATGAAGGAGACACACGCATGCCGCAGAAGTTTGATGCGCGTAAGAAATATTTGCTGATCTCCGAAGAGCGGCAAGCGGTGCTTCAGCCGGAAACGTTGCTGCGCGAATTGGGCCTGAAGGAGGGCGACACGTTTGCGGATATTGGCAGCGGCCCTGGTTTCTTTGCCATCCCTGCCGCACAGATTGTTGGTGAGCGTGGATTGGTGCTGGCAGCTGACATCCAGGGGGAGATGTTGACCGCCGTCAAAAGCCGCGCAGGCGAATATGGGCTGCAAAATGTGCGGGTGGTGAAGACGAGCGAGACGGAGATACCTTTACCTCCCGGAAGCTGCGATATGGTGCTGTTGGCGTTCACATTACATGAGATCGAGAGCCATGCGTCGTTCTTGCATCGCGCCGCGCGTGCGCTCAAACCGACCGGGCGGCTGGTGGTCATCGAGTGGGAGAAGCGTGAGCAGGAGAGTGGGCCGCCGTATGCTGATCGCATCAGCCAGGAAGGGTTGTTGGCGGACGCCGAAGCCGCTGGGCTACGCGAGGAGAGCCATCGCCAGTTGAATGACGATCACTATCTGTACGTCTTCTCGCGTGCGGGCGCCTCGTTTGTCGTTTAGCGCCGCTGGCATGTAAGTACGTGTATATGCGTGGCTCTCCCTGTGGATTTGCAGGCAGGTTGCTGGCGCGTGACGCTGGGTTGCGGTATACTTTTCTTTTGGGCTGTTCTCTCTGCTCATGTTGAGGTTCCCCACATTGAGCGAGAAGGATGTGGGCGCATAGCCTGGCCCTGGCGACACACGAACCTTGCGCCGACGAGGTAGGAAAATCGCTACCCGGTGGCGAGCAATACAAAGGGGAGACGAGTGAACGCATACGAGCAACTCACAGCGATCCGCGAACAATTGGAGCAAAACGGCGCCAGCGAAGACAGCATTGATCTCGTAGAGAAGTTTATCAAGCGTGCAGAGTCCGAGCGCGAGAGCAACACGTCGGTGCCGCAGATTATGATGGTGCGCCACCTGTTGCGCCAGCGCGAGGCGCTCGATAACGACGCCATCTACAACGACCTGCAAGAGCTTATCACGGGTATCGAGACGCGGCGCGCCGCGCGGGATGAAGACGCTGTGCGCCCAGCCTATGAGGAAGAACACAAGCCACGCCCCAAGAGCTACTACAAGGCCCTGCGACAGCAAAACGAGAAGAATTAGCGGACAATCAACAGCGCCCTATCGGCGAGATGAGAACACGCGCACGCCATTCCCTTTGCCAATCCGGTGAGGGCGAGTGGCGTGTAGTGTTTTTGTAGTATCTTTAAGGATTTTTCAATCTGGCGGCCCTATGTTCGCATCCGAGGGAAGCCGCTTTCCGTCAGACATCACATCCTCCAAAGGCGTTTGTCACGAACTGTGAAGCGTGCTACTCTTTGAACGATGCAGCGTAGATCATTATGGCGGCGCCCAGTAGCATCCGGCATGATTACAACGGCAACGCGGGGTCGCCAGGAGAATAAACACATGATACTGAGAGGTCGTCCGAGTTGGTATAAGCCTGATGTTGGGCTGGCCTCGCGGATGGTATTGACGATGTTCTTGTTGGGGCTGGTCTATGTCGTCTTCGGCGTGGTGATCGGCGCCATCATGATACACTACGGTGTGTCGCTGTTCTTTCTGATCGCGTTCGCCCTGATCATTGCCGGGGCGCAGTTCTTCTTCTCGGATAAGATTGCGCTTGCGGCGATGGGCGCGCGCTATGTGGATGAGGCTGACGCGCCGGAACTGCATGCGCTGGTGGAACGTCTAGCCGTGCAGGCCAACCTGCCCAAGCCGCGCATCGCTGTCATCAACAGCAGCATGCCCAACGCATTCGCCACTGGACGCAACGCCAAAAACGCGACAATTGCCGTGACGACGGGCATTTACAACCAGCTTTCCACGCCGGAACTCGAGGCAGTGCTGGCGCATGAACTGACTCATATCATCAACCATGACATGCTGGTGATGACGATTGCCTCATTTTTCTCCATCTTGATCGGGCTGTTGGCGCGCAACCTGATGTGGATGGGCTTCTGGGGCGGCTTTGGCGGTGGCTTTGGTCGCCGCCGTGGCAACGACAACCTCGGCGCGTTGATTGCGATCTCACTGTTGGTCTCAGTGGTGGTCTATGCGATCAGCTTCTTGCTGATCCGCGCCCTCTCGCGCGCTCGCGAACTGGCGGCTGACCGAGGTTCGGCGCTGATCACTGGCGCGCCAGAAAACCTTGCCTCGGCGCTCTTGCGCATTAGCGACCGCATGCCGCATATTCCCGAGCAAGACTTCCGTCAAGCCCAGGCGGTGAATGCGCTGTTTATTGTGCCTGCCATCAAGGGCGACTCGTTCATGGAGTTGCTTTCCACGCATCCTTCCATCGAAGAGCGGGTGGCGCGGCTCGAAGAGATGCAGCGGCAGATGGAGCGTGGCCCGCATTAGCGCATAACGCATGAACACAAAAGAGGACACCGAGAGACCTGGAAGGAGAACGCAATGGGCTTTTTCGATGCGCTCTTTGGGCGCCAGAAGCCAACGCCGGTTGGGCCGGAGCGGCTCTTCGCAATGGGAACCGCGCAGGTGACGCTGGAAGTGGAGCAACAACTGACTCCCACAGGCTCAGCGGCGATCTGCTTCAAAGGGATCGCGTCGGGCGCCTTCTCCTCCATCCAGGCCGACCTCGAACAGTTGTTGCGCCTGGCAAGCAAAGATGACCAACTGACGCTCAGACCGTACAAAGATAATCTGGGCTACAGCTGGTTTATTTTCACAGGCTCTGACTTTCAGGCGCTCGTCGCGGCGTTGCATATGGCAAGCCAAACGCTGATTGACAAAGGCTATGGGAGCCAGTTGCTCTTTGCCATCTTCCCCTTCAAGATGGCGGATGGCAAAGAGATGTATTGGATCTATAGTTACAAGCGCAGTTCGTTCTATCCCTTCGTCCCCAAGAAGAATACAAGCGACCCACTGCGCCAGCGCGACAACCCCGAAGAGTTACGGCTGGCCGCCGCCATTGGCAAGGAGCTTCCCGTCGAGCAAGAGTACGAACGCTGGTTCCCCGTCTGGGATGTGCCGCTCTAGCTGAGGTCGCTGTCTCGCTTTCGGTTTGCCTTACGCCCACACATCTCCTTGTGCTATGATAATGGCTGAAGAGTCATGGCATAATTGGCGTGTGGGTTCTTTTGTGTGCTTTGTGTTTGCGGGTTGTGCGCATTAAAGAGAGGCGAACAGATGGCAGGCGTGGTAAGTGATAAGATTGCGGAGAAGTCTGTGGAGCAGGGCGCTGGCAAGGCCAAACGCGGCAAGCGTGAACTGCTCTCGCAGGGTGTGCGCGCCATCAAGCCGTCGGGCATCCGCAAGTTCTTCGATATTGCGGCGGCCATGCCTGAGGTAATCTCATTGGGCGTGGGCGAGCCTGATTTCGTCACGCCGGAGCACATCTCCCAGGCGGGAATCGCCTCGATTCAGCAGGGGATGACCCACTATACCTCGAACTATGGCACGCTTGAACTGCGTGAGGCCATCGCCGATCTGATCCAGCGCCACTATGGAGTCGCCTATGCGCCGAAAAACGAGGTGTTGGTCTCGGTTGGCGTCAGCGAGGCGATTGACGCCTCGCTCCGCTCGCTCATTGATCCCGGTGACGAGGTGATTGTGCCCGATCCCGGCTACGTCGCCTACGAGGCTGATGTGACGCTGGCGGGTGGCGTGGTGGTTCCCGTGCCGACGCGCGTGGAAGACCAGTTCGAACTGAAGGCCGAGGCCATCGCCGCCGCGCTCACTCCCCGCACAAAAGTGATCCTGCTAGGCAATCCGAATAACCCCACTGGCGCGGTAATCGCCGCCGATGAGCTTGCCAAGATCGGCAAGTTGGCCCAGGAACACGACCTGTTGGTAATCAGCGATGAAGTGTATAGCCGCCTGGTCTATGGTCAGGAACATGCAAGCATCGTCGCTCAGCCGGGGATGCGCGAGCGCACGATTCTGGTTGACGGCTTCTCGAAGGCGTATGCGATGACAGGCTGGCGCATCGGGTATGTCTGCGCGCCCGCGCATATCCTCGAAGCGGTTCTGAAAGTACACCAGTACGCGATTATGTGTGCGCCGACGATGAGCCAGGCCGCTGCGCTCGAAGCGTTGCTGCATGGCGAGGATGACGTGCAACGAATGGTCGCGGAGTACGACGGGCGGCGCAAGCTGATAGTGGAGGGCCTCAACGCGATTGGGCTGACGTGCTACGAGCCGCATGGTGCGTTTTACGCCTTCCCCTCGATTGCGCGTGTCGGCCTCTCCTCCGATGAGTTCGCCCAGCAGTTGCTCGACGAGGAAAAGGTGGCGGTTGTTTCTGGCTCGGCCTTTGGTGAGGCTGGCGAAGGTTTTGTGCGCTGCGCTTATTGTGTGGCGCGCGACAAAATTGAAGAGGCTATCGAGCGCATGGGCCGCTTCGTGCAAAAGCATTCCTGATCTGACCTAACCCCCATCCCCCTTCCCATCTATGGGAAGGGGAGTAGAGATATTGTCTAGCGATACAGTGCGCCTGCCCCAACGGGAAACGGCTATAGCCCTGATATATGCGGTACATCCAAGGAAAGAGCGAACGCCTATGACGACCACCGCGACTCCTGAAACCGAGACGATGATGACAGCGATCAGCGCCGATTACGAGGTGGTGATTGGCCTGGAAGTGCATTCACAGTTGCTTACCGCCAGCAAGATGTTTTGCCGCTGTCCGGCCAACTATGCTCATGCCGCGCCGAACAGCCATTGCTGTCCCATTTGCATGGGCTTCCCTGGCGTGCTGCCGGTGATCAATCATCAGGCCGTCGAGTATACCATCATGACGGCGCTTGCGCTCAACTGCGAGATACCGGAGTTCTCCAAGTTTGACCGCAAGAACTACTTTTATCCCGACCTGCCGAAAGGCTACCAAATCTCACAATACGACATCCCCCTCAGCCGCAATGGCTACCTGACCTTCACGCTCAACGGCCAGGAGAAGCGCGTGGGCATCACGCGCGTTCACCTGGAGGAAGACACCGGGCGGCTGATTCATCTCAGTGAGGGGGGCGACCCGCGCACGCTGGTTGACCTCAATCGCGCCGGCGTGCCGCTGATGGAGATCGTCAGCGAGCCAGACATGCGCAGCCCCGAAGAGGCGCGTCTGTATATGGAGAAGCTGCGTTCGATCCTGGTTTACCTGGGCGTGAGTTCTGGCAAGATGGAGGAGGCAGCGTTGCGCTGCGACGCTAACATCTCCGTGCGGCAGCGCGGCGAGACGAAGTTTGGCGTCAAGACCGAGATCAAGAACATGAACTCATTCCGCGCCGTTGAGCGCGCGCTTACCTACGAAGCGCGCCGCCAGATCGAAGAGTTGCAGGCAGGGCGACGTATCGTGCAGGCCACGCGCGGCTGGGTGGAGGAGCGTGGTATCACGGTGTTGCAGCGGGTCAAAGAAGACGCCGACGACTATCGCTACTTCCCTGAGCCTGATCTGCCGCCGTTGGTGGTCAGCCGCGCCTGGGTCGCCGAGATTCGCGAACGCATGCCCGAACTGCCCGACGCCAAACGCACCCGCTTCGTCGCGCAGTATGGCCTCTCGGCCTATGACGCCGATCAACTGACGGCGGATCGCGCCTGGGCCGACTTCTTTGAGCAGACACTTAAGATCGGCCAACCCTACGCCGATGACGCCGCCATGCAGGCACGCGCCAAAGCCGTCGCCAACTGGGAGCTTGGCGATCTGCGGGCGCGGCTCAACACCGACGCGATTGATATTACCGCAAATAAGATCACGCCGGAATCGCTGGCCGAGCTGATCACCTTGATTGAGAGGGGGACGATCAGCGGCAAGCAAGCCAAAGAGGTGCTCGAGAAAGCCTACGCCAGCGGCGAAAGGCCCGACGCCATTGTTGCGCGCGAGGGCATCAGTCAACTGAGCGACGCGGGCGAACTCGAAGGAATAGTGGAGGAAGTGATTGCCGCGAACCCCAAGGCGGTCGAAGACTATCGCGCGGGGAAGGCGGCGTCGCTGCAATTCCTGATGGGTCAGGTGATGAAGCGCAGCAAGGGCCGCGCCCGCCCCGATATAGTGACGCCGCTGCTTGAGAAGCGGTTGCAGCAGGCGTAATATACCTCCTTCCCCCTTCCTGTGTGGGGAAGGGAGCTAATGAAGGGACAGTGGGGTTAGGATAAAAGAAGGGAGACAACCATGCCCAGTGTTGAGTCGCCTGATGCCCTGACGATGGCGCTGACCCAGTTTGACGCCGCCGCCGACCGGCTCGAATTGGATGCGCTCATGCGCGTCATCCTGCGGAGGCCGCAACGCGAACTGGAAGTCAACTTCCCCGTGCGCTACGACGACGATTCAGGAAGTCAGATTTTCAAAGGCTATCGCGTGCAACACAACATCACGCGGGGGCCAGCCAAAGGAGGCGTGCGCTACGACGCGGCGACCACGCTCGACGACGTGCGGGCGCTGGCGATGTGGATGACCTGGAAATGCGCCGTCGTAGCCATCCCTTTTGGCGGCGCGATGGGCGCTGTGGTGGTTGACCCAAAGACGCTGTCGCGGAAGACCATTGAGCGGCTGACACGCCGCTACGCCACCGAAATTTCAATTTTGATGGGGCCGGAGAGTGACATCCCTGGCCCGGATGTGAACACCGACGCGCAGATCATGGCATGGATCATGGATACCTACTCCATGCACGCGGGCTATTCGGCTCCGGCGGTGGTGACGGGCAAGCCGCTTTCCATCGGCGGCAGCGAACAGCGCAACGAGGCGGCGGCGCTGAGCGTGGTTGGTGTGCTGAAACTGGCGGCGGAGGAGAACAAACTCGCGCTGGATGATGCGCGTGTAGCCATCCAGGGCTTTGGCAAGGTGGGCGCGCACACGGCGGAGTACCTGGCGCAGCAGGGCGTACGTGTGGTGGCTGTCAGCGACCGCCAGGGTGGACTCTTCGATGAGCGCGGACTGGATATTCCGGCGGTTGTGCGCCATAAGTCGGAGACGGGGACGGTGGTTGGCTTCCCCGGCGCGCAGGCGGTGAGCGTGGCCGAGACGCTTGAGGTTCCCTGTGAGGTGTTGATTCCGGCGGCCACCCAGGGGCAAATCACTGGCGAGAACGCGAGGCGTGTGCAGGCGCGGCTGATTGTCGAGGGGGCAAACGGCCCGACGACGCCGGAGGCTGACGCCATCTTTGCCGAACGTGGCGTACCTGTCGTGCCAGACATCCTGGCCAACGCGGGCGGTGTGACAGTCAGCTACTTCGAGTGGGTGCAGGACATCCAGAGCTTCTTCTGGGAGGCCGATGAGATCAACGAGCGGTTGCAACAGGTGATCGAGCGGGCGTATCAGGAGGTGACGAAGCTGGCGCACGACCATGAGTGCGACCTGCGCATGGCAGCGAGTATGCTGGCGATCCGCCGGGTGGCCGACGCGACACAGACTCGCGGGATTTATCCGTAGGGATACCGTATTGATTGCAGCACGTTGCAGCGCATTGTGGCGGTAGTTAGTGGTAGTTCGCGCCAAGCGATATGGAGGCATCCACATGAGCGATCCCTACGGGGCTTATGGTGAGGGTAGTCCATCACAGCCATCGGTACGCCAGTCCGGGCCGTTGTACGACCCCAACCAGCCGCCTCCTATAGACCCGACGTATCCGCCAATTGGCCCGATGGGCGCTCCGCCAGCCGTAGCGACGCCTTACCAGCCCTATCCGCCGTCCGGCTCGCTGCCGCAGCCTGGGCCGCCTGGCTACCAGCCATACCCATACGGGGCGGCACCTCCACAGCCTGTGTATATGCAGCCAGTAATGATGGCTCCTGTTGTCGTGACAACCGGCCCAACAACCAGTGGATGGGCCATCGCCAGCCTCATTTGCTCGGTGTTGGGGTATATTGGCCTCGTTGGGATAGGTTCGCTGCTCGGTGTCATCTTCGGCCATATCGCGCTTGGCGAGATCAAAAACTCCAACGGAACTGTTGGCGGACATGGCATAGCAGTCGCCGGATTAGTATTGGGTTACGTCGCGCTGATCGGCGGTTTGGTGATAAGTTGTCTCTTCCTTGTCATCTTCGTTGGCGCAGCGATTGGAGCGGGAGGAGCAGGGCGTTAGCTGGTCGGCTCTAGCTGCCTCTAGCTGCGCGCTGTGCTCTTGCTTTCGCAGCCCTCGCAGGCGGTTGCGTTGGGACGTACTTCCAACTGCCGCAATGGAATCGCGTGACCACAGTGGTCACAGACGCCATACAATCCCTGTGCGGCGCGCGTCAGCGCATATTGCGTCTGGCGGAGGTCGGCGCGCAGCATGGGGGCCAGCGCCGCACGTAATGCTGGCGTGCTGCCTGGTCTGTCCTGCGTGGCGCCACGCCCCGCGCTGAGTTCGCTCACCGCCAACAGCAGCGCCACATGCTCACGTTCGAGCTGCGCCAGTGCGTGTTGCAGCCCCAACTGGCGGCGCTCCGCTATGCCGATGGGCGCGCGCACGGTATAGACGCCGTGTGTCTTGTTTTGTCTGGATTTCCCAGGTTGGTGCGCCTGATGCGCTTGCTGGCCGCTTCCTGCCAGCGATGTCCTCCGCCCCATGTCACCCTCATTTCAGTTACAGTCACTCGCTCAATCGTCGCAAACATTGACAATATCCGCTGCGAGCGCGCATATCTTCGCTACGGTCGCTGTTTATGAAGACGAGCGCATGTCTTCCTGGCAACGTCCGGGACGCAAGGAGTATACCAAAAATACCACCAGATATTCGCTTGCGGATAATATGGGCCATCCTGGACAATTACATGCGGCTCACTCGCCGATCAGCGCGAGGAACTCGGCGCGCGTGGCGGCGTTGCGCTGGAAGACGCCGCGCATGGCGCTGGTGACTGTTTTGCTGCCCGGCTTGCGTACTCCCCTCATTGTCATACACTCATGTGTGGCGTTGACAACCACGGCGACGCCCTGTGGTTCGAGGGTTCGCATGATGGTGTCGGCAAGCTGGCCGGTCAGGCGCTCTTGCAGTTGCGGGCGACGCGCCAGAATCTCAAGCGCGCGGGCCAGCTTCGAGAGGCCAACGACGCGCCCGTTGGGGATATAGCCGATGTGCGCCACACCGTGAAACGGTAGGAAGTGGTGTTCGCACATGCTGTAAAATGGGATGTCCTTGACCATGACCAATTCCTGATGCCCCTCGTTGAAGCCCACGCCTAGCACGTCTGCGGGATCCTGGCGCAGCCCTGCGAATACCTCGGCGTACATCTCGGCGACACGGCGTGGCGTATCGAGCAGCCCTTCGCGCGTGAGGTCTTCACCGATGGCGGCGATGATCTCGCGTACCGCGCGTTGCAAGCGAGGAAGGTCTACCTGGCCGGGCAATATCTCAACCCGATCCGCCGGAGCATATTCGCCATCCGCGCTGATAATTTGCCCAGGAGCCAGTGCCATGACGCCCATGTCGTTGTGACCATTGTTTTCATTGTTCGCAGACTGTATATCTGCCCGATCGTGCGCAGAATGCGCTGTCTCGCTTGTCTCGCTTGTCTGGGCGGTTTCACGCCGGTTGGCTTTGCTGCTTTTTTCACCCATGATCATAAATCCTTGCCAGAGGCCAGCGGTGGCCTGCGCCTGTATGAGGTATACTTCACAAAGTATAGGATGCGCAGCCTATGTTTTGCCAGAGCAAAAGCGCCCGTATGGTACTACGCGCATAGGTTGCTCATCGCCCATCAGTGCTAGTTTTGTTGACAGCGCCGAACGGCGTTTCTACAATGAACCGCATGGCGCAGATTGATACTTCCGCGAGGATGGGAGACGGCGATGACATCGGTTGGGGGTGAGAGCGCGCGACTGGTCGGGCGTACGCTCGATGTCTATCAGTTGCGCTCGTTGCTGGGCGCTGGAGGCATGGCTGAGGTGTATCGCGCGCTTGAGACGCCGCTGGGACGCGAGGTGGCCGTCAAGGTGCTACCCGATACGCTGGCGCGCGACCCCGGCTATGTCGAACGCTTTCGCAGCGAGGCGCGCCAGGTAGCCGCGCTCAATCATCCCCACATCACGCCGGTCTATCACTATGGCGAGGAGCAGGGCTTGCTCTTCCTGGTGATGCCGCTGCTCAAAGAATCCCTGCGCGACCGCCTCGACCGCGAGGGGCGGCTCGACCCCAAAGACGCCACCCGTCTGACCGTACAGATCGCTTCCGCGCTCGACGCCGCCCATGCGCGCGGCCTGGTGCATCGCGATGTCAAGCCAGAAAACATCCTGCTGAACGCCGACGGGAAGGCGATGCTAACGGACTTTGGCATCGCGCGCGAGGTCGCGTTCTTGCGAGCGACGGGGGCCGCGCGCACTCTGGCCGCCTCAGGTCTGCCGGTTGGCACGCCTGAGTATATGGCGCCGGAGCAGTTGCGCGCGGCGTTGGTGGATCAGCGCGCTGACCTGTATGCCCTGGGCGCCGTGCTCTATGAACTGTTGACGGGTGTTGTGCCGCACGAGGCCGCCACGCCCTATGAGGTGGCGGCCCTCGCGCTGACTGCGCCTATTGCTCCGCCTTCGTCGCATAATCATGCGATCTGGCCGGAACTCGATGGCGTCATCCTGAAGGCGCTGGAAAAAGAGCCGGACGACCGCTACCAGACCGCGCGGAGCTTTGCCCAGGCGCTACGCGAGTCTGTGGTGGGCCAGGGGCATATCAACACCACGGCGATTCCTAGCGTCCGCTGGACACAATATGCGCCGCCGCAGTTCCCGCAGCCTCCACAGTCGCCGCAATCCCCCCAGTCTGGCGCTCTGCGTGGCCCTGCCTCCAACCCTGGGGCGAGCGGGAACCGGCCAAGACCGGCAATCTCGGCGGCGCCCAATACCAGTGGCGCACGTAACCCTATGCCCGCGCGCCCCCCCTTCGCCGAGGCGCTGGCTCCTTTGCCCCTACCGGACGACGAAGAAACGCAGCCGAGCCTGCCTGTTAGTGGGAAGCACGCCGTTGTACCTGTTGGCGCAGGCGCGATAGGCGCCATTGGCTTATCTGCGTTGGCCGATCCTGATGCGATCACACTAGGTATACCTGGTGGCGCTGGTGGCGCTGGTGGCGCTGGTGGCGGCTTTGGCGAGGCTGCGCATGGCGGCGGCTCTGGCAGGGGGCGCGGTTGGTCGTCCGGCTGGTCACGGCGGCGTGGCTTCTGGCTGCTGCTCAGCGCGGGGGCGTTGTTGGCCGTGACGGTGGGGGTACTTGGCGCCGCGATGCTGGGCGGCTTCAATCCTTTTGCCACAGGCTTCGGTTCGCCCTCGGTCGGCCAGCCAGGCGCCCTGGCGACTTCCACCGCGACGACCCATCCACGCGCCACCTCGACACGCTCGCCAACGCCCACACACCAGCCGACCGCCACGCCGACAACGCAGCCAACCGCCACGCCGACTGGTCCGGCGCAGCTTGCGTTTAGCCCAACTACCCTGAATATGACCGCTGGTAGACATAGTGTGTGTACCGGAACGATCAGTGTTGCGAATAACGGCCCCGGCGTCTCGAACTGGTCGTGGAGCCAGATCTCGCCGTTCACCCCTATCGGGCTGCGCTATCGCATCGATAGCAACGGCTCGACCGGAAGCTGGACTAACGGCGCTCCACAGGATACCCAGCAGCCCAATACCCAGGAAAACATTGACATCCATTTCAACTGCTACTGGGATCAGGACTATACAGTAATGGTCATCAGCAACAGCAGTGGGGGCCAGTCCACCTATACGCTGACGCTCAGCGTCTCGACCGCCTCGACCAACAACGGCGACTAAGACAGCTCCCTGGCGACTGAAGTCGCAGCTAAGGGCGCTTGGCGCCACGCGCCACGAAGTCCGCCTGAGCGGACTCTTCTCCGCGAAGAGTCCGGGCGTTTCACTTTGCCATACCCTACGGGGGTATGGTATAATGAGAAGCGACGGGCATGCGCTATGGTATGGTGAAGATGTTGATACGTGTCTCTCATACGCGATTACAGCGGTAGAGCATGGCAGAGAAGAGAAGGGATACTCAGGATATGGGCGATATGGGCGAGGCGGCACAGGCGAAGCTGGACGGCCAACGTAAAGCGCCAGCAGCGCAGGATATATACGATGTCATTATCATTGGATCGGGGCCTGCGGGCTATACGGCGGCGATCTATGCCGCGCGGGCCAATCTGCGTACCCTTGTCTTGCAGGGTGAGGAGACCGGTGGCCAGTTGATGATCACCAGTGAGGTGGAGAACTATCCAGGCTTCGCCGAGGGGGTGCTTGGCCCTGACCTGATGGATACCTTCGAGGCGCAGGCGAAACGCTTCGGCGCGACATTGCTTCCACGCAACGTCACCAAAGTTGACTTCAGCGCCCAGCCCTTCACCCTCTGGACGGATGAGGAGAGCTATCGGGCGCAGGCGGTGATCGTGGCGACGGGCGCCAGCGCCAAGTGGCTTGGCCTGCCCAACGAGCAGCGTTTGCAAAAGCGCGGCGTCAGTGCGTGCGCCACCTGCGACGGCTTCTTCTTCCGGGGGAAGGAGGTCGCAGTCGTGGGCGGCGGCGACACTGCGATGGAAGAGGCGCTCTTCCTGACACGCTACGCCACACAGGTACATCTGCTGCACCGGCGTGATACCTTCCGCGCGAGTAAGATCATGCAGGAGCGCGTGCGCAACAATCCCAAGATCACCATCCACTACAACACCGCCGTCGAGGATGTGTTGGGCGAAGACAGCGTAACCGGCCTCGCCATCCTCGATGTGGTGACGGGTGAGCGCCAGACGCTTCCCGTGCAGGGCTTGTTTGTGGCGATTGGCCACCAACCCAACACCGACATCTTCAAGGGTATCCTGGATATGGACGCCATTGGCTACCTGCGCACCTACAAGCACACGATGACCAACGTACCGGGTGTCTTCGCGGCTGGCGACGTTGACGACGCGCGCTACCGCCAGGCGGTGACGGCGGCTGGTGAGGGCTGCCGCGCGGCGATTGACGCGGAACGCTGGCTCGAAGCGCGCGGAGAGGTTGACCCCGCCGTGGTGAGCGATCCACGTGACTATGGCGAACTGCATGCGCCGACCAGCGAGATTGGTGTGGGAGCGTGATCGGGCAGCCCCCACCGTCCCTTCATTAGCTCGGCTCCTCCTCCGCTACGGTGGGAGAGGAGAAGTATAGAGTGAGAGCCTCTCCACCCATAGATGGAGAGGCTCTTTTCTACGATGACGCCAAATCTCCATCTATACTTACACCCCCAGGCCGACGCGCCATCTCCTTTCCTGACCCTACACTTGTGATGTGCGAACGAATGTCAGTGGTATCCGCCACACTGGCAAGCGCATATGCAGTCATGAGAAAAGGGAAATCATATGGAACGATTGCTCGAAGGCTGGGGGCGCTTCGTTGCCCGCTGGCCGTTGGTTATTCTTCTTGGCTGGGCGCTTGTGCTTGGCCTGAGTCTCCATTTCGCGCCATCCATTCAGTCGGTGGCCAACAAGCAAAACAACTCGTCTCTGCCCACCAGCGCACCCAGCCGACGCGCTGAGACGCTCTATGAGCAGAAGTTTCCCGGTGGGCAGGCGGCGGCAAACGGACACGAGGCCGGTGTGATCGTGCTGGTTGATCCGGCAGGTATCTCGCCAGCCGATCTCTCGCTGGCGCAGCGCATCGCCGCCTATCTC
>Ga0209061_1003987_pt1 | contig 14943 bp, 9 predicted proteins | sample Coa_R1_10_FD_187157 | JGI IMG/M metagenome (GOLD analysis project Ga0209061, IMG submission 187157) | Surface soil microbial communities from Centralia Pennsylvania, which are recovering from an underground coalmine fire - Coalmine... | ecosystem: Environmental > Terrestrial > Soil > Unclassified...
GACCATCGTGCCCATCGGGCCAGAGATCAGGTGCAGCTCGTCCTGGATGATCAGGTCCGGGGGCGAGAGCGGGGCCGGCAGCGGCGTCCCGATATTCGGCTCGCATGGCCCGTAGAAACCGTTCTTGTCGTAGCGATCCACTCGCCCGAAAAAGGCACCGACCGGGCCGGTCCAGGGCATGGCCGCGAACTTGTCCACCGTGGCGATCAAGAAGCAGGGCAGTCGGCGGTAGATCGGCTCATCGACCGCCAGGATCGGCAGGGGGTTGTTGCGGCTGAACTCACAGGCGCGGTTGACGCAGGTGATGCGCAGGTCGATCGGCTGGTCTGGGTTCGGCACCAGCTGGAAGGAGTCGGGCGTGAACTTGGTGCCGCACCAGGGACACTCCTCCAGCGGGATCGGCGGAGGCTTCTGGCTGTTGTTTTTGTAGGCGATGGTCCGCGCCCGGGCCGAATTGTCGTTGCCGTCTCCTTTGCGCCCCATCTCGTTGGGCGTCGCTGCGCGGCCGACCCACAGACCGATCTCGAAGGGCCAGTCGCCCAGCTGGTCCGCGTGCTGCCGCCGCTCCTGCTCCAGGGCGCAAATGAGGGTGGCGGCGCGGCCGAGCTGGTCGAGGGTCAAAAGCCGCAGGGTGTAGCGCATCAGCACGCCCAGGCCCGCCGAGGCGATGCCGGGGTTTCGCAGCCGACGCAGTACCAGGGTGAAGGCGGCCAGGCCGAGATAGGCCTCTGTCTTGCCGCCGCCGGTGGGGAAGAACAGCAGGTCCACGACCTCGCGGTCCTCATGCGTCGGCTCCGCGATGCCTTTCAGGTTCATCAGGATGAAGGCGAGCTGGAAGGGCCGCCAGGCCGGGGCTTCGACCGCAGCCGGGTCCTGGCCGCGCATCGCCCCGAAGCGGCGTCGGGCGGCGACGGCCATGACCTTGTTGGCGATGCGGAACGCCTCCAGCACCCTCTCGTCCTTCAGCAAGTCGATACCGGCCTCGATCCGGTTGGCGGCCACCCTGGCCCGTGCGAGCAATTCGTCGGCCGTCTCGGCGCGACACTCCGGGCTGGCGGGGATGTTGGCCTTCTGCCCGTCGATCCAGGTGCGGTAATGCGTGACCAGGGCCGACAGGCTCGCCTTGGCCGTGGCCGCGTCGGGCAGCTGGGCCAGCTTCTCCATCTCCAGCTCGACACCTTCGATCGGGGCCGGCGCGATGCGCTCCACCTCGGCGGCCGGAATCCAGCGGGTATGCACCTCCCGACACGCCCCCTCCTCGTCCATCACAGCGCGCGCGGCGATACCGTGGCCGACGGCAAACTCGCACACGTCCCGATACTGCAAATCAGCCACACGCTCATCCCAGTCATTGGATTCCAGGCCACGCAGGTTGGGCCGGGGGACGAACGGCTGTTCGCAGCGTACCTCCAGGGCCGCCTGGAAGGCGAAGGCGGTGTCACGCTGCTCGTCGGGCGCGGGTTTGCGGCGATTAACCAGAAAGAGCGACAGCGACCGCGTTCCTGTGGGCACCAGGCCATTGAAGGCGGGGAGGTCGCGGATCGGGCGGACGGAGAGGGCCAGTTTCAGGCCGGCGCTGTTGGGAACGTTGTACTCCTCAGATTGCTGGGAAGCGGGCAGCCTCAGGGTGACTTCCTCGACCCGCTCCGTGCGCTGCCAGCCGCGCGGCATGCCGGGGGCGTCGGCTCCCTCGTGGCCGTCACCGTCGGGTTGCTGCAGTGGCCGGTAGTCACCCCAGCGGACGGTGACACGCAGCTCCTTGGCCTCTTTCGGGACCAGCATACTCAGGCCTATCGACGAAGGGAACAGAGCCCGACGAGCGGCGGCCGGTTCGGGCGTCAGAGCGTCGTCGGTGCCGCCGGCGTCGTTCAGCTCGTCCACTTCCTCGGTGGCCGACTCGTCTACCTTCTGCTCCTCGCTGGCATCGATGGGCACGAGGAAGCCGGTCAGATACCAGCGTGACGGGGCCTGCGACAACACCTCATTCCGCAACTCGGGCTCCGTGTCGCGGTCCGGGCCGATCAGGTCAAGGCTGAGGGCGTGAACGAGCTTACGGCGGACATCAACGGATTTCATGGGCAGGCCTCGTAGTGTGTTCACTCGCAACACTGTCTCCAGAGACACTGTCTCCAGAGACATGAGAAAGAATACTCGCCATCCTCCCAACACGTTAGGTCGGTAGGCCAACGGGGTTCGGCGTTCCCCTGAGGAGACCTTTACTATACCGCCAGCGGCAGTATAATTGTATTGAAGGTCTTGAGGGAACGCAACCAACTGGTTGGGAGGCCGAAAATGCCTAAACCGAGAAGTGGCACCAGTTACCGGTTGAGCAAGGAAGCCCAGGATCTCCTGGGCAGACTCGCCTGTCGCCTCGGGCTGACAAAGACCAGCGTGCTGGAAATGGCCATCCGCAAACTAGCGTACGCGGAGCTTGGCGAGGAAAAGGCTGCCATTGACCCACGGGTGCGGCCTGGACAGCGGCCGAGCACCGAAGCGTTTGTTGCCGGCCACAACATTTGACCCGGAGGCATCCGCATGGCTTTCCCCGATGCTGAACGGATCATCTACGAGAAGAACCCCCTGGAGAAGGTGATCTGCCAGCTGAAGTTCCCGTCAATCCTTAAGATCGAGACCGAGTCCCCAGCGGAGTTCCAGGAGTGCATCCGGTCGGACTATCCTTTTTACAAGCGTACGCCCGCTGTAAAGCTGCCCGCCGGTTTGCCAACCGAGCTGGCGGCTCTGCTGACGAAGGATCTACCTTTGGAGATTGCCCAGACCGCCCACGAATTTGGGTCCAGAGATGAAAGGTGGACGCTGTCTCTCACCCAAAACTTCATTGCCCTGACATGCCAAAGTTACGACCGGTGGGAGAACTTTAAGGATCATCTCGATCGCCCCTTGAGAGCACTGAAAGAGCTATATGCTCCGGCTTGCTTCACCCGGATCGGCCTTCGCTATCGTGACGTGATTCGCCGCTCCGTCCTCGGGTTGGACCAGATCGGCTGGGCGGAACTCCTGCAGCCGTGGGTAGCGGGCGCGCTCGCCGCGCCGGAGATTGCGGCGGATGTTGAGCATAGTGCACAGGAGCTGGTGGTCCGGTTGCCCGACGGGCGGAGCCGCGTTCGCGTCCACCATGGGTTGGCTGTGGATGCGAGTTCTCAGGAACTTTGTTACGTCATCGACGCAGATTTCTTCGACGACCAACAAGTGGAGTTGTCCCATGTCATCGAATGTCTTGATTTTCTCAACCGGCAAGCCCGCCTCTTCTTCCGCTGGTGCATCACGGACCTCCTCCACCAGGCAATGCGACCCCAGCCTCTTTCAAGTCATTGAGACGAGGGGCGCCGAGCCGCACTGGCAGCTACGCTTGCACCACCCTTTCGGGGCAGGGCACATCGAGCATCGGGTGAGCTTCCACGACCTGAAAACGTCCGGCGAGCCGGACGTGCCGGAGCCTTTGAAGGCCCGGATCGCTTGCCACTTCTTGTTGAGTCAGATCCCGGACGAGGGCATGTCCGAGGCCCTGGAGTCCCTGGCCGGGCTGTGGCTTTTCTATCACCTCCCGCCGCCCTCCCCCCGTCAACTGCCAGTCTCACCACGCGTTCCCGTGAAGGTGACGCGAGAGTATGTTCGGCCGGTGTTCCCCGTGACGGAGGAGTAAGGCTTGCAACCGCCGCGGGTTTACCGGGCTGCGCCGCTTGGCGCCGGGCATGCCTTTCGCCAGGGAGAAATCCTGTCTACCGTCGTGCAGACACGCCTGGAACTGGCGACCTTGAATACTCCCGGCGAGGGATATGTGCGCGTGCACCACCCGTTGGCCGTGATTTTGACTCAGGACTGCGACCTGGAGCAGGACTTCAAGGCCCGGCAAGGACACGTCGCTGCCGACAAGCAGATACCGAGCCTCCTGTTCTGCGAAGTCGCCACGGCCGAGGACCTGTACGGGTTTGTCAAGCAGACGAATAAGAAACTCTGGGATCGTATCCGCATCAACAAGGATGAGCGCTATCACTTTCTGCAGAAAGTCGAGCCGGGGGACGATGCCCTCGGGCAAGGATTGCCGGAGATGGGCATCGATTTCAAGCGGTATTTCACCATCCCGACCGACGAGTTGTACCGGCGCGTCGAACTGAGCGAGGCCCAGCGCCGCTGTATCCTTCAGAGCCCGTACCTGGAGCATCTGAGCAGTCGCTTTGCGTACTATCTGAGTCGAGTCGCCCTTCCGCTGGACCATGTCAGCGAATGAACGATTGGATGGGCGCGGCAACGATCAAAACAGCCTTGCTCCCTGGTCATCCGACGCCCTCTGGTTCTGACGCCTCTTGCCCCCCCGGCGGCCCTCCTTGGCCGCTGTCACCCCGGCCAGCGCTTCCTGTTCGGCTCGCTGCTTATTCAGGGCCAGCAGGCGGGCCAGCACCTCGTCGCGGAAGTCGTCCGGCCAGCGGTAACGCCACGGCTTCTTGCGCTGCCGGCCGCCGTTTTCTTCCTCGTCCTCCTCTTCCTCGTAGTCGAGCAGGAACGCGCAGGTCGGCTTCAGGTCGGTCCAGCCGTAGGCGTCGAGCACGGCCCGGTCCATCGCCGCGTGCAACTGGCGCAGCTGGAGGATGTCCGCCGAGCGCTCGTTCGGATCGTGGAAGCGGTTGTAGGTTTTCGTCAACCCTTCGTTGTTGCGGACCATCAGCGCGGCGCGGAATTCGTAATACTCCCGGCCCGCCGCCTCCAGCCGAGGGTGGACCTCAAAACCTTCCGGGAACGGGAACGTCTCGAAACAATCCGAGGGGGTGTAGCGGAGACGATCTTCGAGCGACGACGCAAAGAAGCGCGCCCAGACCTCGTGGACGCGCGATTGCAGCGCGCAAAAGGCGGCGTAGCTCGGCAGGGCGAAGACGACAAGCTGCTCAGAATACACCAAGCCTGCGGGGAGGAAGGTGAACGCGCCTTGCTGACCGACACGCGAAATCACCAGCACCCGCTCCAGGCCGCGGATGGCGGCGGCGAGTTCCTTGGCGTGATGATAATGTTGCCACCATACCTCTGCGCGCTTGCCGTGTGATGACATACTTTTTGCCTTGCTACGCAAACGCTCCGGTTTCACCTTTTCTTCCACGATGCGCATCAGATCGGGCCAGCCGCGGCGGGCTTCTTCCTCCGTCATCTCGCCGAAGTTGATGACGTAGCGGTGATGCGCCTGTGTCGGGCTGTCGTTGACCTCCTCGCCGCCGATGTAGGGGAAGATGCGCTCGGCGTTGCGCGGGTCCTTGGCGATCAGTTCGTGCATCCGGGCGATCGGATTGGCGACGCCGTCTTTGTCCGTGTCGTCGAAGGTGAAACCCATGCCGAGGACATAGCTGCCGATGAAGCTTTTGCCGGCGTTGGCGCGGAGGATGGCGGGGTTGTCGTGGCCGCCGGCGTGGAACAGGTAGGCGGTGATCTGCGGGACGGGTTTGCCATCGAGGTCGCAGGGTGGGGCGAACGCCGCTCCCTGGCGGTCGCGGCTCTGTTTGGCCACGTGAACCACGCTGACGATGACGGCGGCTTGCCCGGGCCATTTGTAGCGGCGACGCGCGGCGTAGATCGTGCCGCCGTGGGTGCAGATCCAGCGCAGACCGGTGAACCGGGTATCGCCCTGAGCAATGGTGTTGGTGGCGAGCAGGCCAAAAGTGCCACCGGAGCGCAACAAGTCGAACGCTCGGCGGAAGAAAAACGCGACTTGATCACTCTTGCCGGCAGTGTCTGTGAATATCGTACGCAGGAAATCTGTGTAAGCCGGAGGATGGGCTTGGACTATTGTCACATGACCGGCGAACGGTGGATTGCCGACGATGCAGTCGAAGCCGGGGTTCTCGCGGCCGAACACCTCCGGGAACTCGATCTCCCAGGGAAAGGGGGTGATGCCTTTCTCCCCGGCCAGCAGGGCCTTTTCCGCAGCGGTCGGCCGCAGGGCCGGGTTGCCGGTACGCAGATATTCGTTGAGTTGGTGGAGGAAATCGTCGCGTCTGGTCTGCCGCTTGCGGTCGTTGTCGGCGGCGAAGAAGGCGGCCACGGCCAGATTACCGGCCAGGCGCACCAGGGCCAGGCTCTCGTCGGCCAAGGCCAGCTTCTGCTGCTTCAGCAGGAAGGGAACCTCGTCGCCCGCTTCGAGAATCTCCTGCCGGACGCGCGTGGCGGCCTGGATGCGCTGCTCGATGACCTCCTGGCCGAAGACCCGCTGCGGCGCCCGCTTCCAGTGAAAATCGGCGATCTGCTGCCGCGTCAGCCCCACCAGCGAATCGCCGCAGCGCAGGGCATGATCGAGGAAGGTGAAGGGGTGGTCCCTGGCCAGCGTCGCCAGCCACAGCGACAGCTTGGCCAGATCGACCGCCATCGGGTTCTTGTCCACGCCGTACAGGCAGCGCTGGGCCACCAGCCGGCGGGCATGCAGCACTTCGTCCTCGTCTGGTGGAATGGACGGCAGGCAGTTGTGGGCGTGCCAGGCAGCCACCAGCGCGTCGCCGAGCTGGCGGCAGGCTTCGACGAGGAAGGCGCCGGAACCCATCGCCGGGTCGCAGACCTTCAGGCCGAGGATCTGCTCTGGCCTTGGCCGCTCGCCGAGCTGCCTGAGCACCGGTTCCAGGGTCTTGCGGACAATCGGCTCGGTGAGACTGCGCGGCGTGTAGTGCGAGCCGGAGCGGCGACGTTCGTCGCTGGGCTGAAAGACCATGCTGCCAACCGGCACGATGTTCGGCGTCACCTTGCGGGCAATTTTGCGATCGAGAGCGGCGGCCAGAGCCTCGGGGGTGTCGGCCGCCTTGAGCGCGTTCAACGCCGCCCCCGTCACGGCCTGGTCGCTCTTCTCCCTCAGCCACTTGCCCCGGTCCTTCGCCGGGACGGTCAGCAGCTCTTCCAGGTTGACCGTCACCGGTGCTCCGTGGGCCCTGGCCGGCTTGATGGCAATGGATCGGCCGGCGGCCTTCTCCAGACGAAAGCCCATGATCGTCTCGTAGACCGAGCCGATCTGTTCCACGTCGAGGCTGCGGTAGGAGATGCGCTCGCCGTCGAGGACGAGCAGGTTTTGCAAGACACGGAAGAGGACGCCATCGGGCACGAGGGGCGGCGTAACGCGCTCGCCGGGCTGGCGCTGCGAGCCGTGGGGACGGCCTTCCAGGAAGGGATAGCGGTCGGGGTTGAACAGGTAGCCGTGCCGCGCCGGCAGGCGAAACTTGCCGTGACCGCCGCCGTCGTGGACCAGGCGGAACAGGGCCAGGAGCTGCGCCCAGGCGCCATAGCGCTGGTCCATGGTGTCGGGGTAACGGCCGGCATCGGCCCGCAGCCGCTCGAACAGGCCGGCGACCGAGTAATACTTGACGTACACCTCGTCGTCCGACATCAGCCCGCAATCCTCGGCGTAGAGCAAAAACACCAGCCGCAGCAGCACCGTCAGCAGGCCGGCGTAAACCTGGTCGGGGTCGCGGGCCAGCACCTCGCGGAGCCATTCGCCCTTGCTCTGGTCGTCGGCCGCCTGGAAGCCGCGGAGCAGCTCATACAGCGCGGCCAGGACCTGTTGGGCCAGCTCGGTAGAGACAATGTTTTGGTATTTGCGACTCTCGGCGAGAAGGGCGGGCAGTCGTTGCTTGTCGGGCAGCGCGAACATCCGATCCGCACACAGCAGCATGTGCAACGCGGCAAAGATCGGCCGGCCCGCTACCTCGGTCATCGCCGGCACGGGGAAGGTAATGTAGCCAGGGCTTTCGCCGCGCGGGTAGTAGACCAGGCGCAGGTGGGTGGCATTGGCAAGCAGGCCGATCGGCACCTGCGTCTCACGCAGCAGCCGCTCGAAGCGGGCCTGCGGCGTGGCCTGCCAGCGGCGTTCGTCCTTCTCCACCACTTCATCCAGTGGTGTGCCGGCCGGCAGTTCCTGGATCAGCATCATCCAGGCGGGTTTCTCCGCCCGCTGGTCCTCGGGGACGACGTAGGTCGGGCGCAGCGTCTCGTGATACTCAGGGAGGACGACTTCCAGCGCCGCCGTCCGCGGATCCTTGGCCTCAACCAGGTCGCCGGGCTGCCAGCCGAAAACGTCAAGCAGCAGGGCGCGTAAGTCCTTGATGGCCGGCAGCGGCTCGGGGTGGCCGGGGACGGACACCTCGGTTCTGTGGGCGAGGAAACGCTGGTGCTCGGCCAGGATGTTGCTGTTGACATAGGCCTGGGCTTGCAGCAGCGCGGGCGGCGAGACGACGAGGCCGACCGGCTGCAGATAGCCGAGCCACTGTTGGTGCGCCAGTAGTTCCGGGTCCTTGGGCATCGCTCTTACCCCGTCACCGGCCAGAGATAGACCAGCCCGACCGGTTCGACCCGCTCGGCTTTGACACGGTAGCCCTCGCGAATGCGGTCCGGCTCGCCCTTCAGTTCCTCCTCGATCTGCGTCAGCCGCCGGCCCCAGTGGCGGCGATCGGCCTCCAGCTGCCGCATCTCCGGGTCGAACAGGTCCGGCGGCGTGTCCCGGTGCTTCTCCACCGTGGCCAGAATGCGCTTGCGCTGGGTCTCCAGCACGTCCTGCATTTTTCGCGCTTCGTCCTCACCGCGTCGGGCCAGTTTCACCCGCGCTTCCTCGGCGTATTGCTGGCCGCGCTTTTCCAGGTGCGGGAGCAACTCGGCCACGTCGCGCGGCCCGGTCGCCTGCAGCTTCCGCAGTATCACCTCGTTAGCGGGCTGCACCCCTTTCCGCAAGGCCTCTTCCAGCAACTGAAGCGTGTTGCCCTCGGCCTCACGGCCGTAGGGTGCGAGCGGCCCCTTGCGCTTTTCCGGATCGACCCAGCGTGCGGTGACGGGGATCAGCTCTTCGTGCAGCCGGGCGGCCCCTCCCCCGTACAGGCACAGTCGGCCGATCAGGATGATGCGCGGGATCGGGTCGGAAGTCTGGGCCAGGCAGGCCCGTGAGAGATCATGATGGACGAAGCCCTGAGCGGTGAAGCGGCCCAGCAGCCGGCGCACGACGGGGTGCTCCAGGTGCAGGTGAACCACGTCGTCGGTCATCACGCCGGGATCCTCGAAGACGACCGGCCGGATCGCCGATTCCCGCCGCCACTCCCAGAACGCCTGTGTGCGTTCGCGCGGCGCCCGCAGCGTGTCCAGCGTGTTCGCCCAGGAGGGGTCGCCGCCAGCCCGCCGATCCAGAGCCGGGAACACCAACCGTCCTGGAACATCCGATGATTCCTGGAGCGGCTCCGCTCCCATCAATTCCAACGCGCAGGACAGGGCGGCGCGGAAAGGATCGATATCGAGACCGACCCAATCGCGCGATTCTTTCAGGCGGGTGCGCAGGGCATCGATCTGCTCCCGCAGCTCGTCCTGCCGTTCGCGAGCGGCTTCTAGCTCCTCGGTGACAGTTTCCTTGAAGTCCCGGTCGAGGTCGGCAGCGTCGATCTCCTGTTCCAGTCGGTCGATGTCGGCTCGGCGGATGCCGGACTTTATCAGCATGTCGGCGAGCTTGCCCTCGATGACCTGGGCCAGACTGCCCAGCTCACGCTTAATAGTATCGGTCTTGCGCACGAGCGCCTGCAAGATGCGATCCTCGGGCCGCTGCCGGTAGACGAAGTAACGGCAGTAGACTTCGTCGCGCGGCTGGAGCTTGCGGTCGATACGGCCGTTGCGCTGCTCCAGGCGGGCGGGGTTCCACGGCACGTCGAAGTGGAACAGGTTCCAGCAGTGCGTTTGCAGGTTGATGCCCTCGCGGGCCGCGTCGGTAGCCAGCAGGATGCGCAGCGGGTGCTTCTTCGGATCGACGTTGAAGGCCTGCTTGATCTCCTCGCGCCGGTCCTGGGGCGTCGGGCCGTGGTAGATCTCGATGCGCTCTTCGGCCCGGTCGGTCCCCTGAATGGCGGCTTCCAGTTGCTGCCGCAGGTAACGCAGCGTGTCCTCGTATTCGGTGAAGATGAGAACGCGCGTATCGTTCCACTGGGGCGGCTTGCCGGCAGGAGGCGGCTCCCCTGCCCTCGGCAGGCCGGGGCACAGGTGCTCTCGAATCCATTCAATGAGGCGGCGCACCCGGGCGTCGGGCAGAGCGCGGGACACTTCGGCAATGCGGGTCATCTCGTCCACCAAGCGGACCTCGTCCTCCTGGAGGGTGGTGGTGGCTGCCGCCAAGGTCGCGGCCTCGAACTGGGCCTCTTCTTCCCGTTCCAGCGCCTCCGGCTCCAATTCCGCCCGGTCGTCGTCGCTGCTCACCCCCTCGACCAGCGGCTCGAATTGCTCCGGCCGGAACTTTCCTTCAGCCGCCTGCTGCTGCCGTTGTCGTTCGATGGTGCGGCGATGGACTCGGAGGGTGCGTGCAAAGGCTTCGATAGAAGAGAACAGCCGCTGCTGTAAGCCTGAAACCAGGAGGGCGCCGACGGCTTGCTTGCATTTCGATTCACCCTGCAACCGTTGTTCGCGGAGTTGACGGTACTGGTCCAGCAGGGCGGAGAGGCGCAGCTCCGGGGCGTCGGGGGGCAGGTCGTCGATGTCGATCTGCTCGATGACCCGCCGGGGGAATCCGCCCTGCACCGCGCGGATGTCATCCTTGAGCCGCCGGACCATGACGTCTTCCAGCAGCTTCTTGCCCTTGACCGGCACACCCCGGCAGAAGCGCTGCGGGTCGAGGATCTCCAGCAGAGCGGAGAAGCTGTTGGAGTGGCCGTTGTGCGGCGTAGCCGACAGGAACAGCCGGTGCTCGAAGCGTGGGGCCAGGTCGCGGACGGCGCGGGTGATCTTGGAGTCGATGGCGTAGCGCTGCCCGCTGGCGGGGGCGGCGTGGTGGGCCTCGTCGAGGATGAGTAACGAGCCAGGCCGGAAGTCGCCGAGCCAGTCGCGCAGCGGTCCAGTGTAGGCTTCATCGACGAGCAGCCGGTGCGAGATGAGGAAGTAAGTGTGCGTGGCCCAGGGGTTGGTGCTGTAGCCGCGCTCGCGCCGAACGCGGAGGACGTAGTCCTTGTCGAGCACTGCGAATCCCAGGCCGAAGCGCTGCTCCAGTTCGTCCTGCCACTGCGGCAGCACCGAAGGCGGACAAGCGACGACGATGTCCCGGACTTTTTTGCGCAAGAGCAACTCGCGGGCGATGAGCCCGGCCTCGATGGTCTTGCCCAGGCCTACGTCGTCGGCGATGAACAGATTGACGCGGGGGAGCAGCAGCGCCTTGCGCAGTGGCTCGATCTGGTAGGCATCGATGCGGATGCCGGCCCGAAACGGCGACTGGAACAGCTTCGGGTTGGTGGCCGTGACGCAGTTCCAGCGAAGGGTGTGCAGGTAGGCGGAGAACAGCCGCGGCGGGTCGAAGCCGCGGACGGCCAGGTGGTCCCAGCCGCTGCCGCTGAGGACCTCGGCGTCTAGCTCCGCTTCCCACAGGACCTCCAGTTCCTGGCCTTGGGCATCGTCATCGAGGCAGGACAGGCGAACGAGGGTAGCATCCCCGGCCGCAACCGGCGGCACAACCTCCTCGACGAGGTACTGCCGCTGGCGAACGCGGACGATGTTCCCTGGTTCGATGCGCGATGGTGCTTTTGACATAGTCCCCCTTTGCGTGTCCCTCAGCGGCGTCTCCAGTGTTTGTCGCTGCCAGCCATGCGCCCCCCGATTGACCTCGACCGATGCTGAACATTTTACCCAGAGACCTTGTACCAGCCTAGCTCAGCAGTCGTTACACTGCCGCTCGCACGCGGTCACACGGCGGGTCCGATGCAGATCGAGCAGGCCGGCGGCCGACGGCACGGCGGGCACGGGTGGCGCAAGGCAAGAAGGAGGCTCCAAGAAGGGGCTACTCGACGCGGTAGGTAGAGGGTAGCCACTCTCCCCCTCACCCCCTCACCTTCGCTTCCTATGCCACTCTGAACTGTGGATAACTTCGGAGGATGCCCCAGTTGCCCACAGAACACCTGCCACCTATGGCGCGACTAACTTACCGTGACGGGCGCGCGACTAACTTACCGTGCGGCGGACCTCCGGCAGAATCCCGATATCGCCTTTACTTATAATGAAGGCTGAGGCGTGAGGAGAAAAAAGAACGGGTTTCTTTCTTTCACTCCTCACTTTCCTCTCAGCCCCCGTGGAAGGGTTCACTTCTGCGGCTTGGGGATCTTCCGCCTATGCGGTTGCTTGCTCGGCTGAGCCGCGTTCTGAGCCTGCGGAGCAGAGTTGCGCACTTTCTGGAGCGCTTGGTCCGCCGCCTTGCGGACTGCCGCTGCGGGATCACGCAACGCCGCTTCCAGAGCGGACAGAGCGGACTTGGCATCCGGGCCGATCTCCCCCAAAGCATAAGCAGCTCCCATGCGGACCATTTTGTCTTCATCCTTCAGCGCCTCGGTGAGGGGTGGGACTACCTCGTCGGCCTGCGAGCGAAAATGGCCCAGGCGACTTGCGGCATAGTAGCGCATTCTCGGATCTTGGTCCTTCAGCAACGGAAGGAGGGATGAGACCGTGTCTTCTTTCTTCTTGCTGCACCCCGCCATCATGACCATTGCTGTCATCACCAAACCGATGAGAAAGATCCGTTTTCTCGGGCTTTGTCTGGTTCCCAAACCAAGCTTGGGAGCGAGGAAACGACTCATCGCGAAAAGGTTCTTCACGGCTACACCTCCGTATTCGCTAAGAAAGGCTCGCCGAGTGGTCCGGTACCACCTTTTGCAGTTCCGTGAGCCAGCGGGCGACCTGGTCCTCTCTGCCCCGCTCGAACCACCAGCCGATCCAGGCGAGGGACAGATAAAGCTGCACCCGACCGAGGTCGCGACGGAAGCGCTGCCAATCGAGCATGAGCTTGTTCTCGGCCTGATAGCGATCGAGGTAGGCGTGCCACAGCGCCTCGCGCCGCTCGGTATTCCAGCGGCCAGCGCTCAGGCTCACCAGGTCAAGGTAGCTCGGCCCAACCGCGGCCGACTCCCAATCCACCACGGCGACACCCTCGATCGAGCTGTTGTCGCGGAGAACGATGTTCTTGGCGAAGTACTCGCCATGAATGAGGCTCTGGGGCAGGGCAAGCAGTTCATCCACGCGGCTAACAAAAACTTCGAGCGCCGGTTCCAGCACCGCCTTATCCGCCGCGGAAAGACCCACAGCCAATCTTTGTTCGATTCGCTCGGCACAACGGCGGTAATGGGCGCGGTCATAGCGCGGGAGAAACCGCGTTTGCCGGGGGGACAGCCGGCTGGTCTCGCTGTGAAACCAGGCGGCCCAGCGTGCGCCGGCCAACCAGTGAGTGAAGTTGTTACTGTGCCGTACCTTCAAGGAGCCAGCGTACTCCAAAAACAGCCCCATGAGACCGCGGCATGGCTGCCAGCGCCAGGCGTACAGCTTGGGAGTATCAAAACGCTGCCGGGCGAAGATGCGGCGGTACATGCGCAGCTCGCGTCGTCCGGGTTCCAGGCTGGTCACGTGGATCCCCCGTGCGGCGGCGATGAGGCTGTCTGGGTTCAGGTCCTTGAAGAACACCGGCAACTCCTCGCCGCCATCGAGTCGTACTTGCAACCGCTCTGTCCACAAACTCGTGGTTGTCGGAGGTGGTTCCCGATGCAGCTCCGAGATGCGAACTGGCCGGCCGCGCAGCCGGGCCAGCCCATCCTGCAATGTCTCCCTCATCAAGTCGGTTGTCCAGCGTGTGTTCATTGCTATGTCTCCACCCGCAAATGCTCGCGACTCTCCCCGATTGTTCCGCACAGCGCCACGTTCAAGATTCGTTCGCAGATCGGCCTGGCATCGAAATAGGCCTCAGCTATCTCTCGTGCCGCCCGGCAATGCCGTCCGTAATCGGCGTTGACAGCAGCAAGAGCCTCGACCGCTTGTCCGGCTGTCGCGAAACGGAACAACCCTTCCCCGTTGGGGAGGAAAGAACTTGGTCCGGTGTCCTGAACCACCGCCGGCTTGCCGCTGGCCAAGTAGCACAAGGTGCGGTCGCTAATCCAGGCATTCTGAAAGCGCATGCAGGAAGGTTTGGCGCAACTGAATTCTCCCCGCGATCTCTGAACGTAAGATTGATACGCTGCAGGGGTGCCCGCTACCTCCCGGGAGTGCCGGATTCGCCAGCCGTGCGACTCCAACACCTGCCGATCTCCATCATCCCCGTCGCCCAGATACAACGCTAACTCCAGTACCTGGTTCGTCCTTTGAGGAAGGTCCACGAACTCGAGAAAAGAGATGCGTTTGTTGTTGTCGTAAGAGATCCCCTTGCCATCGGTAACCCAGGACTCCTCCCCCGCCTTGCCGGCCCCCCACCAACTGGACACGGTAGTGAATGCTTCGTCGTCCGCATCGTAGACAGGCGGCCAGAACTCAAGGCAAATCGGCGGGCGGATGTGGATCCAGTCCCGGCCGCAGTCCGGGAACCGTGCCCTCGGTGTCCCGACTGTTTCTCCGATGGTGAAGTGAAAGTCATGGTACGGCACCCGGAGTTGACCCACCCCCATCCAGAACTGGAGCAAGCCGGGATCAATATCCACCAGGGCCGTACGCCGGAAGCGCGACAGCAGGGCCTCAGTGGCGGCGTAGTGAAAGTTCAGCAGAAGGTCCGCCCGTCGCCAAATGGCTTCCGCTTCGAATCGCGGCATCCCGAGGTACTCGTCCGGTTCACGATCGCCACGCGGCTGACTGCGGCTGGTATAGAGGATGGCCTTGCCGCCTAACCCATAACACTCCATCCGTTCAAAGAAGGTCGAGAGCAGAGCTGCATCTCGGTTCGCATCGGTACTGCGATCGAAGTGCTCCAGCCAGTAGACATCGCAACCCAGTCGGCGCAAGCCCTGGGCATATTGCATATAGACCCAGAAGTGACCGCCCCCCTCCGGAAAGTTGGCGACGTTACACGGGGAAAGCACAACCACGGCCATGGGAACTCTCCTTCTAGGCCTGGAAATCCCTCTGTCGACTGCCAAGGTCCTGAAAACCGAGGAGGTGAATCTGCTGCTCAGACAGGACCACGCGGACAAGCGGGTCGCAAGGTCTGTAGCT
>Ga0209061_1003990_pt1 | contig 14940 bp, 15 predicted proteins | sample Coa_R1_10_FD_187157 | JGI IMG/M metagenome (GOLD analysis project Ga0209061, IMG submission 187157) | Surface soil microbial communities from Centralia Pennsylvania, which are recovering from an underground coalmine fire - Coalmine... | ecosystem: Environmental > Terrestrial > Soil >...
TTGGGTTGGCAGCTTTGGCTGTGTGGGCGGCATTGCGGCACATCACCCTTGTGATTGAAGGGATTGCGCTGATCCTCTGGTGGATGATCCTGCTGCATCTGCTGGTCAGCTTTACAGATGACGGTGGAGGAGGCCATCATCACGATGATGATATACCCCCTCTCGATCCCACGACTCCGACTGCCGATGCAGCGGAACGCTGGCTTCGGAAGCAACGCCTGGCTGATCGCGTGCAAAATAAGAAAGTAAAGAAGGAAAGGATGATTTTATGAAAATAACTGCGACCATGCTCTACTTCCTGAACGAGGAGGATGCTGAGCGTTTTGATGCAGAGAACCGCAACAACGATGACGCTTACTTTCAGGGCCTGCTCCCCGAGACAATGGCTCACTTCGTGAACCAGGTTGACCTTGAAGGGGACGATCACGCCTGGCTGGCTGATATGGGTTACGACCATGAAGAAGGCTTTGAGATTACATTCTCAGATCTGGATGGAAACGATTTGCGCGCCGCGATACTCTCTGGTCTTCTGGAGCATGGCTATACCGTCTGTGCATGGTCCGACCGATTGTTGATTCGGCCAGGCACATTGCGTGTGCAGCACATGGTCGAAATGGATCTTCTGCACGCGATGTCGAATATATCGGATAAAACTGCCATACTCCCAGTGCAGGCAGCATTTGACTTCGTTGAGGATACCCGCTCCATGTTACCAGGCAGAACAAAAGATGATGAGACAGGTGGCAAGCAGGTACGTGAAGAGCAGAGGTTTCGCATCTATCCAGGCCGATTTTATGCTCTTGATGAGCAGCAGGCCAGCGAGTTTGATGCAGCACAGCCCCAAGGGAAGAAACGTTTCGCTGGCATGTGCCCTGGTGGCAATGCATATCTGCTCGATTATGATCACTTTGATCCACTCGTCAACGAAGACTTCGATCCGGGAGATCCTGAGACTGGATGCACCGTTGAGTTCGATCCGATCATCAGTAGAGAGCAACAATTGGCTCTTTGCTCTGGCTTGATAGCGCCTGGTTACGCTGTTTGCTTGTATCCCAATCGGTTGCTCCTTGTCCCCTGGCATCGAGATGTGGTCACAGAGGTCGTCAGGCGTGATATTGAGCAGCTTCTTTCTGAGGGCCAAAAGAGGAAGCGTCAATAAAGAGGAGAGGCTATGGCAGCAACAAACCATGCCTTTGCACAGGCTCTCGAAGCGTTTCCCCGGCGAGTTGATTTTCCTCCGCTGCTCACGGCGACAGAACTCTTTGCTGCGCTCTCCCCTCTCCAAATTGGCGATGTGGTGCCATTGCACTGTTATATCCTCGATTACGATGTAGGCACTATCCCTGCCTGGACGGTCGTACAGCGCGAAGGAGCCTATCGCTTTTCCCTGACGCTTATTGATCCTAACGCACTGCCTGATCCACAAGAGCTAGACGCCTACCAGGTAGCCTATCAAATTATCGCTACGCCAAGCACAGTGCTCGGCTCCGGTCCCTTCGTCTTGAAGGATGGTTATGGACCACCTCACTATGCATGCAGCCTTCCACAACAGGCCTGGTGTCTGATACGCGGGAGATTACCGGCTCGTCGGAAGCGAAAGGATGTCTGACCGCTCTTCTGTCTAACGACTTCCCCCCGCACACCGTCAATACAGATCGCATCCTCTCTCATTCTCGCTCTGGCTGGCAACGATTGCTAACCAGGCATTTTTGTTTGAAGTAAGAAAGGAAATTCGTTCCCATGTCTCGTATGCTGGAAACTTCTGATGAGTTCCTGCACCACCTCCTGGCACATTGTCAGGAGATGCTTGAGCGTTACCGTACCGTGCCTACGTTCCTACTGGGCTATTCCATTGCGACTTCCTCCCCGGAGATAGCTGCGCAGTTTACCTCCTATACCCTTACGAACTGGAACCTGTTGTGCCTGTCCAAAAAGCTGGAGCAGGCTGTGCGCGCCAACGGAAGCATGAGCAAGATCGTAGGCGTTATTACCCTCCATGTTTCGCTGTTGGGTGCTGTGCGCGCTCAAGCTCTTGGGCAGGCGAATTTCGCGCAGACTACCGAGGCGGAAAAGGCCTGTGCCGTCGTCACCAGTGATATGCTGCGGGTAGTGCTTGCAGATATAGGAAAAACGCTGCTAGCTCCCGCGCTGGTAAGATATGTCCAATCGGCTGCTGGCTGTCCTCCGATCTTCTGGGTAATAGACAGGCAACTTGCCTCACCGCTGGCGCTCCTGGAGCAGGCGGCCCAGATTCTGCGTCGAGGCGCGCAGAAAGAGCACCTCGATCCGCACTATGCGGAACTGGCTGACGGCGTTCTCGCGCTGGTCAGGCGCGGCAGCGAGTATGAACGTGGCGGACCTGGCACCCTGGCTGCCTACGTCAGTTCGCTGTCTCCTTCGGCCTTTGTCACCTTCATCGCGCAGCTTTACGCCGAGTCCTCCGCCGGCAACGAGGTCTGGCGCGACGATCCTGCTTCCATCATGGCAGCGGCACTCCGGCTTGTTCACCGTTCTCAACCAGACCAGAGCAGGTAACGCCGCAGCAAAGGCGCGCATGGCATCAGTGTCCTGCGCGCCTTCCTGGTTTCAAACAAGACCTCATCGCCTTTTTGCTTGTACGCGTTGCTCTTATCTGCCAGTAAAGGCAGCGAGGCTTCTATTCTTCGACGATATTAGCGCCTGATGGAGAAGCGGAGGGCCTCTTTTATTTTTGGAGATGTTAGAGATCGCCACGGTGTACTTTGTAAGGGTTCCGATTTGCCGATTTCGCAGGTAAAGATGGCGTACCAGTGCTCGCTCTCTCGTTTGCACTTTCAGCCAGAATCGGGCCGCTCATATACCCCAGGAAGAAGCCCAGGATATCAAACGGGTCTTTGAAGGCCATGCGATCAAAGCGGTAGCCGCCTTTGCCATCTTCATCCAGAAGACTGCCCACCGCATCCAGGGTATTCATGCGAGAGGCGACATGCGGGATGTCGTACTCGCTATCATCGAAATACATGCTTCGTCCCTGGCTAAATGAGAGACGTGGGAAGATGATAAGCCTGCTGCTGGAGCAAGATAATCCGCTTTTCTCTTCATCCTATCTTATAAGGGATCATTCTAATAACCATGGAGCCGGTATCCTTATGACCACCTTAGTCCAGGGGCGAGACGGAGAGCGGCTCGCGTCTAGAACGCTGAAAAGAGACGCATCTTTTTTTTGCTCTTTTTGGGACTTGTTATGTATAAAAATACTAGTTACGAACCAAAAAATATAGAATGGCATTCAGCAGAATACAAGCTGCTCCCGATATGAATGATACATTATAACATACCAATAGGTACTATATCGCTATTGATACTAGTATTATCTATTGTTTTTATTATATACTAACTACTAAGATACATTGACCTCGATGTATCTGCTAGAAAGGAATGGCAAGATGTACCATCCTCGTACACGGGATTATACCACTGCCGCGTTTTTGATCCTCGTCCTCTACCTGCTGGGGTGGTTCCCCGGATTCATATGCAACCTGCTCAAATTGCTGATAGCTGCATTTGAAAAAGATGCCTACGATTATGTGGAAGGTTTTGGTTGTCTGGTCTGGTTGCTCATTGTCTGCGGCTTCGGCCCCATAGTGCTCTTCGGATTAGCGTATATTGCGCTCATCCACTTATATTGATGTGAGCCAGGGACGCACCCACTACTGAGGGAGAGCCTTGATTCGCTCTCCCCTTGGCATGAGTTCGCACCGCTTTAGAGGACTTTCATGCCCCCGAAAAACTATTGTGCTGTTTATGTATGCAGAGCAAGACATCCTTATGCAGTTCGCACATTCAGAAGCTTTAAAACACTCTCTTCTCAAAAGGCATCAGTGGTTAGAGTACTGAAAAAGCGTACAATCGGTTGACAATTCCAGAGATCATCAGGCACAATAAGCGCTATACATTAGCGGCGGCGCTGTGCCATCTCCTGTCCAGACAACACAAGAGGACAGCGCCGCTAGCAGCCCACCCGATTGCACAGGCCAGCTCCTGTTCAAGAGCGCAATGAAGGTTTCGACCAGATCGTTGAGGACCTCGGCACGTTTTTCTCTGGATTGGAGATCGGTGAGCGGAAGCCGTCCCTTTCCGTAAAGATAACTTCGGCCTGCTGCGGCTCTTCGAGGGGCTGGTGATAGCAGCCCATGAAGCACGCACCTGCCGCCAGGCGACAAAATCAGAGCAATGGTTCTCGCCGGCGATGGGCTATGTCGTGTCAACAGCCAGCGACGAATGGCCGGGTCTTTCCTCCTGAAGCTGAAAGTGAGGATGGCCTTCGGAATCCACACGGCCATATCGATAGCACCATACTGCAACCCGAACTGCTTGACCAGGCGCCGGCACTTTTGCACTATCGCATCGGGCAGGGCATAGACCTCATAGCGCAGATCGTCGTAGGCGGCTCGGAAATCAATGCGCGCTGCTGAATTCGCTGGCGCATAGATGGCTGCCGCGAAGACGCGTTCGCCGATCACGTTAATGCGCAGTTCAAACGCCTTCTCGATGCGCTGCTGGAATATATGAGCTGTATACTTCACCCGGTCAAGGTGGGCCAGACTTTCCTCGGTGACGGCGCTGGTATAGATGGCATCATACTCATCAGGGCCGGCAGCGATATTCCCGCCGTGCAGCGTCTTGTAGATGATGTTCCCCTCACACGCATGATAGAAACGCCGCACTGCCGCCGCGTCATTAGTCACGAGCGAGCTGGGTGTGCGCAGGCCAAGCGAGGCCGCCACCTTGAGTTGCCGGGGTTTGAAGGCTGCCGCACGCAAGGCGTCGGGATGGGACACCCAGAAACAGTCCAGGCTGCGGAGGATTCCACCGAAGCCTTTCGCGGCCTCGTTTTCCGCGAAGGCTTGCACCGTCGAGGGGAGGGCTGGATCGACGACATAGTGCGTCGGGCGTCGATAGAAGATGCTCTTGATACGCCCAAGCGGGATACGCTCTCCGGCAGAGAGCAAAGCACCCTGCCACGCCTCCCCGTCAAAGGAAGCATCCAGCGCCAGGCGTTGTGGGAAATCGCCGGGGTCAATGAGCAGCGCAGAGAGTCCCCTGCGCTGCATGGCCTGGAAGACTTCGACGGCGGGACGGTCTTCGTGATAGGAGAGGATGAGAATAAGGTCCTGCATCGTGGTTTCCCTAATCGTCGTCGAGCCAGTCGAACTCTTCGTCGTTGTCGCCGCCTCCCCCATCGTTGCCGGAAGTCTGCCCATCGGATTGTGTAGCACCCGAACCCTGCGTGCGTGGCATGGAGAGCGAACGCCGCCGGGCAAATTGCAAGGCAAAGGGCAGAGCATGACTTGACAGGGCATAGGGGACTGCTGGCCGTACTACAGGTCTGGATGCCTCAAGATCACGTCGCATAGAATCCTTCCTTTCCTTGACGGACCGGTTCGTCTTTCTTCCGAACCATCGCATTCCATAAGAAGCAGGAGACTGGCCTGTCATCCCGGCAGAGCCGCCTGATACTCACGAGTATCAGCCAGGCCGGTGCCTGCCCGATGCTTCCCGCCTGTCCGGTGATGGTTCTTCTTGTCGAGAGCGTGCTTCCCCTATTCTGTTTTATGCAGAATGATTGTCAGGCTCACGCGCGATCCAGACACCCTGCGGCGCGTAATCGCAGCGCCAGAGCGGTGTAATCACTGTCGCCTGTGACCAGGCAGAAGCGCTCGATATGGTCACGGTGCAACAGATCCATCGCGTCAATGACCAGGGCAATATCGGCGGCATTTTTTCCTATGACGGTTGGGGAGACATGGACCGGCTGAAGCGCATAATGGAGCGCTGCGTTCCTCCAGACGTGCATCGCTGGGGAAGTCCAGTTTCCATAGACCCGGCGGATGATGACGCCTCCAAACTTGCCCGCTTCGGCTAAAATGGGAGCGACCAGGTCGGTAGGAATAGTATCGCCATCAATGAGCAAAGCGACCGGGGCAACGGGGGAGGGACAAAGGCGCGAAAGCAAGAAGCTCACGCCCTGCGCCAGTCTATATCGCAGGCTCCTGTGGTTCATCTTATCTATTCCTTCGAGAAATCCATCTTCCATACCTCAACGCCAGATTGGACCTTTCTGGAAGAGTGAGGGTTGACGGCAATCATCGTACCATTGACCCAACCGGCTGCCGGCGAGGCCACAAACACCACCATGTGGGCAATCTCCTCGGGCGTCCCTAAGCGCGACCCGAGGACACTCTTGTCTTTGAAACTGCTCAAAGCGTTTGAACCGATATGGCTGGCGGCCTTGCTATCATCCCGCTTCCTGCCTTCGCAGGGTTGGGCGATCCAGGCGAAAAGGCTTGAGCACAGAAGAAAGTGTTCCATTGATGACAGCGGCGGCTAATAACTCTCCGCATAGCATCCCATAGGGCATTCCCTGTCCCGAAAAACCACCGACGATAAACACATTGGGCATCTGGGGAGCACGATCTACTATCGGCAGCGTATCCGAGGTCCATCCCAGCAAGCCAGCCCAGCGTTGCACGACCTGCAACCCTTTGAGCTTGGGGAACAGCCGGGGCAAAATTTGCTCGATGGCCTCCTGCACGATGGGAGTGGGCTGGCTCTCCCACACGCCGATATCTTCGTTGGGTGCGACTGCGCCACAGCCACCAATGACAATCGTGCCATCGGGCCTTTGCTGCCAGTACTCACCGGATATCGTCTCTGCTGTGACTCCTGTGGTGAAGACCGGGGCTGTGGGAGCATACGCCAGCATCTGTTCGCGCACAGGCACAATCAAACCCGCAAAGGCTGGTAGTAGTTGGCTCGTCCAAGCGTTCAACGCCACCACTACCGCACCTGCCCGCAAAGGACCCCGTGAGGTCTCTAGCAGGATCTCTTGCTTCTGCTGGGTAAGCTTGAGCACCTCGGCCTGATAGGCTCGCGCGCCTCGACGCAGGGCCGCCTGTACGAGTCCCTGCACCAGTTGAGCCGGATGCAGCACGATCTGATCAGGAAGGTATCGCCCACCTAAGATTTCGGTGGAGAGCGGAGTATGGATGTATGCCTCCAGATCCCTGCGGTCAAGCCACCTGGCAGAGAAGCCATTAGTTTCGAGCAGGGCGACTTCGTGAGTGAGTCGGCGCAACTGTTCCTCTGTGAGCGCCAAGCGGATCATACTCGTCTGCCGAGCCTCACATGGGATCGCTTCCTCCTGGATAACCTGCTGCAAGAGAGCCTGACTCTCATAGGTAAAGGTCATCGCGGCGTGAGCGGTCTCATATCCCAGGCGTGTGATTCCGTCGGCATACAAGCCCACAATGCCGGCTCGGACCATGCCGCCATTGCGTCCGGTTGCTCCAGCGGCTAACGCTGTGCGCTCCAGCAAGGCCACCCGCACACCTTCGTGGGCGAGCCAGTAACAAGTGACCGCGCCCAGTAGTCCGCCACCCACCACCGCTACATCGACGGTTGATGGCAGTTCAGTGGAGAGGGGGAGAGCAGCCGTGGTGCTCTGCCAGAAAGAAACAGAGTCTGCTTGCATGCTAGTTCATGCCCTTTCTACACACAAATATGACGACGATCTCCACAACGTTCGGAAGGATGTCCTTTTTTCCTATTCTCCCCGATCACTACGGAGCAAGGCGAGGGTATGCATACTCTGTGCAGTCAAGATCAATTGCACATCCTATGCGCAGTCTGCGGATGCGGCCCGGTTTTATCTTAACCAGACATTGAACTATCAGAACTCATCTGGTCCCGGCGGGACAATGATCACATTCGGTTTTTCTTCACCTTGCTCTGGGGAAGGCAGGTTTGCAAGCCGCTGCAAAGCTTGTAGGACGATTTCCATGATACTTTCTAAGTTCTGAAGAGCTTCCTGGCGTGTTTTTCCCTCCGCTGGATAGTCCGGATATTCCGTGGCCGTAGCTACGTAGTGTGCTCGCTCTTCATTCCATTTGATGACCACAGTATAATGTTCTTGCGCCATAAGTTACCTCCTTTGCTATTAGGATCTGCTCTACTTTCTTCAAACGCTCAAAATTTACATTCTGTTGCTTTAAGTGGTCAATACGGAGTTAACGCTTTCTCATTTTAACCATTTTTTCGATCCGGCATCTTTTAATATGCCTTGTTAAGTTGGGCGAACTTTTAAGCCTTCCCACCACGTGTAAGGGTCCATCTGCATGCAGGCTTCGGCCAGTTGCTTCGCCACTTCGGTCTTCAAGCGAGAAAAACTGCGGTCAATCCAGTCTTGAGCGTGGGGATGACCCTGGGCCACATATTCCCGGGCCTGGAGCATACATTCTAATTGATCGGCGTCGTGAGCCAGGTCGCCATCGTGGGAAGAGCGCTCCTCGTACTCGCTCACCAGGGCCAGGATCTGCTCCGCTGCCAGCTTTGGAAGACGCGCCGATTGCTCAACTATGGCCTGGATCTCACCATCCTTTGACGGGATATAGCGGCTCGTCACCTTATTCAAGTCGCCAATTCTTGTCTCACCATTGTCATGAAACAGGCAGATGCAGGCAACACGCATCGGGTCGGCCCCGCCATCCAGGACCGCCAGAATATAGCCGAGAACGGCTGCACGATACACATGTTCGGCGACACTCTCCGGGTCGCGAATGCCTATCAGCCACCACCCAGACCGTTTCACTCGTTTGAGATGCCCCATCTCGTAAAGATACTTCGCGATGGATTCGTTGTCCATATCTGCTCCTTCCTGGGATTATAGCATAACGGCTGAGGCAAGCGATTCCTGCCTGTTCATCCAGCCTCCATGTTCGTAAGAGTACGGCATTGTGACCACTCACACTTCAAAAATGTTGAACCATGAGGTAGGAAGAGAAGGAACCACAGGTGCTTCTGCTTGCGATTTGGGCCACACCACACGCCGCTGTCCCTGCTGCCATTGTACGATGAGCACCTCGTGGCCCGTTTGCAGCCCCGTCTCTTGATCAAGCTGGAAGGCACCAAAGAGGGTGCGACATACTAGTTTCTGTGCCGCTGCCTGAATAACTTCCTCTTGTGGCTCTCCCGTTTCGCGCAGACAGCGGGCATAGAGAAGACCAGCGGCAAACGCTTGCGCAGCGGCGTAGGGTGGATCGGTTCCTGCGACCTTTCGATACTGCGATACAAACCATGCAGCATCCGGCCCCTCATCTGGCTTGAGAGCAGTATGGGCGACCCATTGGGCCGGTCCGAGCAGCCCTTCCCGAAGTGAACCCAGAGAAGCTAACACCTCCTCAACCCCTGCGCCAACAAAAGCACGAACCCGCCATGCGCCAGAGAGGAACCGAGGAGCGAGGGCGCTTTCATCGGCAAAGTTACCGGCGACAAGCAGCATATCGGCCTGCGGCACCCGCTCTACGACTTCAAGTGGGTGAGCGGGTTCAAAAGGAACGGCGTGCAGCGTCATCTTCAACCGCTCAGCCTCGCGTTTCGCGCCAGCGGCCACATCCCGCCCAAACCCGGTGGTGCTATGCACCAGCGAGGCTGTTTTGGCCGTTGGATCAGCGGCATGGATCGCTTGCAGCGCAGCGGCAAAATACCGAGAAGCCGGAGAGAGGACATTGATCACCTGGGGAAAGGCGGGACGCGAGAGAAGAGAAGAAGCTCCGCCGTGATTCCAGATGAGCCGAAGGCAAGAGCGAGCCACAGTGAGCATTGGCCCGCTGCCGTAAGGGCCGAAGAGCACATCGGGGCGCTTTTGCAGAGCGGTATGGAGAGCCATGTGGAGGTCGTCTGCGCTGTCATATGCCTCAAGCTCGACTTGTGTCCAGGGGGCAGGTAGCTTCGCCGCCTTCCTGGCCCATAAGGTGAGGGCCGTCGCACCTGTCTTGCCATATAAGCCGAGTGACCCGGAGAGTGGCGTGACGAGGGCGGCATGCAGGGTCGTCATCTTCTGGCTCCTTTCGCTGATCGCACCTGGTTGCTCTTCCTTGCTGCCCAACGCATGGGCTGACCAGTTCACCGAGATCCTCCTTGCTGTATCTTCTTTTGACAGCAGTATCCTTGTGCGCTACAATATCTCTACGTATTGTCCAGGCAACATAGTGCAAAAGAAAGATGTCTGTATGCTTCGGCACGAACACCGCCAACCGGATGAACCTCTGGTGTATTATACCTTTCCTCTGTTTGATGGCTCTTCCGACCTTGCCTGTGTCGTTTCGACACGCCTGGGTGGGGTGAGTACAGGCGCTCTTCGCTCGCTGAACCTCTCCTTTCGCACCGGTGATCGCGAAGAAGCCGTAATAGAGAATCGTTCTCGCTTGTACAACGTGCTCTCGATAGCGGCCGAGCGTGTTGTCCAGGCTCAACTTGTCCATGACAGTCATATCGAAGTCGTCACCAAGCAAACTCCTTTGGACGCGTTTTACAAATTTCCTACCACCGATGGTCTCGTGACCAATCTGCGGAATCGTGCCCTCTTTATTCCCGTGGCGGACTGCGCGGCCATTGCGTTTTTCGATCCGTTTCGACAGGTGATCGGAATGGCACATGCGGGCTGGAAAGGAGTGCTCCATCGTATCGCAGAGCGCATGATCGAGACGATGCATACCGTCTACGGTTGCCACGCGTCTGACATCCTGGTGGCTGTGAGTCCAGCAATTGGCCCCTGTTGCTATCAGGTCCGTGAAGATCTCATCGCTACCTTTACGCAGGCGTTCCCACAGGATGCTTCCCGCTTTTTTGTGCCACAGCCCGATGACACGATCCATCTGGATCTGTGGGCAGCTCTCCGCTGGCAGCTTTTGGCCGCTGGCATCGTGCCTTCGCACCTGGAAATCGCCGAAGTCTGCACTGCTTGCCATACCGAGGAATTTTACTCGCATCGGGCAGAGCAGGGCAAAACGGGGAGGTTTGCCAGCGTCATTGTGCTGAGAGCGTAGGTTCGTGCGATTGAAAAGCATGAGCATCTGACCCTTGCCCTTCGTGCGCTTCGAGTGCTGTCGCCTCCTCTTCCCGCCCCATCTTTCGCAAGAGGGCGGCGTAATGCTTCCTGGTAAGGGCCACCTTTGGACTAGCTGGTCCAAGAGATCTCTCGCGAATGCTGAGGATCTGCTGATAGAGATGTTCTGCCTCCGTGTAGTTGTTTTCCGCTTCAAGAAGCCAGGCGAGATGATGTAAGCTGATGGCAACTTGAGGATGGAAGGCCCCTAGAAGGGTGCTGCGAATGGCAAGGGAACGTTCGAGCAGCTTCTTTGCTTCTTTATACCGGTCTTGCTTCTTTTGATAGATATAGAGCCAGGCGAGATTCTGGAGACTGCGAGCAGTATCCAGATGGACAGGAGGAAGATGCCGCTCACGGATAGCCTGGACTTCTAACAAGAGGCGTTCAGCCTCAAGGAAACGATCCTGAGAAGCATAGAACAAGGCCAGATTACTCAAGCAGTGTGAAGTAATCGGATGATCTCGCCCTATCGCTTGCTCATAAATGGATAACGCACGCAGAAAGAGTGGTTCTATCTCCTCTGTCGCAACATCCTGGATATAGTAGGCAAAAGCAAGGCTATTGAGGCTTCGCGCAATATGGAAGTCATCTGGAGCAAGGACCTGCTCACGAATAGCCAGTGCTCGCTGATGAAATTGGATGCTGAGCGTATATTGACCCGTATCAAAGTAGAGTCGGCCCAGATTATAGCAAATCTGAGCGGTGTCAGGGTGTGATGCCCCAAGACAGTGTTCTCGCAGAGCGAGACCTTTCTGATACAAGACTTCTGCTTCCTGATACCATGCCTGTTCTCGCAGATAGTATCCGGCTTGATTGCAAAGGGTCGCGATCTGGGCATGCGCGTGGCTATACCATTCCGGGTGAGCAATCACTACATGCACGTGAGGAAGAAGACGCTGACATTGCGGCCAGTTGTCAACCTCGATGTTGTGTGGGAAGAGCGAAAGAAGCGCCTGGATAACAGGGGTGGCATACTGAGTATGTTGGGGGGGATTCATCATATCCTGGATCATGGCCTGGACTAATCGATGAAGAGTGAGTGTGCGCGTTTCCCCATTGCGCCGTGCGAGCGAGAACCGCAGAAGCGCTCCGACCGCTTCATTAAACCGGAGCAGGTCGATCTCTCCAGAAGAACTGGTCAGGTGGTGTAAGCCTGCAAAGAGCAGTTCTTCGGGAATGGCATCAGGATCAAGAAACGCGCAGAGATGCAGGAGAGAAGCCGCCAACGGATCACTGTTTTCAATGCGGGTAAAGGCCAAGGTCCAGGTGGTGGCAACACATTCCGGGTGATCGGTCGTCATCCCGCCGCGCCGCTCAAGCAATGCCTGCCGAGAAGAGTGGTAGCCGTCAAGATAGGCTTGCAGATCAGAGGCGGTTTCTTCGATATAGGCCCCGGCTTGATCGAGTGCCAACGGCAACCCCCCAAGCTCCTGCACAAGCGCTTGCGCGAGCCGGGCGCTGGCAGTTGTGGTGTCGAAGCGGGAGGTATCTGGCGGGCACAAACCGGCGCGGCGAAGAAGAAAGAGCGCTCCCGTCTCTTGATCCATCTCTTCTACCGGCACACCATAGGCCAAGCCGCCCAGAGCCTGCATTCTGGTCGTGAAAAGAACATGTCCTTGCAGTCCAGAGGGAAGGAACTCGCGCACAAGCGTCAGCTCCTCGACATTATCCAGGATAAGCAGCCAGCGTTCCTGGGACTGGAACCAGCGTTGCACGGCCGCGACAGTGACGGCACGATCCTCAGCGGATTGTTCGGGCAGATGTAAGAGGCCGGCGAGAGTAAGAAAATCGGCGAGCAGGTTTTCTCGCGTATCGGCCTTGATCCAGAAGATAGCCTGGTATTCATGGGCATAGCGATAGGCATATTCGAGCACGCACTGGGTTTTGCCAATGCCACCGAGTCCACAGAGCGCAAGAGGCGTCAGGCCCCTCCCAGATGCCTTCCTATTGAGAACGTCGTGAAGAACGTCGTGAAGATGTGTCAGTACATCTTCTCTTCCGGTGAAAAAGGGATTGCGGTGGTGGGGAACATTCCAGAGGGGAGTGGGAAGCTTTCGTTGATCTGATGGGGAAAGAGGTATCTCTATATTTTCCGCAGGAATGGCAAGTATCCCATCATGCCGAACAAGAGCTACCTCCGAGGAAGGCAGTGCTGGCTCCCACTGCGAGGGCCGACTGATGAGAGGCTGGCGTTCCTTGAGTCGAAGATAGTCAGCCAGATCTCGGGTGCGCTGATCTGGCACGCGCGGCTTCCCTTCTTTGGTCAGTCCTTGCTCCTCTAAGCTCTGCTCCAGGCAGGCGAAGATGTCAAGTGCCTCCTGGTAGCGCCCCCGCCGGCCTAACAGATCCATCAGCCCCCAGGCTACATCCTCATCTTCGGGGTGGCGGGGCCAGTAGCCGCGCAGCAGGTGCAACACCTCCTCTTCGGCAGCCTCTCCCTGCCGGGCCAGCCACAGGCGCGCGAGGGCATGCACACACTGGCGCAGATGCCCCTCTACCTCTTCACGCCGCACTTCGGCCCACTCGCTATACGGCTCCTCGGCCAGATACGTCCCTCTGGAAGCAAGCTGGTAGGCCCGTTCCCACTGCGGCAACGGATCATCCCCAAAGCGTTCCAGGAGACACGCCTGCCGCACCGTGTGGGCCAGCGCATCGACATCGAGCCAGATGAGGGGATAGGGGGCGAGCCGGTAGCCGTCCCCGCTCTCGTGACTGGCGCGCACGTACCTGAGCATGCCCGCTGGTCGGGTGCCGTCGGGCAAACTGAGAAGCTGGCGCACAAAGGAGACAATGTTCTCCAGCCGCTTTGGCGTGATGAGGTAGTCATCACCCCGCAGGTGCTCGATGAGCCAGTCTTTGGGGGCGTAGCGATCCGCCTGGCTGGTCAGGAGTTTGAGAAAGGTGAGCGCGGGAGCCGGGCCACGGCCATGCAGCCGCTCTGGTGGCAGCGGCGCGTAGCGCGCCTGCGTGGCGTCCCCACCTGGCACCTCGTGCAACACTTCAATGGTGAAGGGGCCGCAGGCAAAGAGCCGAATGAGGGGGATGCCGATCTTCCAGCCGGGGATCACACTTGATGGCTCAAGGGCCCCCATCTCGGATAGATGAGTGTCATCTGCCTGAGTGCCCATGATGTACCTCCTGGTTCCATTCCACGCTTGCTCGCTTGCTGCGGTGTACTACTCCCAATGCTCAGTATAGCATACTTCTGGTCTGGCAGCTAGAAGGAAAAAGAGCATCCACATTTCGTCCTACCAGAGGGTGGCGTGATCCCGCGCTTCCTCGCCTGGCTCGCTCACAAGCTCTCGAAGCATGCCTCATGCTCTCTATCAGGGAATCATTATGGGGCGTGGAGGAGCCAGGGATGAGCGCCTTCGCAAAAAGAAAGCGGGTGGGCAGAGCAAAGTGGGAAGACTGATCACTATCATAGGGGCAAGGTGGGAGCCGATACGGGAGACTTCTCGCTATCATGAGGCAAGGCTCAACGGCCGCTTTCCAGATACCATTGCCAATGCAGCGACCTTTCAAGATGTCGCTTGTCTGGATAGGCATGCTACAAGGATGTTTTTTGCGCAAGGAGAATGCCATGCCAACACCATCTCAAGTTTCCTCGCTTTCCCGATCTTCGTCTTCAATGCCGACAAACGTACCTATGCCGGATCATTCGCTACCCTGCCTGGTCCTGCATCTCTTGCCAGGTCGCCTCCCCGGTTTAACGCAGCATGAATTGATGGATCGCATCCATCAGGCGTTGCACATGACCCAGGTGCGTCCGCCGGTCTTGTCTGCTGTGCTGGAACGGCTGGAAAGGGCTGAGCAGATCGCTTCCACCGGGGAGGGAAGAGAGCGCCGCTATTGGCGCCTCGGACCAGCGCCTTGCCCCTCGAAGCCTGACTTTTATACACAAATTACAAACGGAGCTGAGTAACGAGATGAACGCCTTCGAGCAGGGTTTGCACCCGCAGCCAGCCAACCCACAGGGTTTTCCAGCCTGGCGGACCATCATGACGACGAGC
>Ga0209061_1003994_pt1 | contig 14920 bp, 12 predicted proteins | sample Coa_R1_10_FD_187157 | JGI IMG/M metagenome (GOLD analysis project Ga0209061, IMG submission 187157) | Surface soil microbial communities from Centralia Pennsylvania, which are recovering from an underground coalmine fire - Coalmine... | ecosystem: Environmental > Terrestrial > Soil >...
CTCCACCCGGTCCCGGGAGGGGGGCACGAGAGCGCCTCCCGGGATCGCACCCCGATCAAGGAGGGGAGGGCTATCGGCACCGTGAGAGGTGAGGCGACTGCCCCCTTGCCGCCGGGGGCAGGATCGACTGGGGCCGGCGAGGACCGAGCCCCGATCCTCGAGGCCCGCGGGCTTCGGACCTATTTCCCGATCCGTCGCGGCATCCTGCAGCGCACGGTCGGGCACGTGCGCGCGGTCGATGGCGTCGACCTGGCCGTGACGCCGGGCGAGACCCTGGGCCTGGTGGGTGAGTCCGGCTGCGGCAAGTCGACCCTGGGGCGCTCTCTGCTGCGCCTGGTGGAGCCTACGGCGGGTGAGGTCAGGTTCGACGGACGTGACGTCCTCGCCCTACGAGGGCAGGCACTGAAGGCGCTGCGGCGAGACATGCAGATCATCTTCCAAGATCCGATCGGCTCGCTTGATCCACGCATGACCGTGCGCCAGATCGTTGGCGAAGGGCTCGCCGCTCACCGCATCGGCAATGCGCGCGAGCGTGAGGCTCGGGTGCTGGAGATACTGGGGCGGGTGGGCCTTCGCCCCGAGCACGCAGGACGCTATCCGCATGAGTTCTCGGGCGGCCAGCGACAGCGGATTGGCATCGCTCGAGCCCTGGTCGTGCAGCCGCGGTTGGTGATCGCGGATGAGCCGGTCTCGGCGCTGGATGTGTCCATCCAGTCCCAGGTCCTGAACTTGCTCGTGGAGCTGAAGCGGGACCTGGCGCTCACCTACCTGTTCATTGCCCATGACCTGGCCGTGGTCGGCTACATCTCGGATCGCATCGCGGTCATGTACCTGGGCAAGGTGGTGGAGACGGCGTCGGCCCGAGAGTTGTTCCGCCGCCCCCTCCATCCCTACACGGTTGCCCTGCTGTCCGCCATTCCCGAGCCGTCCCCGGGGAAGAAGCGGCGCCGGGTCGTCCTTGGTGGGGACGTCCCCAGCCCTGTCAGCCCCCCCTCGGGGTGTCGGTTCCGCACCCGTTGCCCGGTTGCCCAGGAGACGTGCGCTCAGGTGGAGCCCCCGCTGGAGGAGAAGGAGCCCGGCCACCTGGTTGCTTGCCATTTCGCGGGGTCTGCCACCCCCTGAGCCACAGAGGACGAAGCTGAGCGTCCGGTCAGCGTCCGTGCCGCCCACCTCCGCGATCGTTCCCGGCGTCGGATGATCGGGCCGAGCACGACCGGCGGGTCGGGTGGCAAGGTGCCAGCCCTGCCCAGGTCCAGGCGTGGGGGGACGGCTGAGCTGGCCGCTAGGCGATCACGCCCGCCGCTCGCAGTTCCTCGACGTCCTCGCCCAGCTCGCGGAGCACCTCCTCCGTGTGTTCCCCGGGACGCGGGCCGGGCCTCGCGAGCGGGCGTTCGCCTCCAAAGTCGAGCGCGATGCCTGGCTCGCGGTCGAGCTCGGCCACGATCTCCTTGAACGTCCGGTACGGGCCCCAGAGCACCTCGTGGGCCTCGAAGGCGTTGGCGACCTCGTCCAGGGCCCGCGCACCGATCCAAGGCGCGAGCAGGTCGCAGATCTCCTGGCGGTGCTTCCACCGCGCTCCTTCTTCGCTGAGGTCGGCCGGGATCCGACCGAAGGGGAGGCCGGTTGCCCGCTCGAGCGCCTGCCATTGCCGTGGGGTAAGGGCGAGGACGATCAGGTAGCGCCCATCGCGGGTCCGAAAGTCGTGGCCGAAGGTCCCGTACAGGTGGTTCCCGAACCGCCCCCTGGGCTCGTCGAGCAGCCGGGCCTCGTCCAACAGCCCGAGGTGCCCAGCCACGACCAGGGCGACCTCCTCAAGGCTGAGCCGAACCAGGCTCCCGCGACCGGTCAGAAGCCGGCGCCGCTCGGCAGCCAGGAGGCCGGCCGTGGCCAGGTACCCGGTGGCCACGTCCCAGGCCGGCAGGACGTGGTTCACCGGACGGTCGTAGCCCTCGGGCCCCGTGATCCAGGGGAAGCCGACGCCGGCGTTCACCGTGTAGTCGACCGCCGGCCGGCCATCGGCCCGACCGCTGATCGACACCGCTATCAGGTCCGGACGCTGCTCCTGGAGCCGCTGGTAGGTCAGGGGCTCCCGTGCTGGCAGGTTGGTGAGGACGGTGCCCACCTCGACCGCCAGGCGAGCCGCCAGGGCACGGCCGCGTGCCGAGCCGAGGTCGAGCATCACCGATCGCTTCCCCCGGTTGAGGCCCTGCCAGTAGAGGCTGCGGCCCCGGTAGAGGGGCCAACGCCCGAAGTCGATACCGCCGCCCAGGGGGTCAACCCTGATCACGTCCGCCCCCATGGCCGCGAGGGTGGCTCCACCGAGCGGGGCGGCGACGAAGGCGGAGATCTCCAGCACCCGGAGGCCCTCGAGGATCCGTTCCATCACGACAAGCATGCGCGGGTTGCAAGGGCCGTGGTCGGGATGGCCCCGCCCGGCCGCGCCGGAGACCGATCGGGATGGGGTTCCTGCCTGCCCCCTCGGTTGACACCCTCGGGGACGGATTGCTAGGCTGCCGCCCGTATCCGGCCACCCGGGTCATGGGTGGTCACATCGGGGGGTAGTACGACGATACCCGCGCGTGCGCATCGTTACGTGGCGCATGTGTTTGTCTTGATCCTGTGCATCGGTCTCGCTGGCTACACATCGGTCCAGCGCAACCTTCCGACCATGCTCCGGCTCGGTGCGACGAACGCGGCCGGCATGGCCATCGACGAAGGCGGTGAGGTAGGAGCCATCGACCTGGGCCGGGAGGCCACCGTCATCAAGCCCATCGACCTCCCCTCCTCGCCCACCATCCCCCACCAGCCCATCCAGTACGTGGTCCAACAGGGCGACAACCTCGACTTCATCGCCAGCAAGTTCCACATCAGCGTGGACGAGATCCGCTGGTCCAACCCATCGCTGGGGACTACCGGCGAGCCTTCGGTGGGAGAGCGTCTGTGGCTGCCTCCCGTCCCCGGTGTGGTGGTCGTGGTGAAGCCAGGCGACTCCCTGAAGAGCCTTGCTGCCGCCTTCCACGTGTTGCCGCAGGTGGTGATCGACTTCAACTACCTTCGGAGCTCAACCCTGAGCGCCGGTCAGGTGCTGGTCTTGCCCGGAGGCCACGGGGCCGAGCTCTACACCAGCAGCGGCAGCACCTCGAGCTGGCAGTTGGTGCACGGGCTGCCGGATATCCGACTGGGAGGGCCGGTGGGGAACGTAGACGGGGACCCCTTCCCCTGGGGGCAGTGCACCTACTACGTGTGGAGTCGCATCCACGTGCCCTGGCGGGGCGACGCCCACACTTGGTACGCAAGCGCGGCGGCGGCTGGTTGGTCAGTGGGGAAGGTGCCCCGCCTGGGGGCCATCATGGTCGATTGGGAGAGTCCGGTGTACGGGCACGTAGCCGTCGTCGATGCCGTCTACGCCGATGGCTCCTGGCTGGTGTCGGAGATGAACTACGTCGGGCTGGGGATCAGGGACCAGCGCATCGTCCGGCCTGGCGAGGTGCCGTTGATCGGGTTCATCTACCCCTAGCACCGTCCATCGGCGGGGGGCAGAGTTCCGCCGGCCCCCCCAGAGCGCCACCGCCCAGTCTCGATCCGACCCGATGGCCGAGGGGAAGAGTTCCCAACTGGCCGTTAATCACCGGCAGGGGTGGATCGCCGAGCTACCAGAAGGGTCCCGGCTCGACCCGGCCGTTGGTTCCCCCGGGCGAGGTCGTGGTGGGCACCGCTGGCCGGCGGGGGTCCTACCGGTCGATGGGGGCGGGCGCATCTCCCTGCTCAGTGAGTCACCCCCGGGCGCGCTGGTGACGACGACAGCCGAGCCGGCGCTCGAACTCACCGAGGCGGCTGGGGGCCGGCACAGGGAGGTCCGGGGGAGCACGAGCTCGCCTGGCCACGAGCGATCGAGGAGCAACGTCCGGTTCCCGGGCCGGCTGACGGTGCGCCGGCCGGTCGGCACCGGGGACCAAAGGAGCCTCGCGCTCCCTCAAGCAGTCTGCCCGGGCAGCCAGCGCCCACGGGACAGCGAGAAGGACCCTGAGCCGAGGCGGGCTCGATCCCGATCACGACCAGGCGACCGGGCGCCGGGGTCGGCACCACCACCTGTCGCCGGGGCCCTCAAAGGCGATGCCGCACGAGCCAGGGGAGACGGACGCCCGCCACCATGCCCGCGGCCCGATAGCGGCTCCGGTGGCGCAGCCGGGGTGTCGTGGAAGGGCGGCGGCAGCCATCGCCCGGTTGGGGAGGAGCTCGCCGAAGCTGGGGGTCCAACCGCCTCGTGGCGGGTGTGACAAGGCCGCGATCCACCTCCATGGGACACAGTGGCGGCGATCCGGAAGCGATCTCCTCTCCCCCTGGAGCCCCCGTGCCTGTGACCGGCGACGGGCGCCGCCAGTGGTTCGGAGCTGGCTCGGGCCAGACGATCCGGCCCGGCCGTTGATCCGGGCAGAGGCGCGCCCGCTGCGGCACACAAGCCCCCCGGCGGCCCCCGCAACCCCCGGGCAACCCAAGGTGACGTTGGGCAGCGTGACGGCGGTGCGTCCGGCCCCGGCTGGGTCTCGATGCATGCTGGCGACGGAGATCCTCGGGCTCACCGACGGCGCGGACCTGGAGCGGGGGCCGCTTCGACCGATCCCCTTGGGGCTCGGCCCACCCGATCCCCCTCTCGTGGCTCCACGGTGGGTGGAGGCTCAGGCAACGTCAGGCGGAAGCGGGCGCCAGGCCCGGGGTCGGGCACCAGGGCGAGGTCGCCAGCGTGAGCCCTGGCGATGGCAGCCGAGAGGGCCAGGCCTAGGCCGGCACCGCGCTGCTCCGGGCTCCTGGCCTCATCCAGGCGCGAGAACCGCTGGAAGAGCCGCTCACGCTGCTCGGCGGCCACGCCAGGGCCCTCGTCGGCGACATCGAAGGTCCAGCCTGTGGCGCTACGGGCTGCTTGCAGGAGAACCCTCCCGCCCGCAGGGCCATGGCGGATGGCGTTGTCGAGGAGATTGTCCAGCACCCGCCGCAGCAACCTCGGATCTGCTGTCACGGTACCGGCATCAGGGGCCTCGACCACCAGCCGCGCCCCCCGGCGCGTTGCCGCTGGCGTCCAGCGAGCGGCGACCTCATGGACGAAGTCGGCAACGTCCACCGACTGCCACTCGGGCCGCAACGCCCCAGCATCGGCCCGGGCCAGCATCAACAGGTGCTCGGAGAGCCGGGCCAGGTGCTCGACCTCTGCCTGCACCGTCCGAAGCACACGGGCATATTCCTCAGCCGGCCGGGGTCTCGCCAGCGCCACCTCAATCTCGGTTTGCATCAGCATCAGGGGCGCCCGAAGCTCATGGGAGGCATCCGCCGTGAAACGTCGCAGGCCCTCAAAGGACGTCTCCAAGCGGGCCAACATGCCGTTGAAGGTATCCACCAGCTGGCCCATCTCGTCGTCGGGAACGGGAACCTCGACCCGTCGATGGAGATCCTGCTCGCTGAGGTCTCGGGCCACCGAGGCGATCGTCTTCACCGGCTGCAGAACCCGGCCGGTGAGCCAGTAGACCAGCGCCCCGCCGCCGCAGGTGGTGGCGAGGCCGAGGAGAGCCAGGCCGATCAGCACTCGGTTCAGCTCGTCCTGGAGTTCGCGCAGGGAGCGGCTGAGGACCAGCGCCGCCCGGAGCGGTAAGAGATCGGGCAGCGGCTCAGCGTAGACGCGACGGGGGACACCGTTGGCATCCTCCAGGCTGAGCCACACCGGGCTGTTGCGCTCGATCGCCTGCCTGGCAACGGCCATGATGGCCGCACGCTCGATAGGCTGCCGTGGGGTCTCGGTCAAGATGCGGGCCGTGCTCGCCACCGCCGCCGAGACTGCGACCCCGTTGGGGGTCTCGCCCGGCAGCCCTCCCTTGGCATCGGTGACCGTCCCTCCCTCCTGGATCAGGCCCGGCTCGATCAGACCGGCCTGCTCCACGAGGGACTCGTCGGCGGCGGCATCGAGCGAGAGCGCCAGTGAGGTGTAGGCGACAAAGGCGCCCACCGAGAAACCGACGGCCAGGATGGCCACGGCCAGTAGGGTGAGGCGCTGCCGGGTCCGAAGACCGACCCGCCGTGCCATTCAGCCACCGACCAACGGGTCGAACCGGTACCCGAAGCCGCGCACGGTCACCAGCGGGTCGGAGGTCCCGGCTGCGAGCAGCTTGCGGCGCAGTCGGCCGACGTAGACCTCGATCAGGTTGTGCCCGCCATCGAAGTCGTAGTTCCAGACGTGTTCAATGATCTGGTTACGGGTGAGCAACTGGCCGGGGTTGAGCATGAAGTACTCAAGGATGGCGAACTCCTTGGCGGTCAGGGCCACAGCTCGACCGTGCACGCGCAACTCATGTCGGCCGAGGTCCAGCTCGATCGGCCCCGATCTCAGGGTGGACGTGCGATCGGGCAGGTGCCGCCGCAGGAGGGCATTCATCCGTGCCACCAGCTCGCGCAGGGCGAAGGGCTTGACCAGGTAATCGTCGGCCCCCGCCTCCAGGCCCTGGACCCGGTCGTCGACCGAATCACGAGCCGTCAGCATCAGGATCGGCACGTGCACCCGACGGCCACGGAGTCGTCGGCTCACCTCAAGGCCATCTAGACCTGGGAGCATGACGTCGAGCACGATCAGGTCGAACGGCGTGGCCTCAGCGCAGGCCAGGGCCTCTTCCCCGTCGTAGGCGGCATCGACGGCGAAGCCCGCGTCCTCAAGCCCCCGGCGCAGGCTGGCTGCGAGGCGATGGTCGTCCTCGACCAGGAGGATCCTCATGATCCCTCCTATCCTGGACGGATCGTCGGTCATGGGAGCGTTTCGGTGCTGGCGACCGTGCCCCTGCCGGGGGACGAGGCGCCCCCACCTCACCGCCCCTGGCGCATGCTCCCAAGGCCGGGCACCTCTCGAGGCCCTCCGAGACCCCGGAGTCCCGATGACCTTGATCAGCCCTTGCATGGCCTTCTCCACCCCGGCCCCGTCGAGCGAGTGCCGGCGGCTTGCCAGGGGTCACGGGAACCTGACCGGCCACCGGGCAGCCCTGGCGCTGCCAGCGGCGTTCGGAACCATCAAGAAGGGAACATGGAGCCCCCTTCGTTCGTTGTGGTAGGTAGGACATGTCCGGCAGGCCGACCAGGACGCGTCGGCCACCGGAGACCGCGGCAGCAGCCGCGCTCATGCCGGCGGTTGGGCAGGTGTCCCTTCAAGCCGGCGCCTTGAAGTCGACAGCGTCCCTCCCTCTTCCTCCCTCGGAGGCCGGTCCCTCGACCGGCCTCCCCCTTTTTGAGCCAGGGCCAGACTGGCGCTCGCGACTCTCCCGCCCGAACCGACGCGCACGCCCACTACACTTGGGGCATCGCCACGAAAGAGAGTGCGTCCTCCACGAAGGCAGGCGGGCTGCGGGCGGCCGCCATGGAGCTGGCCCAGGTACTCGTCGTCGCGGTCGTGTTGGCGGTTGCGGTGCGGGCGTTGGTCGAGCCGGTCCGGGTTTCCGGCCTTTCCATGTACCCGACCCTGCACGACGGCGACTACCTCATCGCCACCCCGGTTCCCTACTGGCTCCATCGGCCTCAGCGGGGCGACATCGTCATCCTGAAGGATCCGGAGGACCCGAGCGAGAACCTGGTCAAGCGGATCGTCGCCCTGCCGGGGGATCGCGTGACGATCCGCGGCGGCCACGTGTACATCGATGGCAAGCTGCTGGCCGAGCCGTACATCAACGAGCCCTGGACGATACGGGCGACCTGGCCGCCGGATGGCACGGAGCTGGTCCCGCCGGGGGAATATTTCGTCATGGGTGACAACCGCAACGTTTCCCTGGACTCCCGGGCCTTCGGCCCGGTGCCCGGCACTGACATCGAGGGGGAGGCCTGGTGCCGGCTCTGGCCCATCCCGGACGCTGGCATCCTGAGCGGCGAGCACCCGACCCTCTCCCCGGCCGAGAGCGCCGCCTGACCGTCGCTGACCCCGGATGGGGGTTCCGACGAGTTCCCGGTCCTCCCCCATCGAGCCTTGCCCGGCCAAGGCAACCGCCGTGGGGAGCGCTCGCCGGGGATGGGGAACCACATCCCGGCGAGTAAGGACCCGTGCCTTCCGCCCAAGGGCAATTCGGTGCTCCGGCTAGGCTTGTGGTCGTGGACAGGGACTGGAGCACGCGGCCATGAGGCAGCTGATGGTAGGGCTGGTGACCGGCCTCGCTGCCCTGATGCTCGTAGCGCTAGGGTGGGGCTTGCTCCACCCGCCGAGCGCGGACGCGAGCTTGGTTGGCAAGGTCGCCCCCGACGTGACCATCCGGCCCTTGAACGGGGGGGGCGAGGTCCGGCTCTCCCAGTTCCGAGGCCGGCCAGTGGTGCTCAATTTCTGGGCCTCATGGTGCGCACCTTGCCGACAGGAGGCTCCGACCCTGAACGCGGCAGCGAGACGTTACCAGGGTCGGGTGCAGTTCCTCGGCGTCGACATCCAGGACTCCAGCGTTGCGGCCAGGACCTTCCAGTCCTCCGTACAGAGCCCATACCCGGTTGGACCAGCCGTAGCCGGCGGAGCCCTCGCCTATGGCGTGACCGCGCCGCCGGAAACCTTCTTCATCGACCGTCAGGGACGTGTCAGCGCCTCTGTGATCGGGCCCGTGAGCGAGCGTCAGCTCCAGCTTTCGATTGACGAGTTGAGCCCATGAGGTGGCCAGCTCGGGTGGCGCATCGTAGAGGGTGTGAGATGGCCCAAAGGATGCGACTGGGGACCTCGATGGGGATCTCTTGCCCATGGGACGCCCGGGCTGCCAAGCGCGCCGCCACCAAACCGCTGCTCCTGCACCCACGAGGGCTACCCGGGCGTCTTCGACGAGGGCGTAAGACCTACGGGGGTCCCGTATGCCTCATCGGCGGCGCAACGTCCGGGCCCCATCACCCAGCATGCTGCCATCGAGCGGCTTTGCACCCGCCCCCGCAGTGGTCGGTGGGCCGGCGCGTGGGCGACGTCACCGCACCGACGACGATGGACGGGGCGGGAGAGGCGCGACGCGCAGTCGGCCGCGCTTGGGCCCGGCCAGTGGCGACCACCACGGCCGCCGTGCTCAGCTCGAACCCGCGCGCCGGAGCGCGAAGGCCGCCACCTCGGCGGCGCCACGCCGAGCGCGATGGTCGAGCCCGGCGCTCAGCCGTTCGGTAGCGGTGGTCAGGCCCAGGGACGAGCGGTGCGCGCAGGCGCTGGGAGGCAGATGCGTCGGCCTTCCTCGTCATCCCATCATCTCGTGCTCGGCCCGGCCTTGCCCTCGGCACCGACCGGTCAACCGGAGGGCGAAACGGCTGGAGAGCCCCGCTGCTCGTCCATGCCTCCGCGAGGAAGACCGGGCCCACTCGCACCGTCAGCAAGAAAGCATCAGCGAAAAGGACGTGACCATGACGGTCAAGGCTGGCCTACTCAGGTGAACACATGTGGACATGGCTTAGGAGCAGGAGCGCGAGCGTAGTAACAGCGACGGCGGCGATCGGGGGCTTCGCCGACACCGCTGTCTTTCTCGGCAGGCGCCGCCACCTCTTCACCGAGGCCCCCGGCCGGGCTGCTGGAACGGTCTTGGGGCTGACGCTCTGGGCGGGCTTAGCCGCGAGCGCCGTAGCCGAGCGGCCCCCGGGGTGGCGGACGCTCGCCCTTGCGTCGACCGTCGCCGCGGCGAACACGGCACTCCTGGCGGCCCACCTGCGAGCGGGGGTGATACGCCCGCGGGCCTTCGTGGGGACGGCACTCGCCACCGTGGCCCTGGCCAGCGCTGTGGCCGGCACCCGGCGGGCGGAGAGGGTTGGCTCCACCTGAGTCAGGAGGAGGGAGAGGACCCAGACGGCAGGGACGTCCAGGGGAGGGTGGGTGAAGCCCCGAGGCGATTCCCCGCATCTCGACCCTGAGCCGGTCTGCTGCTCGCCGAACCCATCCGCCGCCAGCCGGCCGGGCCCGGCCCGGGAAGTGGCCAGGGGGGACCCCAACCAGCCGGCGGCGCGGGAGCAGCTGCGGCAGGCCGTCGCCGAGAGGGTCCCGTCGGGACCGGTTCCGATGGGGCCTCCGGAACGGAGGCCGTGGTGCGCCTCGTCCTTCCGGTCGCCTCGGTTGGCCAGGGCCACGCCAGAGATCTGGTGATCGCCCAGGCCGCGCCGACCCTCGGCGGGGCGGCATCATCGAGCACGGTGGCAGTCGATCACCTGAGTGGGCGGGGCGGCCAACGCTGGCCCTCAGGGGATGGAGCACGAGCGGGCCGCCGAAGCGGCGGCACCGCTCGCTGGGAGGGAGAGTGGCTCGGCGCCGTTGCTCTGCGCCGGCATCTCTACCCTACGTCCTTCTCCTTGTTGCCCGTCTCGGCCGACGCCGGAGAGGTAGACAAATCCTCAGGCGCCATCGGAGTCGGCGTCCGGGCGGCGGTGGCTCAGCTCCGGACCGCGGCCGGCGCCAGGCAATCGATGATCGTCCGGCAAAAGTGCGGAAGGTCCGCTGGCATGCGAGAGGTGATGAGGGTACCGTCCCGCACCACCGGCTCATCCACCCACTCAGCACCGGCGGCGACCAGATCGTCCTTGATGGAGAAGAAGCTGGTGAGCCGTCGCCCACGGGCCAGCCCTGCCGAAACCAGCATCCAGCCGGCGTGGCAGATGGCAGCCACCGGCTTGCCTGCGGCGTGCATGTCCCGGACGAATGACACCATGGCCGGGCTCCGACGCATGAGGTCGGGGGCATAGCCGCCGGGGATCACGACCGCATCGAAGTCAGCGGTCCGCGCCTCGCTCGCCGCAAGATCGGCGTTGACCGGGTAGCCATGCTTGCTGGTGAAGGTTCCAGCGCGGCCACTGCCGACCACCTTGACCTCGGCCCCCGTCTCCTTCAGCCGGTAGTACGGGTACCAAAGCTCCAGGTCCTCGTAGTTGTCCTCCGCCAGGATGGCGATGCGTTTGCCCTCCAGGTCCATGACACCCTCCTCGGTGGTTGCGTTGCCATCGACGGCTCCTCGCTCGAATGCTACGTCAGCTACCGGAGGGGTCGACTCAGGCAACCGGGTGGGGCGGGACGTCAGCTGGTTCGGAGGGGGAGAAGCGGTCCTCTCGGACGCCCAAGATGGTGGCTGCCGCCACGAGGAAGGCGAGTGCTGCAGTTGCGAAGACGACCTGGTAGCCGGCCTCGGTATGGCCGGTGGCCGAGGCTACGCTGACGATCCCGCCCCCAAGCGCGGGGGCGACCATCCCCCCCACAGCACCGGACAGGTTCCAGAGGCCCAGGTCGCGACCGACCGTACGGACCGATGGGAGGGAGTCCACGGCCAGCGCCCAGTCCACGCTGAAATAGCCGCCATATCCGAGTCCGAACAGCCCCCCCAGCGACCACAATGGGATGCTCCCGCCGCCGACGAGGAACAGGATCGCGGCGCCGGTCATGATCAGCGTGGCGGCGAAGGCCAAGGGCACTCGACGCCGTCGATCCGAGAGGATCCCCAGGGCGAGCGAGCTGGCCACCGCCACCAGGAGGGCGATCAGCGCCACCGTGGCGGTGGCCTGGACGTAGTTGCTCGCGTGAGCGACCCGAGCGAAGTAGTACTCGATGAAGGTCAGGAAGAGGGTCAGGCCGACGATGAACGAGAAACGGGCGACGAAGACCCAGGCGTAGTTGCGATGCCGCCATGGCTCCGTCCACCGAGCCAGGGCGGCACGCACCCCGCCCGACCCCCCCACCGGCGGAGCGGACGACTCCTGCACCGCCGCGGTCAGGAGCCCACAAGCCCCGGCAAGGGCCAGCAGGGTCACCAGGTAGTAGGCAGCGGCTCCTTGGGTGAGGGCCCGAGGGTGGGCCGTAGTGACCGAGCCCAGCAAGGCCAAGGCCAGCCCGAAGCTGGCCGCGTTGCCGAGGATGGTCATCAGGCCGAAGAAGCCGGATGCGGCTCCGCGCTGTCGAGCCGGCACCAGGTCGGCGAAGAGGCCCTGATACGCCGCCTGGGCCGCATTGTTGCCCACCTGGAGCACCAGGAGCGAGGCGGCGAAGGTCCAAGGATCATGCGCCCAGAGGAGGCCGACCGAGCCAATGACCTGCACCACGGTCCCCCAGACGACGTGCGGCCGGCGTCGGCCCAGGGGGGACGTGGTCCGATCGGAGAGCATCCCCACGATCGGCTGGACCGTGATGCTCACCAACGCCGCGGCAGCTCCCAGCCAGCCCAGGTAGCTCGCCTGCTCAGCGCTGCCCAACGTCCCCGGCGCGACGAAGAGCAGGATCTGGGTTGGGACCACCACGGGCAAGAGCGCCGCGGTCTGGAAGTTCATGGCGAACCACAGGACGTTGAGCAACGCCAAGCGATGGCCGGGGAGGTCGACGGGTGCGGGAGCCGACACGCGCCAAGGGTAGAGCCTGCAGAGGTCCGGCGCGTCGGTGGGGCCGAGGCCGTGGGGCCACCCTCGGTCCTGTGGCATGCTGAACGGCACGGCTCGGGGCTTGCCCGGGCCCACGTCGTGTCGAGGAGGAGGCGGTCATCATGTCCGAGATCGTCCACCCGGCGCCGGCCGCGGCGGGAGGCCATCCGGAGGCTTCCACCGGTGGCCGGCTCGTAGCCAGGGCCTTGAAGGCGGCTGGCGTCGAGACGGTGTTCGCGCTGGCGGGAGGCCACGTCATGGGCCTCCTGGACGCTTGCGTCCCCCTCGGTATCCGGGTCATCGACACCCGCCACGAGGGAGCGGCCTCGTTCGCCGCCGAGGGCTGGGCTCTGGCCACGGGCCGGCCAGGGGTGGCGGTGGTGACGGCAGGGCCAGGCTTCACCAACTCGCTGAGCGGGCTCTTCGACGCCGGGGTCGGGAACGTGCCGATGCTGCTGCTGGGCGGGCGAAGCGGGCTCGGGATGGCGGGACGGGGGGCGGTCTCCGACCTTGACCAGATGGCGATCGCCGCCCCAGGGGTGAAATGGGCGGCGGTCTGCTACCAGGCCGACCGCCTGCCTTGCTACGTAGCCGAGGCGTTGTATCGAGCCCAGGCGGGACGGCCCGGCGCGGTGTACCTCGAGCTTCCGGCCGACGTGCTGGCCGCTCCAGGGACGCCTGCAGGCGGCGTTGAGGGGTTCCCCTCCCCGATCCCTCGCTCCACCGCCCCTCGTGCCGACATCGACCGGGCCGTGGAGTGGCTCCGGTCGGCGGAGCGCCCGATCGTGGTCGCTGGCGGTGGGGCGTTCTGGGCCGGCGCGGGGGAGGCCATCCAGCGCCTCTGTGAGGTCGCGCACATTCCCCTGACGACGACCAGCTCCGCTCGAGGGCTAGTGCCGGACAGCCATCCCTGGTGCCTCGGAGGCCTGGTGCACGGCGGGATCGCCTTGGCGGCGGCGGACGTGGTGCTGGTTCTTGGCAGCGCGTTCAACGCCAACCTCGGCTACGGTCGTCCACCTCTGTTCGGGGCCCAGCAGCGGGTGATCCAGGTGGACGTTACCGCAGACGGCCTGGGCGGCAACCGTCGCCCCGACCTCGCTCTGGTGGGCGACGTGGCTTGCGTCGTGACCGACCTGGCCGAGAACTGGAGCGATACCGGGGATGGCCGGGATCGTCGTCAAGCCTGGCTCGAGGAGGCGAAGGCCTACATCGCCAGCGCCCGGTCCGGCTGGGACGGACAGGTTGACGGGCATGAGGGGAAACGGCTGCACGCCGGGGCCGTGGCCCGCGAGGTGGCCCGCTTCGCCTGGGAGGTGGCCGGTGGGCAGGCGACGCTGGTGGCCGACGGAGGCGACGCCCTGGCCTGGGCCCTCGCCTACTTCCCCGCCGAGAGGCCGGGAAGGCTCCTGACCACCACCACCGCGCTGGGCTCGCTGGGGGTTGGCATGCCCTTCGCCTTAGCGGCCAAGGCCGCCCGACCTGAGGAGCCCGTCTTCGCCTTCATCGGTGATGGCTCCTTCGGCCTCTCCGCCATGGAGATCGACACCGCCATGCGGCACCGGCTCCCAGTGGTGGTCGTCGTCTCCAACAACGCTGGCTGGGGCGACGTTCGCCACGAGTTCGAGCGCAACCGTGAGTACGAGGGGCCACGGGTGGCGGCGGAGCTGGGGTTCAGTCGCTACGATCACCTCGCCCGTGCCTTCGGCGCTCATGCCGAGCACGTCACCCAGGGCGACGAGCTGCGCCCGGCGCTCCAACGTGCTTACCTCAGGGGGCTGCCGGCGGTGATCAACGTGGAGACCGACCCCGAGGTGCAGTGCGCGCTGCTCCGAGTGGTCGCCGAGATGGAGCTGATGTAGCCGTGCGCGCCGTCGTCCAGGTCGAAGAGCATCGTCTGGAGGTGGTGGAGCTGGAGCCTCCCGAGGTGGGGCCGGGGGAGCTCCTGGTCCGGGTCGCGGCTTGCGGCATCTGTGGATCGGACCTCAGCTCCTACAAGCGTGGGCTCTTCACCGGGGTGCTGGGGCACGAGGTGGCGGGGATCGTGGAGGCGACCGGCCCTGGGGTGGTGGGCTGGCAGCCAGGCGACCCGGTGGTGCTGACGCCGAGCACCGGGTGTGGAGCCTGCGACCAGTGCGCCGCGGGCCACTACCATCGCTGCATCGAGTCGCTGACCGGTCGGGGGGCCGTCCGCCCGGGGGGATACGCCGAGCTGCTGGTTGCCCCGGAACGGCGGCTTCGGCGGTTGCCGCCGAGCCTGAGCCCGGAGGTGGCCTGCCTGGCCGAGCCGCTCTCGGTGGCCCTCCACGGCATCGGCCGGCTGGGGCCGGTGCAGGGCCAGAATGCGATCGTGCTCGGGCTCGGCTCGATTGGGCTCTTGGCCTGCGCCGCGCTTCGCTGGTGCGGCGCCCAGGGCGTCTACGGCGTGGACCCGGTGGAGCTGCGCCGGGATCTGGCCGGATGCCTCGGCGCCGAGGCGGTGTTCGGCCGAGCCAGCGACGCTCGGGCCGAGTTGGATCCCATCCCCCTGGTCCTTGAGTGCTCGGGCCGTCCGGAGGCGCTCCAGCAGGCGATTGAT
>Ga0209061_1003996_pt1 | contig 14913 bp, 12 predicted proteins | sample Coa_R1_10_FD_187157 | JGI IMG/M metagenome (GOLD analysis project Ga0209061, IMG submission 187157) | Surface soil microbial communities from Centralia Pennsylvania, which are recovering from an underground coalmine fire - Coalmine... | ecosystem: Environmental > Terrestrial > Soil >...
GCCCGGCCCCTTGCCGCCCGCCGGCCCGAGCCCTCGCCCGCCCCCGCCTCCCCTGCCCTCCCCGCCCTGGGAGCCAAGCCTGCCCCTTCCCGGCCGTGACGAGGGAGGAGCCCGGTGGGCCAACGGTCCGTCCCGAGAGGCCTGGACACCAGTGCAGGTAGTAGAGGCATAGGGGCCAGAGCACGGCATGGCAACGGCCACATGGCCCAGGGCAAGCGACGCAGCCAAGGAAGCGGGCCGCGCCCCCGCCGTCTTGTACATCGGCGGCTCGGGAAGAAGCGGGAGCACCCTGCTGGACCGCATGCTGGGGCAGACGCCCGGGCTCTGCTCAACGGGGGAGCTGGTCCGTCTCTGGGACCTGGGCCTGCGGGACAACCAGCTATGCGGGTGCGGCTCCCCCTTCAGGACCTGCCCCTTCTGGACCGCGGTGGGCCAGCGGGCCTTCGGGGGCTGGGGCAGCCTGGACCTGCCGGCGGTGCTCCGCCTGCACAGCCGTGTCCGGCGCCACCGCTACCTGCCATTGGCGGTGACCAAGGCCGGGCCCGGCCTGCGCCGGGAGGTGGAGCAGTTCACCGACCTCCTCGTCCCGCTGTACCGGGCGGTGGCGGCAGCCAGCCACAGCCCCGTGATCGTCGACTCGAGCAAGGAGCCTGCCTACGGGTGGCTTCTCGGGCAGGCGCTCGGTGCCAACGTGCGCATGGTGCACCTGGTCCGGGACAGCCGGGGGGTGGCCTTCTCCTGGACCAAGAGGGTGACCATGCCTGACCAGGCGAACCGGGAGCTGCCCCGGTACCGCCCCGCCCACATGGCCTTGCGCTGGGTGCTCTTCAACCTCATCTTCGAGGCGGTGCGCGCCGGTTCCCCCCGGCAGCTGTTCGTCCGCTACGAGGACCTGGTGGACCATCCTCACCGGGAGCTGGCTCGCATCCTGGGCCTGGTGTCGGACATCGCCCTCCCGGCGGGGCCCACCCCCCCTGCCCCCAACCACACCGTGGCGGGCAACCCCTTGCGGTTCCGGGAGGAGCCCATCGCCCTCCGTAGGGACGAGGCCTGGCGCACCGACCTGCCCCGGCGCCACCGTTTCCTCGTCTCGGCCTTGAGCGCCCCTTCCCTCGCCCGCTACGGCTATCCCATTCGACCCGGGGGCCACGGCCCCGGGGTGGGGCCGTGAACCCCGAGGTGGCGGTGGTGATCCCCACCAGAGGAAGGCCGGAGCTGCTGAGGAGAGCGGTGGAGGCCGTGCAGGCCCAGCTCTACGAGGGCCTTGTCGAGTCGGTGGTCGTGAGCGACGCGGAGACGCTGGAGCCCAGCACCCTCCCCCCCGGAAGGCCCGACCGCCCGGTGCGGCTGCTGGCCAACGGGCGCACCCCGGGGCCGTCCGGGGCCCGCAACACCGGGATACTGGCCAGCAAGGGCGCCTACGTGGCCTTCTGTGACGACGACGACGTCTGGAGGCCGGGAAAGCTGGCCGCCCAGGTGGCCACCCTGGAGCAGGCCCCGCACCTGTCAGCAGTTTCGTGCAGCCTGGCCCTGCACCTGGCAGGAGGAAGGGTCCGACTTCGCCGTTCGCGTCACCCGACGCTCGGGCTGCCCGACCTGCTGGGGACCCGGCCTGTCCACCTGCACCTCTCGGGCCTCGCCTGCCGCCGGGACCTCATCCTTCACCAGGTGGGCCTGTTCGACGAGGCCATCCCCGGCAGCTACGGGGAGGACTACGACTGGCTCCTGCGCCTGGCCGTCGCCGGCCCCATCCGCTCACTCTCCGAGCCCCTCGTGGACGTGGCCTGGACGGGCGGCTCGTGGTTCGCCGGCCGCTGGGACCTGATCGCCTCAGCCATCCTGTACCTCCTGGCCAAGCACCCCGAGCTGCGCAGCCACCGAGCCGGGCGGGCCCGGCTCGAGGGGCGGTTGGCCTATGCCCGGGCGTGCAGTGGGCGCCGGGCGGAGGCCCGGCACTGGGCTGCCAGGGCCCTGGCCGCCAATCCCTTCGAGCGTCGCTCCTACCTGGCCCTGCTGGTCAGCGCCGGGGTGCCGAGCGCTGGCCTGGCCCGGGTCAGCGCCCTGGTGGGAAGGGGGCTGTAGCCGCCATGAGCCTGAGAGCCGCACTGGACCGCCGCTCGGGCCGCTGGCCCCTCTACGTGGTCTTCGGTGCCTTCCCCCTGTGGTGGGCCCTCGGGATCGGGGCCTTCATATTCCCCTTGGCAGCCATCCCGATGGCGCTCTCCTTGCTGACCCGGCGCCCCCTTCGCCTCCCCAAGGGGTTCGGCCTGTGGCTGGGCTTCATCGGCTGGATGCTGGCCTCGGCCATGATGCTGCACCTGGCCCCCCAGGCCCACTCGGGGCGAGCCCTGGCCTTCGTCTACCGCGGCTCGCTCTACCTGTCGGCTACCGTGTTCCTCCTTTACTTCTACCAGCGCTCATCCCGCCAGGTCCCCGTCAAGCTGGTGCTGGGCGTGATGACGTGGCTGCTGGCCTCGGTGATGCTGCTCGGCGTGGCCGGGATCGTCGTCCACCATGTGGAGTTCCGGACCGTCACCGAACGGCTCCTCCCCCACAGCCTGGAGGCCAACGCCTTCGTCCATTCCCTGGTCCACGCCCAGCTGGCCTCAGGGACCAGCCTGCTCGGGTTCAAGGTGGCCCGGCCCATCGCCCCCTTCAACTACACCAACGAGTGGGGAGCCAACGTGGCTCTCCTCATCCCCTTCGCCGTGGCCCTCGTGTACATGACCAAGCGAAGGAGGGTCCGGGTCCTCCTGGTGATGGGCCTCATCGCCTCCGTGGCACCCATCATCATCTCCTTGAACAAGGGCCTGTGGCTCAGCCTCAGCGTGGGGGTGGTCCTGATCGCCCTGCGCCTGGCGGCCCGAGGCCGGGCCAAGGCTTTCATCACGGTCCTCCTGGCCATGGCCGTCGTGGCCGCAGTGGTCCTACTCACTCCGCTCGGGCACGTCATCATGGACAGGCTGGCCCACTCGAACACCGCCACCCGTAGCTCGCTCTACGCCCAGGCCCAACAGTCAGCGGCCGGCTCACCTGTCTTCGGGTACGGCTCACCCGTCTCCACGACCAGCCAGGGGCCCTCGGTAGGGACCCACGGCCAGCTGTGGACCCTCCTCGTCTCCAACGGGATACCGGCGGCGGCCCTCTACATAGGGTTCTTCGGCTACAGCCTCTTGCGCTTCCGGCGGCTGCAGGGCCAGTACCTCTGGCTGCACGCCGTGATCTTCATCGGCCTGGTGCAGATGCCCTACTACAACGCCCTTCCTGTCGAGCTGCACATCATGATGGTCTCCCTGGCCCTGCTGGCCCGGGCCCATGCCGAGGAACCGGTTCTCTCACCAGCCCCGGCCCGTGCGCGCCCGTCCCTCGCGCCCGGTCCACTCCAGCCTGCACCGGCGCAGGCGGGGCCGCTCTCGGCGTCCTTGCAATGACGTGGGGCAGGTAGGGACGGTGACGCGGGGGGGCGTACCCGGCCTTCCTCCCGGGACCCAGGGCCGCAGCCATCTGTCGCTCCAGGTGCGCCAGGGAGCCAAGCGGTGCCTGCGCGCCTACGCCGTGGGGACCAGCCGGTGGCGGGGCCTTCCCGACTACCTCATCATCGGGGCCAAGCGGTCTGGCACGACGGCTCTGGCCCGGTGGCTCACCAGGCAGGCCGGCGTGTCACCGCTCTTCCCTCCCCTCCAGGGCATCAAGGGCGTCCACTACTTCGACCGCCACTTCGGCCAGAGCGAGGAGTGGTACCGTTCCTTCTTTCCCCTTCTGGGGAGCCGGAGGGGCCTGATCAGCGGAGAGGCCAGCCCCTATTACCTCTACCATCCCTTCGCCGCCCGGCGAGCGGCCCAGGTGGTCCCCGGCGCCCGGCTCATCGTCCTGCTCCGCCACCCCGTGGACCGGGCCCTCTCCCACTTCCGGGACGAGCGCAAGCTGGGCAACGAGACCAGGCCACTCATGCAGGCGCTGGAGGAGGAGGAGGGCCTCCTTGCTCCCGAGCATGCCCGGATGGAGGCCGACCCCAGCTACTACAGCTTCGCTCACGAGCACCTGTCCTACGCCGAGCAGGGGGCTTATGCCCTCCACCTCCGGCGCTGGCTCGGGTTCTTCCCGAGGGAGCAACTCTTCGCCCTGCGCAGCGAGGACCTCTTCTCGGACCCGCTTCCCCATCTGGTCCGCCTGCTTGCCTTCCTCGGGCTTCCTGGACCTCCGAGGACCGCCTTCACGAAGGAGAACTCGGCTCCCCGGATGACATGCGCCGACCGGGAGGCTCTGGGCTGGCTGGACCGGCGCTTCGGTTCGGTGGCCGAGGAGCTTTCCGACCTGCTGGGGACGCGGTTCGCATGGTAGCCACGACCTCCAGGGCGAGCCCCGACACGGTGGGCAAGGTCCTCGGTCTCCTCCACGGGAACGGGCCATCCATCGAGGGAGCCTGGCGACTGTCCACCGGCCCCGGCTCCGGAGGTGAACGGTACCTCCTTCTCCCCACCAGGCGTCATCCCCGGATGTTGGTCCCCGAATGGAGCCCGGGCATGGCGGCCCGGGTCCTTGTCAGCCACAACGGCCTGTTGCGTCCGAGCCGCCGGGCCCTGAGGTGGGCCCTGGCGGGGGCGACCGCCATGCCCGGGCTGGCCCGGCGGGCCAGCATCGTGGTCAGCCATACCGGCGCCGAGGGGGAGGCCCTCGTCGAGCACCTTCGTCGGGTGGTCGGCTCACCCCGAGGACATGTGGCCATGGCTTCCCTGGCGGGTGAGCGGCGAGCCCCGGTCATGCAGCTGTTCGACGACAAGGCTCGGCCCCTCGCCTTCGCCAAGATCGGATGGGACGAGCCCAGCAGCCGGCGGGTCCGCTCCGAGGCGGCCGCCCTGTCCCGCTGCGCCGAGGCCAACCCTCCCCACCTGCTGGTCCCCACCGTGCTGCACCAAGGGAGCTGGCAGGGCCTGGACCTGCTCGTGACCACGCCCCTCCCGCGGGGGGTGCGACGGCTCGGGAACCGGGGCCAGCCTCCCCCCCCATGGGCCACCATGGAGGTCGCCAACCTGGCTCCCCTGAAGGACGGAGCGCTCGAGGGCTCCTCGTACGCGGCCAGCCTGGACGACCGCTCCAGGGTCGATGCCGGCCTCAGGGCCCTGGTGGCCGACACGGTGAGAGCGGCCGCGACCCGGGAGGTGCGGTTCGGCGCCTGGCACGGGGACTGGGTGCCCTGGAACCTCGGGTGGACCGGGGAGGGCAGGCTGGCTGTGTGGGACTGGGAGCACTGGGCCTCCGAAGCGCCGCTCGGGTTCGACCTCCTCCTCTATTTCTTCAACCGCCTCTACGCTCGGCGGCGAGCCCCCCTCCTCGACGCCTTCCGGTCGGCTTGCCTGCAGAGCCGGCCCGCCCGCCTCGCCCTCGGCCAACCAGCCGGAGACCAGGGCCTGGTCGAAGCCCTGTTCCTCCTGGAGATGGTCATACGCGACCTGGATCGAGGCCGCGTCGTGGCACCCGAGCTCCCGTCGGTAACCCGAGAGGTGCGGCGGTGCCTGGCTGGGCGGTAGGCCCGCCCCGCGCCCGGGCGCTGTACCTAGGAGATTTTCCCCCCTTGGATACCAGCTCGGCCGAACCTAGGGTGCTGGCGTCGCCACGGGGCCTGCTCGGGGGATCGAGGGAGGAGGGCAGTCACATGACAAGGGTTCGCGTCGTGACGGGGGTGATCGCCCTCCTCTCGGTCCTTCTCCTCCTGCCCGTCGTCCGTACCGCCCGGGCCGGAGCCAGCACCACCACCACGGTCACCTCCACCCCCGGCTCCACCTGGGGGGTCTTCGCCCCCTGCCCCTCGAAGCCCAGCGAGAACTGCGGGGCCATCTACTCGATAGTGAACGCCGGGGGCGTCGTGTACATCGGGGGGTCCTTTACCGAGCTCATCTCCCCCAACGGCGAGCAGTCCCTGCCCTACCAGGACCTGGCCGCCATCACCGAGAGCACGGGGCAGCCCGACACGGCCTTTGGGCCCCATACCTTCAACGGGCCGGTGGACGCCCTGGCCGTGTCGCCTGACGGCAGCGAGCTCTACGCCGGCGGCCAGTTCACCACCATCGACGGCAGCACGGCCCACGCCCAGTACCTCGCCGCCTTCAGCTCGGGCAACGGGGCTCACCTCGCCTTCCCGGGAAGCACCAACGGCGCCGTGTACGCCCTGCTCACCTCCGGCACCAGCCTCTACGTGGGGGGGGTCTTCTGGCGGGCCGACGGCCAATGGCAGCCGCACGCCGCCGAGCTGGCCGCCTCCTCCGGCGCCCTCGACCAGGCCTTCGCACCCCAGATCGCCTACTCCGGGCCTACCAGCCCCTGCTACAGCCGCTTCGCCTGCCGGGCGTCCGTCCACAGCTTCTACCTGGGCACCGACGCCAACGGTGCCCCCACCTTGTACCTGGGGGGCGAGTTCACCTCCGTGGGGGGCCAGGCCCGTTTCGACCTGGCCGCCGTCGACCCCTCCACGGGGGCCGTCACCAGCTACGACCCCCACATCATCCAGTACCAGGACGACGCCATGGACTGGGTGAGCCAGGTGGTCCAGGACGGCAGCGAGGTGGTGGCCGGCGAGGCCGGCTACAACAACATCCTCATCGCCTTCGGGCTCTCGGGCCAGACCCTCTGGCACGATGTCGCCAGCGGCGACATCCAGGCGGTGGCGGTGGACTCCTCGGGCCATGTCTACGCCGGCGGGCACTTCAACTGCTGGTGCAACGGGCCCCGGACCCCCCCGCCCACCGGGCCTGACGAGAGGATCCACCTGGCCCGGGTCAGTGCGACCACCGGGGCCCTGGACAGCACCTGGGCCCCCTTCTACGAGCCCTGGTGGAGCCCCTACTTCTTCGGGGTGTGGGCCCTCGACATCACCCCCGACGGGGACCTCTGGGCCGGGGGCGAGGGGACCTACATCAAGGCCAACGGGCTCACCTACCCCGCTCCCAAGCTGGCCGTGTTCAGGTAGATGACCGGGGGGGGAGAGGCGTTGGCCCTGGGCCAGTTGGAAGCAGGTGCCCTGCCGGGCCAGGACGGACCGGAGGGGGTCGAGGAGGGGAAGCTCGGGACCAGCTCCCTCGTCGGGGCGACGGCCGCCTCGTGCGGGTTGGGGGCCGGCGCAGGAGCCCTCCTGGCATGGTGGGCAGGCCGCCGGAGCCGATGGGTGGCCACCAGGGCAGACAGACTGCTCCCAAGGGGGCCTCGCCTGCTCTGGCCGGCAGCAGCCGCCGGCGCGGGCGTCGCCGCCACGGTGGGGATCTGCGGCACGGCCGGCCGGCTGCTCACGCTGGAGACGGTGGCGCCGTTGAACCGCGCCGTCCACCTCTACTTCCTCCGGCTGCGCAACGAGGGGGCCACCCGGGCGTTCCTCAGGGTGACCAAGCTTGCCGACAAACCCGTTCAGGTCCCCGCCCTCCTAGTCCTCGGCTCGGCCATAGCCCTCAGCCGGCGCCGGCTCCTCCCCGGGCTCCTGCTGCTGATGGCGTTCCGGACCGAGGGACGCCTGCAGCTGTTACTGTGGCGCCTGGTGGGGGGGTCGAGGCCGCCTGCTGCCTGGTCCATCGGAGCCCCCGGCGCCAACCCCTCCGGGGGGGTGGCGCGCGCCATCCTGGTCTACGGGCTCATGGCCTACCTGGCTCAGGGGGCATGGCCCACGCCGCGGCGAGGGGTCCTGCTCGGGGCGGCGGTGGGAGCCATCACTGCCGTCGAGAGCCTCTCCCGCCTCTACCTGGGACGGCACTGGGTGACGGACGTGGCCGGTGGCTGGCTGTTCGGTCTCCTGCTGCTCCTGTCCGGGGTGGCGGTCGAGGGCCTGTCCCGCTGGCAGCGGCCGCAGAGATAGGCGAACGGCAAAGAGGGAGAGCCGATGAGAGCTACCGGGGCCCCCTCATCACCACCGACGGGCACCTCGGGGCCGGGGGCGAGGGGAACTGCGTCACTGCCGACGAAGCCACCTCCCCCACCCCCGAGTTGGCCGCTTCCAGGTAGATGAGGGGGGGCGACGGACCAAGGGGCCCGATCGCTCCGGCGCGACCCCACCCTGAAGGCGCCCGTCCCGGGCGGGGGGCGGCCCTCCCCTCCTCCCCGGCGGGAGAACCCCCCGGGCCCCCCGGGGGCGAGCTCCGCTCCCTTGCCCGCTCGGGGGCCCTCACCATCGCCGGCGTCGCCGCCTTCGGGCTCCTCGGGTTCCTGTTCAACGTCATTGCCGCCAGGGGATTGGGGGCCCGGGGAGCCGGGCTGGTGTTCGAGGCCGTGGCCATCACGACCATCATCGCCACCATGTCCAGGCTGGGTGGGGACGTGGGCCTCCTCCAGCAGCTCCCCCGCCTGCGCGCCCTGGGCCGCTCCTCCGAGGTGCCCCGGACCATCCTGGTCGCCCTGGTCCCCTCGGTGGTAGCCGGGGGCCTGGCTGCCGGGGCCATATGGGTGCTCTCTCCCCAGATCGCCGCCCTCGTCTTCCACTTCCGGACCGGGGGGACGGGAGAGCCCTATGCCCGCTACATCCGATGGCAGGCGCCCTTCATACCCCTGGCAGCGGCGACCGTCGTCATGCTGGCCGGGGCCCGAGGGCTGGCAAGCACCAAGCCTTACGTTCTCATCGATAACATCGCCACCCCCCTGCTGCGGGTGGTGGCGACCCTGGGGGTCACCCTCGCCGGGTTGGGCGCCTTGGCCGTCTCCCTCACGTGGGGCGCGCCTCTCGCTCTCGGGGCCGTCGCTGCGGCGGCCGTGCTGGCAAGGATCCTGGGCCGGCAACGAGCGGAGCGGGCCCGCTCCCTCCGCTGCCGGGCCTGGCAGGTGACGGTCTCGGAGTTCTGGTCCTTCTCGGGCCCCCGCTCACTGGCCGGAGCGGCGGCGGTGCTCGTGTCCTGGCTGGACATAATTCTGGTGGGTGCCCTCAAGGGGCCCGGGCCCGCCGGCGTCTACAACGCCGTCTCCCGCTATGTCATGGTGGGGCTCTTCGCCTTCTCGGCCATCCGGGTGGCCATGGGTCCCCAGCTCAGCCGCCTGCTGGCCCAGGGCCGGCGGGAGGAGGCCCAGCTGGTCTTCCAGAGCGCCACCTACTGGCTGGTCAGCGTGTCCTGGCCCTTCTACCTGGCCCTGGCTCTGTTCGCGCCCACCATGCTGCGCATATTCGGCCGCCAGTTCTCCCGGGCCGGCGCCACTGCCTTGGTGGTGCTGGCCCTGGCCGAGCTGTACGACATGGGTACGGGGAACGTGACCCTGGTGCTGCTCATGGGAGGCAAGAGCTCGTGGAACCTGTTCAACGCCTGCCTGGCCCTCGCTGCCAACGTCTCGCTGAACGTGGTCCTCATCCCCCGTCTGGGCATCACCGGGGCGGCCATCGCCTGGGCCGCCAGCATCCTCATCGAGAACACCGCCGCCATCATCCAGGTCCGCTTCCTCCTGCGGCTGAGCCCCTTCGGCCGCGGCTACCCCGCTGCCACCCTGGCGGGCGCGGTGCTGGTCGTAGCGGGGGTGGCCGCCCGCCTTGGCCTGGGACAGTCCTTTCCCGCCCTGGCTGCCTGGGTGGCGGCGGGGGGGGCGCTGTACCTGGCCACGTTGTGGCGCTTCCGCCGCCAGCTCCATTTCGGGCCCCTGGGCCAAGCCCTCCTGTCCCGGGTCAGGCCTCAGCCCATCCAACCACTGGGCCCTTGACCCTTAGGTGCTTCCACCTATTGGAACGAACACGGCCTGTACCTATGGTTATCGGCAACATCAACGCAGCGCGCGGGCCAGATAGCGGGGTTATGTGTCGAGCGAGGCGAAGTTCCTAACCACGGAACCGGGGGGGGCCGGAGACACGAGCCTCTTGAGGCCTTTGCCGGGCGGTGCCCGGGACGAGACGAGCCCTGTCCACCGTCGCCTGGGCATGCTCAGCGTGGTCCTCATCGACGCCTCGGCGTTCGCCATCTCGTGGTCGCTAGGCCTCGGGGTCCTCGGGGCTCCTTCCCTCCTGCTGGCAGGCCGCCTGCACTCGAGGACCCTCGAGGAGATGGTGGTCCTCCTCCTCGTCTGGCTGCTGGTGCTGGGGTCCACGGGGAGGTACCACCCCCGGGGCCCCTTCCCCGCCCATGCGATGGTCCGCAAGGCCTTGGGCGCCTGCTTCCGGTTGGTCGCTCTCCTGGCCCTTGCCGCGGCCCTCTGGCCCGGGCACCTGAGCTTCCGCCCGGCCATCGCCGCCGTGGCCGTCGGCGCGGTAGCTATCGGCTACGTCCTGGAGGGAGCAGCCCGGCGGAGCGGATGGGCCGCCGCCTCGAGCCGGCGGCGCCGCTTGTTGCTGGTCGGGGGCGACCCCGCGTCCCAGCAGCTGGCCGAGCACTTGGACCGCCATCCGGAATGCGGCCTGACCGTGGCCCGGTCCCTGACCGGAGAGGCCGATGACGTGCTGGCCGCACTGGCCGAGCAACCCTACGACGTGGTGGGTGTGGTGGAGCCCGGCGCCCTCGGTCCCCACGGGCTGCGCCGGCTTCGCTGGGACCTGCAGCGCCTGGGGATCGAGATGATCGTGGTGCCCGACGTGGCGGACATAGCCGGGCCCGGCCTCCGGGCCCTCCCGCTGGGCGGGATCCCGGCCGTGCAGGTGACCCGACCTCCCCAGGCGGGGCTGGCCAGGGCAGTCAAGGAGATCGGGGACCGGCTCATGGCCGCGGCCGCCTTGCTGGTGACCTCGCCGATACTGCTGGCCGCCCTGCTGGCGGTCAAGGCGACCAGCCGGGGGCCAGCCCTGTTCCGCCAGACCAGGATCGGCCTCGGAGGCAAGCCCTTCACCATGTACAAGCTGAGGACCATGGTGGTTGAGGCCGAGAAGCTGCTTGTGGACCTCGTCCAGTCCAACGAGTCGGACGGGGTCCTCTTCAAGATCCACAGGGATCCCCGGGTCACCTCCGTCGGGCGGTGGCTGCGCCGTCTCTCGCTCGACGAGCTGCCCCAGCTCTTCAACGTCCTGGCCGGCCAGATGTCCCTGGTGGGACCGCGGCCCCCCTTGCCCGGGGAGGTGGCCCGGTACCCTGAGGACCTCCATCGCCGGTTCCTCGTGAAGCCCGGCATCACTGGCCTGTGGCAGGTGAGCGGCCGGGCTACCCTCTCCTGGGACGAGTCCATGCGCCTCGACCTCGACTACGTGGACAACTGGAGCCTGACCTTCGATGCCCTCATACTGGCGAAGACCTTCGGGGCCGTGGTGAGCGGGCGGGGCGCGTACTGATGACCCTGCCCTCCCTGAAGGAGCCGACCAGCGTTGCTGCCAACGGCCGCCGGCCCAGCGGCTCCCTTCCCCCGCTCCGGATGCTGGCATCCCCCGAGCAGGCCACGGGCATCTTCGAGTCCGCCATCCGGGGAGTGGCCAGCAGCTCGCACCCCCTCGAGATACTGGAGGCCGGTTGCGGCAGGCAGTGGCCTCTCGACCTGAGCGGTGTCCGTTACCGGTTGGTGGGCGTGGACCAGGACGCCGCCGCCCTCAGGCACCGGAGGGAAGAGGTACGGGACCTCGATGACTGGGTGGTGGGGGACCTGCTGTCCCTGGAAATGCCCGAGGAGACCTATGACGTCATCTTCAACTCCTTCGTCCTCGAGCACGTCCGGGGGGCGGAGGCGCTGCTCGACCGTTTCGTCCGTTGGCTGAAGCCGGGTGGCCTGCTACTCCTGCGGCTCCCGGACGGGAACACCGTCTATGGCCTCCTGGCCCGTTACCTCCCCTACCGCTGGCACGTGGCCTATTACCGCCATTTGAGGCACAGCCCCGGGGCCGGCCAGCCCGGCCATCCCCCCTACCCCACGTACTACGACCCGGTGGTGTCCCGCCAGGGCATCCACTCCTACGCCAGGTCCAGACGGCTGCGGGTACTGGAGGAGTTCGGCACCAACTTCCACCTCCAGGCCTTCGGCCCCCTGGCGGGTATGGCCCTGGCCGGCCTGCGCACCATCCAGGCCGCCACCGGTGGGCGCTACCAGGCCGGGCACCAGAACCTCGGCTACGTGATCCAGAAACCCTCCCCCGCGACCGGATAGCCGAAGCTCCCCTCAGTAGTCTGGGCGCTCGCTCAACTCCAGTGAGCTTCCAATGGGAGGGTGGTCGAGGTGCGGAAGAGGGAACGTCCCTGGAGGCGGTGGCGATCGCGGCCCCGCACATGGGTGACCGGCGCGCTGGCGGCGGCCGCCCTAGCCCTTGCCGGTTGCACCTCGGCCTCGTCCCTCAGGACCTCCCCCTCCACCTCCCTCAAGGGCCAGGAGGTGGTGGCCGGAGGGCCGGCGGGCCACTACGTCGTGCCGAAGGGGATCCACAAGATCCGCCACGTGATCATCATCATGCAGGAGAACCGGTCCTTCGACAGCTACTTCGGAACCTTCCCCGGCGCCGACGGAATACCCATGAAGGGGGGGGTCCCCACCGTGTGCGTCCCGGACCCCAAGCGCCATGCCTGCGACCGGCCCTTCCATGACCGCATGGACCGCGATGGCGGGGGCCCCCACAGCGAGGCTGCCGCCCTGGCCGACGTGGCCCACGGCCGCATGGACGGCTTCGTCCGGGAGCTCCTGAAGGCCACCCGCGGCTGCGCTCCGGGATCGGTCAACCCGGCCTGCACCTTCGCCTCGGGGGCGGGCAAGGGCGAGCCCGACGTGATGGGCTACCACACGGCGGCGGAGATCCCCAACTACTGGACCTATGCCCGGGACTTCGTGCTCGATGACCACATGTTCGAGGCCGTCAAGTCATGGTCCCTGCCTGACCACCTTTACATGGTCTCGGCCTGGGCGGCCAAGTGCCGGGACAAGAACCCCATGAGCTGTCGGAACTACCCCCAGGGGTTCCTCGGCTCTCCGGGTGCCTTCGGCAAGGCGGTACGCCAGGAGCTGGCCACCGGAACCACGAGCATGGACCTGGCCTGGACCGACGAGACCTACCTGCTCTGGCGCCATCACGTGAGCTGGGGGTACTACGTGGAGGGGGGCGACCAGCCCGACTGCTCGAACGATGCAGCCCTCACGTGTAAGCCAGTCCCACAGCGCTACACCACGCCGGGCATCTGGAACCCACTTCCCCTGTTCACCGATGTCCAGCAGGACCACCAGCTCCGCAACATCCAGCCCACCCAGGCCTTCTTCGCCCAGGCCAAGGCAGGCAAGCTGCCGGCGGTGAGCTGGCTCGTACCCAACTCCGTGGACAGCGAGCACCCGCCCGCCTCCATCCATGCCGGCCAGGCCTACGTCACTGCCGTCATCAATGCCGTCATGAAGAGCCCGGACTGGAGGTCATCGGCCATATTCCTCTCCTGGGACGACTGGGGTGGGTTCTACGACCACGTGGTGCCGCCCCGGGTGGACCAGGACGGCTACGGGCTGCGGGTCCCCGGCCTGGTCATCAGCCCCTATGCGAAGAAGGGCTACATAGACCACCAGACCCTGAGCTCGGACGCCTACCTCAAGTTCATCGAGGACGACTTCCTGGGCGGGGCCCGTCTCAACCCGAGGACGGACGGGCGTCCCGACCCCCGGCCCGACGTCCGGGAGGACCTGCCCCAGCTGGGCAACCTGGTGAAGGACTTCAACTTCAACCAGGCACCCCGCCCACCGGTCCTGCTGGACACGAACCCGCCCTCCGACTCACCCGACCTGCCTGCCTATTGGCACCGGGCGGTGGCCTGCCACGGGTGCACGATCGTGAGCGGGCCTCACTCCGGCCTACCCCTTAGGAAGCGCAGGCGCTGAGTAGGCCGGTCCCCCCCGCCAGAGCGGTGAGCGCAGCGGAGGCAGCGTCAGGTGCCCGGAGCGGGGCCGGTAGATCCTGACCCAGTCCACCAGGACCGCCCCTCGGGTGTGGGGTCCAGCCCGCAGCCCGGTGAGGGCGGTGCCGATGCCGAAGTAGCCCCGTCCCGAGGGAAGCCAGGGCGGCCCCGCCACACCCACCAGCGTGCCGTCGACCGTCTCCCACATCTCCCGGGCTGTGATGTAGAGGGTGTAGACGTGGTAGCGGGCCGCGTCGAGGTGCCTCTGCTCGAACCGGATGAAGGGAACCGCTCCCTTCGAGCCGTGCAACGCATGGTGCCAGTTCTCGGTGATCAGCCGCCGGTTGGCCCAGGGGCTGCCCGGCCCGCCCCCGAAGGTCTCGGCCAGGTCCACCTCCCAGGGCCATCCCTTGCGGGCCGGCCACCACATGACGGCACCCTTGGTCTGCACCGACGGAGTGAAGCGGAGGCGGGCACTGATGGCCAAGGGAGGCGCGGCCTCGTAGCCGCTCAACTGCATCCGGCCGTTGACCCAGCCGGGGACCGTCCTACCCGCCGACCGGTAGAGCCCCCTTGTCGTCAGCACCTCCAGGGCCCGATGATCGGAGGCCTGCGGATCGGAGACGATGCGCACGTCCCGGCTGACCGAGGGAAGCTGCAGGCTGGCGTTGGTGGCGTCTCCTGACCTCAGCGAGGCATTGGCAAGGGGGCTCGACTGGTCGATGTGGACCCCGCTCAGGTTGGTGAAGTCGTCGGCATAGACCAGGCGCCATTGGTCGAGCGTCCCCCACACCCGGGGGGCCGGCCTGGCGGCTGGGTGGGCGGCCCCCGGAGCCGCCGTCCCCGGCGCCACCGACGGCTGGTGGAAGCGGGGCCGGCCGGTCCCGGAGCGGGGGCCGGGGCCCACGAGGAGGGTGAGGGGAAGTACGAGGGCCAAGCCCAGGACGAGGATGCCGCCAGCCAGCCAGGCGAGACGGGTCCACCTACGAGAGGGCTTGAGCACGGTTCGCATACCGGATGGCGAGCGAAGTGTAGCCCCGGACGGGGACAGGAAAAGGCGTGCCCCCCCACCCCTAGGGGGGATCACTCATGGTGGACCCCTTGTGGCTGATGCTTGACTGGCTCGGCATGGGGACGGGGGGGAAGCTCCCGGGGTCCGTGGCCTTTTGGAGGTGAAGGTGGACGCGCAGCC
>Ga0209061_1003997_pt1 | contig 14899 bp, 15 predicted proteins | sample Coa_R1_10_FD_187157 | JGI IMG/M metagenome (GOLD analysis project Ga0209061, IMG submission 187157) | Surface soil microbial communities from Centralia Pennsylvania, which are recovering from an underground coalmine fire - Coalmine... | ecosystem: Environmental > Terrestrial > Soil >...
CAGCCCGCGTCGATTTTCTGCAACAGCCAACCGCAAACGAAAGCACCTGTTCCCAGGGCAAAGGAGTATCCCAGCGCGATCCAGGAAACTTGCGCGCGCGACCATCCAAAACTCTGAATTAAGGGGCGGAAAAATACGCCAAGCGTGCTTGCCGTGGGCCCGAAGGTAAAAAGCTGGATAAAGAGCAGACTCAGTATCACCGCCCAGGCCCGCCTTGTTCCGCTCATCGCTTGACCCTCCGCAACTGATGCGCCCCGTTCGGCTTCCCTTCTCCGCGCTTCCTTGCGCCCTTGTCAAGCCCGTTACCCGTGGTTGGAAGACGGACCCTTGGTCAGAGCGGCGGCTCGTCCGTCCCTCCCGCGTGAGCCTGCCTGCTCGCCCTTCTTAATCTTCTGTGCTCGCCTGCCGCTACACCGACATCCAGCTATTGCGCCCGCCACGGCGCCGTTCGCGCCACTGTCTCAACTCCTCGCCCCGCCCCGCGCCTCCTTCCGGACTGGGCCACACCAGTTCGACGTCTAACAGGCGTGAGAGCGCATCGAGCATGTCGTCATGCTCGCAACCGCCTCCGCCGACCAGGTAATTGCAATACTCCTGCTCGATAAACAGCTCGACCAAATCCTCCTCCACCCCCGCGCTGTTGGTCCGATACAGATTAAACGGAAACAGCAACCGCCCCTCCTTGAACAATGGCACCAGCCGCCCGATCCGATCCGGCTTGGACAGCTTCCCACCCACCTGCTTTATCGGAAAACGGTAGTTCTCCCGCCCCATTCTATCTTGTAAGTATGCGATATCGGCCTGTAGCCCATAGGACTCGTAAGCCACCGTCGAGCGTCCGCCGGCGAACTGCCATTTCCGATGGAGTTCCAGCACCAAATCGCCGCGCTGGGTCAGTCCCAGCCGTTCGCGCACCATATCCAAGACGTAAATATTCTGATCCGCCGCCAGCCCTAGCACCCACATGCTGGTGTAGTCCGCCGTGCCGCTCTTGGAATTGGCCGGATCCACCAGCATCACCTTGTTCATCGCTCGGTAGTTGGGCGGATAGCGCACCGCGTCGAAGCGGCATCGAGGCTGGTTGCCGGCCATCCACTCGCGCTGGAACATTCGTGCCCCAGCTCCTGCCGGCCGTTGCTGATAGAGCGCCTGGAAGCCCAGCGGATCGTTGCGCCGGCGCTTTTCCAGCTCATCCACCGGATAGCGCTCGGGCCACAGCGCCTCACCGGGCTGGCGTCCCAGCGCATCGTTTTCCTCCGCTAGCGCAGGCAAATTGATCCGCGTCCAGTTCTCCTGCCGATGCTCGCTCACGAGCCAGCCGATTAGATCGCCTTCATCCCATCGCGTATGAATTACGATCACCAGCGCTTGGGGCGCCAGCCGCGTGTACAGCACCTTGTTCCACCAGCTGCGAATCTGGCGCCGCACCGCCGCGCTGCGAACTTCCCCCTCGTCCTTGTAGGGATCGTCTATGATGATTAGATCCGCCCGCCGTCCGGTGGCCGAACCACCCCGTCCGATCGCGAAATATGTCCCCCCTGCGCTGGTCGTGAATTTTACTGCGCTGTTGGAATCGCGCCGGACTTCACACTGGGGAAACACCTCGCGAAACAACGGATCGTTGACCTGGTCCTTGACCGACAGGCCAAAGTCCAGCGCCTTGGCTTCGTTGTAGGCGGCTGTGATGATCGAATGCGCAGGATGGCGCCCCAGGTACCAGGCCGGAAAATGCTGGCTAGTCGTCCACGACTTGCCATGTTGGGGCGGCATCGTGATCAGCAGCCGACTCACCTCCCGCCGTTCCGCCGCCATCAGCCAATGAGCCAAGTAGCGCAGATGGCGCGCCGGCTGCCATTGCGGATTGATCGCCTGGCAGTACTGCACCAGGTCGCCGCGCATCGCTTTGATCCGCGCCCCACCGCTCGCCCGCGCCACGCCCACCTCCCCAACCTCGGCCACACCCCTGCTATCAGTGTAGCTGCGCGCAGTTGCTCCACGCCAATTCGGCTGTGACGTTCCGCGGGAGGCCTACGCCATCCCTCTCACGCACGGCAGGGAGTCAAAATGCGCGGATGGAGGGGATAAGCGGTCGTGCGGTTATTTTCGCATTACGTTTAAAGGCTGCGGGGCGCCAAAGCCGCACTCTCCTGCGGCCGTGCCGGCGCCGCCGCCGGCAACAAACTGGTCGATACCAGCGACAGCACACCCAAGACCATTAAATAAGCGCCAATTGCGTAGGGCGTGCCAAAGCGATGGAGCAGGAAGGCGGCGATCAGCGGGGCGGGCCCTCCCGATACCACCGAGGCTAGCTGATAGCCCAGCGAGGCCCCGCTGTAGCGCACCCGTAAGGGAAACACTTCGGCCACCATCGCCGCTTGCGGGCCGTACATCATGTCGTGCGTCATCAGCGACAGGATTATAGCCACGCTTACCAGCCAGGGCCGTCGCGTATCCAACAACCAGTAGTAGGGCATCGCGTAAAGCGTGAGCGTCCCCGCCCCGATCAGGTACATCGTGCGCCGCCCGAGCAGATCCGAAACAAAGCCCCAAAACGGGGTCGTTACCAATGCCAGCGCACTGGCCAGCGTCAGCGCACGCAGCAACAGCCCCTGCGACAGTCCCAGATGCTGTGTGCCATAAGCCAACACCAAGGTCATGAAAATATAAAATGGCCCCTGCTCGGCCGACCGCGCCAGCGCCGTCAGCACCACCTCGCGCCGGTAGCCGCGCCAGACCTCGGCCAGTGGATAACGCGCCAACCCCTCCACCCGCTTGAGCCGATCGAAATCCGGCGTCTCCTTGATTCCCAGCCGGATATACAGCCCGATCCCGAACAAGACCGCGCTGAGTAAAAAGGGCACCCGCCAGCCCCACGCCACGAAGCTCTGCGCGCTCATCGTGTGATTGCAGGCGTACAGTGCGCCGGCCGCTAGCAGCATTCCCGCCGGGGTCCCTAGATGGGGAAAGGCCGCGAACAGGCCGCGGCGAAGGTCAAAGCGCTCCCACTCGATCGCCATCAGTACCGAGCCGCCCCATTCGCCACCGAGCGCAAGCCCCTGGATCACCCGCAGACTGACCAGCAAACCCGCCGCCCACAAGCCGATGCGCTCGTAGGTGGGCACCAGCCCGATTCCCACCGTGCTCGCCCCGGTCAGCATCAAGGTCACCATCAAGGTGGCCTTGCGCCCGATGCGGTCGCCAAAATGGCCGAACAGCGCCGCCCCTACTGGACGGGCAACAAATCCGACGGCGAAGGTGGACAGCGCCAGCAAGGTTCCCGCATACACGCTCTGATGGGGGAAAAACAGCCGATCGAAAATCAGCGACGCAACCATGCCATAGACGAAAAAATCGTAAAACTCGATCGTTGTACCTACTGTCGCCGCCGCCACCGCGCGCACGGCGTCGCTCCAGGCGAACACCGGCTCGCCCTTGGCCGGCAACACGCGCGCTGGCTCCATGGTCGCCCGATGCTACGGCATTAGCCCTGCTCGATCGACCCCGCCCGCTCCGAAACGTCCCTAATTTCGCTCCACTCGTCGCGCCCGATGCGGCCGGCGCTGCTTGGCCACCCCTGCCGCGACGATCTGCCCTGCCGGCACACCCCGCGTCGCGCCCTGCTGGCCCGCCCCGCCAGGATCGCATTCGGCTGGCGCCCCGGCTTCTTCCAGCAGCGCCCGTGCCCGATGGCACCAGCAGCCGCACTGGCGCTGACTGCCATGCAACCCCGCCCCCTGGCAACCCTCGCAGTAATCCGCTTGGACATCGCGCCGCCCATCTGCCATCCGCACGCTGACCGCCTCCAAGGCTTGGCGCAGTACTGCCTCCATTTGAGCTTCCACTTTTTATTCTCCTATAGTGCTTAAAAACTCTGTCACTCCGCTCTCAACTTCGGCAGCAGGAATCCAAAAAGGTGGCGCCAGCTCCGCTCCCATAACCTCGCTGCCTTCGTCGGCCTGTGGCTTGTCGCGTCGTTTGATTTCGTGGACCGTGCTGCGACTCTTTGCGGTCGGCGCGATAGCGTGGGCAGCCGCCTCTTGCACGACCAGCCGCTCGCGCAGCCGCGCGATCTCCCGCCGCACTTCGTCGCCACTCATCCCGAACAGGGCACAGCAGGTCTCGAATTCGATTGGAGCCCCGGGATCCCCCGCGAACCAGCTTTCTGCCACCGCTCGGTTGAGCCGCCGCCGCTCGGCCTGATCCGGGCTGCGCGACGGTTTGAAGGAATCGATAAACTCGCTGACCGCCCCTACCAGCAAAGTCCGCAGCAAGCCAAATTCGGGCGAATCCTCGGGTTCCGACTTGAGCTGCACCGGTAATACAATTTCCGGCGTCATCAATTTCGCCAGCACTTCGGCCGCCCGTGCATTGGCCATTTCATCGAAGCGTCGTTTCCGTCCTCGCTTACGTGCCATGCTCTCCGCTCTCCTCCGCCGTTAGCCGTCCCGACGCACTGCGGGCTGAGTGGGTTCCTCCTCACTCCAGCCCGCCGCCAGCCGCGGACAATCGTTGCCCGTGCATAGCTGAGCCACTCGGGTGGCTATCAGCCGCTTTTGAAACCGCTCGAATAAGCGCAAGAAATGGGCGCGCATGGTCTCGGGATTGCTGGTGGCGCACAGCTCCCTCCAACCCAGCGCCGCCACCGTCTGCCGCAGCGCCGGCGAACTGAAACGCGGCGTTTTGTACCATCCCGTGGCCCGAATCGCGCTCTGTACTTGGCCCCACGCCTGCGCCGGGTCCAACTCACCCTCGGCGCAGGCCAGTTGTCCCACCCGCTCGCATAGCGCCCCCACCGGCGGCGCGAAGGCTGCGGCCGAATGGATCGCATCGAGCACCGCGCGCTCCGCCAACGCCGCGGGCAGCGGGCGTAGGATACGTTCGTACAGTTGCAGCGTTATTTCGTTGGGCCGCCAGTTGGGGTAGGCGGCCGCTAAAATCGCCACAATTCGTTTGCCTTCCACTTCGTTCATATTTTCTTTTCCTCTTCGGTTTCCTGGCGCCCTACTGCCTCGCGCAGTCGGCGTAGCGCCATCTCCACCGGCGCGCTCGCAGTAAGACCGAGGTTTGGTTGACGCTTTAATGGCAGCTCACCCTGCACATGCGCGGGTGAGGCTCGCGCCGGTGGCCGGCCGAAGCGCACAGCGTTGCGACAGCGATTACGCCAAGCCGCTTCCCAATCGACGTAGCGCCGCGCATGGGCCGCGCAGTCGTCGCGCCAAGCCGCGAATTCTTCGTCCGGCTCGATTCCCAACCGCTGGGCGAACTCGCGCATGGCTTCGCTCAGCACCAGCCGCGGGGGCCAGCTCTCGGCACGGCGCGAGTTGGCCGCGCTGCCGGCCTTGGCCCTCGCATCTGCTCCACTAGCTGGCGCAGCTTGAATTTCGGCGGCGCTGATCCGGGATTGCGCGGCGGCTTGGGACTCGCAGCTATCGCGCCAGGCCGCCTGCGGAGAGCTGGTCTCGGATCCAAAAGCAGAACTCAGTTCAGAATCAGAGTCAGAGCGGCGCGCATCGTGCGCGCCTGATGCAAGCGCGGCGCTAGCCTCTGGCCCACTGTCGGGCACAGACAAAAGGAAACCGGCTTGGGCCAGAGCCTGGAGGTCGATTGGCTGGGAAGCGCACAATTCGTGGGCCAGCCAATCGGGATCGTTAGGAATCCGGTTGTCTAGGCGCGCAGCCAGGCTAAAGAGACCAATGAGATGGGCTTTGGCGGCATCGGGCAGGCGAAAGAAGGCACGGTCGCGCCACAGCGCCCCGTAAAGCCGAATCCACGGCGGATTGCGGTCCTTGTAATGCTGGAAGCGCTCGAAGTTGCGCACCCGCCACCACCGGGTCATGGCTGCGCCTCCCGGCGATCGGCCGCCAATACCCCCAGGCGTGGCAGCCCGGCCCGGCCCATCCCTCCGCCCTCGGCTTGGCGACAAGCCTGCTCGAGGCGCGCCAAGCTGCCCTCCGGCGCCACAATGGCGCCATGATGGCCGGCGCTCGCGCGCACTTTTGGCACCCTGCTCGGGGCCGCCCGCGCTTGGCTTACTCTCCGATTTGGCGAGGCTTTTTGGCTTGGAGCGGGCGACGGGGATCGAACCCGTGACGTCCAGCTTGGGAAGCTGGCATTCTACCGCTGAATTACGCCCGCTTGTGGTCTCAGAGTCTAAAACCCCTTTCGCGCACTGTCAAACTTCTCCAACCTCCGGCCTGAACTACGGAAACGATAACGCTCTTTCTCCCCTGGCTTTGCCCGTCGGATTTGCCGCAGACGGGCAAAACGGTCACAATTTTGCCTGTTACCAAACTTGCAAGGTCGTTATCCCGTGGCGCCGAAGTCCAGTCGACTCAGACTTTCCGACCCTCCCACACCTGTGTCACCCGCCCAACCCAACTATCCCTTGATAGCCCTGCTGACCGACTTCGGCTTTCGCGACCACTACGCCGGCGTGCTGCACGCCGTGATTGCAAAGATTGCTCCCAAGGCCCGCGTCATCGACATCACCCACGGCATCCCGCCGCAGGACATAGCCGCCGCCGCCCTGACCCTGGCGGAGAGTTGGACCTATTTCCCCTCCTCTACCATTTTCGTGGCGATCGTCGATCCCGGAGTAGGAACCGCGCGCCGAGCAATCGCAGTAGAAAGCGCGAACGGCGCCTACTTTGTCGCTCCTGATAACGGTCTGCTGACACTGGCTCTTAAAACCGCTGGACTTAAACGCGCGGTCGCCGTTACCTCGCCGCGCTATCGGCTCCCAACCCTCAGCTCGACCTTCCACGGTCGCGATGTCTTTGCCCCTGCCGCGGCTTATCTCGCCACTGGAGTGGCGTTGGCCGAGCTCGGACCATTTGTCACCGATCTGGTCGATCTGGCCATCCCCAACCCGCGCATTGAGGCAGATAGCCTGCTGGGAGAAGTCATCTACATCGACGGCTATGGTAACCTCATCACCAATCTGGCTCGTTCCGATTGCGAGCGTCTCATGGCCCGCTTTCCCAACCGGGAGCTTTCGGTTACGATCCCTGACGGAAGCGAGGTCAAACTTCTTCGTACTTACGGAGAAGCGCCGGAAGGCACGTTGTTGGCCCTCTTTGGTAGCTTCGAGCGCTTGGAGATCGCAATTCGCAATGCCAGCGCGGCGCAATCGTGTGGCGCACGCGTCGGCATGCAGGTACGTGTACGTGCGCAGCCATGAATGATGAGCAATCCCCCCCCATCTTGAGCACTATTCCACGCTACGTTCCGCCTCCGCGAACAGGCCCTTTGACTTATCCGGCGCCTCAGGCAGCCACAGGTATCCCCACCTCCAACCTGGTCTTGTTTTTCCTGACCCTCTGGACCACTTCCGCGGCCGGCGCTCTGATGGCCGGTGCGAATCACCCCTTTCTGAATCCATTCAGCCTCGCCAAGGGATTGACCTTCTCTATCCCCCTAATGGCGATACTGCTGAGCCACGAGATGGGCCATTACATCACCGCTCGGCGCAACGGCGTCGCAACCAGTTGGCCCTTCTTCCTTCCCGCGCCTTTTCCCTCCATCTTCATCATCGGCACCTTCGGCGCCTTCATTCGAATGAAATCCGCCGCGCAGACTCGCCGGGTCATGTTCGACATCGGCGCCGCCGGACCATGGGCCGGCGCTGTCCTGAGCGTAATTGCGGTCATCATAGGTTTGCATCGCTCGGAGGTCTTGCCCCTGGATCAGTCGGGCGGCCTCCAACTTGGCAATTCCCTCCTATTTTTGGGCTTGGCGCGTTGGATGCTTGGAGTTGACCCCAATTCCGTGACGATCAATTTGGACCCGGTGGCCTTCGCCGGCTGGATTGGCCTGTTTGTCACCACCCTCAATCTGCTTCCCTCGGGCCAACTGGATGGCGGACACGTGATCTACGCACTGTTCGGGCGGCTTCACTATTTCATTTCGCGCGCGTGTACTTTTGCCTGTATCGTGCTCGCCGTAGTGCCAGCGTTGTTTGGATGGTCGTTCTGGCCAGGATGGCTATTGTGGGCAGGGCTGCTCTACTTTCTGGGCTTGCGCCATCCCTCAGCCCTGGACCCTGAGACCCCGCTAGACCCGCGCCGCCAGGCCGCAGCTTTGCTCACGATCGCCTTGTTCGTGGTGACCTTTAGCCCAATTCCCTTCTCGTTTGCCCCGCCCCCATCCTCCCCTCCAACCCGGGGCCAAAGCTATAACGTGCTCCAGCCCGCTGCCCGTGCGCGTGTCCCTCTTGACCATCGTATCTAACTGCGCCCATCCTCACCATTTCGCGCGCCTGGCCGGCGCGTTGGCGCAGACTTAAACCTCAGGAGCAAATTGATATGGCGCGACCCACTTGGGACCAGTACTTCATGCAAATCACCCGCCAGGTAGCGGAGCGCTCAACCTGCCCGCGCGCCCAGGTGGGAGCGGTTATCGTGCGCGAGCGCAACATCTTGGCCACCGGCTATAATGGCGCACCCTCGGGCCTGACTCACTGCAGCGAGGCCGGTTGCGTGATCTATGAATCGCGCGCCCCCACGGGCGAGATCGAGCAGAATTGCTATCGCTCTATTCACGCCGAGATCAACGCCATTACACAAGCCGCAAAAAACGGCGCTGCTATCATGGGCGCCGATATCTACGTCACCCATTCTCCATGCATTCAGTGCATGAAAGTCCTGGTCAACACCGGGATCCGTACGGTGTTCTATGAAAAGCCCTATAAACTCGCCACTTTGACCTGGCTACTCGACGAAGCGCGCATTGCCTTGCTCCAGGTGCCGCCTAACGATTCCGGCATAGCGCTCAAACAATAGCCGTTCGCTCCGACGTGTTATCTTCGGCCTCTCGTATTATCCTTGTTAGTGTGGGCCTGCTTGCCGCGGCGATGCTTGCCGCCTGCCAGGGCCCTCTTCCCGAACAGGGTTCTCCAAGCGAGGCACTTTACGTCCGGCGATGCGGTTCGTGCCACCGCCCGTATAACCCCCACTCGCTAACCGCCGCGATGTGGCAGGTCCAGATGCGGGCAATGGAGCCCAGAATCGCTCAGGCCGGCTTGCCTGCCTTAACGGCGCCCGAGCGTCACAACATCCTGGCCTATCTCAGCCGCAACGCCGAACGATGATTTGATAAGCCTACAGCCGATGATAAAAGATCTGACTTTACAACCGACCGCGCCCCGCCAAGCTGCCACCGATCTCCTGGTGGTTCCAGTTACCCGAAGCCAACTTTCCCTCAGCCACATCCCTGAGCTGGGCGGTCTCAACCATGGCGCCTTGGTTCAGGAAATCGAACGTCGCCGCTTCCAAGCAAATGCCGGAAGCTGCGTGTTGCTTCCCACCTACAGCTCTCTGTCGGCCAAAAATCTGTTGCTGTGCGGCCTGGGTAACGACCCTAGCCTGCAGGACTGGCGTCTGCTCGGCGATCAAGCGGTTCTGTCTGCTCGTGCCATTCATGCCCACCATTTCGTGATTGACGGCGAAACTCTTCAACCCGAGCATCTGCAAGCTATCGTCGAGGGGCTGGATCTCGGAGCCTACGAGTTTCTCAAATACAAAAGCCGCCGCGATGACTCCCCTATTTCGCTCACGGCCGTCATTGCGCGGACCGCTCTTGGCCCCGACTACAAACGAGCCTTCGAGTACGGCCGGCGAGCAGCTGCGGCGACTTGCCTGTCTCGAGACTTGATTAATACCCCAGCCCAAGATGCCACCCCCGAGTTTCTCGCCGATACCGCCGCCGCTATCGCCACACGCAACCAGCTTCACTTCGAAGCTTACGACCGCGACGCCATCCAGCGGCTGGGGATGGGCGGGCTGCTGGGCGTGGCGCGCGGCGCCTCACGCCCACCCCGCTTCATCCAGCTAACCTATCAGCCCAACCCCCATGCACCCCACATCGCACTCGTCGGCAAGGGCATCACCTTCGATTCCGGCGGCCTTAATCTCAAAAGCGCTACTGCGATGGAAGAGCAAAAGCGCGACATGACCGGCGCTGCTCTGATGCTTGGCGTGATGAGTGAGATCGCTTTCTTCCGCCCCGCGATCGGCGTCCGCGCCTATCTCCCTTGCAGCGAAAATTCGATCGGGCCCGACGCCACCAAACCCGGCGACGTCCTGCGTATCCGCGGCGGCCACACTGTTGAAGTGCTCAATACCGACGCCGAAGGCCGTCTGGTGCTGGCCGACGCGCTGGTCTATGCGTGCGAGTCCAAGCCCACGGCCGTCCTCGATGCCGGCACCCTCACCGCCGCCGTGCGCGTCGCTCTGGGTACCCGCGTGGCAGCCATCCTGGGTACCGATAGCGCCCTAATCGCAGCCCTCAAGCAGGCCGGTCAGGCGGCCGGTGAAAGCCTGTGGGAATTACCTTTGATCGATGAATACGCGCAGGAGCTGCGCAGCCACGTTGCCGACCTGCGCAATATCGGCACCTCCGGCAATGCCGGAACCATTATCTGCGCGCTCTTTCTCAAGGAGTTCGTTTCCTGCCCGTCGTGGGCCCATCTGGATTTGTCAGGAGTCGCTTTCAGCAAAAGCCGCCTGCCGATGGCCCCCGCGGGCGCGGTCGGCTTCGGCGTGCGGACTCTACTGCGCTACCTGGACCACTTGTCCTAAGCGCGCGATTCTACTGTGTCAACGCCTCCACCTCATCCATGCTTTTTGGAATTGCTGCCGTTAGCACTTCACACCCCTGTTCCCTTACCAATACGTCATCCTCTATCCTGATCCCAATCCCGCGCATCGAGGCAGGCGCTTCCTCGTCATCGGCCCTGACATAGATTCCGGGCTCCACGGTCAGCACCATCCCAGGCTCCAGCTGACGAGGCTGGCCATCCTTGCGATAGCTGCCCACATCGTGCACGTCCAAACCCAGCCAATGACTGGTCCGATGCATGTAGAAGCGGCGATAGCTGCCCTCGATCAGAGCCTGCTCCACCGTCCCTTGTAACAGTTTCAGTTGCACCATACCGTCCACCAGCACTCGCAATGCCGCCTGGTGGGGATCATCCACCGTCGCTCCCGGCTTGACCGCCTCGATCCCCGCTCGCTGCGCATCCAACACCAGCTGATAGAGCTCGCGCTGAGCCCCGCTGTAGCGCGCATTGATGGGAAAGGTGCGGGTTATATCCGAAGCATAACATTCGTACTCGCTACCCGCGTCGACCAATAGTAATTCCCCACGCTCCATCTGTCGATCGTTGTTTATGTAATGCAGCGTGGTCGCGTTAATCCCACTGGCTACAATCGAAGGATAGGCGGCGCCGCTACCGCCGCGCGCCCGAAAAATATAATCGATCGCCGCTTCCACCTCCCATTCCATCATGCCGCCGCGCGCTTCACGCATCGCCCGCCGATGCGCTTCCTCGCTGATTCGAATCGCTTGGCGCATCGCCGCCAATTCGTCAGGCTCCTTGAACAACCTCATCTCGTGAATCAAACCGCGCGGATCCATCAAAGCGCTGGCCCCCATGCCACTGCGCGGACGGATGCTCTGACAGCGCCGCATCCAGGCCAGCACCCGCTGATTCATCGCCTCATTGGCTCCCAACGAATAATAGACCCGATCCACTCGCGCCATGATCTCTAGCACGAGATCCTCAAGCTGCTCGATCGGATAGGCCGCGTCGGCTCCATATTGCGCTTTGGCGCCTTCGACTCCCGCCCGCCGTCCGGTCCAGGTCTCCCGCTCGCGGTCGCGTGGTCGCACGAACAATATGTATTCGCCCCCGCTATAGCCAGGGGCAAATACCGCTACCGCCTCGGGCTCGGGAAACCCCGTTAAATAGTGAAAATCGCTATCTTGACGGTAAATGTAATCGACGTCATTGGAGCGCACCGCCACCGGAGCGCTGGGTAAAATCGCCATACCACCTTCGATTCCAGCGCTGAAATGCTTGCGCCGGCGGCTAAAAACCTCGGCTGGAATAATCACACGCCCATTGTAGAACGAACCTCCGCCCGGCAAAAGTCTCCACTCGTTCGTTTGACAAATCCCCGCCACCCGGCGCATAACCCCATACCAGTAATCGCAATAACCGCCTTCTGTTGTCGCGCAACTGGCGATTGCCCGCCAATCCTCCCTACCCAGAGTTTGGCCAGCTTGCCGAACCCCGACCGCTGGTTGCACGGGCTTCCGGTTGGCGTTTTTAGCAAAAAAGAGTCGAGTAAGCGGAGGATCAATAATGGCTGAAATTTTAAGGCTGGGCGTCGCGGGATTGGGCGTTGCCACCACCCAGATTTTTCCTTTCCTCGCTGATTATCCCAACCTCAAAGTCACCGCGGCCGCCGATATTCGCCCCGACGCCCTGGAAGTCTTCAAGCAGAGGTTCGGCGGCCGAACCTACTCCAGTGTCGAGGAAATGTGCACCTGTCCCGACGTGGATGTGGTCTACGTCTGTACTCCCAATCATCTCCATTGCCCCCACGTGATTGCCGCCGCCGAAAACAAAAAGCACGTAATCGTGGAAAAGCCGATGGCGCTCACGATGGAGGAATGCGAACGCATGAACGCCGCCGCCGAGCGCAATGGCGTCCATATCCTGTGCGGTCATACCCATAGCTTCGATCCGCCGATCCGCGCGATGAGCGAAATCGTCAACAGCGGCAAATACGGTCGCCTGATGATGATCCACTGCTGGGATTACACCGATTTCATGTACCGCCCGCGCATGGCTCACGAGCTTGATACCTCACGCGGCGGCGGGGTGGTCTTCGTTCAAGGCCCCCATCATGTCGATATCGTGCGCCAGATCGCGATGCGCCCACTGCGCCGGGTCAGCGGCGCCACTGGCATTTGGGACCCTTCTCGCCCCACGGAAGGTAATTATGCCGCCTTTCTGGAATTTGAAGACGGCGCTTCGGCCACTGTGGTCTATAACGGCTACGGCCACTTCGATACCGCCGAACTCCATTGGTGGGTCGGCGAGGGCGGCGAACCACGCGACCCCGAAACCAACTTCAAGGTTCGCCGTAACCTGCGCGCCGTCCAGGACGAGGCCGGACTTAAGGAATCCATGCGCTTCGCGGGCGCCCGCGAAGGTGGTTTTGCCCATGGCGCCGGCGAAAAGATCGTGCGCCGCCAGCAGTTCTTCGGCTTGGTCCTGGTTAGCTGCGAGAAGGCCGATATCCGCCAATCCCCCGACGGACTTCTCATCTATGACGACGAGGGCAAGCACGAGGTCGCCCTACCCCACGGCGCCAGCTCACGCGCCGCCGAACTCAACGAAATCTACGAGGCCGTCGTTCATAACAAGCCCATCTTCCATAACGGCCGCTGGGGGCAAGCCACCCTGGAGGTTTGCCTAGCCATTTACGAGTCGGCACGCAACCATCGCGACGTGATGCTCAGGTACCAGCAACCGTCCCGCCACTAAGGCGAACAGCCGGCATGGAGGCTGCGCTCAACCCGAACCAGCCTCCACGTTGCCCCCGCCTACCAAGCGGCCGACAAAGTCCACTGCGAAAGCTATTGCCGTGACCACCAGCCCCAGGACCGTCAGCAAAACCACCAGCCAGATGAGCGCGCCCAGCAGACCAGCGATCGAAACACCAATTGCAGCCAACACCTGCATAGACCCTCCGCCTTGTACCCGTAATCTCCTGGCGGTCTAGTATAGCGCTTTTCCTGATCAATCCGCTGACCTCATCAGGCGCTGCCTAAAACACTACATCGACTGCCTCCAGACCAGGTCTGCCAGCACGCCTTCTCGCATAGCGAGGTCTTTCAGCTCTCGGCGCTCCTCCGTAACCTCCTCCATCGCGAGCAATCGAGCCGAAGAGCGCGGACCGCGAGTCAACCAAAACACGCTTCGAGACGGGCTCCCAGACCAATATCGCAACCGCGACCGTTGCGAGCCGCGCGACCTTGGAGATATAGATCACCAGACAGGCGGTAAATCGATACCCGGAGGAGCGCCAATGGCGACGATTCAGACCCTGGAGGAGCGCGCCGACGCGCTGGAGCGCAAATTAAGCGACGACCTCGATGTCCTCATTTCCAAATCGGCGCTCTTCAACATGGCGGACGGCGAGCTGGGCCCGGTCGGCATGGGCCTCGACCTCACCACCAAGTATGGCAAGTACTTTCTGATGGGCGACGATCCGCGCCTGCCCAAGATGCCCGAAAAGCCAACACTACTGGACTTCTTCAAATTTAGAGCAAAGGGCACCAATCATCTGCTGCAGAGCGCGACCCATGCCTTGAAGGCCGGGATGCCAGAGACCACCATCCTGGCCTGCCTTATACACGACATCGCCAACTCGATGTTCATCAAGAGCGATCACGGTTATTGGGGCGCCCAGCTCGTCGAGCCCTACGTGACCGAGGAAGTAAGCTGGGCTATTCGCGCACACCAGGCGCTCCGATTCTTTCCCGACCCCGCAGTTGGCTACGAATACCCCGAACAGTATGTTAAGCATTTTGGCCCCGATTACGATCCCGACCCCTATATCAAGGACGCCTACCGGCGGGCCCGCAATCACAAATGGTACATGACGGCGAGGATGATCACCGTGCATGATATCTATTCGTTCGATCCCAACGCGGTGGTAAGTTGGGAGCCTTTCGTCGATATCGTGGGGCGCAACTTCCGCCAACCCAAGGAGGGACTGGGCAACGACGACAGCCCCTCGGCGCACATGTGGCGCACGATTCGACGCCCGACCAAGTATCTCTGAAGTCCGGGCTCTGGAGATTGCCGCACACCCGGCTAAGGCGCCGGCATCACAGTGCCGCAGCGCTTGCAGGTCCGGAACTCTTCGCCATCGAAGAACCGGCGATAGGCTTGAGAGACCGGATCCGTCCTGTAATCGCTTACCGTGAACTCCTCTTCGTGCAACAGACAGTCGCAGCTAGGGCAAAACCATTGGAACCGGTCGCTCTCGCCGGGACGCCGCTTGCGCTCCAAAATCAGCGCGTATGCGTCGGGCGGGAAGCG
>Ga0209061_1003998_pt1 | contig 14898 bp, 8 predicted proteins | sample Coa_R1_10_FD_187157 | JGI IMG/M metagenome (GOLD analysis project Ga0209061, IMG submission 187157) | Surface soil microbial communities from Centralia Pennsylvania, which are recovering from an underground coalmine fire - Coalmine... | ecosystem: Environmental > Terrestrial > Soil > Unclassified...
CAAACTGGTACATCATGCCCGGCAGGTGCGGTTGCGCGTCCGCCGGCTGGCGGAGCAACTGCGGGAGTGGCTGCAAGCTTGGAAGCTACTGCCAATCGCGGCTTAGCGCTCTCTATCGAATTGTTCTAGCTAGTGGCCTGTCGCGGCCAAATCATTGGCAAGCGGGGCGCCTGTCGGCGCGGATAACCGCATCGGCCATGCTAACGGCGACTTGACGACAGGCCACTAGTTTGGCGTTGGCACCCGCCACCAGTGTCGCTTGTGGCTGGGTTCAGGGTCGCCAGTCAGCGACACCTGACCATTGGTTGCGGCCACGGTGCTTCCGCCAGCCAACTGCCACGTCGTCCCGGAGCCGCCCAGTGCGCTTTGCAGCGCAAAGTCGATCTGGCCTCCGCTTACGGACGGATTACGGTCATTTCTGGAAAGCAACCCTGGGTCATTTCCCGTGAGCGCCGAAGGCCGGGATAATGCGGAGTCACACATCACTGAAAAGCCGGCCCCGGCGCCACTTCGGCGCTTAAGCCGTTCCAGAAGCTAGCCACGATGCTGTTGGACCACCTCGAAGGGATTCTGAATTACTGCCGGATGAAAGTGCCGCTCGGCGTCGTGGAAGCCGTCAATGGAAACATCAAGTCACTTCTGCGCCGCAGCCGCGGCTACAAAAACCTCCGCTATCGCCTGTTGAAGGCCCAGCAAATGGCGGCCACAAGACCGAATTCGTATTGTTCATCAAAGCGGCTTACAATGCGAGTCCCGTCAAATTCTTGCGCAGAGCCACAAATACATTAGAACCACCATCGCACCGAATAGACAATGATGGCCGAACAGAGCCATCCGGCCGCAAATTGCGGCTGCGCGCCCCACCGCATCACCGCGGAGTGCATCAGGCCCAACCATGAGAATGCTGCAGCAATCGCGCACCAGACTGCAGCCCGGCTGAAGCTGCGATTAATGAGTTCCGTGATTACAGCGGAGACGATCAATACTAGAAAGAGAAACCCGTTTCCTAATGCCTGAACTGATGTCCAATAGATGGAGCGATTCAGAGCCGCCTGGACTGTGAGAGCGCTGGGGGAAAGACCCAATGCTGGCAGGGCGGAAGTAATGCTTACGGATACAACGGCGCCGGCGGGGAGAACGAACCCTATTAGCACCGCAGCGGTATATTTCGGATCGACCCGGCGAAGCGTGGTCGTCCCCACTCCTACCGTGATGAATACGATGATGGCCGAGAGGATAGCCCATGGGAAGAGCTGAGCAAAGAAGAATGAAAGGCCGCTGGCTACGATTAACAAAAAGACAACGGCGGTCCAGAATGCATAGCCGCTGCGCGCCCCCAGCTGCTTGTAGGGAGGGTGCAAAGCATAGACGACCGGGGTCACCGTACTTCCAGCGACGCCGCAAAGCAGCGTTCCCAAACCATCGCAGCAAAGCACACTGCGCGCATCATACACGTCGCCCACGGCGCTCGCCCCGGTCACGGAGGCGATGTCCTGCAACACCTGGTACATCGCCATCGGGGCAATCACAGAAAGATACGCTAAAACAGCCACCAATGCACGCACCGGCTCGAGAGACAAAACCCACGGAGTCTCGAGGCGCAGCCCCGGCCAAACCGGCTTGGCGTAACCAAGGGCGATCCCAAACATCAGCGGGATAAGCCACGCTACCACAAAAGGCGGAATGCGGTGCCGCGTAAAAGGGACGCCTGCAACGCTCACCATAATAATCGCCAGGGCGACCAGACCTACTACCGGTTGATCAAAAACACGTTGCAACAGCACCAGCGCCAGATAGCTGTACATGGCTGCGCCGAAGACGGTCATGGAAGCCGCCTGAGGGATCTTGCGCTGGATGATTGCCGCGAAAGGAGCGGCGGCCAGTTTGATCACACCGGTCCAGATCACCGCCGCCGCACCCATCCGCCATGCCTCGATCGGATCCTGTGTCCGGAGATACTCCGGCAGCATGATGGAAAGCGTATAGGCGATGATTGCCGGAACATTATTGCCGTAAACATGGGCGGTCACGTTCGCGCGGTCTTCGCGCTTGGCCAGGCGGACAGCCAAAAAACAGAGACCGAACGATCCCGCAACAAAGCCCAGCGCATAACCAGGCAGCATACGCGAAATGCTGAACGCAACAGGAACTCCTGCGGGCGCCAGAAGGAACACGGGGATGATCATCTGCGCAATATTGAATCCCACCTGCGCTACTATGGCATCAATATCGCCCCGCCTCGCACTCCACCACTTGAGACGGATCATGCGTCAGATTTTGAAAGACTCCAACGTTTCCGGTGCGAACAGTTCGCGTGGTTCCAGTTGGCGGCGGGAAAGACCCTGCTCCCAGGAGTAACGCAAAAACGTCTGGAGCGTGTGGGCATTTCCTTGGAGGCCATAGGGCCAGAAGTCGCGTCCCATCAGGCGCTCTGTCTCTTCCACGTGAGAAAGCACCCAGGGAAGCGTCACTTTTAGCGCCGCCGTTTCCCGGAGATCTTCGGTAGCCTGTCGCTTCGCCAGGAGGAAAGCCTTGTAGAGGGATTGCGCAACCCACGGGTTCTGTTCATAAACGTCACGGCGGATCACAATCACGTGCATGATGGGGAAGATTTTAGTTTTACAGTAATATTCGCGCTCTACGGTCGCATAGTCTGGAAACAGGCGCTGAACCTTAGCGGAATTGCTGAACAAAGTCGAGGGCGCGCGTGGCGCGTATATAGCATCGATCTCGCCAGTCTCCAGCATCTTTGCCAAAGTCTTTCCCGGCCCGATTGGCTCCACTGGGATCTCCGGCTTCAACTCGATTCCGGTTTTCTCGAACCTGCCAGCTTCTTCCTGGCCGCCAATCAGATAGCGCACACTGCTGACCGGGACGCAAAATTCGTCGCTTAATATTCCGCGGATCCAGACAACCGCCGTCAACTGATACTCGGGATTGCCAATCCGCTTGCCGATCAGATCGCGCGGCTCTTTGATCCCGCTGCCTGTGTGGATGTAAATCCCGGAGTGCCGGAAAGAGCGCGAGACGAAAACCGGAATCGCGATAAAAGGTGGGTCGTCTTGGAACAAAGAAACGACATAAGAAGATAGTGACATCTCCGAAATATCGAATTCCTGGTGCCGCATCATACGGAAAAATGTCTCTTCGACCGAAAGCGTGAGGTAATTCAGATCGATTCCCTCGACTTCGACGGAACGTTCCCGCAAGGCGCGCGTGCGGTCGTAATCCCAGCAGGACATGGTAAGGTGAAGCTTAGACATAAGATATCCCCTTTCGAGCGTAGGCCCGATTGTGGCAAAACCTATCATACGCGAACAATGCTGGTTGGCAGCTATATTTTCTCTGTCTCAATTTATCGCCGCTGTGTATCACTCGTCACTGCGGGGCGTCCCCGGGGTTGGGGCGCCGGTCCACGTTCGCGCCGTTTCGCAGCCAACAAGCGCAACTCGGTCAGGAAGCGCCGAACGAGCGGCAGGTCGTTATCTTTGCGCCATACAGCGTTCAATTCGGTGATCGGAGCCGTTCCGCGCAGCGGCCGGTACTCGACCCCGCGGACCTGCAAGTTCCTTCCGAACGATTCGGGAACCAATGCTACTCCCAATCGCCCGGCCACCAAACAGACTACCGTTTGAATCAAGCGCGTGGTTACTGTATCCGCGGGCACAAACCCAGCTTCCTCACAAGCCGCCACCACAATCTCGTGGAAACCAGGTAAGGCTAGGCGGCCAGGAAGAATAAAGGTCTCACGCGCAAGAGATTTTAACTCTACCGAATGCCGCGAGGCCACGGGGTGGCCTGTCGGCACCGCCATGATCAGTCTTTCGCGGGAAAGCACGATCGACTCCAACTCGGGGTCTAAGGGCCGGGCCGCCATGATAGCGAAATCGATGGTCTGGTGCCGCAGCGCTTCCATCTGATCCGATGGCTCCATTTCCCGAATCGCGATGGTGATAGCCCCGGATACCTGGCGCAAGCGGCGGAGCAAGTCCGGTAGCACGCTCCAGATTCCCGTGCTGCCGACTCCAATGGAGACGCTTCCCGCGTCCCCACGCCCCACCTTGGCCGCATCCTCTGCTGCTCTGGCAGCTTGCTCGATCACCACCCGCGCCCGGTTACGAAACACTTCGCCGGCGGGTGTCAGTTTCACGCGATGTTTCGTGCGGTCCAGAAGCGTGACGCCCACCTCCCGCTCCAACTGGCGTATTTGATGGCTTAGGGCAGGCTGGGCTACCCGCAGCAAAGCGGCAGCCCTGGTGAAGTGCAGCTCTTCCGCCACGGCGAGAAAATACCGTAGGTGGCGCAGTTCCATCGGCCATGAATCATACCAGAGCGCTCAGACCGGAAAACGATCAAGCCGTGCCGAAAACAAATTTTTCTTCTAACCGCCCCCCATCGTTCCGGCATCAAATCGGCGCGCGCATATATCAGAGCCACTTCCCTTTTGGAGCGTGGAGTGTTGTTGCACTTCCATAGGCCAATAACTCCCGACGATGAGTTCAGATCCAAAAAGTCTTTTACAATGCTTTCCGTCCTCAATATAATCACGTTCCATGAGCGAGGGATAGTCCCGATGAAAACCGTTACTGGTTCTCCAATGCGGCCCACCGTGGCCATTTTTGCACTAATATTTGCGTCCGCTGCAATTGCTCAGAACACGCCATCGAAAGTTGCGGCCACCGATATCCCACGAATGGCGAACGGCAAGCCGGATCTGAACGGCGTCTGGGAGCGCCCTTATGTTCCGGACATGTCGCGAAATGCGAAGAACCAGAAGGGAACCTCTCCACTGCCGTTCACTGAGTGGGGCGCCGCCATGTTCAAGAAGTACGACCCCGCTAAGTTCGATTATACTGGCCACTGTCTGCCGCAAGGTCTTACGCGCTCGATGAATTCTCCATTCCCCATTCAGATCGTGCAGACTCCCAAAACTTTCGCAGTTCTTTATGAAGCTTGGAATGTGTTTCACGTCACTCCTACCGATGGTCGGACCTTTCCCAAAGAAGTGGATCCGACCTGGATGGGAACTTCTTTCGGCCATTGGGACGGAGACACGCTGATCGTGGAAACCCGATTCTTCAATGACAGAACGAATCTAGACACGGTGGGGCATCCGCACAGCGATCAAATGAAAGTCATTGAGTCATACCAGCGGACGGACGCGACCCATATCAGTTACGAGGTAACGATCGACGATCCAAAAACGTACACAATGCCCTGGAAAAATACTCGAATTTTCACGCTTCGTCCGGACTGGAACATTATGGAGTACTCCTGCGAGGAGAACAATAAGGATTTTTCGGAGGGCCACATTCGATAAAGGCGGCAACTTATGGCATTAAAGGTCCTATTCACCGCGACGTTCTTCGCTCTTTGCCTTTCCGCCCAGACACTGACTACGCGTGCGCTGTTCGACGGATACTGTGTCGTTTGTCATAACCAAAAACTCAAGACAGCCAATCTCCAACTGGACACTCTCGACTTGTCCCACATCGCCGAAAACGCGCCGGTGCTGGAGAAAGTCGTGCGCAAACTTCGCGCGGGAATGATGCCTCCCGCGGGGATGCGGCGGCCCAAACCGGAGGCCCTCGAAGCCGCCATCGAAAGCTTGGAAACCCAACTCGACCGGAACGCAGTCACCCGTCTGACACCCCCGGGCCTCCATCGTCTCAACCGCGCCGAATACGCGAACGTCATTCGTGACCTCCTGGGTTTGAACATCGATCCCGCCAAATTCATGCCGCCTGATGATTCCACTCGTGGGTTCGACAATGTAGCCGCCGCCCTTTCGCTGTCTCCGGCTTTGCTCGAAGGATTGACGTCGGCTGCGGCAAAGATTAGCCGCATTTCCATCGGAGATGTTCGCTCACCCACCGAAGCGGTTTATCGCGTCCCCTCAGACACGTCGCAGGATTACCACATCGAAGGCTTGCCGTTTGGCACGCGCGGTGGCATGTTAGTTGAGCACGAATTCCCTGTAGGGGGGGAGTACTCCTTCAAAATCTATCCCGTGAACAAAGGGAACATGGACAACAACCGGGCATTCGGCGAGGTCACTGGCGAGCAACTCGAGCTTCTTGTGGATGGCGAGAAGGTAAAACTGTACGATTGGGATCGCGAGGTGGGTCGCGGCTCTCCCGTGCACGCGGGCAGCAAACCAGTTCGCGCGAAAATTCCGGCGGGCGTACACGCCGTCGGGGCAACGTTTCTCGCCACCAATTACGCCCCCGGCAATGATCTGGATGAGCACTTCCTGCGAAGCACCATAGAAACCGGAGGGCTGCCCGGATTCACATTTTATCCTCACGTTGGAAAGATCAGTATCGAAGGTCCCTGCGACCCGACAAACCAACAAGTGTGTACGAGCATCGCCGCCGGTGTTGCGGACTCGCCCAGCCGCCGAAAGATCTTCGTCTGCCAGCCTGGTACGGAGATAGGCGAAACAGAATGCGCCAGGAGAATCATTGCCACGCTGGCTAGCCGCGCTTTCCGCGGAACCGCCAGCAATGACGACGTTGAAGCGCTGCTTTCTTTCTACCAGAAGACACGCAATGATGGTGGGGATTTCGACCGTGGCATCGAAATGGCTTTGCGGCGCATACTCGCCGATCCCAAGTTTGTCTTCCGCCTGGAGGCGGAACCAGCGAATGCTGTGCCCGGTGAAAAATATCGCATCAGTGATGTGGAACTGGCTTCCCGCCTATCTTTTTTCCTGTGGAGCAGCATTCCGGATGACGAACTACTTAACCTTGCCGCCCGAAACAAGCTTCACGAGCGGGCAGTGCTGGATGCGCAGGTGATGCGCATGCTAGCCGATCTCCGTTCGGACGCGCTGATCGGAAATTTCGCGGAGCAGTGGCTGAACATCCGTGCGCTCGAAACGCAAACGCCGGTGGCTTCCGAATTTCCCGATTTCGACGACAACCTCCGGCAAGCCATGCGCAAAGAGACTGAATTATTCATTGCCAGCGTCATGCGCGAGGACCGAAGCGTGCTCGATCTGCTCGATGCGAATTACACTTTCGTCAACGAGCGCTTGGCTATTCATTACGGCATACCGAATATTTACGGCAGCAATTTTCGGCGCGTCCAACTGGGAACCGAGTTCGATATGCGTCGGGGCCTGCTGGGTAAGGCGGCCATCGAAGCCGTTTCAGCCTATCCCAACCGCACTTCGCCGGTCGTGCGCGGCAAGAATATTATGCAGATCTTTCTGGGAGTCAGCCCTCCGGATCCGCCGCCAAATGTGCCGGCCCTCAAAGACACTCCCACGGATGCACATGGCGGCCACAAGCCGACCATGCGCCAGCAAATGGAGCGGCACCGTTCGATGGAGCCGTGCGCTAGTTGTCACAAAATTATGGATCCGATCGGCTTTTCGCTCGAAAACTTCGATGCCATCGGTCACTGGCGCACTACCGACGATGGCAGCCTCATCGACTCCTCGGGTCAGCTTGTCGACGGCACGAAACTCGACGGCGTTGCCGGCCTGCGCGCGGCACTGCTGAAATATGCGCCGCAATTTGTGCGAGTGGTGACCGAAAAGCTCATGATCTACGCTTTGGGCCGGGGAACCGAATTCTATGACATGCCCATCATTCGCTCCATCGTGCGCGGAGCAGAAGCGGACCACTATCGTTTTTCATCGCTCGTGTTGGGGATAGTGAATAGCGATCCGTTTCAAATGAATATGGTTTCCGATGCCGGCCCGGCGACGGTTGCCGCGCAGGTTCATGGAGAGCCGAAATGATGTTTCTTACCAAAAAACATATTTCGCGGCGTGCCATTTTACGTGGCGCCGGTGTAGCTCTGGCATTGCCGCTACTAGACTCTATGCTCCCGGCGCAAACGCCACTGCGCAAATCGGCAGTGAACCCAAAAACCCGCTTCGTGGGAATATTCGTTCCCCACGGCATGGCACCCGGCTATTGGATACCCAAAATCGAAGGCAAAGGTTTCGATTTCCCGTTTATCCTCCAGCCACTCGAACCCTTCCGGGAGCGCATTGTAGTTCTCAGCGGGCTTTGGTCAAAATCAGCCGAACCGCCACCGGGAGTAACTGGAGCGGACCACTGGGTAGCTGCAGCTTACTTGTGCGCAAACAAGCCCAAGAAGACTACCGGCGCGGACATTTACGATGGCACCACCATTGATCAAATTATTGCCAACAAAATCGGGCGGGATACGCTATTGCCCTCGTTGCAACTCGGCTTGGAAGATCCGGGCGCCAACTCCAGCAATTGCGGCGAAGGCTATAGCTGCGCATACACCAACTCCATTTCCTGGATGTCGCCCACGCAACCCCTTCCCATGGAACTGAGTCCGCAGGTGGTGTTTGAACGGTTGTTCGGCGATGGAAGCGATTCGCACGAGCGTGCCGCGCGCCGGGAAGAGGATCGTAGCATTCTGGATTCGGTTTTGGATCGCCTGAGTCGTCTGAAACAAAAGGTCGGTCCGGCCGATCGCGCCAAGCTGAATGAGTATGCGGAAGACATCCGGGAAATCGAGCGCCGTCTGCAGATCGCCAGTAAAGCCACCAGCGATGTGCCGACCGACGGCATCGTTGTTCCCACCGGTGTTCCGGAATCGTTTGATGAACATGTCAAGTTGCATTTCGATTTGCAGCGGCTCGCGTTCCAGGGCGATATTACTCGCGTTTCGACCGTCCTCTACGCCCGCGATCTTACGGCCCGCGTCTATCCGTTGAGCGGTTGCAACAGCGGATTCCATGGCGCTTCGCATCACGCCGAAAATCCCGACCGCATCGCGGAATATTCGAAAATCAACCGTTACCACGTTCAGTGTTTGGCGTATTTCGTCGACAAGCTAAAGAAGACGCCGGATGGGGAAGGTACGCTGCTTGACCACACTCTCATACTCTACGGCAGCAACATGGGCGACTCGAACCAGCATTTGCATTACGACGTGCCTCACATCCTGATTGGCGGGGCTTCGGGCCAGTTGGAGGGAGGCCGGCATATCGCCTTCCCCTCGCGAACCGTAACCACCGGCAATCTCCTATTGAGCCTCTTACACCTCTATGGGGTGAGGCAAGACAGCATTGGCGATAGCGATGGCCCGTTGCCGGGACTGGTTTAAAGCTATGAGCGGAAAATACACGGCTATCCTCCTGTTATTGTCGAGCGGCAGCGCCTTCGCCGGAACGAATAGCTCGGTAGCCGACGCCGCCATGCGGAGTGACCGCAACACGGTCGAAGCTCTCCTTCGCCAAAAGGCCGACCCGAATGCGCCCCAAGCTGATGGCGCAACTGCGCTCCACTGGGCAGCCCATCGGGGTGATCTGGAGGTGGCAGACATGCTGATCCGCGCGGGCGCAAACGTCAAGGCCGCCAACCGCGAGGGAGCCACTCCTTTATCGCTGGCATCCCTTAACGGCGATGCTGCCATGATCGAAAACCTGCTCGCAGCAGGAGCCGATCCTAATGAGCGCGGCCCGCACGGAGAGACGCCCCTGATGTTCGCGGCACGGAATGGCAAACTGCCCGCAATTCAGGTTCTGCTGGATCACCACGCCGATATTCAAGCACGCGAGAAACTCCGGGGGACCACAGCTTTGATGTGGGCAGTGGAGCAGGTGCATCCCGCAGCTGTCAAGCTACTTGTCGAGCACGGCGCGGATGTAGCGGCAGCTTCTTATCCCGACACTAAAGGCGGAACGGCGTATCTCGCTCCCACGCCCCAACAAAGAGCCATTCAGGACGGCATCGCGCCGGATGGCTCCCTGGCCGGACCGCGCGGGGGCCGGCGCGCCCGGCTGGCGAACTCAGAAAACGCCGCGGACAAATTGGCTGCCGCCGACGAGGCTGCGGCCGCAGCCGCCTTCGGCCGAACCGCGAATAGAGATGGCGGCGCCCTCACTCCGCTCGTGTTTGCGGCCCGCCAGGGCGATTTGGAATCGGCGAAGATCCTGGTGGAAGCCGGCGCCGATGTCAACCAGCGTACTAATTACGGCTGGACTCCCTTGTTGGTTGCCGTGCAGAACCGGCATTACCGGCTTGCTTCCTACTTGCTTGATAAGGGCGCGGACCCTAATATCCCCAACAAGGGTGGCTGGACTCCTCTTTATCTGGCAACCGACAACCGGAACATCGAGGGCGGCGACTACCCCGTACGCCAACCCGATATGGATCATCTGGAAATCATCAAGCAGTTACTGGATCATGGCGCAAACGTAAACGCGCGGGTGTGTGGCGTGAAGTCTACGCCGGACCGCTGCGTTGGCGATAGCACCGAAACCCGCACAATTTTCACCATGCAGTGGCTCTATGAAGACGGAGCGACACCTTTCCTGCGCGCGGCGCAGTCGGGCGATGTGACGTTGATGAAGCTTTTGCTGGCGCGGGGCGCAGATCCGAAGATTACTACCGAGCACGGCAATAACGCGCTCGCGGTGGCGGCGGGGATTGGATGGGTGGAAGGAGTGACCTTTGAGTGGTCCGAAGCCGAAAATCTGCAAGCCGTGAAAATGTGTCTCGACCTGGGACTCGATCCCAACGCCCCCGATAAGGAAGGGCGCAACGCGTTGCACGGCGCTGCCCATAAAGGCCGCACCGCAGTGATTCAGCTTTTGGTTGATCACGGCGCTAAATTAGACGCCCACGACTACGGCAGCCGGGATACGATCTCGGGGCCTCTGTTTGGACATACTTGGATCCCTATCGATTACGCCAGAGGATTGGTGCGCGTAGGAGTGCAGTCTGCGCTAGCTCACCCGGAAGCGGAAGCTCTCCTGAAGAAACTCATGGAAGAGCGGGGCCTTCCTGTGCCGGAACCGTTTAAATCGTCCATCTGTCTGGCACAGGTGTGTTCGGGAGATGACCGGTAGTAGGCCAAATTAACTTTTCGCAATGGTTTAGCACAGAGGTGAGGTTATGAGAATCGGGGTAGCATTGGTGTGTCTGCTTTCGGTCGCGTTGCGGGTATTTGGCCAGGCAGCCACTGGAAGCATTACGGGTACGGTGACCGATCCGACGGGTGCTGTAGTCGCCGCAGTTCCTGTAGAGGCGAAAAATACTGAGACAGGATTGGTGTACCAGGCAGCGACGACCGCTACCGGAAATTATACTATCGCGCAGTTGCCCGTAGGCACCTATGAGATCAGCATTAACGCACCGGGCTTCAAAATGTATTTTCACAACAACCTCGCCCTGCCGGCGGGTGCCACTCTTAAGGAAGATGTGACCTTGCAAGTGGGCCAGGCCTCTGAAGAAGTTTTGGTCACTGCGCAGGCGTCGCTGCTCAGCGCCGAAAACGTTGAGACAGCGCATAACGTCACTCTGGGCCAGTTAGATAATTTGCCGCTGCTTGGCATTGGCCCGACCAACGCAGGAACGGCCGGAATTCGCAACCCCTTTGCGCTAACCCAATTGCTTCCCGGAACGGTATTTGGTTCGCCTACCGGCGCCGGCGCTTCGAACACCGTGATTGTGAACGGCTTGCAAAACAATTCCGAAGCGGTGCGCATTGAAGGACAGGACTCGCGGAATAACACGCCCGGAGTCACGGCCACCGCCGTACGCCAACCCAGCGCGGATGCGGTTCAAGAGGTTTCCGTGCAAACCAGTAACTATGCTCCAGAGTTCGGGGAGGCTGGCGGCGCTGTGTACAACATCATCATGAAATCCGGAACGAACAGTTTCCACGGCAGCGGTTACGAATATTTCGTCAACGAGGACCTGAACGCAGCCGGTTCGTTCAGCCAAAGCTCCTCCGGCGGTAAATACCGTCCGCGCAACCGCCGCAATGACTATGGCACCACTTTGGGCGGCCCAGTCTGGATTCCTAAAATCTATAATGGCCGTGACAAGACATTCTTCTTTTTCAGTTGGGAGCAGTACCGGGAAGACAACCTGCTTACGTTCAACGACACTGTTCCCACGCAAGCGTACCGGACCGGTGATTTCTCCTCCATTTCCCCGAATGGCAGCTGTAGTCTCTGCTCCCAATACGGCATTCAGCAGGCGCCGCTGGGTGTTCCGACTCCGGTGACCGATCCGCTCGGCCGGCCCATTTATGCCAACGAAGTCTTTGATCCCCTGACCCGCGCGGTCAATCCAGCCAATAATCTGAGTTACGCAAATCCTTTTCCGAATAACATAATTCCGCAGTCGCGGCTGAACCCCACGGCCGTGGCCTTTCAGTCTCTCTTTCCCGCACCCAGCAACTCCAATCTGACCCAGAACTACATCGGAGACGTTCCCAGCCAGCGAGTTACCACGATTCCATCGTTAAAAATCGATGAATCCATCGACGTCAAAGATAAACTATCCTTTTACTACTCCACCACCGGTACTGCGAGCGCGGTCTCGACACCGCTTGGCGATGCCGATGGCTTGCCGCTCGAAATCGGCCAATACCGCGGAACATACATCGATACCAAGACCATCCGCCTGAACTACGACCGCACCATGACTCCAACCTTGTTGTTGCATCTGGGTGCCGGTTGGCAGCGGGTGCGCTTTAACGATCAGGCTCCCTTCACCAGCTTCAATCCCTCCCAATTCGGACTCACCGGTTTCGAAATTGACCGCCAGTTCCCGTCCATTACCGGCATGTGTGTGGGACCAACCAGCACCTCCCCATTAACCTCCTGCACAGGCGCCGGCGGCATGCAGTTTGTGGGCACCTCCAACCAGGCTCAGACGTTGAGTCACTTTGAGAAACCCACCTATAACGCGAATGTCACGTGGGTTCGCGGCAATCACACCTACAAGGCAGGAGGCGAGGCTGTGCAGATGGGGGCCATTATGGAACCCTTCGCCGGAGTCACTCTGGCCACCGGCACGGGTCCGACATCGGAGCCATTCACGCCCACCAACAGCCTCAATGGCTTCAATATGGGTTTCGGCTACGCCAGTTTCCTCCTTGGCGATTTCACCAGCATCACCCAAACTCCACTCGAAGATTACCGGGAGGGCCACATGGCGTGGGCTTGGTTCCTCCAGGACACGTGGAAAGCTACGCGGAAACTGACCTTCACTTATGGAGTTCGCTACGACATCAGCACTCCGGTAGAGGAAGAGCACGGGCGCGTGGGTATTTTCGACCCGAACTTGCCGAATCCCAACGCCGGTGGCCACCTCGGCGCGGTTGAGTACGCTAACACCTGCAACTGTCCCTTCTACCGGAGCACGTATCCGTGGGCATTCGGGCCGCGTTTGGGCGTGGCATACCAGGCCACTCCCAAGACGGTGATTCGCGCCGGGTGGGGATTCGTTTATCAATACACCACAGACGATCTCCTTCCCACCATTGGTTCGAGCGCCGTCAATTCCCCGACGGGCATTAACCCTTACGTGAATATCAGCTCGCCAAACGCGATTCTACAACCTGTCTGGCCGGTGACTAACCCGTACGTCTATCCAGCACCGGGAGTCGCGCTGGGAGCGACCGGCAACATTCCCACCGTCCCCGACCGGAATTTCAATCGCCCCCCGCGCCAGAACCAATGGAGCATTGGGGTCCAACGGGAAATCACGTCCAATCTACTGATTGAAGCAGCATATGTGGCCAACCGCGACGTTTGGTTGAGTCAAACCGACAGCCTGACCGGTACGCCGGGTTTTCTCAGTCAACTCTCTCCGGCTGTTTTCGCCCAGTACAAACTCTATCCATATCCAGGGACCGGTCCCGCGGACTATACAGCAGCGCAGAATTATGCCGATTACCAGTTGCTGCTCCAGCCGATTAACAGTGCGGCAGTAATGTCGCGGATGAAAGCGGCGGGAGTTGGAAATAACGGGCTGGTGCTGCCTTATAGCGGTTTCCCACTGACCAACTCGCTGCTGAGCGCTTTGTACCCCTATCCGCAGTTCGGCAACCTGGCGGTCACAGGATCTCCCACTGGTCGGTCGAGATACGATTCGCTACAGATGAAGGCCACCAAACGCCTCTCGCATGGTTTGCAAGCTGCTGGCGCTTTCACGTGGGAGAAGAGTTTCGCCGCGGCTAACCGCCAGAACTTCTTCAATCCCACAAGCTCTGTATGGGATCTGCAGCAAATTCCGCTGTTTCAACTGACGGTTAATGCTACTTATACAACCCCTTCCGCCTCGTTCTTGAACAGGTACGCGAATACCGTGATTAAAGACTGGCAGATCGGCTGGTTCTCGGTCTACCAAAGCGGACAATTCCTGACGCCGCCTACCAATCCAGTCACGAACTTTCTCACCAGCGAGGAATATCGCGTCCCCGGCCAGCCTTTGTACCTTGTGAATATCAATAGCAACAGTCAAATCAATCCATACACGCAGCAGGTGCTGAATCCGAACGCATGGGCCACAGTGCCCGCGGGAGGTGTTGGACCGGCTATCGGCACACTATATTCGGATTTCCGCGGACCCCGTCGGCCAATCGAGAACGCTAATCTGGGCCGCAACTTCCGCGTCAAAGAGAAGTACAATCTCCAGATTCGCGTGGAATTCACAAACATCTTCAACCGCACGTTCCTCCCGAACCCAATCACGAGCGTGGCGCCACAAGTTCCGCTGACTAGAAACAATCTCAATCAGTTAACCAATGGCTTCGGAGTCATGAACGTGACGGCAGCGGTGAATACGGTACCCACTTTGAACGGCGCGTCGCGGTCCGGAACGTTAATCGCACGGTTTACTTTCTAGTCTGCTGTCTTTGAACTCTATTTATTAACGCCAGAGAAAGCGGCATACTTGGGTATGCCATTGCCTCCGGCCCCGAAAATCGAGATGACCGATCGCGAGCGAAGACGACTATCGGAGATCAGCGACAATCGCGGCACGCCGAAGGGTATCGCACTGCGCGTGGAGATCGTGTTGGGCGCGGCGCGAGGGATTGCCAACCGCGTTCTCGCGCGCACCCTGGAGACATCCGTTCCCACCGTGCTGTTGTGGCGCAAGAGGT
>Ga0209061_1003999_pt1 | contig 14892 bp, 16 predicted proteins | sample Coa_R1_10_FD_187157 | JGI IMG/M metagenome (GOLD analysis project Ga0209061, IMG submission 187157) | Surface soil microbial communities from Centralia Pennsylvania, which are recovering from an underground coalmine fire - Coalmine... | ecosystem: Environmental > Terrestrial > Soil >...
CGTCGCAGCCGCTTGAGCTCGGCGGCCGTGGCTCGGTCTACGGGCACGCCACCAGCTCACGGGCGGTGAGCTCGTCGCAGCATCGGTGCAGCACGGCGGCCGCCCGGGTCCAGGTGTAACGCCGGGCGGTGGCCGCCGCCGCCCGCCCGAGCCGGTCGGCCAGGTCGGCGTCGTCGAGCACGGCGGCCAGCCGCTGCGCCCACGGCTCCGGGTCGAGCGGGTCGAGGAGGTAGCCGGTTCGCCCGTCGGCGACGATGGTGGTGAGCCCGCCGACGGCCGAGGCCAGCACCGGGGTCCCGCAGGCGGCCGCCTCCAGCGCCACCAGCCCGAACGACTCCGACCGGCTGGGCACCACACACACGTCGGCGGCCCGGAAGTAGGTGGACAGCAGGTGGTGGGCCTGGGCCGGCACCTGCCGCACCCGCCCCTCCAGGTGATGGGCGGCGATGGCCGCCTCGGCCCGGCGCAGCTCCTCGTCGCCGTGAACCCCGCTGGGCCCGCCGACCACGACCAGCTGCGCCTCGGCGCTGCGCCCGCCGGCGGCCGACGCGAGCCCGAGGGCCTCCACCGCCGTCGACAGGCCCTTGAGCGGCTGGATGCGCCCGACGAACAGGACCAGCGGCCGGTCCGGGTCCGCCCCGATGGCCCGCCGGGCCTGGCGGCGCTGGCCGGGGGCGAAAAAGGCGTGCTCGACGCCGGGGGCGACGATCCGGATCCGTTCCCGGGGCGCGTCGTACAGGTCGACCAGCTGGTCGGCTTCCACCGTGCAGCTGGCCAGCACGGCGTCCGAGCAGCCCATGGTCCAGGCCTCGGCCTCGGCCCGGCGGGCCGGCTCGGAGGCGGAGATGGCTTCCGGGCTCAGGGTGGCCTTGACCCGGTCGAGGGTGTGAAAGGTGGAGATCAGGGGCAGGTCGAGCTCATGCTTGAGGCGGTGGCCGGCCACCGCGGAGAGCCAGTAGTTGGCGTGGATGGCCTCGGCCGGGCGGCCGGCGGCGGCCAGCCGGTCGAGGCAGGCCCTGACCCCGTCGGCCCACTCGTCGACCAGGTCCGGCAGGGCCTCCTTGGCCATCGGCGCCAGCGGCCCGGCCGGGACGTGATGGACCCGGAAGCCGGGTTCGACGTCGACCACGGCCGGGACGGTCGGGTCCTCGGCCCGGGTGAACACCTCGCAGCGCACGCCGGAGCGGGCCAGGGCGGCGGCCAGCTCGCGGACGTAGACGTTCATCCCGCCGCCGTCACCCCGGCCGGGTTGGGCGAGCGGCGACGTGTGCATCGAGAGCACCGCCAGGTCACGCACCGGGGCAACCTACCTGGATTTGCTGCGGATGGGTCAGGCCGAGGGGTGGGCGGTCAGGCCGAGGGGTGGGCGGCCTGCAGGTCGTCGGCAGCGCCGTCCTCCCGCCCTCCGCCCTGGGCGTTGGCAGCCAGGAACGAGTGGTAGATGTGCAGGAGGGTCTGCTTCTGTTCCTCGGTCAGGCGCGACTCGTCGAGGATGGCCATGGCCAGGTCCCCCGCCGGCGGCCGTTCGTCGAGGATGCCGGCCCGCACGTAGAGGGTCTCGGCCGAGATGCGGAGCCCGTGGGCGATCTGCTGGAGGATCTCGGCCGACGGGTGGCGCAGGCCGCGCTCGATCTGGCTCAGGTACGGGTTGGAGATGCCGGCCAACTCCGACAGCCGGCGCAAGGACAGGCGGGCGCTGGCCCGCTGCTCGCGGATGAAGCTGCCCAGATCACGCCGTGGGTCCGACTGTTGGGTCACTGGGCCTTACGGTACCGGCCCGGTCACCTCGGCTGCCGGTGTTCAGGCTCCGTGGCCGTGAAGGAGGACGGCCACGCCGAGCACCCAGACCGGCGCGGCGATGACCAGCGAGTCGATGCGCCGCAGGGCGGGGAGGCGCCCGGGGGCCAGGCGCTGGCACAGCCCCACGCCGAGAGGCGCCACCACCGCCACCGCCCCGCACAGCAGCCAGGCGCTGTGACCGACAAAGGGGGGCGAGAAGAGGACGTTGACCATCTTGGCCAGGACCAGCACGCTGGCCAGGCCGGCGACGGCGCCGAGCAACCCGCCCGACCGGCCGTTGCCCATGGCGGCGTTGGAGACGTCCCACAGGCAGATGGCGGCGATCAGGATCATGGCCACCTGCGGGCCCTGCCGGTCGGCCAGGACCAGCGCGCCCGCCCCCACCGCCGGGGCGACGGCGGCCAGCAGGCCGTGGCGGAGTGTGGCCGATGGTCGGTCGGACTCCTGCCAGAGCACCAGCCCGGCGCCGGCCGCCAGCCACAGCAGGAGCACCAGCGGCCCGGCGGCCGCGCCCACGGGGGCCAGACCGAGGACGCCGATGCCGAGGAGGCTGAACGGTCGCAGGCTGGTGCGCTGGGTGCGGTCGACCCGATCGGCTCCTCCGGCCCGCTCGCCCCGTTCGGCCCGCTCGTTGGCGGCGCGGATCACCGCCTTCCACGCCGACAGGGCGGCGATAGCGGTGACCGGGGTGACGGCGATGCCCAGGGCGATCGGCGCCATGTCGAAGGTGGCCAGCAGGAGGCCCGTCCAGATGAGCGCGCCGAGGATGACGACGACCGGGTGGGGACGCCGGATCCGCCGGTCGGGCTGGACGGGGACGGTGACCGGAGCGACCCGGACGGGCGGACGCCGGCTGACCACCACCGGAGCCCCGGGCGGGGGCTGAGGGACGGGAGGCGCGACCGGGGCCGGGGCGGCCTGCGGTGGGGCGGCCGGGGGTCGGGCGACCGGCGGGGGGGCCAGGTAGGGCTGAGCCGCGTAGGCCGACTGGCCGGCGTAGGCGCCGGCCAGCTGCGGGCCGGCAAACTGGGGACCGCCGAGCGGCGGGCGGGCGACCCGGGGCGCGGCGCCCCGGCGGGCCGAGGGGGCCTTGGCCGGCGTGTCTGCCCGGCGGGCCGAGGTGGACGGGGCCGGGGTGTCGGCCCGGCGGGCCGAGGGGGCCTTGGCCGGCGTCGCCGGCCGGGCTCGGCGGGGGTCGGGCGGTGCCTGGCGGATCTCGTGCGGCGCCTGGGCGGCCGGGCCGGTCTGGCTCGGTGTCCGCGCGACGGGGCTGGCCTGGCCGGCCGGGCTCGGTGGCCGGACGGCCGCGGCGGTCTGGGCTCGTGGGTGCGAGCTCGGAGCCGGCGGGCGCCTGGTCGGGGCCGGCCGGGACCCCTCGGGGGTGGAGGCGATGTGTGGCTCGGGCTGGACATCCGGCGCCGGCCAGGCTTCAGGGGCAGGTCGGGCAGAGGGCGGCGTTTGGCGCGGCGACGCCTCCGCGGCCTTGGGGCCCCCGGAGGAAGGGGGGGTGAGCCGGCGGGTGCGGCGGGTGTGCTCCTCGACCGCCCGGGCCAGGGTACGCCGGGGCGGACGGCGCCCGACGACCGACGGGTCGTCCGGCCCGAGCGGCTCGGGTTGCCGCGCCCCCGCAGCCGGTCCGGGCGTCGGCCGGCGCCGCCCGACGATGGACGGGTCGGTGGCGGGGTCGATCACGGGATCAGCCACGTCGACGGCGGGACCCGTCGCCGAATCCTCCAGTTCGCTCCACGTCTCCGGCGGCGGGGCCTGGACGCGCCCGCGGCGCACCGGCGTGGACCGCCCCGTCGGCGTATCGCTGGTCATGGTGCCGGTCACGCGCTGACCTCAGACCCCACCCGACACGGGCGGGAGCACCGCCACTTCGTCACCGTCGGCCACCGCCTCCGACGCTTCGGCCGGCTCCCCGTTGAGCCACACCTTGGACGTGGCCAAGACGGCCGTGAACTCTGGACCGTAGGTTTCGGAGGCGGCGGCGAGCACGTCGCCGACGGTCCGGCCCGGGAAGGTGGCGCGGCCGGCGCCGGCCGCCTGACGGGCGGCCGCGAACAGTCGAAGGGCCACGGTCGGCTCCTCGTTGTGCCCGTCAGTCCACGGCCCGCCGGTCTCGGCGGTCTGGAGATTGCGCATACTCCGCTCCTTCCTGGCCCGTCACGTTACCCCTCAGTGCCGCCGGCACCGAACGCGTCCTGTCGCGACGGCGCCAGAGCCGGTACGTTGCCGCTCCGTGAGGGTGGAGGTTGTCCGCAGCGCGCGGCGGCGCAAGACCGTCCAAGCGCGCGAGGTCGAGGGGGTGCTGCGGGTGTCGATCCCCGCCAGCATGAGCGCGGCCGACGAGGCCCGATGGGTCGAGGAGATGGTCCGGCGCATGGAACGCCGGTCGGCCAGCACCCTGGTCGACCTCGAGCGGCGGGCCGCATCGCTGGCCAAGCGGTACGGCCTCGAACGGCCGGAGTCGATCAGCTGGTCCAACCATCAGGAGTGGCGGTGGGGCAGCTGCACGCCGGCCACCCGGACGGTGCGGATCTCGACGCGAGTGGCGCAGGAGCCGGCCTGGGTCCTCGACTACGTCATCGTCCACGAGCTGGCCCACCTGAGCGTGCCCCGCCATGACCGCGCCTTTTGGGCCCTGGTCAACCGGTACCCGCTCACCGAGCGGGCCCGGGGCTTCCTCATCGCCCGGGGCCGGGAGCCCGAGCATGACGACGCCGACGGGGACGAGGGAGTCGACGGCGCCGCCGGCACGCCGGCGGGGACGCTCATGAAGCAGGGCGCTCCGGCCGAGGCGACGCCGCTCGGACGCCGGCGTCCATCTCGGCCGGTCGACGAGCCGCCGGCGTGGAGCCGCCAGGAGACCGCCGCGGCCGACCGGACCTCGTCGCGTCGCGCCGGTCGTAGCGGTACCGGGTCTTCCGGCCACAAGCGGCATTCGTAACCAGCTGACCGCCTCGGGAGTCCAACCCGCAATGGCAACCGTCATCGCGCGCGGCGCCGACCACCAGCCCGCCGAGGCCCAGCGCCAACCGCGGCGCCGCGGTCCCGACGAGGGGGTCCGCATCCGGGCCGCAGTCCCCGGATCGACGGCCGCCCGGGTCGAGGCGTTGCCCCTGTCGGGCCGCCGGGTGGTCACGGTCAGGATCGACCCCTCCCACCGCCGCGGCGCCCTGTCCGAGGCGGACAGCGTCACCCTCGCCGAGGCGGCCCGCCTGGCCGTCGACCAGCGCCTCCCGTTCGTGGTGGTGATGGCCTCGTCCGGGGCGGACGTGTTCGAAGGGGTGGCCTCACTCCACGGCTGGGGCCAGGCGGCCAAGGCCATCACCCGCTGCTCGGGGATCGTGCCCGTCGTGTTCGTCTGCGTGGGCTTCGCCCTGTCCGGACCGGCCCTCCTGCTCGGGCTGGCCGACCTGGTCGTGATGACCCCCGACGCCGTCGCCTACGTCTCGGGACCGGCGGCCGTCGCCCAGCTCACCGGTCAGGTCGTGACCCCGACCGGGCTCGGGGGCGAGGGCGTCCACAGCCGCTCCACCGGCCTCGCCGCCCTCCACGCCGAGGACACCGACGACGCCTTCGAGCTCGTGGACGAGGTCCTCGGCTACCTGCCCTCCCACGCCGACGAGCCGCCGCCGGAGGGGCCGGAGGGCGATCCGCTCGACCGCCCGGCGCCGGAGCTCCGGGACCTGCTTCCGGCCAGCGCCACCGGTTCTTATGACGTGCGCGACCTGCTGCGGGCCATCGCCGACGACGGCGAGATCCTCGAGCTCCGGGCCCACTGGGCGCCGCAGCTCGTCACTGCCCTGACCCGGATCGGGGGGCAGAGCGTGGGGGTCATCGCCAACCAGCCGCAGGTGATGGCGGGCACCCTCGACATCGCCGCGGCCCAAAAGGGCGCCCGCTGGGTGGAGCTGTGCGACGCCTTCAATGTGCCCCTCCTCACCGTGGTCGACACGCCCGGCTTCATGCCCGGCCGTGACCTCGAGTGGCGGGGCATGATCCGCCACGGGGCCCAGCTGGTCTCGGCCTACGCCAACGCCCAGGTCCCCCGGGTGTCGCTCATCCTCCGCAAGGCGTACGGCGGGGCGTACATCGTCATGGACTCCAAGGGCATGGCCAGCGACATCTGCCTGGCCTGGCCGTCGGCGCAGGTCGCCGTCATGGGCGCGGAGCCGGCGGTGCAGATCCTCCACCGCCGGGAGGACCCGGCCACCCAGGCCAAGCTGGCCGAGCAGTACGAGATCGACTACCTCAACCCGTACGTCGCCGCCGCCCGCGGCTACATCGACCAGGTCATCGACCCGGCCGAGACCCGCTCCGCGGTCGGGCGGGCCCTGGCCATGCTCAACGGCAAGCGGGAGCGGCTCGTCCCCCGCAAGCACGGCAACGGGCCGCTGTAGCCCGCCGGCGGCCTGACCTCGAGCCGCCGCGGCCTGACCTCCGAGCCGCCGGGAGGCCTCAGCGGCGGGGGGCGTCGATGGCGAAGGGGATTCCGAGCCGCTGGCCGCGGAGGGCGACCATCCCGTTTTGGCACAGCAGGCTGAGGCCAAACGAGAGGTCGAGCGCGGCGTTGCTGATATCGGCCACGCCGGCCCGGCTGGCCAGCACGGCGATCACGACCCGGCCGGCGATGGACACCAGCCACAGGGCGATGGTCACCGCGGTGCCCTGGCGCCACATCACCCCGTCCCGCGAGAAGACCCGGACGCAGAGGCCGCGGCCCACGCCGCTGGCGACCGACCAGACCAGATCGGCGGCCACGTAGGCGACCTCGGTCCCGGTCAGGTGCCCGTGGTGAACGTTGGACAGGGCGATAACGCCGAGCACGATGAGGATGCCGGGCAGGATGATGAGCCGGCGGGGCGACACCGGCCGGGCCACCGTCTGGCGGTAGAGCACGAGGGCCAGCACGGCTACGGCAATGACGACGCCGGTGACACCCGTGGATCCCATGGCCAGGAGGCTAGGAGTGGATGCCTCTTTCGGCCCCTGCTATTCCTCGTCTTCCCGACGTGACAGACGTCAGGAACCTCTCAAAAGCGGAGGGTGGCCGCCTCTCCCCCGCCGCAGCGGCCACACGTCGAGGTCAGCGGCGCCTCGGCCAGCACGGACGCGTCGATGGCCGTCCCACACACCCGGCACCACCCGTAGGAGCCGTCGTCCAACCGGCGCAGGGCGTCCTCGACCGCCTGCAGCTCGGCCTCGGCGGCGGCGATCGTCTCCAGGTCGGTCTGCACCTCGGGATCCTGCTCGGGGTCGGCCATCCGCTCACGCTACCGCCGGCGGTGTCGGCGCCTCAGCGACCGTCGGCCGCTACCATGTCCGGCGCTCGGGCCGCTAACTCAATTGGCAGAGTGGACGCCTTTTAAGCGTAAAGTTCCGGGTTCGAGCCCCGGGCGGCCCACGCATCGCCGCCGAGCAGCCCCGGCGGGCCAGGCTCACAGTCGGTGGCAACTCCCGCCCTCCGGGGCTGGGACAATTGCGGCCATGGCTGACACCGGGGCCACCGAGGAGGCGCACGAGCCCGAAGACCTGGCCCGGCTCTTCCTGGCCCGGGCCAACGCGGGCGACGTGGATGGGGTGGTCGCCCTCTACGAGCCGGACGCCACCCTCGCCACGCCGGCCGGGACCGTCAGCGGGGCGGCCGCCATCCGCGACGTCTACCAGCGCCTGTTCGCCGACCGGCCCCAGTTTGCCGGCGAGATCCGGCCGGCCCTCCGGGCGGGTGACCTGGCCCTCACCTCGACCCGCTTCGCCGGGGGCGTGACCGCAGAGATCGCCCGCCGGCAGCCGGACGGGACCTGGAGGTGGGTGGCCGATCAGCCCAACATCGTCGGGTAGCGTCCTTCCGCAGGGCTGGCCGGCGGGCCGGGGCGGCTGTCCCATCTGGTGCACATCCGGAGGACGGGCTGTCCCTTCTAGCGCGCGATGGTGGTGCAGAAGTGGGACAGGTGGGCTCGCGCGCGTACACCAAGGGGGACAGCTAGCTCGGGCCGGTCGGGGCTCCGGTGATCTCGACGATCTCGCCGTCCCGCACGTGGAAGATCTGCCTCCGTGGCTCCAGCGCCACGGGCCGGGCGTCGGCCGGCTGCCGCCCCCAGCGGAGGTCGACGACGATGCGGTCGTCGAGCACCTCGACGGCGTCGATGACCACCCGGATGCCCCCACCAAAGGCGGCTTGGTACCAGGTCAGGACCTGTGCCTTGTTGGTGCATCCCACGGGACCGGCGCCCCAGTGCACGTCGGGGCTGAGGAGAGCGCCGAACCCGTCGATGTCCCGCTGCTCGTAGGCGGCCAGCAGCGCTTCGGCCAGTTCCCGCAGCTCACCGCCGCCCACGATCGTGGCCGACCCGTCGGCAACCGCCTCCTCAGGCACCGCATTCAACCGAGCGGAGCCGGCGGCCGCCGGCGCCGGCACCCCGGCCCGGCGGAGCAGGGCCGCCACCTCGTCACTCGGCGGCTTCCCCTCGACCCACACCCCGTCCCGGGAGGCGCCGGCATCGAGGAGGGCCTGCACCGTGCCGGCCCAGTCGCCGGCCCCGCCACCCGCCTCTCCGCTCCCGACCGTGGCAAAGGCCAGCGGGGTGGCCTCGAAGGCGGTGTCCAAGGCGTCGACCTCGGCGCCGGCGTCGAGGAGCAGGCGGACGGTCTCGGCCTTGCCGGCGTAGGCGGCGGCGTGGAGCGGCGTCTCGCCGTTTTCGTTCCGGGCGCCGACGGGGAAGCCGATTTCGAGCATGAGCCCGACGGGGTCGGCCGTCGGGGCGCGCTGGGCGACATCCACGATGGCGGCCCGGTCCGCTTCGCTCAGCGACTCCATCAGCCCGGGATCAGCGGCCAGCCAGGACCGGGCTGCCACCCGATCGCCCCGGCGGCAGGCGCCGAGCAGCTGGTCGAAGACGGTGGTGTCGTCCGGCGCGCCCCGCTCGACGAGGGCGGCCGCCACCTCGGGGTAGCCGGCGCGGGTCGCTCGGCGGACGGCGGACATCCCGTCGTCGTCACGGGCGGCGGGGTCAGCGCCGGCGTCCAGCAGGACGGCGACCACGTCGGGCGAACAGCCGGCGGCGTCGGCCAGCAGCGAACCGGCCCGCTCGCCGGCCGGCCGGCCCGTCTCCCGTTGTTCGGCCTCCAGCAGCAGACGGACGGCCTCGGCGTGCCCGTTGTGGACAGCCGCCTCCAGCGCCCATGTCCCCCGCACGGTGGCGCCATGGTCCAGCAGCCGGCGCACGCTATCGGCGTCTCCCCGCTCGGCCGCCTCCCGCACGGTGATCCGGTCGCCGGCGGGAGCGCCCCGCTCGAGCAGCAGGGCGGTCAGCCCGGGCTGGCCGCTGACAACTGAGCCGTGGAGGGCCGAGCGGTAGTCGAAGCCGGGGCGGCCGCCGTTGTTGCTGGCCGGGTCGGCGCCGGCGTCGAGCAGCAGGCGGGCCGTCTCCACCATCGCCGCCCGCCGGTCGACCGCAGACTCGACCCCCGACCCGACCCCGCCCGAACGCCGGCGGGAGTAGGCCAGGTGCAGGAGGGGCGGCCAGCCGAGCTCGTCGTCGGGGGCGGTGGCGGCGGCCGGGTCCTCGGCCAGGACGGCGGCGACGGTGGCCGCGTCGCCGATCTCGGCCGCCCGCCGCAGCCGGACGGCCGGGCCTTCCACAGCCGCCTTGAGCTTCGGCCAGCTGGCGAACCCGTACTCCCGGGCCACCCTCAGCTGGGCGGTGGCCAGGCTGATGTGGGCCGAGTCCCGGAGCTCCTTGGCCCGCCGGCGCAGCTGGGCCAGGTCGGGTCGGGGCGGAAGTGCAGTAGGCATGGCGTCTCCCTCCTTGCCAAGGCGAGCCTGCGGTCCGCTGTTCAGGCCGAGGAAGCGCGAGCCATCTGGCAATCACGGTAAACGGCAACGAGGTGGACTCTGTCCTGCCCGCGGACCCGGAGGCGCCCTCGTGCGCCCTACGGCGAACGGTAGCCGCTCTCTTCAGGTCCCGTGGAAGGGTGAGTCGGGCCCCGCGCTGGTCGCCGGCGCTACGCCTCAGTCGAGCAGCTCTTGCTCCCGGAGGATGGCCCGGTGGGTGGGCTCGGCCTGGCGGTAGCGGGCCAGGCCGGCGGGGGTGATGGTGACGAACACGGAGCGCCGGTCGTCCTCACAGAGGCTGCGGTTCACCAGAGCCTCTTTCTCCAAATGCGACACCACCCGCGAGAGGGCCGACTGCGTGAGGTGGACGTGCTCGGCCAGGGCGTGCATGCGGACGCAACCGCCCTCCCAGGCGGCCAGCTGGCGGAGGACTTCGAACTCGCTCACGGTGATGCCGTGGTCGGCCGACAGGGCCCGGTCGAGCGCGCAGCTCGTGCGGTGGTAGCGGCCCATGAGGTCGTGCCACCGCTCCGCAAGGTCCTGGTCGGTCTCGCCAGCGGGCATCAACCGGAAACTATACCGATCGGTCACCTGAAGTATGCATAAACAATTTATGCGCACTCAACTGATGCACGTGCATAGGATCGTCCCGTGACCCTCACCCCCACCGCTCCCCGACCGACCGTCGTGCACGACCTGTCCTGGACCCCGGCGATCTGGGTTCTGCTCGTCGTGGTCTGCGGCGCTCTGTTCCTCGACGGCCTCGACCTGTCGATGGTCGGCGTCGCCCTGCCGTCCATCGGCGCTTCCCTCCACCTCGCCGCTGGCGCCCTGCAATGGATCGTCAGCGGCTACGTGCTCGGCTACGGCAGCTTCCTCCTGCTCGGCGGCCGGACGTCCGATCTCCTCAGCCGGCGGAGCGTCTTCTTGGCCGCCGTGGCCGTGTTCGGCCTGGCCTCGGTGGCCAGCGCCTTCGCCAGCAGCGAGGGCCTTCTCGTGGCCCTCCGCTTCGTCAAGGGCGCCTCGGCCGGCTTCACCGTGCCGGCCGGGCTGTCCATCCTCACCACCACCTTCGCCGAGGGGCCGGCCCGCAGCCGGGCCTTCGGCGTCTACACGCTGTGCGGAGCCAGCGGCTTCTCGCTCGGACTGGTGTTCGGCGGGGTGCTGACCGAGATCGGCTGGCGGGCCACTTTGGTTCTGCCCGGCCCCGTCGCCCTGCTGCTGGTCGCGGCCGGCTGGCGGGTCATCCCCCGCGTCACCCGCCAACGGATCCGTTTCACCCACTTCGACCTGGCCGGCGCCCTGACCTCGACGGTGTCGCTCCTGCTGCTCGTCTACGCGGTGGTCGAGGCGCCCCGGAGGGGCTGGCTGACGCCGTGGACCCTCGGGTCTCTGGCCGTGAGTGGGGCCTTGATGGCGGCTTTCGTGCTGGTCGAGCAGCGCCACCCCCGGCCGCTGCTGCGCCTCGGCATCCTCCGCTCCCGGGCGCTCGTTCACGCCAACCTGTGCGCGGCGGCCATGTACGGCAGCTACGCCGCCTTTCAGTTCCTCGTGACCCTCTACGTGCAGGATTCGCTCGGCTGGTCGCCCATCGGCATGGCCCTCGCCTTCCTGCCCGCCGGGGTCATCGTGGTGGCCTGCGCCCCCCGCATCGGCGCCGTGCTCGACCGGGTGCCGAGCGCGGCGGTGATCTTCGCCGGTTTCACCGCCTTCGCCGCCGGCTACGCCCTGTTCCTCCGGGCCCGCCCGTCGATGTCCTACACCGACTTCATGCTCCCGACGATGGTCCTCCTCGGGATCGGGTTCGGGCTGACCTTCGCCGCCCTCAACTCCCAAGCCACCGCCGGCGTCGACAACGAGGAGCAGGGGCTGGCCTCCGGCCTGCTCAACACCAGCCTCCAGGTGGGCGGGGCGGTGGTGCTGGCAATCGTGACCGCCATCGTCAGCCGGTCCGGCGCCGCCCCGGCCCACGACCAGCTGCTGCCCGGCATGCACGCAGCCATCTGGGTGGTGGTCGGCCTGTCGGCGTCGGCGCTGGCCTTCACCGCCTGGCACCTGCTGCGCCAGCGGGAGAGCCTGCCGGCGGTAGTGCCGGCCGCCGTGGCTGGGGGCCGGCCTGAAGGCGGGCCGGCGGGCCGATCCGGCGCCAAGACGGGTGGGGTCGGTGAGGCCGTGGCCTGCTGCGAAGCCTGACCGCCGCGCGTCACATCGCCCCGGCCTGGCGTGTCTTTTGGGCGGGAGGTGTCCACCATGGCACGCATACAGGGAGTCCCGGCGAGCAAAACCTCACCGCTGACGCGGCTGATCTACCGGTTCGGGCCTCGAATGACCAGAAAGCTGACGGGGCGAAACGCCCAGCGCAACAACGGCATCGAGCCGTTCGAGCTCTGGGCGTATCAGCCCAGGATGATGATGGCTCTGGGCCGGTTCAACCAGGCCATCCGCAAGGGCCGGGCGGTCGACGAGCGGCTCAAGAACCTCATGGAGCTCAAAGGCGCTCAAATGATCGGCTGCGAATACTGCGTCGACCTCGGTTCGCAGATCTGTCGCAATTCGGGGCTGTCTGACGCCGAGCTCTTGGCGCTGCCCAATTACCGCAAGAGCCCGTTGTTCACCGACCGGGAAAAGGCCGCCCTCGACTACACCGTCGCCGTGATGCGCACGCCGGTCGAGGTGACCGACGAACTGTTCGACCGGGTGAAGGCCTATTTCACCGAGAAGCAGCTGGTCGAAATGACCGCCCACCTGGCCCTCACCAACCTCGACCGGTTCAATGCCGCCTTCGGCATCGGCGCGGCCGGGTTCAGCGACGGGATGGTCTGCCTGGTCCCCGACCGCCCGGCGGCGACGAGCTCAGCCCCCGCCTGACCCGCCTGGCGACAGGAGCAGCTCAGGCCCCTCGTTGCGCACGTTGTTGACCAGGTCGCCGACCGGCCGGACCTCGAGGACGCCCTCAGGGGCCGGGGCGAGCATGGTCGCCTGCTCACCGGCGGTGAGCGGCTCAGGGGCCAGCCAACGCGCCCACGCCGGCGCCGGCAGCAGGACCGGCATGCGGTCGTGGATGGCGCCGGCGGTGGCGTTGGCCGCCGTGGTCACGATGGTGCAGGTCCGCAGGGGCCGGCCCTCGGCGTCGTACCAGACGTCCCACAGCCCGGCGAAGGCCAGCGGTCGGCCATCGGCAGGGGCGAGGAAATACGGCTCTCGTGCGGGGCGGCCGTCGCGGCCCGTGCGGCCGTCGCGGCCGCCTCCGCCGTCGTGGCCGCCTCCGCCGGCGTGGCCGTCGTGGCCGCCTCGGCCTTCGTGCCCGGCGTCGTCGCCGGCCGGGCCAACGCAGGCGGGGCCGGCGGTGGCCCGGCGCCACTCGTAGTAGCCGTCAGCCACGATGAGGCAGCGGCGCTGGCGGAACGGAAGCCGAAAGGCCGGCAGCGTCGCCACCGTCTCGGCCCTGGCGTTGATCAGGCGGGCGCCGCCCACCTTGGGGTCGGTGGCCCAGTGGGGAACGAGGCCCCAGCGCAGCACGCCCAGCCGGCGGGTCCGGCCGTCCCGGGACGAAGCCACGGCCAACACCGGCTGGGTGGGGGCCACGTTGTAGCGGGGCGGCACTTCGTCGGGGTCGGCCACCACCTCGTCGACGCCGAAGCAGCTGGCGAGCTCGTCGAGTGAGCTGACGCTGACGTAGCGGCCGCACATGGGCGGCCAGGATCGCAGGTTTGGTACCGCTGAGTGGAAATGCATGAAGTGATGCGAGGCCGAAAGCCGTTGCACTTCTTGCTGACCTGAACCGGAACCTGTTGCACTTCTGGCAGACCAGTGGAGCAGAAGTGCAACACGCTTCCTTCGCCGCCGACCAAAAGTGCAACACGTTTTGCGCGCGCACTGGACGCTGGCCACGGGTGCGACCGGGCGGGCAAGCTGTCGGGGATGCGGAGAGCGCGACGGTCGACCTTGGGGGCACTCTGCGTGGCCGTCGCCGGCATCCTGGTCGCCGGCTGCGGGGCCGGCGGAGGCGGCGGCCGCGGAGCGGCACCCGGCACGACGGCGGCACCCGGCACGACGGCGCCCAACACCACCGCCCGGCCGGCGACAACCACCTCGCCCACGACGCTGGCAACCCGGACGACGCGCTCGACCCCGACGACCCGGCCAACCCGCCCGACCCGCCCAACCCGGCCACCACGGACCACGACGACCAGCCCGCCCACCACGACCACGCCCCGCAGCACGACCACGGACAGGCCGCCCTCGGCCCCGCAACCGACCCCGGACGCCGCCGCCAACACGCTCATCCAGGCGTGGGAGGGAAGCGACCGGTCGCGGGCGGCGACGGTGGCGACGGCCGCCGCCGTGGCCCAGCTGTTCGCCCACGGGTACCGGGGCGAGGCCCTCAACGACCGGGGGTGCTCGGAGCCCGGACCCAACCCCGTGGTGTGCACGTGGGGGCCGTACGCGGAGGCCTCGCCGACCAACCCGATCTTCGAGCTCACCGCCCAACGGCACGCCGCCGGTTGGTACATCTCCCGGGTGGTGCGCGAAGGCTGAGTGTTCGGATCCGGCCGAGATGGGTACGAAAAGACTTTGCCCACGAAGGGAGCTGAGATGCTCACTGTCACGACCGACGCTGCTCAGGCCATCCAGGAGCTGGTGGCCAGTCAGCCTGGAGCCGGGCTGCGGATCTCCCCCCAGTCCACCGACGGCGATCAGATCGAACTGGGTCTGGCCGTCGCGCCGACACCGGAAGCAACCGACGAAGTCATCGAGCAGGAGGGCTGCCAGGTCTTCCTGGACGAGCAGGTCGCCCCGCTGCTGGACGGCCGGACGCTCGACACCCGCCCGACGGGCAATCAGACGATCGGGTTCACGCTGCTGCCCTGACGGGCTCGCCAAGTACCCGAGCGCCCGTCCTGCCGGTGCCCTGACGGGCGACGCACGCGAACACCAGAGCACGGCCGCGGGGGTCGGAGCCGCTTCACGCGAGGCGCTCCGACCCCCGCCGCTCGCGTCGGACTAAGTGCCTGAGGGCTCGAGGAAGTCCTCGATGTAGGCCTTGACGATGGGTTCGATGCCGTCGTCGACGGCCAGACCGAGGGCCCTGGCCCGGTCCCACGAGGCCTCCTGCGCCCACCCAGTGAAGATGCGCACGATCAGCGGATCCTCCCGGAAGGTGACCGGCCCGAGCGGCCGGTCGGCGGCGGCCCGCAGCCCGGCCAGCATCTCCTCGGCGGTGACGGCGATGGACGGCAGGTTGAGCCCCC
>Ga0209061_1004001_pt1 | contig 14892 bp, 15 predicted proteins | sample Coa_R1_10_FD_187157 | JGI IMG/M metagenome (GOLD analysis project Ga0209061, IMG submission 187157) | Surface soil microbial communities from Centralia Pennsylvania, which are recovering from an underground coalmine fire - Coalmine... | ecosystem: Environmental > Terrestrial > Soil >...
CGATCTGACCGAGCCGGTCGACGGCGAGGACAAGATCTGCGGCGGCGTGATGGACGTCTTCGTCGAACGGATCGACCCGGCGTGATCGTGTCCGAATCTCTGTAACGGCGGTGACGAGGTGATCGGCACGCGCCTCGCGATCCTTGGCATCGCGGTTGTGGTCTTGGTGATCGCGCTCGTCGCCGGGGCGGCCGGGCAGGCATTGCACGATCTGCTCCGCGCTCATCGCCGCGTGGAACCACGTGCGCGTCGCTCGCGGCGTCCCGCCACCTCGCGCTTTACCCCCGAACGGACGCACCTACGCCCCTATTCGCCTGAAATTCTGGCCATCGTCCTGCTGGCCCTGGCCGCGGGGCTGTGGCTCTCGCGCCTCCTGCGCTAGGCCAGAGTATGGCTGAAGCGCCACCACATCGCACGCCACGGCCTTCGTTTCTATACCGGTTTATGCACCACATCGGCGTGCCGATCGTGCTCGCCATCTGGACCGATCTGCGCGTCGAGGGGCTGGAGAACCTGCCTGCCGGGGGCGGGTACATCCTCGCCGCCAACCATCCGGATAACCTCGACACGTACTGTATCGGCCTGCGCATTCGTCACACGGTGCACTTTCTCGCCCGGCCCGATGGCCTGCGTTCGCGCTGGCTGGGCACGTTCTGGCGGTTGATGGCGGCGATCCCGGCCGATCGCGACGGTCTCGCCGAGGCGGTTGCGCTCGTGCGTGCGGGCGATGTCGTCGGCGTGTATCCCGATGGCGTGATCACGTCACGGCTGCTGCAGGCCCGAGCTGGCGTCGGCGCGCTCGCCGCACGCACGGGCGCGCCAGTTGTGCCTGTTGCCATCTGGGGCACAGAGAGAGTACGACTCTGGCCCCTGCATGGTGGCAAGCGCCAGCGCGTCGTCGTGCGCTATGGCCGTCCCCTCACCTTCACCCGCGCCGACGCGCGCGCCCTCGGGTTGCAGGGCATCGCCGATACGATCATGCGTGCCGTCGCGGCGATGCTGCCACCGGAGTATCGTGGCTACTACGGTGCGGACGCTAGTACTTCGACCAACGCTGCGGCGATCCGCGCTGCCGGCTCGCTCGAAGCAGAGAGCGGAGATATAGAGCGACTCTCCACGACCAGGGAGACGACCGAGGATCGCCTATGACACGCGTTTTGATCACTGGCATCGGCGCCGTAACGCCGCTAGCGCTGACCGCTGCGGAGACCTGGCGGCGGCTTGTTGCTGGCGAGTCGGGGATCGAGCCGCTGGCAGGCTTTCCTACCGATGATCTGCCGGTGCGCATCGGCGGGCAGGTACGCGGCTTCGACCCAAAGAACTACATGGATGCTCGCCAGGCGCGGCGGATGGGCCGCTTTGCGCAGCTCGCGGTCGCAGCAAGCCGTATGGCGCTCGAGGATGCTGACCTGACGGTCGACGAGGAGAACGCCGAGCGTATCGGCGCGGTGATCAACACGGGTGGCGGCGGTTACATCGAAACAACCGAAGAGACGCTGGTGCTCGAACGGCGCGGTCCGGGCCGTGTTAGCCCGTTGTACGTACCGATCATGGCGCCGAACATGGCCTCCTGCCAGCCATCGATCGTGTTCGGCCTACGCGGGCCAGTCATCACCTCCGTCGCGGCGTGCGCCAGCAGCGTGCACGCCTACACCGAGGCGTACCACCTGCTGCAGCGCGGTGAGGCAGATGCCGTGCTCTGCGGCGGCACCGAGGCGGGCATTAACCGGCTGGCGGTGGCAGCGCTATCCAACATGCAGGCGCTCTCTACGCGCAACGACGATCCGCACGCCGCCAGCCGCCCGTTCGACCGCGACCGCGACGGGTTCGTCCTCGCCGAGGGGGCGGTGGTCATGGTCGCCGAGACCGAGGAGTCGGCGCGCAGCCGGGGTGCGCGGCCCTACTGCGAGATCGCCGGCGGCGCGATCACTGGCGATGCGCACCACATCACGATGCCCGCGCCGCGCGGCGCCGGCGCCGCGCTCGCCATGCGCCGCGCGCTCGCGTACGCCGGCGTTCGGCCGGAAGCGGTTGCGTACGTCTGCGCCCACGGCACTGGCACACCGTTGAACGACGTCGCCGAAACCGAGGCGATCAAGAGCGTCTTCGGCGAGCACGCTTACCGACTTGCCATCAGCTCGCCGAAGTCGATGGTCGGGCATCTCCTCGGCGCGGCAGGAGCGCTCTCGGCGCTGGTGTGCGCGTACGCCATCCGCGACGGCATTGTGCCGCCGACGATCAACCTCGAGAATCCCGATCCGCAATGCGACCTGGACTATGTGCCGCTGCGCGCCCGCAGCATGCCGGTGCCCGTGGCGATCGTCAACGGCTTCGGCTTCGGCGGGCAAAACGCCGTGGCCGTCTTCCGCCGCTACGAGCCGTCCTGAGCCGCCGATCCTTGCCGGTGCTGACTCGCGACGTGCCTGAGAGCCAGTGGGCGGCGCCGTGAACCGTCGCAGCTTTCCCTGGTGGCACAGGGCTATCCTGCCCGTGTCTCCGCAGCGAAACCACGCACCAGCTCGCGCAGGCGGCGCATCGCTTCGGCACGGCGACGCTGCGCTTCGGGCAGCTTCGAAAGGTCGGGCTGCTCGGCCACGGTGTTGCCGTAAGCCGGATAGACCGGAATCTCGTCGTCGCTCAGCTCGCGCAGCCACTGCTTGCGTTTGAATGCCTGCTCGATGTACGGCGCCAGCTCCTCCATCTTGCGCCGCTGGCGCTCCTCTTCGTGCTCCTTGAACTCGGGCATCACCTCGGCGGCGAACAGCTCCAGCGCCTCGCAGATGTGCTCGTGCTTGTTCTTGCCGCCCTGCTGGATGAAGACCGTCTGGTCGACACCCGCCTCGGCGAAGCCGCGCAGATGCTGCCGCATCTCCTCGGGCGTACCGATACCGCCGGTGCCACCGCCCATTGCATCCATGCCAATGCGATCGCGCACCAGCTCGTACTGGCGCCAGATATTGGTGCGGCCTGGTTTGTGGTAGCCGAAGCTGTAGTGGTGCCCGAGCGCGAACTGGAAGAAGCGAAAACCGTCCATGCCGCGCCGCACCGCCTCATCGTGATCGCGGTGAATCGAAAAGCTCGTCACCATCGCCACGTTGGGATTGACGGCATGGCCAACGGGCACGCACTCGCGTTTGAACGTCTCGTAATAATCCGTCACCCAGTGGCGTGCCTCGGCCGGATCGACGAAGGCGAACGTGAGCGCGCCGATGCCGAGCTGCGCAGCGAGGTGGATGGTCTCGCGGTTGGAGCACGCCACCCACAGCGGCGGATGCGGCTTCTGCACCGGCTTCGGCACCACGTTGCGCACCGGCATCGAGAAGTACTTGCCCTGGAAGCCAGGATAGGGGTCCATCGCCAGCATGTTGGCGATCTGCTCGATCGCCTCGCGCCACATCGCCCGGCGCTCGGCCGGGTTGATACCGAACCCTTCTAGCTCGGCGCGCGAGGCCGATTCGCCCGTGCCGAACTCCACACGTCCGTTCGAGACGAGATCGAGCGTGGCGATCCGTTCGGCGACGCGGGCCGGATGGTTGTACTGCGGCGGCAGCAGTACGATACCGTGGCCCAGGCGGATCCGCTTCGTACGCTGCGACGCGGCCGCCAGGAAAACCTCCGGCGCCGATGAATGGCTGTACTCCTCGAGGAAGTGGTGCTCGACTTCCCAGGCATGATCGATGCCGAGCCGATCGGCCAGTTCGACCTGCTCCAGCGCGTTCTGGAAGAGTTTCAGCTCGGCGCCATCCTCCCAGGGACGCGGCAACTGATGCTCGTAGAAGATGCCAAACTTCACCGCTGCTCTCCTTCCCCGCCGCAATGCCTGTGGCCCACACGGCGGCCGATGCTGCATTATGGCTGCAAAATCGTGCCGTGGGGAAGGGTGCTGCGGCTCAGCCGCGGCGGCGGCGCTCCCAGGCTTCCGCAACGCCATCCTCGACGAGGCGGAACTTCTGCACCCGTTGCGTGGCCGTGCGGGGGAAGGCGTCATAGCGCTGGATGTAGCGCGGCTGCATGAAGCGCGGCAGATGCCGCCGCAGGTACCGGTCGAGATCGTCCGGGTCGAAGGCCATCCCCTCGTGCAGCACCACGCAGAGCTTGATCTCCTCCTCACCTACCGCCGAGGGCACGCCGACCGCCGCCGCCTCGCGTACCGCTGGATGCGTCAGCGCCACGCGCTCGACCTCGAACGCGGAGACGTTCTCGCCCCGCCGCCGGATGAAATCGCGCAGCCGACCGCAAAACCGGAAGAAGCCATCGGTATCCTGCACACCGATATCGCCAGTTGCGTACCAGCCTGGATAGCGGAAGGCGTGCGCGGTTGTCGCCTCGTCGCGGAAGTAACCTGGCGTCATCAGCAGCGGATCGAAAGGCTGGATCAGGATTTCACCCTGCTCTCCTGGCGGCAGCGGCTGGCCATCGCGGTCGGCGATGATCGCGCGGAAGCGCGGCGCGGGTTTACCCACCGTGCCCACACGTGCCCCTTCGGGCGGCGGCATCATCCAGAGTGAGCCGAGCTCCGTCTGACCGTATGTTTCGATCAGCGTCAGGCCGAAGCGGCGTTCGAACTGTTCCCACATGTCGGCCGGCGTCGCCGAGCCGATCGCGCGCTGCGCGGGATTCGTGGCATCGTCGTCGCGCTCGGGCCGGCCGAGGAGCGTGCCGATCATCGCGCCGACGTAGGGGAAAATCCGCGCCTCGAACTGCCGCACCCGTTCCCAGAAAGCGAACGGATTGAAGCGCGCATCGATACCGATACGGCCGCCGCCAAGCAGCGTGCCAAGCGTGAACCCCATCGACGTCACGTGAAAAAGGGGCAAACACGTATACGACGCCTCACCTGGACCCACACGCACAAAGTCTTTGCCATAGTACCAGCCATGCGCGAGCTGCGCGGCGCGGCTGAGCACCACGCCCTTGGGCCGCCCCGTCGTGCCAGAGGTGTAGATGATCAGCGCCGGATGCTCCGGCAGGATGGGCAGCAGCGGCGGCGGCTCCGGTGGTGCCTCGCGCAGCAGCCGAGCGAAGTTCAGCATGCCAGGACGCGAGAAATCCTCGTCGCCCGCAACGATCACCAACCGCGCCGGGTGATCCTCGCCGAACGCCTGCGCGTACGACGCCAGCAGCGTCGCATCGACGACAAGCGCGCTGAGATCGGCATGTTGCACGATATAGCGCAGCGTTTCGCCAGTCAGGTTGATGTTCACCGGCACGAACGTCGCCCCTAGTTCGGCCGCCGCCAGCCAGACAGCGAGGAACGCGCCCGTGTTGGGCAGCAACGCGCCAACGCGATCGCCGGGACCGATCCCACGATGCGCCAGCGCGTTTGCCGCGCGAAACGTCTGCTCGATGAGCGCGGCGTAGGTCAGCCAGCCACCATCGATGAAGACGGCAGGAGCATCGGGCTGTACGCAAGCACGCTCGCGCAGCAATGCAGCAAGACTGACATGCTGAGGATGTTCGTATCGCTCGCAAATTGTGAAGAGGTTCACAGGTTCGCGCTCGCCGCCACACATTTTTGTTGCTAACGTTCTTTCGAAAGTACGTTTCCGAATGCTTCGCGGATCACCGCGATGGCAGCGTCCAATCGTAGGGCGGATACGTGATCTTGCGTGCTCTCAACGCCGCCATGATCGCGTGCCGCTCCGCATCCGGCGGCAGATAACGCAGCACGAAAGCTGCGACACCCTCCTCACCGCCGAAATCGTCGCGATAGAGATCGAACAGCGCGCTCAGGTAGACGTTGCCGCCGCTCACCTCGACCCCGCCGCCGAGCAGAAAGGCCGTAACCGTCGCATCGAGATCGGCGTCGAGCGTCTCCGCCTTGTACGGGCGCGGCAGCGGGCACGAGCGCGTAGCGCAGTGCAAGGCGAAATGGATGCGTGGGTCGAGCGGGCGTACCGCGAGCGCGTCGCGCGAGTCGCCGGGCGAGAACGGTGGCGGCAGGCCAGGCAGCGGAGCGCGGTTTCCGCGCAAGATGCCGTGCTCGATCTCGTTGAGGGAGAAGCGCACACCGCTGATACGGTACGCGGCGCGATTGAAGAAGCCCGGGGCCTCGCGGATCGAGTCACGGATACCAAACCGCAGCGTCGCGTGCAGCGCCAGCGCGTTGTAGACATTGAGCCAGAAGGCCAGCCGCTCGGCACGCGCGGTAAGCGCGGCGAGGTCGTAGGCGATCAACTCGGCGGCAGTCTCCTCCAGCGCTGCGCGGGCGGCGTTCTCATGCCTTCGCCAGGCGGCAACAGCCGTCACCAGCAAACGCTCACCAAGCGCGGCACGCGGCGTGCGCGCGGGCCCATCGTTGAGCGAGGAGCGATCGCCCGCGCCAGCAAGCAGGAACCGCGCCAGGGATATGGTCTCGCGCTTCAGCGCGGGCATCGGTGCTGATCTCTCCCTATCAGTGACTCCGCGCTGACCTGCAGCGTAACCGCGCACCGCGCCCGGATCAGGGAAGCGCGCCTACCCATCCCGCGCCGCTTTAGCCGCCGGTCAAAAGCCCGAGATTCGCCTGAACGTTGCTGTCGATTGCGGCTGCCAGTGCTTCGGCGGTGTTGCTCTGCTCCTGCAGACCGGCGGCGAAGGTAACAAACTCGACCTGACCGCGCCGCACCGCCACGAGGTCGATCACCACGCTGATGTTCTGACCGCCCATAGCCGCTGTGCCGGTCAGCTCGACCTCCTGCGCCTCGTCGCCGATCGCGGGCGCGGGCAACGCCGCGCTCTGCTGGATCGTGATCCCACCCTGGCTGCTGCCCGGCAGCCGCGGTAGCAACATGGCAAGTTCCTGCGCAATCGTGGCGTAAGCGGCGTGTGCATCATCAGGTGTGTCAAAAGCGAGGATCAGATCGCCAGCAACAACAGGCGCACCGAAAAGCGCGCTCGCCAGGTTCGTTGCGACCAACGTTTGGGTATAACCGCCCAGCACACCCGAGAAACTGGCCGCGGAGCCTCCGCCCATCCCGACCAGCTGCGGAAGAGCTGCCGGCGCAAGCGGTGCTTGCTGACGGATCTCCATCCCAACAGGCACATCGCCAGGCTGCAACGCGGCGGCCTGCAAGAACTGGTCGACGTTCGCCGTCTGCGCGCGCGCGACGGGCGCGAACACCGGGGCTAACAGCGCACATGCCAGAACCGCGATCACCGGGAATACCCTCTGACGAAGCCGCACCCTCAGCCTCCTGTCCTCTCCTCGCAGATATTGAGTACGCGACACGCTGCCTATTAGCGTAGCGTTCTCTCGGCGCATCGATCTGAGGCTCCGCAGCACCGCACGGCGATCGGCTAGCACGCTCACGCGCCAGGCAACAGCGGCAGCGCCGTCTGCATGCGCGCGCCGATAGCAGCGGCGAGCGTCTCGGCGGTTTGTTGCTGGTCTGTCGTGCCTTCTGCCTCCACGATCACGACGACACGCCCATACCGCGCCACGACGATCGTAAACGTCAGCGTTGTCTGTTTGCCTGTTTCGGGATCGTTGCCCTGTTCTGTTCCCTGAATCTCCAGCGATTCGTCACCGAGCGCCGGAGCTTGCACGTATGCCGTGCTAGCCGCATCGGGGGCCAACGGCGAGACATCCCTGCTCAACAAGGTCACAACGCCGTGCGCATCACTTTCGCTCGCGAAGACGAACAGTCCATCCACGAGCGGCGGTGTGCTCGTGCCCAGCAGCGAGAACGACGCGGCCTGTAGTGAGTCGATCGGCGCGGCGATCTGCAACATGGCCACGATCGGGTTGACGCCGATGCTCGCAAAGATATCGACATCGGCACCGTTGGCCGGTATCTGCGCAACGAAGATGTCGCCCGTCGGCAGGTCTCCCGGTTGCGCGATCGCGGCCAGCAGGAAGCGACTGTACGGCGTAATCGGGTTCGGCGTCGGTGTGGGCGAGGGCGTCAGCGTGGGAAAGGTGAGACCAGGACCGCCACGCGGCTGCGGGGTGCCCGTTGCGCCCGGTGCCGGTGTTGGCGAGGGGCTGGGTGTCTGGGCGAAGATCGGCACCGCGGCGAGCAAAAGCAACGTCGTACTCAGCAGCAGAACGAGCAACCGACGAAACCAGCGCATGGTCCTCTCCTTGCGCAGCGGTCGCGCATCAGCATCGTGCCACAGGCACTCGCTACACGCATGAGGTCGCAACAACCGCTGTGTCGGCACGCGCATTGCCCGATACAGCGCCCGCGACGCATACTGCGCGCAGCCTCTGCTGGGACAACGCCGTGCCGACACTGATCGTTGCAGCGCGCTTTGCTGCTCCACCAGAAACCGTTTTCGCCTTTCACGCTGATGCGCGCAATCTGGAGCGGCTCTCCCGCCCTCCGGTCCGCTTTTACCTCGTCAACGCGCCACGCCCAACGCGCCAGGGCGATCTCCAGATCTTTCGCATCGGACTGCGGCCGTTCACGCGCCGCTGGCACGCGCGCATCGTGGCGTTCGACCCTGGCCATTCGCTGACCGACCTGCAGGAACAAGGCCCGTTCGCCTTCTGGCGGCACTCGCACATCGTCTTTCCCGACGGTGCGAGCACCGTCCTGATCGATTACGTGGAATTCGCCAGCGGCCACTCGCCGCTCGCGCGGCTGTTCGACCGGTTCGTGCTGCTGCCGCTGTTGCGGCGCGCCTTCGCCGACCGCCATCGCCGCACCCAGGCGCTGCTCGCCACCGCGCCATGAACCGCGAGAGCATCGCTTCTGCCCCCGGCCGCGTCAACCTCATCGGCGAGCACACCGACTACAACGACGGCTTCGTGCTCCCACTAGCGCTGCCGCTCCTCACGTCCGTGCGCCTGACGCCACGCGCGGACCGCAGCGTTTTCATCTCTTCGGATGCATACCCAGACGAGGGCGAGCAGAGTTACACGCTAGGCGAGGAACGGCTCCGCGGTCACTGGCTCGATTACGCCCAGGCGGTGACGTGGGTACTGGCGCGAGAGGGTTACGCGTTCTCCGGCTTTCGGGCGCGCGTGACGTCTACCGTGCCACCAGGGGCGGGATTGGCGTCGAGCGCCGCCTTCGAAGTCGCGCTACTGCAGGCGCTGCGCGCGGCGTTTCCGCTGCCGTTGGACGATCTCACCATCGCCACACTCGGCCGTGCGGCCGAGAACGGCTTCGTGGGTGCGCAGACCGGCATCATGGACCAGATGGCGGCCAGCCTGGCGCGGCCGCGCACCGCTCTGTTCCTCGATTGCCGCACGCTCGCCTATGAGCTGATCCCGCTGCCTGAAGACGCTGCCATCCTCGTGCTCGATTCCGGCATCCGTCACCAGCACAGCGCGGGCGCGTACAATACACGCCGCGCCGAATGCGCCGCAGCGGCACGGCTGCTCGGCGTCGCCAGCCTGCGCGATGCGACGACCGCCGTCCTCGACCGCATCGCCGCGTTGCCGACGCCGCTCGATCGCCGGGCGCACCATGTCGTGACCGAGAACGCGCGCGTGCTAGAAGCACGCGAGGCGCTGCGACGCGGCGATCTGGCCCGGCTCGGCGCGTTGATGCTCGCCTCGCACGCATCGCAGCGCGACAACTTCGCCGTTTCTCTTCCCAAAATCGACCAGTTGGTGGAGCTCGCCAGCACCCAGCCTGGTGTCTACGGCGCGCGGCTGACAGGTGGCGGCTGGGGCGGCTGCGTCATCGCGCTTGCAGAGAGGGAGCAGGCAGCGACGATCGCGGGACGGATCGCGGTCGCAGCAGGCATCGCTGCATGGTGGATCGCGTAAAGCGAGGGATGCGGCAAGCCCGCCAGGTGCAACCTGACGGGCCTGCGCTGAATCGCAACCGAGAGCAACCGCAGCGCTACTGCGTGCCGCCCGAGGCGCTCGGTGTTGCGGTCGCGTTCGGTCCCGCGCCGCCACGACCGCGCGGACCATGCGGCCCATGGCCACCCTTCCAGCCGGGGACGCCGAACGCAGGACCATTCTGCAAGCGCTGGAGGAAGGCATCCTCTTGCTGTTGCGTAATCGTCCCGTTCTGCACCGCCTGATCCAGGATCGGCTTTGCGGCGTTCACCTCGGCCTGACGCACGGCCTGCGCCGAGGTGTTGTGCTCCTGGAAGACCTGGTCGGGCGTCTTGCCGCTGCGCACTTCCTGCATGAACTGCTGCGGCGTTTCGCCGACGGTCTGCTGGAAAGCGTTATTCAGCGCATCTCGGAGCCCGGGCACTTGGGCAAAGCCCACGCGCGCCCCGATGATGCCCGGAATGCCGATACCGAAGCCTTTCGGGAACTGGCCACTATCGATCATCTGGTCGATCTGGTTCGCCTCGGCCTGCGTCAGCTTGCCCTGCTGTACGGCCTTGGCGACCTCATCCTTCGCGGTTTGCTTCAGGGCGTTATCGAGCGTTGTACGGTCGATGTGCAGGTTCTGCGCCAGCTGGTTGAGGAAATCATCGATAGCGGCTTGCCTGGCAGCACGCTGCGGGTTGGGTGTTGCTGTGGCGCTGGGCGAGGTGCCCGGCGTTTGCGCGCTCGTGACATGCGCGCCGCCATGTGCGAGGAAGATGCCGCCCGCGGCCACGGCGCCGAGGACAGCCGCGCCGCCAGCGGCCATGATAACGCGGCGTTTGCTGATCATGGTGTGTCCTATCCTTGTGCGATGTTTTGTGCGGCCGGCCCGGCTCCGCCGGCGGGAGCCCTGGCCATCTGCCGCTGCACCTTCAGTGTCGCGGCTCTACCTGAAGCACGGCTGAGGCGGGTTTGAAGTTTCTCTAAAATGAGCGTCAAGGCGCCGTGGGCACGGCGCGCTCGGGCACCGGCGACGGCCTGGCTTCGAGCACGGGCAGGATGATGGTGAATGTGCTCCCCTGACCGACGACGCTGTCGAGCGCGATATCCCCACCCAGTTCGCGCGCGATCCAGCGCGCGATGGCAAGCCCCAATCCCGTGCCTTCACCGTGTCGCGACGGGTCAGCGCGGTAGAAACGATCGAACACGTGCGGCTGATGCTCGGGTGGGATGCCTGGTCCGGTATCGCGCACCGCGATGCGTAGCGTCTTCCCCGTCACGGTTGGCGTGACCTCGACGCGCCCTCCCGGCGGCGTGTACTTCAGCGCGTTATCGACGAGGATCGTGAGCAGCTGCACGAGGTAATCGCGATCGCCGGCCACGATGGCATCGACCGTGCCGCCGCTCTCCAGCGCAACGCCACCGGCCCACCGCGCCGCTCGCGTCAGCACTTCGTCGATCACCGGTTGGATCGGCACCGGCTCGCGACGAATCTTGAAACCAGCGTCGGCGCGCGCCAGTTCGAGCAGGTTGTTCACCAGCCGGCTCATCCGCTCCGTCTCGCTCACGACATCCTCCAGCGCCTCGCGCTGATCGGGCTGGAGCGCGTTCGCGTCGAGCCGCAGCAGCTCGACGTTGCCGCGAATCGTCGTCAGCGGGGTGCGCAGTTCGTGCGAGGCATCGGCCACGAAGCGCCGCTGCGCCTCCAGCGCGCGCAACTGGCGAGCGTAGGCGCTTTCGAGCCGGTCGAGCATCGTGTTGAACGTCGCAGCAAGGCGGCCGACTTCATCCTGCGGCCCGCGATAAGCGACGCGTCGCGAGAAATCCTGCTGCTGGCCGATCCGCCGCGCTTCCGCCGTGAGACGAGCGATCGGCAACAAGGCGTTGCGCGCCAGCAGCCAGCCCGCGCCGGCGGCCGTCAGCACGCACACCGCCGAGCCAACCAGCAGCGCCAGCTCCAGCCTGCTCAGGCTGGCGTTCACGTCGTTCAGCGAGCGGGCGAGGAGCAGCGTGAACGGCGGCATGAATGTCTGTTGCTGGCCGTCGCTGGTGAGCACGACGATCGTGCGATTGTCGCGCATGTACTCGCCCGGGATCGGCCAGATGAGCAGACGCAGCTCGCCTTTGCTGCTGCCCTTGCTGATACGAATCGTTTCGTAGTGCTGTGTTGCGAGGTTCTTCGGCGCCGGTAACGTTTGCTCGTCGAGATTAGACGAGCGGAACAGCACCCGGTTCTGGCTGTCGACGATCTCTTCGTAGATCGAGGGATCGGTCAACTGTGCCTCGAACTGGTGCAGAAAGACATCGGAGCCACTGGCACGCGCGAACAAACTCCAGTTACGCAGGCCGATGCACAAGGGCGCCAGGCGCTGGCCACGCGGAGCGCGCGGCGGTGAAGCTCCGGCGGCGGGCATCGTGGCCGAGGGCAGCGGGGTAGAGCCGGCGTTGGCTTGCGCTACCAGACACTCGACCTGCGCGCGCTGCACCAGCGAGGTATCGATGTCGCGATGCTGATTATGGCTGGAGATGGCGTACACCGCCACGCCAAACGCCAGCAACGTCACGGCAAGCACCGCCGTGTACAGCAGCGTCAGGCGCAGGCGGATGGAGAGACGCCCCAGACCGATGGTTTGCCTCCGCGTCAGCGCCCCTTCGCTGGCACGGGATCGGTGGTCGGCGCGCGCAGCACGTAGCCGGCACCGCGCACGGTGTAGATCAGGCGCGGCTCGCCCCCCGCTTCCAGCTTCGAGCGCAGATAGCCCACGTACACTTCGAGCACGTTGGACTCGCCGCTATAATCGTACCCCCAAACCTGGTCCATGATCGTATCGCGCGTCAGCACCTGGCGCGGATGACGCATAAACAACGAAAGCAGTTGAAACTCTTTGGTGCTGAGCTGGATCGTGCGCGCGCCACGCTTCGCTTCGCGGCTGGCCATATCCAGCTCCAGATCTTCGAAGCGCAGCACCGGCGGTTCGGCCGCAGCCTGCGCCTGCGCACGCCGCAGCAGCACGCGCACGCGCGCCAGCAGCTCTTCCAGCGCAAACGGCTTGACGAGGTAATCATCCGCGCCCTGATCCAGACCACGTACGCGATCTTCGACCTCATCGCGCGCGGTGAGCATCAGCACTGGCGTCTCGCTCGCAGCACGGATACGGCGGCACACCTCGTAGCCATCGATATCGGGGAGCATGAGATCGAGCACGATCAGGTTAGGCGGCTCATCACGCGCGCTCGCCAGGCCAGCGCTGCCCGTGAGCGCCGTACGCACGACATACCCCTCGTACGTGAGCGCACGCCGCAGCAAGCTGACGATCTTCGCGTCGTCGTCGATGACGAGAATGCTCGGTCGCTGCGTTGCTACCATATCCTCCTCCCCCCCTTCCAGCCGCACGCTACGCCCCAAGAATGAGACGAAGCTGAGAAGCTGAAGGTTCTCACCTAGAAACACGAGCGAGCGCCCACCATGGTTGCGCTAGCGGCCGCAACCCGGCACGGTAAAGAGGCGCACAGCACCGTGTGGGAGGCGCAATCGTCATGGTGTACTGGGTGATCCCCGGTCTGCTGGCGCGTAGCCACCGGCCGGGTTACCGCCCGGGCGCGGAGTTCACCGTTCCGCGCGCCGCCGTCGAAGAGTGGGTCGCCGCGGCGCGCGCCGCTGGCGTCGCGTCGATCCTCTGCCTGCTCGGGCCCGATCAGCTGCCGCTGTACGAGCGCGCCCTGCCGCAGGGCTTGCTCCGCTTTTACGAAGAATGCGGGTTCGCCGTCGGCCACATCCCGGTCGTCGATGGTCTCGCCGAGCCGTACACGCCTACACAGCTCGAAGAGGCGTGGCAGCTGTTCCAGCAACTCCCCAAGCCCGTGCTCGTTCACTGCAGCGCGGGCGTCGACCGCACCGGCCGCATCGTGGACCACATCTGCCAGCGTCTCGCGCTGGCGGAGCGTTAGCGCGGCACCCCTGCTCTCTCTTCGCCACGCTTCATGCGGAGCGCATGACGTCGCGGTGATGCTACGGGCCTGGCAAACGCTAAAAGCCCTCGCCGCGCTCGCGCAGCGAGACGTAGCGCCCGTGGCCAATCACGATGTGATCCAGCACCTCGATATCGCAGCCGCCCGGCCTCGACGAGCTCGGCAGTGACACGAATGTCGTCCCGGCTCGGCGAGGGGTCGCCGGAAGGATGATTGTGCACGATGATGATCGCGGTGGCGTTGGCGCGGATCGCCGGCCGGAACACCTCCGCCGGCCGCACCTGCGACTGGTTGACGGTGCCGCTGGAGATCGTCGGCACGGCGATCACCTGGTTGCGGGTATTCAGCACCAGCACGCGCAGCTGCTCCTGATCGAGCAGCGCCATCTCGGGCTGCAGCAATCGCGCGACGTCGGCAGCCTCGCGGATCGTTGGCCGTTCCTCGGGGGTAGAGATGGCGAGGCGTCGGCCAAGTTCGAGCGCGGCACGGATTTGCGCCGCCTTCGCTTCGCCCAGCCCGCGCGCCGCGCAGAGCTCGTCGAAGTTCAGCCGCGCCAGCCCAACGAGGCCGCCGTGCTGGCTGAGCAGCCGCGTGGCGACGTTGAGCACGTTCTCGCCGCTCACACCGACGCGCAGAATAATCGCCAGCAGCTCGGCGGTAGACAGGGCACTCTCACCGTAGAGGCGCAGCCGTTCTCGCGGGCGCTCCGCGGCGGGCAATTGTCGGATCGTCGGGTTGTACTCGGGGCGCGGTGCCGCATTCGGCAACGGCTCGTCGCGCAGGGAAGGGTGTCGGGGCATAGACGCTCCAGCGGCGCTATCGGCCGAGCGCGCTTACTGTAGCGTCTTTAGCACGCCACGAACAGCGTTGCCAGACCGGCCGCGCCTAGAGATCGATATCGTAGATACGGCGCACGTCGCGCTTGAGATCGCCGCGCAGGTCGGGGTGCGAGACGGCGTACAGCTCGCGCATGCGCTCGCGGATCGCTTTACCGCGCAACCGCGCGATCCCCTGCTCGGTCACCACGTAATCGACGAAGCCACGATGGCAGGTCTGCGTAGCGCCCTCGGGGAAGGCGGCCACGATGCGCGGCACGCGCTCATTGCCCACGAGTTGCGAGGAGGGCAGCACGATCACCGAGCCGCCGCTCGTCAGTGAGGCAGCGATAGCGAAGACCATCTGCCCGCCCGGGCCGCTGTAGATGCGCGCGCCTTGCA
>Ga0209061_1004002_pt1 | contig 14886 bp, 11 predicted proteins | sample Coa_R1_10_FD_187157 | JGI IMG/M metagenome (GOLD analysis project Ga0209061, IMG submission 187157) | Surface soil microbial communities from Centralia Pennsylvania, which are recovering from an underground coalmine fire - Coalmine... | ecosystem: Environmental > Terrestrial > Soil >...
GACCCCACCATAGAGATCAGCTTTCAGGGAGTTGGTCACCACCAAGTCGGGGCGGACCCGCCGGAGGTAGCGGGCGAGACGGAAGCAGTACCGCCCCGTGTCGATGGCCGCTTGCACAGCCTGGCGACCCGGCCTGACCGCGCCACGGCGTAGGTCCCTTGCCCGCTCGGTCATCGGGAGCACTTCCACCGCTACGCCCTCCCGCTGGAGTCGCTCGACGAGGGGTCCCTCGGTGGCCAGGACCACCTTCGCTTCGACCGCCTGAAGGGCGGGGAGCAGCCGGGCCAGAGCCAGCTCCGCGCCCGATTCCAGGGAAACGTGATCGAGGTAGATGACGTCGAGCGCCTCGGTCACCGGCTGCTCAGTAGGCGCCCCGCCGGCGGAACACCGCCGCCGGGGTGTGCCACAGGATGCGGAGGTCCCACCACAGCGACCACGACGCCACGTAGGAGTAGTCGAGGCGGCGGAGCTCTTCGTAGGGAAGGTCGCTGCGCCCGGAGATCTGCCAGAGGCCGGTCATGCCGGGTCGCACCGCGAATCGGCGGGCCGCCCAGCCGGCGATCTCGGCCGACTCGGAGGTCACGAAGGGCCGGGGACCGACCAGGCTCATGTCCCCCCAGAGCACGTTGAGCAGCTGGGGGAGCTCGTCGAGGCTCGTCTTGCGTAACACCGATCCGACCTTGGTCACGCGAGGGTCGTCGTGGAGCTTGAAGAGGGGGCCGTCGGACTCGCTGCTGGCCGCCAGCGCGGCCCGTCGCTGCTCCGCGTCGACGTACATGGTCCGAAACTTGCAGACCCGGAAGGTCGTGCCGTTGCGCCCGGTCCGATCCTGGCGGAACAGCACGGGGCCGGGCGAGGTCAGCTTGACGGCGACGGCGATGGCAAGGAGAAACGGGGAGAGGAGCAGAAGGCCGGTGGCCGAGGCCACGATGTCGAGGCCACGCTTGGCGAACCGGTCGGCCGGCCCCAGTGCGGCCGGCGCCACGTCGACGACCGGGAGGCCGTGAAGGTCGTCGACGTGGGAGCGGACGGTGAGTAGATCGAACAGCCGGGGGACAACCGAGATCTGGACGTGGTCGGCGAGCGACCGCAGCAGCCCGGCCAGCTTGGCTCCCGTCGCCGGGCTGAAGGCCACGATGATGTGGTCGACGTTGTGTTCGCTGACGATGCGAGGCAGGTCGTCGAGAGTCCCGAGGAGGGGTGTCTGGCTCGGGCGGTTGCCGCTGCCGCCGACGAACTCGTCGTCGACGCAGCCCACCACCTGCATACCGTCCACATTGGTGAGGCGTTGCAGCACCACCGCCGCGACCTGGCCGGAGCCCACCACCAATAGACGCGACTCCTTGCTGTTCCTCGGACGTAGCAGCCAGCGCGTCCCAGCCCTGGCCGCGGGCATGAAAGCAAAGGCCAGCACGCCGGTCAGGGCGACAGCGCCGCGGTGGACGATCGGCAACCCCAAGTACTCATGAGCTACGCCGGTGACCAACAGCATCAAGAGGCACCCGATGATGAGGGCGTGGAAGAGGTGGCCGAGGTCGGGAAACATGGACGCGACCAGGCGCCGCCGGGCTCGCCGGTAGAGCCCATAGCACGACAGCACCGGAATGAAAATGGTCACGTACGGCAATGAGCCGACCACGACGTGTGACGGCGCCTGGTGCCGGTAGTCGGCGATGATCACGGTGGCGATCGTTATCGCAGCCAGCACGGCCACCAGGTCGCTAATGACCAGCGCCGGCAGCACGAACGGCCGTCGTGGAGCCGGGGTGACCGGGACAGTGTCGAGGGCAGGATCGTCGAGGCCCGCCGCTCGCTCACTGTTTATCCGCCCCTGCCCGGGCGAGCTGTAGTTGTCGGAGATCTGCTGCCCCTCACCAGCCTCGGCCACCGGTTTCCCCCAAGTTTGGCCGCCGTCAGCGGTTTCTCCGTGACCGGCGGCGGCGGCGTGCCGACGGTCCCGGGCGCGGTGCGCCACGTGCGGAAAGGTCAGGGACATGGCGGCTCAGGCATCGGCGCCGGCACCGATCTCCATCAGCGCCCGACGGATGGCGGCAATCGAGATGAACGTGTCCTTACGCAAAAGCCGGTCGGGGAATTCGATGTCGTACTCGTCCTCGAGCGCCAACATCACGTTGACCGTGGCGTGGGACGTGAGTCCGGCCCGGTACAGATCGTCGTCGACGCCGATGGTCCCGGGGTCGACGTCGAGCCGGCCGTGTGCGGCCAGCACGTCGCGAATGACGTCATCCATCGTGGTTGCCCCTTTGCTGTGTAGCGGTTTGTGGTGTTGCGGCCCCTTGGGTGGCCGTCTCGTGGTTAACGGCCTCTTGTCTTGCCGTCCGGTCGGGAGCGGTGAGCGTAGACGCGGCGACGACGGCGGCGGCCATCGGGCCCTCGTGGGTGAGGGCCAGGGACCAGGCGTCGATCCCCGCTTCCTCGGCCAGCTCGAGGGCCCGCTCGTGCAGTTCGAGCCGGCAGGCGCCGCCTGTCGCCTGGCGGACCTCGATGCTCCGCCAGGTGGGAGGCTCCCCAGTCGGCGCCAACGCTTTGATGGTCGCCTCCTTGGCGGCAAAACGGGCCGCCAAGCGGGCCGCCCGAGCCGGGCCGGTGGTGTCGCTGAGCTCGGCCGCAGTGAAGAGCCGCTGGAGGTAACGCTCGCCCCAGTGGTCGATGGCCATGGCCACGTCGGCCACCGCGACCAGGTCCACCCCGACCCGGACCGCCCCGACACTGCTTTCGGGCCCGACCACTGTTGCCACCTCACCGCCCTCTGATGCCCTTGTCATGGTCGCGATCTCCCGTCGAACACGCTCCGTGAGCACCTGATGCTACGCCGTTTCGCGCCATCCGTGAACCGGTCAGGCACGGCCGGCCGAGGACCGCGTGAATTTTGTCGTTGGGAAGCGACGCACGGTGTCGGGGCCGCTATCCACCGCGGTGGCTAGCCTCCAGCGCATGGACCTTTCGGGTGGATCAGCAATCGTCACGGGGGGAGCCTCAGGTTTGGGCGAGGCGACGGTGAGGGCCCTGGCGGCCCGGGGCAGCCGGGTCGTCGTGGCCGACCTGTCCGACCAGGCCGGCGAGGCGGTGGCCAAGGACGCGGGTGGTCTGTTCGTCCATACCGATGTCACTCAGACGGAGCAGGTAATTGCGGCCATCGAGGCGGCCAAGGATCTGGGCGTGGTCCGGGCTGTCGTCAACTGTGCTGGCATCGGGTGGGCGACCCGGACCATCGGCCGGGACGGCCGCTACGAGTCGGCCCACGACCTCGACGTGTTCACCAAGGTCGTCACCATCAACCTGATCGGGACGTTCAACGTCACCCGTCTAGCTGCGTCGGCCATGAGCCTCAACGAGCCGCTCGAGGACAACCAAAGGGGCGCCATCGTCAACGTGGCCTCCCTCGCTGCCTTCGACGGCCAGGTCGGCCAGGCTGCTTATTCGGCTTCCAAAGGTGGCGTCGTCGGCATGACTCTGCCGCTGGCCCGGGATCTGGCTGTGGTCGGCATCCGGGTCAACACCATCGCCCCCGGGCTCATCGACACCCCCATCTACGGCTTCGGGGGTAACGCCGAGGAGTTCAAGGCCAAGCTCAAGCGGGACGTGCTGTTCCCCGACCGCCTGGGCAAGCCGGCGGAGTTCGCCAGCCTGGCCATCGAGCTCCTCAGCAACAGCTACATGAACGGCGAGGTCGTCCGCATCGACGGCGGCGCCCGGCTGCAGCCGAAGCCGTGAGCGCCGCTTGCGGTGCGAACCGCCTGATCGACAGGTGCAACATCCCTCGGACGGTGCGCCCGTGACCGTGGAGGTGGCCGTCGAGGGCCACGTCATCATCGCCACCATCAACCGCCCCGAGGCCCGCAACGCCGTCAACGACGTGGTAGCCCGAGGGATCGAGCAGGCGGTCGACCAGCTCGAGTCTGACGACGACCTCTGGATCGGGATCCTGACCGGCGTCCCGCCGGTCTTTTCCGCCGGTGCCGACCTCAAGATGATGAGCGCCGGCCTCGGCACACAGCTGACCACGGAGCGTGGCGGATTCGCCGGCCTCACCCGCCGGGAGCGGGTCAAGCCGATCATTGCCGCCGTCGACGGCCCCGCCCTTGCCGGCGGCACCGAACTGGTGTTGGCCTGCGATCTCGTGGTGGCGTCAAGTGCCGCGAGTTTCGGGATTCCCGAAGTCAAGCGCAGCCTGGTCGCCGCCGGCGGCGGCCTCTTCCGGTTGCCCCGGAGATTGCCGTTCAACGTGGCCATGCAATGCGCACTGACCGGGGACCCGATCGACGCCGAGTCCGCTCACCGTTTCGGCTTCGTCAACCAGCTCACCCAGCCGGGTGAGGCGCTCGACGGAGCCCGGGCCCTGGCTGCCCGGATTGCCGCGAATGCGCCGGTGGCCGTGCGCGAGACTCGCCGGGTGATGATTGCTGCCGCCTTGGCCGATGACTCCACCGCATGGCGGCTCTCGGAGGAGGCCATGGGCGTCGCCATTTCCAGCGCCGACTTCAGCGAGGGACTGGCCGCTTTCATCGAAAAGCGAGCGCCGGTCTGGACCGGCCGCTGAGGTGGACGGTGGGTCCTCGACGCCGACCGGTGCTGCCGGCCGCGTCCTGACGACGGTCGCCGACCCGGCGTCCGACAGTTTTATCGCCAACGCCAAGGCCTGGCGCGACCTCACCGAGGACCTCGGCGCTCGCCTGGCCACCGCGGCCCGCGGGGGGAGCGAATCGGCTCGCCAACGCCACCTGGCCCGGGGCAAGCTGCTCCCGAGGCAGCGGGTCGACCGTCTCGTCGACCCGGGCGCTCCTTTCCTCGAGCTCTCCCCGCTGGCCGCCGCCGACCTGTACGACGGGGAGGCACCCGGGGCCGGCATCATCACCGGGGTCGGCCGGGTGAGCGGGCGGGAGTGCGTGATCGTCGCCAACGATGCCACCGTCAAAGGCGGCACCTACTACCCGATGACGGTCAAGAAGCACCTCCGGGCCCAAGAGGTGGCCGGGGACAATCACCTGCCCTGCATCTACCTGGTCGACTCGGGCGGCGCTTACCTTCCCCACCAGGACGAGGTTTTTCCCGACCGCGAGCACTTCGGCCGGATCTTCTACAACCAGGCCACGCTGTCCGCAGCGGGCATCGCGCAGATTGCAGCCGTGCTCGGCAGCTGCACGGCCGGCGGCGCCTACGTGCCGGCGATGAGCGACGAGGCCGTCATCGTGGCCGGGCAGGGCACGATCTTCCTCGGCGGACCCCCACTCGTCAAGGCCGCCACCGGCGAGGTCGTGACCGCCGAGGAGCTCGGTGGGGGAGAGCTCCACGCCCGGCGCTCCGGGGTAACCGACCATTTGGCCGCCGACGACGACGACGCCCTGGCCATCGTGCGTGACATCGTCGCCACCCTCGGGCCGCGGCCGCCCCGCCCGTGGGACGTGCTGCCGGCCGAGCCCCCGGCCGTCGACCCGGCCGGGCTCTACGGCGTGGTCCCGGCCGACCCCCGCGCCCAATACGACGTGCGCGAGGTCATCGCCCGCTTGGTAGACGGCAGCCGCTTCGCCGAGTTCAAGGCCGAGTACGGCCCGACGCTCGTGACCGGCTTCGCCCGGCTACACGGCCATCCCGTCGGCATCGTCGCCAACAACGGGGTGCTCTTCAGTGAGTCCGCCTTGAAAGGGGCACATTTCATCGAGCTGTGCGACCGCCGATCCACCCCCCTACTGTTTCTCCAGAACATCACCGGCTTCATGGTGGGCCGCGAGTACGAGGCGGGCGGGATCGCCAAGCACGGGGCCAAGATGGTCACGGCGGTGGCCTGCGCCCGGGTCCCCAAGCTGACCGTCGTCATCGGCGGGAGCTTCGGGGCCGGCAACTATTCGATGTGCGGGCGCGCCTTCTCCCCCCGTTTCCTCTGGATGTGGCCCAACGCCCGGATCTCGGTGATGGGTGGCCAGCAGGCCGCGTCGGTACTGGCCACGATCCGCCGAGATCAGATCGAGTCGGGCGGCGGCACCTGGGACGTGGAGGAGGAGGCCGCCTTCACCGCCCCTATCGAGGCGCAGTACGAGGAGCAGGGCAACCCCTATTACGCCACCGCCCGCCTCTGGGATGACGGGATCATCGACCCGCTCGAGACCCGCACCGTGCTCGGGCTGGCCCTCTCCGCGGCCGCCAACGCCCCCCTTGGTCCAGTGGGCTACGGCGTCTGGCGGATGTAGCGGCGCCCGTGTTCGCTTCCGTCCTCATCGCCAACCGGGGGGAGATTGCGGTGCGGATCATCCGCACCCTCAGGACCCTCGGTGTTCGGTCAGTGGCCGTCTACAGCGACGCCGACCGCCGCGCCCGCCACGTCGTCGAGGCCGACGAGGCGGTGCGCATCGGCCCGGCCCCGACCGCCGAGAGCTACCTCAGCGTCCGCCGGATCGTCGACGCCGCAGATGCCGCCGGCGTCGATGCCGTCCACCCCGGCTACGGGTTCCTCTCGGAAAACCCAGCCCTGGCCCGGGCCTGTGCCGACGTCGGGGTCACCTTCGTCGGCCCGTCACCCGAGGTCATCGAGATCATGGGCGACAAGATCAACGCCAAGCGGGCCGCGCTGGCCGCCGGGGTGGCGGTCGTGCCCGGCAGCCACGAGCCCGGCCTCGACGACGCCGCCATCGAGGCCGCCGCCCTCGCCGTTGGGCTGCCCGTCCTGCTCAAGCCCTCAGCCGGAGGGGGCGGCAAGGGGATGCGGCGGGTGACCGACCCGAGTCGGCTGCGGGAGGAGATCGCCGCCGCCCGCCGCGAGGCTGCCGCCGCCTTCGGGGACTCCACCCTGCTCGTCGAGCGGCTGGTGTCGCGCCCCCGCCACGTCGAGATTCAAATCCTGGCCGACGAATACGGCGCCTGCGTCCACTTGGGGGAGCGCGAGTGCAGCCTCCAGCGCCGCCACCAGAAGATCGTCGAGGAGGCACCGTCACCTCTGCTCGACCCCGATACCCGGGCCGCTATGGGCGCGAGCGCGGTCGCCGTGGCCCGCTCCGTCGGGTACACCGGCGCCGGGACCGTCGAGTTCGTCGTCTCCGCCGACCGGCCCGACGAGTACCTCTTCCTCGAGATGAACACCCGCCTCCAGGTCGAGCACCCGGTGACCGAGGCGGTCACCGGCCTGGATCTCGTCGAGCTCCAGCTCAGGGTTGCCGCCGGTGAGCCGCTGACCCTGCGGCAGGACGACGTCGTGGTTCATGGTCACGCCGTCGAGGCCCGGGTCTACGCCGAGGACCCGTCCCGCGGGTTTCTGCCGGCCACTGGCACGGTCGCCCTGCTCGAGGAGGTGGCTGGCCGGCCCGGCGTGCGGGTCGACAGCGGGCTGCGGCAAGGGGCGGTGGTCGGCCCGGAGTACGACCCGATGCTGGCCAAAGTGATCGCGTCGGGCCGGGACCGGGGCGAGGCCATGCGCCGCCTCGACGGGGCGCTGGCAGCCACCACCATCCTCGGAGTCACCACCAACGTCGGGTTCCTGCGCCGCCTGCTCGCCGAGCCGGAGGTCATCGCCGGGCAGCTCGACACCGAACTCGTCGAACGTCTCGCCGACTCCGCTGCCTCTGCCACCGAAACAGCCACCCCATCGCGCGACGCCCTCGTGGCCGCGGCCATCCTGCTCGCCTCCCGGGCCGACCCGTCCCAGGGCGCCTTGACCGAACGGGCCGGCGACCCGTGGGACGCCACCGGCGGGTGGCGCCTCGGCGGCCATTGGGCCGAGGCCTGCTTCCGGGTTGAGGTCGGCGGTCAACGGGCCGAGCTGGCCGTCACCGGACCGGCCGACCGGGCCCGGGTGCGCATCGGCGAGGAGGCCATCCCGGCCGCAGCCGCCCTCGGGGCCACGTGGCTCGATGTCGTCATCGACGGCCGTCGCCACCGATGGTCCTGGGTCCGCGTCGACGACCGCCTCTGGCTCGGATCGAAGGGGCAGGTCCTGGCCCTCACCCTTTTGCCCGCCCGTGAGCAGGCGGGCGCGGGCGCCGGCGGGTCGCTCGGGGCGGTCAACAGCCCCATGCCGGGAACGGTGCGGGACGTGCCGGTGAGCGTCGGCAGGCGGGTCGCCAAGGGCGACACGCTGGCCGTGGTGGAGGCCATGAAGATGGAGTACGCCGTGACCGCACCGGCGGACGGCCTGGTAACTGCCGTGCACGTCTCCGTCGGCGACACGGTCGCCCTCGACCAGGGTCTCGTGGACGTGGGCCCACTCGTCGCTGCCACCTGACCGCGGGCCCTGACTGCGCCCCGGCCTATTGTGCGGCGAGGGTCAGCAATTCGTTCTCTACGCCTCACCAGTAGCCGAGCCCCTGTACCGCTCGATCGGTTTCGAGGTGCAAGAGCAATGGCAGACGTGGTCACGACCACGCTGGGTGCTGCCCCGGGGCCTAGGGGCTGAGTAGAGTTCCTTCTGGCGGCTGGGCAGTGGCCGCCGAAAGAGGAAAGGGACTTCATGACCGAAGGCTCGGCCGGACAGCTCACCAGCCCCGGGGCGTGGCGGTGACCGTCCTCGACGCCATCCTGGGCCATGCCGCCTCCGACCCCGGCCACCCCGCCGTGCGGGATCCGGACGTCGCTCTAGGCTACGGCGAGCTTGCCGAACGGGCGAGGAGCGTCGCCGGCGGGTTGCTGGCCGCGGGGGTGGAGCCGGGCGACCGGGTCGCCATCCACCTCCCCAATTGCGTCGATTTCGTGGTTGCTGCGCTCGGCTGCCTCTCCGCAAGGGCGGCCTTCGTCCCACTGGCGGCCACCGATCCGACCCCTCGGCTTTCCGCCATCCTCGATGATTGCCGACCCGCGGTCGTCGTGGTCCCCGACACGGGGGGGTGGCCAGGCGAGCTGACCGCCGCCCATCGGGCCACGACGGTCGACGAGCTTCTCGTGTCCGGCGCCCAGCCGCCCGAGGATCTGGCGTCCGAGCCGGAGGACCTGGCCTACATCATTTACACGTCGGGCACGACCGGCACGCCCAAGGGGGTGTGCATCCCCCAGGGCTCCTTTGTCGCCGCGGTCCGGTCCGCCGTCTCCGGCTCGCGCCTCGACGCGGCGACACGTGCGCTGTCCGTGTCGCCCTTCCACTTCGACGGCTCATTCGGGACCTTGTTCCCCACGCTGGCCGCCGGCGGTTCACTGCTGATCCTTCCCCGGGATCGTCTGCTCTTTCCCCGCACCTTCTTCAACGCGGTGGTGAACGAGAAGATCACCTTCACCAGTTTCTCGCCGAGCTATCTCCGCCTGCTGCTCGGCGACCGCCGGCGCACCATGCTCGCTGACAGTGCCCTGGGCGCGGTGGCTCTCGGTGGCGAGGCGTGCACTGTGGCCGACATCACTGCGCTCTGGGAGCTGGTGCCGGGGCTCCGCGTCATCAACCGCTACGGCCCGACGGAGACCACCATCGCCGTCACCCACTGCGAGCTCAGCCCCGAGCGGATCGCCGACGGCCGCGTACCCATCGGCCGACCCCACCCGGGTGTCGACTTCCATCTGGTCGGCGAGGATGGCGAACCGGTCGGTGCCGATGAGGTCGGAGAGCTGTATATCGGTGGTGACCAGCTCATGGCCGGTTACTGGAACGCACCGGCGCTCACCGCCGCCGCCCTCCGAACCGACATCGTCGACGGCCGCACCGTCTATCGGACCGGGGACCTCGTCGTTCGGAATTCGGCCGGTGACTACGTCTACGTCGATCGGGCCGATCGGGTCATCAAGCGGTCCGGGGTCCGGATCTCGCTGGTCGAGCTCACCGAGGTAGTCGGGGGCCTGCCCGGGGTGGCCGCCGCCACCTGCTGCGCCTACGATGCCGACGGCCAGCTCGGCATTGCCGCCTTTGTGGTGCCGGATGACGGCCCCGCTCGGCCCGCCGTCCGACAGCTTGCCGCAGAGCGGCTACCGGCCACCATGCTCCCCGACCGGGTCGTCTTCGTCGACGAGCTACCTCTGGCCCGTTCGAGCAAGTTGGACGAGCGTCGGTTGCTCGCCGATGCCGGCCTGAGCGCTCCGCGTCGGGCGTAATGCGCCTCGCGCGCCCTCGCAATTGGTCAGGACGCTGAGCGTTCAGCGGAATACGTTTTGTGGTGATCACCACCAAACCGGCGTGGGGCGTGTGCTGCTCACAGATTTCGGACGCGAGCCCCCACTATTTCAAGCGATCCCGATCGGCATGCCCCGCGCCTGCTCGCGATCGCCGCAATGTGCGCTCAAACCGAAGCCGCGCCGCGTCGCGAGGGGCTAAGATAAGCCTGGCGGTAACCAGAGGAGAAGAGATGGCAGAAGGCAGCGTGGCGACTACCCGGCCGTCGGAGGACCGGGAGGGTTCCCAGCCGCTCATCGCCGTCGGATACGGACTGCGCTGCGTGCCGGTAATGCTACTCGCCGCGGCCGCCGCCGGGATTTGTGATCTCCTTTGGCTGGTCGATCGGCGGATCCCGGCCATGGCCCAAATGGAGGAGCTGCTCCACCGAGTCGGTGGCACCGTCGACATCGGTGGGCTCGACGCCGAGGGGATTGCCGCCGCCGTCGAGCCGTATCGACCGGACGGGATTGCCACCTTCCTCGATGACGGCATGGTCGAGCTGGCCGAATTGGCGCAACGCCTCTCCGTGCCCTTTCACACGCCCAGCGCGGCCGTGGCCCTGACCGACAAAGCTCGGCAACGGGACGCGCTGAGCGCCGCCGGCATCCCGGTGCCCGCCTACCGCGTGGTGCCTCCCGGTCCGGGAGCGGCCGCGGTCGCCGCCCTCGATCCGGGGCTGCACTGGCCGGCCATCCTCAAACCCCGCTCGGCGCAAGGCAGCCGGTACACCTTCCTCGCCCCGAGCCCGGCGGACGCCGTTCGGCTCCTCGACGCCCTCGGCCCCGAGCGCCACGAAATGGTCCTGGAGGAATACCTGGCCGGCGACCCGGCCAGAGCATCGTCGCCGTACGCCGACTACGTGTCGGTCGAAAGCCTGGTTTCGGACGGCATCGTCAGCCACGTGGCCGTGACGGGAAGGTTCCCGATGGCGGACAACTTCCGTGAAACGGGCTTCTTCATCCCGGCCGCCCTCGATGCGGGCGAGACCGTCGCGGTGCTTGAGCTGGCGACGGCCGGCATCGAAGCGCTCGGGGTCATGGTGGGCTGCCTGCACACCGAGATCAAGTTCACCCCGGACGGCCCGCGGCTGATCGAGATCAACGGCCGGGTCGGCGGCGGCGTCCCGGAGATGCTGGATCGGGCGGCCGGGTTCCCTCTTCTGGAGCACAACCTTCGGCTCGCCCTGGGCGAGAAGTTCGGGATCGACGGGCCGGTCGAAACTTCTCGGGTCGGTTACCGGTTTTTCCTACAACCGCCGGCCATGACCGCGGTGGTTCGCACCATTGACGGCGTCGACGCCGTCAGCGACTATCCCGGGGTCGACGGCATCAGCGTCCACCAGGGACCCGGCGCCGCGCTCGATTGGCGCGACGGCACCCGCAACTACATCCTCGCCGTCCTCGGCTCCGCCAGGGACCACGACGAGCTCCTCGCCGTCGACCGGTTTCTGCACCAGGAGGTAGCGGTGACCTATTCGGAGGCGCACCACTGATGGCCCTCGTCGTCCTCGCCCCCGACCAGCCGTCCCGGGACAATGGGCACAGCTTGCAGGCAGCTCTGGTCAACAACATGCCCGACGCCGCGTTTCTGCCGACCGAGCGGCAATTCCTCGGTCTGCTCGAGGCCGGCGCCGAGGCCCGCGGTGTCACCATCGAGGTGCGCCGTTACGCATTCAGCGCGTTGGCCCGTGGACCCAAAGTGGTCGAGCACATAGCGGGCCGGTATTTCCCGTTGTCCGACCTGTGGTCCAGCCACCCCGACCTGGTCGTCGTCACCGGCTCGGAGCCCAAGGGCGAAACCCTCGAGACGGAGCCGTTCTGGCCTGAGACGGTGCGTCTCCTCGACTGGGCCGACCGGCGCCCGACGTCGGTCCTCTTGTCCTGCTTGGCCGCCCACCTGGCCCTCCGCGCCCTGGCCGGCCTCGACCGGATCCTGCTGCCGGCCAAGCGCACCGGGGTGTTCGCCCACCGCATAGCCCGGGCCTCCGGCCTCACCGCCGGGATGGGACCGTCGGCGCTGGTGCCCCACTCTCGGCTCAACGACGTCCCCCTCCGCGCCGTGGAGCGGGCCGGCTACGACGCGGTGCTGGCTACTCCTGAGGTGGGTTGGACGGCCGCCGTGGGCCGTCTCGGTCCGAGCGATCTGCTCCTGTTGCAGGGCCATCCCGAGTACGAGCCGTCCTCGCTGCTTCGCGAGTACCGGCGAGACGCCCTCCGGTACTTGAGCGGCGAGCGCGACCAGCCCCCCGTCCTTCCGCCCGGCTGTGTCGGCGCCACCGACGTGGCCGCCATCGAGGCCCTGCACCGGAGGGTGCTGTCCTCGCCCCGTGACCCCGAGGCGTTCGCCGCCTTCGAGTTCGAGGCGGCCGCGGCGCGGGTGCCCTGGACGTGGCGTCCAACCGCGACGCAGCTGTACGCCAACTGGGTGGCCCAGGCGGCCGCCCGTCGGGGCCTACTGCCGGCCGACGGTGGGCGGGAGCGGGCCGTGCCGGAGGCTGGCCCACCAGAGCCGGTCGTGGCCGCGGTTTAGAGTTCTGTCTGAGGTTCGTACCGGCCTGACAACCCGCTGCATCGCCGAGACCGAGGACGCACGTGCACGACGAGACCATTGCCATCCACGGCGGCTACACCGCTGACTCGACCCGGGCCGTTGCCGTCCCCATCTACCAGACGGTCGCCCACGACTTCATCGACGCTGAGCACGCCGGCGACCTGTTCGACATCCGGGTCCCCGGTTTTCACTACAACCGGATCAACAATCCGACCAATGACGTGCTGGAGAAGCGCATCACCGCCCTGGAGGGCGGGGCGGCGACCCTGGCCGTGGCGTCAGGGATGGCGGCCGTCAGCTACGCCGTGCTCAACGTGGTCGCCGCCGGATCCAACCTGGTCGTCGCCCCGCAGCTGTACGGCGCCACCTACACCTACTTCGCCCACGTCCTTCCCACCTTCGGCGTCGAGGCCCGCATCGCCTCCGACGACAAGCCTGAGTCGATGGCGCCCCTTATCGACGAGCGCACTGCGGCCATCTTCTGCGAGACGGTCGGCAATCCGGCCGGCAACGTGGTCGATCTCGAGGCGGTCTCCTCGTTGGCCCACGAGCGGGGGGTGCCGTTGATCGTCGACAACACGGTGGCCACTCCCCTCATGCTCAAGCCGATCGAGCACGGCGCCGACGTCGTTGTCCACTCCCTGACCAAGTACGTCGGTGGGCATGGCACCACGTTGGGCGGGGCCATCGTCGACGCCGGCCAATTCCCGTGGCTCGAGCACGCCGAGCGGTTCCCGATGATGACCACCCCGCAAGCCGCGTTTCACAACGTCACCTTCGCTTCGGATTTTCCGGTGGCGCCTTTCGCGACGCGGGCCCGTAGCGTGCCGCTCCGCAACACCGGAGCCACCCTTTCGCCGTTCAGCGCGTTCATGCTCCTCCAGGGTCTGGAGACGCTGGCCGTGCGGCTCGATCGTCACGAGAGCAACACCAGAGCGGTCGCCGAGTATCTCGCCGCCGATCCCCGGGTGGCCTGGGTCGGATTCGCCGGATTCCCTGAGCATCCGTCCTACGAGCTCGCCCAGCGCTACCTGAAAGGCCGGATCCCGGCCATTCTCACCTTCGGTGCCGCGGGCGGGTACGACGCCGGCCTCGCGTTCTTCAATTCGGTCGAGCTGATCAAGCGGCTGGTCAACCTGGGCGACGCCAAGACGCTGGTCAGCCACCCGGCGTCCACCACGCATCGCCAGCTCACGCCGGCCGAGCTGGCCAATGCGGGCATCCCTCCGGAGGCCATCCGGCTGTCGATCGGCCTTGAACACATCGACGACCTCATCGAGGACATCGACCAGGCCCTCGACAAGGCCACGACGGCGGCCTGACGCCGGCGCAGGGGGGTGTTCAGCCGAGCACGGCTTCGACACACGCCTGCGCGTCTTGCACGGCGCGCAGCCGGCTGCGGGGCGACGGGAGGTAGTGGGTGAAATACCGGACCCCTTCGGTGAGCACGCCGAGCAGGGAAAGATGCTGCTGGAGCCGGCCCTCGACGTCGTAGGGGTGGAAGTCCTCGCTGATGGCCACGCTGCCGACCGGAGTCTCGCCGTAATGCAATTGGGTGAGGCGGCCCTTGTCGTAGAGGCGCCGGAGGAGCGGGGACGCACTGCGAGGCAGTGACGGCAGGTCGAGGTGACCCCGGATCACCGCGGTGACATGGGCCGTGTAGGGCTCGTCGAGCTGCGTCGATCGGATGGTGATCCCACCGCCGGGGACGGCCTCGACAGTGGGGGACGGGCCGAACGGGATCCGCACCACGCCCGCATCCATCAGCGCGAGGAGCTGCTGCGAGCGCAGCGGCGGCGGACCGGCTTCCATCCGGTTGATCCGGCCCCGGATGTTGGACTGGAAGTCGCTGTACGAATCGAGGGACAGGCCGCCAAACTCGATCACCGAGCGCAGCTGGTCCCGCAAGATGCGGAGCACCTCCTGGGCCGCCTTGACCGGACTGCCGCCGGGCATCAAGGCCTCGTCCAGGTCGTCCGCCACCATGTCGTAGACGAAGGTCTCGTAGTCGCGGCTGGACATGAACTTACGGCCGGCGCCGGCGAAGAGGTGATCCTCGGGCACGAAGCGGCCGTGACGCCGCTCGAGCTCGGCGAGGGTCTTTTCAAAATGACCGTCGGCCCAGGCGCGCCCCACGCTGGCCGACACCTCGTCGGCCGCAACCTGGCCGCCGTCGAGCATCGCCGCTTGCGTGTGGTACCTGGCCTGCATCTCGGCGAACAGCAACGGGAGGAGATCGGCCCGGAAGTCGACCCGTCGTC
>Ga0209061_1004005_pt1 | contig 14871 bp, 11 predicted proteins | sample Coa_R1_10_FD_187157 | JGI IMG/M metagenome (GOLD analysis project Ga0209061, IMG submission 187157) | Surface soil microbial communities from Centralia Pennsylvania, which are recovering from an underground coalmine fire - Coalmine... | ecosystem: Environmental > Terrestrial > Soil >...
CACGAGCGCACGGCCCGCGGCTACCCGCTGCGCCCCCTGCTGATCCAGGCGATCCACGTCCCTCATCCTTACCGCGTTGTCATGTCCGGCCGGGTCATACCCGCTGGCGAATAACGCTCACTGCGCCAGCCCATGTGCCACTGCGCCAGCCCATGTGCTCGCGATGCCGCCAGGAGCGCGAAGGCCGCGGCCTTGGCACCATCACTCACTTTACTGACTCGTTGTCTCGGGGTTACGGCCCGGACCGGCACCATCGCCGGGGCACGGCTCGCCCTCGCCCAGCCGCCGTCACCCTGACGCCACGAGATCAGCAGGCCTGTCCCGGCGGGCCCGGGGGGCTCAGGGGGACGGCCGGAGGGCCTCCAGGCCCGGAGCCGATGCGCAGGGTGATCTCGGCAGTGGAGCCAGCGCCGACGCTGACGGCGGCCACGGCGGGCGAGTGGCCGCTGGCCGCGAGCACGTGCTCGCCGTCGCCGAGGCCGGTCAGCCGGTACGTTCCGTGTTCGCCGGTGACCGCGCTGGCGACGATGTCACCGGCCATGGTGGCGGCCGTCACCAGGATGCCGGGCACCGGGGCGCCGCCTGGCGCGCGCACCACGCCGCGCACCTCGGGCCTGCCTGCCCGCTGCGCTCCGCCGGGCCCGGTGCCAGCCGGGCCGACGGCGGGCGCCAGGACGAACTCCCTGTCGATGATCGCGCCCGCCCGTACCCTGATCACGGCGGCGGCGGGCTGATGCCCGCGGGCGGTCACGACCAGTGTCAGCATCCCCGGCCCGAAGCCGGCGAGCCAGAAGTTGCCGTTCTCGTCCGACCTCTCCCGTGCCACCTGCCGGCCGTCCGTCGCGGTGGCGGTGAGGAGGGCGCCGGGGAGGGGACGCCCGGCGTCGTCCCGGACGATCCCGGCGATCCCCGCCGCTGGCTGCCCGTTGACCGTGTCATGCCCATGAACGGCGCCCTGCCCGCCAGGGCCGTCCTGCCCGCCGGCGGGGATGCACCCGTTGCCCGCGTCACGCCTGACGCGGGCCGGCAGCCCGCTGCCCGGCCCGGCCTCACCGGGTACGGCACCGCCGCCGGCTCTCACGCCCGGAGCCACGAGGTTGCGCGGCTTCCCCGCGCCGTCCGCGGCGGCTGGCGCGAACCTGGCCCCGGGCAGCTCCCGCACCGCCGTCCTGGCGCCTCCGCCGTGCCCGCCAGCAGGGGTACGGCGGTCATTCCCGTGGTCGTGACGCTGGGAGCCCAGAACGCCCAGGCCACCGCGGAGGAAGTGGGTGACAAGGCGCGGCAGGGGCCTCCTGCCGGCGAGGTGCGCGCCGCGCGCGGCCGCGCCGGTACCGGCTGCCCTGGGTTTCGCTGCCATGACCCGCGAGCTCCCATCGCCTGAGGACGAGAAAGTATGTTGCTTAATGTGCACTAACGGTATCAGAGCGACACCATCCCGGGGGCTCATCCGGCAAGTGCGGGGGCGGCCCGCCTGCGCACACACACGGCCCGCCCGGCGTCCTGGACGTACCCATTCTCGTACAGGTCAATAATCCCCATGGTTAAATACCATAATCGAATTTGAATTCAGAATGGGAGTCTTCTTGCGAGGCTCCATCGGGCAGAGGTTCGCTGCAGACCGAGCCGGACCGGAAGACCGGAAGCTGGGCGGAGGGCATCATGACCGGGATGCGCGGCGGCTGAACGGCCAGGCTCCGGGCCGGTTCCCAAGCTCCCGGGCGAGGATTCGAACCTCGGTTAAGCGGACCAAAACCGCTTGTCCTGCCTGGCTAGACGACCCGGGACCGTGCCTCGCGGCACACTCTACCCGCCCCCACATCCCCAGCCCTTCCTGGACCGCGCGCATGTCGTGCACGTCAGGCATGCTTGTCCCGGGCCTGAGTTCACCCCGGCCCGGGTCCAGGCGCCGGGACCGCAGGCTGCGAGCCGAGCGATGACGGCCGCCTCACAGCGGGACCGCCGGCCCGCACCACCAGCCTCCCGCCGCGCTTGGCGCGCCGTCCCGCCGCGGTCCCCGCCGCCGCGGGCGCGTCACACACGATCCCGTTCGGCATCCTCCGGCATCCCCGGTCACGCACCCGGGCCCTCGCCCGTGTCCCACCCCGGAACTGGAGCCGGATATGGAACCAGCGGTTTCCCGCGCCCCCGTGCGGAAAAGGACTGGTATCTGTGACGTCGGTAACACTTCCGAGAATTTTCCGCCAGCCCCTTGCCAAACCTACGGTTCCGTAGCTTACGGTTACGTAAGCGTACAAAGATATGCTGGCTCCAGCCCGCACCAGACGGCCACGGCGCCGCCAGACGGCCACGGCGCCGCCGGGCAGCCAGGCACCGCCTCAGGCGGGCAACGCCTCAGGCGGGCAACGCCTCAGGCGGGCGCACGTAGGGGCATGCGCCAGGCGGCCGGCCCAGGCGAGAACAGAGCCAGGCGACAGGGAGGAGCGTTATGACTACTTCCGCCGAAACGCCCGGTCTTCCGGGCGCACAGACCACCCTGGGAATCGCCGGGCCCGCAGGCGCTGCATCCCCGGCGCGGCCCGGTCCCCGCCCGGCGCGGCCCGACCTCGCCGAGGAGCCGAAGAGCCTGGGCATGCGGATCCTCATCGGCGTGTTCGTCGCCATACCGCTCATCGCGCTGGCGGTGGCCGTCTCCGTGGCGTGGGGATGGGGCATCAGCTGGCACGACGCGGTCATCGGGTTCGTCTTCTACTGCGTCTCCGGGCTCGGCGCCACCACCGGCTTCCACAGGTACTTCACCCACGGCTCGTTCAAGGCGAAGCCGGCGCTGCGGGTCGCGCTCGCGGTCCTCGGCAGCCTCGCCGTCGAGGGCCCGGTCATCAACTGGGTCGCCGACCACAGGCGGCACCACAAGTACGCCGACAAGGCGGGTGACCCGCACTCGCCGTGGCGGTACGGCGAGGACTGGAAGGCGCTCACCAAAGGCCTCGTCTTCGCGCACATCGGCTGGCTGTTCGACCCGAACAAGACCTCCAAGGAGAAGTTCTGCCCCGACCTGCTCGCCGACCCGGCCATCCGGGCGGTATCCCGGGCGTTCGTGGGGACCGTCGCCGCCTCGATGCTGCTCCCGCCGCTGATCGGCGGCCTGTGGTCGATGTCCTGGTACGGCGCGTTCACCGCGTTCTTCTGGGGCAGCCTGGTGCGGATCGCCCTGCTGCATCACGTCACCTGGTCCATCAACTCGATCTGCCACACGTTCGGCACCGAGGACTTCGAAGTACGCGACAAGTCACGGAACGTGGCGTGGCTCGCGATCCTGTCGTTCGGCGAGTCCTGGCACAACCTGCACCACGCGGACCCGACCTGCGCCCGGCACGGCGTGCTGAAGGGCCAGATCGACGCCACCGCCCGGGTGATCTGGCTCCTTGAGAAGCTGGGCTGGGCCTACGACGTCCGCTGGCCGGACGCCGTACGCCTGTCGGCCAAGCGCCCGGCGGCAGCGACGAAGAAGCTCGGGTCCATGACACGGCGCCTTGGGGAGATAGCGGGGCAGCCGGCGCGGATACGTAGCGAAGTCACCGGCTGACCCGCGATGATGGACAAGTGAACGACGGACCTCTCCGATTCGGCCGCAAGAGGATGACCGGCAAGGAACGCAGAGAGCAGTTGCTGGGTATCGCCCGGCGGCTCTTCGCCGAGCGCGGGTTCGAGGGCACCTCGATCGAGGAGATCGCCGCCCAGGCGGGCGTGTCCAAGCCCGTGGTCTACGAGCACTTCGGCGGCAAGGAGGGACTGTACGCCGTCGTGGTGGACCGCGAGGTGGATCACCTGCTGACGATGGCGACCACGCTGCTCGACGGCGACCACACGATGCCGAAGTTCTCCGGCGCCGCCGTCCGGCTGCTGAAGTACATCGAGGACAACGCGGACGGCTTCCGCATCCTGGTCAGGGACTCGCCGCCGGGCTCGGGGACGGGGACGTTCGGCACGCTGCTGAGCGACATCGCCGGGCAGGTCGAGTACATCGTCGGCGACTACCTGACCCTGCGCGGCCACGACCGGGGGCTCGCCCCCATGTACGCCCAGATGCTCGTCGGCATGGTCGCGTTCGCCGCCCAGTGGTGGCTGGACGCCCGCAAGCCCGAGCTGGAGGACGTCGCCGCGCACCTGATCAACCTGGCCTGGAACGGCCTGTCCGCGCTGGACCCCGCCCCCCGGATCGCGCCCGAGATCATCGAGGAGCACTCCGGCGCCAGCCCCGGGGCCGCCTGACCGCACGCGCCAAGCCGCCGCTATCCGCGCTTGCCGGTGACCTTGGGGTGGCCGGTCCCGGCCTTCCTGAGCCACACGGTGCGCTTGTGTCCTTGTCCAGCAGGTAGAAGACCCGGAAGATGGCGCGATCCTGGGCCAGACGCCGCGCCGTGTCAGGCGCAGCGGCGGGCGACAACGAAGACGCGGCGGAAGGAGAGCACGGTGCCGAACGGGCGCGGGGGGTACGCCTCGCGCACGCGCCGCCCGTACTCGGCGAGGAACTCCCGTGCCTGGTCCCCGTCCAGCGCCGCGAGCACCGGGCGCAGGCCGGTTCCCTTGTACCATTCCACGACGGGGTCCTCGCCGTGCAGCACGTGCAGGTAGGTGGTCTCCCAGGCGTCGACCTCGCAGCCCGCCCCGGCCAGGATCTCCAGGTACGCAGCGGGGTCGGTGGCCTGGCGGTTGAGACGCACGTCCCGCAGCAGCGGCCGCCACCGCGGCGAGGCGGCCATCTCGCGCGCGATCACGTGGCCCGGCCGGCCGAAGTTCCCGGGGACCTGGAAGGCCAGCCAGCCGCCGCGGGAGAGCGCGCCCGCCCAGCGCGGCAGCAGGCTGGCGTGGCCGGGCACCCACTGCAGCACGGCGTTGGAGATCAGCACGTCGGCGGGGCGCGCGGGCTCCCATTCCGTGACGTCGCCGAGCACGAAGGACAGGCCGGGCCGCTCCCGCTCACGGGCGGCCCCGATCATCGCGGGCGAGCTGTCGACGCCGAGGACGGTCGCGCCGGGCCAGCGCCTGGCCAGCTCCGCGGTCAGCTCGCCGGACCCGCAGCCCAGGTCGGCGACGTAACCGGGCTGATCGGCCCGTACCCTGGCGAGCAGGTCGAAGAACGGCCGCGCCCGCTCGCTGCCGAACCGCCGGTACTGCACCGGGTCCCACACGTGGCGTTCCCCTCCCTGCCCGTCCGGCCGTTTCCGCGGCGTTCCCTGCCGCGCTCACGGCGCACCTGGCCGCGCGGGCGGCGCCCGCGCGTACCGTGGGCGGCCGGATCCTGTCTACCGGACCGGGCATCTTGACGTCAAGAGATATGCTGGCCGGGTGAACAGGCACCCCGCGCATGGCGACGGGACACCGGACGGCGCGGGCGCGGATGCCCGCGCCGCGCATGCCGCGCCGCTGCTGCGCGACGAGGTCGACGGCATCGTCGCGGCGTGGCGCGCGCAGCGGCCGGACCTCGACGTCGAGCCGCTGCACGTGCTCAGCCGGATCTCACGGCTCGCCAGGCACCTCGACCGCGCGCGGCGTGCCGCGTTCGCAAGTCACGGGCTGGAATCGTGGGAGTTCGACGTGCTGTCGGCGCTGCGGCGGCAGGGACCGCCCTACCAGATGACGCCGGGCGCGCTGCTCCGCGCCACCCTGGTGACCTCGGGCACGATGACCAACAGGATCGACAGGCTGGCGGCAGCGGGGCTCGTCCGCCGCCAGCCGGACCCGCGCGACAAGCGCGGCGTGCTCGTCACGCTCACCGATCAGGGGATGGCCAAGGCGGACGACGCCCTCGCCGACCTGCTGGGCCGCGAGCGTAACCTGCTCGCCGCCCTCGACGACGGCGAGCGCCGGGTGCTCGCCGGCCTCCTGCGGGCCCTGCTCGCCCCCTTCGACGCCGCCCCCGCGGAGTGACCAGCGCCCGGATGCGGAAGCCGCCGGGCGCCATGCGAGCGGTAAGAGGACCGTGACCGGACATGGCTGCTGTGTGCCACCACACGACGACCAAGACGCGGTGCCGCGGAACGCGCCGGTGAGCGCCCTGGCCGCTCACGTGGGCTGGCCGGCCCGGCATCGCCCTCGCGCCTGTCTCCTACTCGCGAGTAGGATGTGCTCGTACGGGTCTGCGGGAAACGCCGTGCCGGCGGGGCTGGAGGGAACGGTGATGGCTGACACGCGAGGACGGCCCGGACAGGGCGCGGCGCGGGACGCCGGCACCGTGAGCGCGCTGCCGGACGTCGACGTGAGCAGGCCGCACCCGGCGCGCGTCTACGACTACATGCTCGGCGGGAAGGACAATTTCGCCGCCGACAGGGAGACCGCGGCGATGGTGCTGCGGAACTGGGGCTCTGCGCGCACCTCGGCGCGGGAGAACCGCGCGTTCCTCGGCCGCGCGGTGCGCTACCTGGCCGCCGAGGCGGGGATCAGGCAGTTCCTCGACATCGGCACCGGCCTGCCGAGCGCGAACAACGTGCACGAGGTGGCCCAGGCGATAGCGCCGGAGAGCCGCGTGGTGTACGTGGACAACGACCCGGTCGTGCTCGCGCACGCGCGGGCGCTGCTGGCCAGCCACCCGCACGGCCGCACCGCCTACATCGAAGCGGACCTCAGGGAGCCGGAGAAGATCCTCACCGACCCGGTGACGCGGGCCACCCTGGACTTCAGCGAGCCCATCGCGCTCATGCTCGTATCGATCCTGCATTTCATCCCCGACGAGGACGGCCCCAGGCGCATCGTCACGGCCCTGCTCGACGCGCTCCCGTCAGGCAGCTACCTGGCCGCCTCGCACGCTACCGCCGAGCACAACCCGGGCGAGCTGGCCGGCGCTGGCCGGGTCTACAGCGACGCGGGGCTGCGCGGCGCCCTGCGCACCGCCGAGGAGTTCGCCGACCTCGCCTTCGCCGGGCTCGAACTGGTCGAGCCGGGCCTTGTGCTGGTGTCGGACTGGCGGCCCGAGCCGGGCTCGCTGCGTCCGCAGCCGGCCGAGGTCAGCATGTACGGCGCGGTCGCCAGGAAGCCGTGAGGTTTCCGCAGCCGGGCCGATAGCGGCTCCCGTGCCCGGTCAGCGGTCTGCGCGCCCGGCGGCATCACTCCGGTCAGCGGCCCGCGCCCGGCATCACGGCGCCGCCGACGGCGCATCGATGACGGCCGCACCCGGGGCGGGGCCGGTGGCACGCGCCACTGCCCGGCACACGCCGGCCCCGGAGAGCGAGACCGCGAGGTCGAGCGCACGCCCGGCGTCCGCGGCGAGGAAGACGCAGGTCGGCCCGGAGCCCGCCACGAGCGCGCCGAGCGCGCCGAGCTCGAGGCCGGCCGCGAGGGTTTTGCGCAGGCCGGGGACCAGCGACAGCGCGGCAGGCTGCAGGTCGTTGCCGAGCTCCCTGCCCACTGCTGCGGGATCCCCCGAACGCAGCGCGGTCATCAGCTCCGCGTTCAGCCCCGGCCCGGAACCCGCCGCCCCGGAACCCTCAGGCACGGCGGCCGCTGCCGCCCCCGGGCTGGCTGGATCCGGCCCGGGCCCCGGCACCGGGACGGATCCGCCGGAGCCCACGGCGTTACCGGGGCCGCGATCACCGCGCGCGGCGCGCTGCCTGTCGAGGGTCTCGTAGACCAGCGGGGTGGAGAGCTGCCCGTCCGCGAAGGCGAGCACCCAGTGGTACTCGCCGGAGGCCAGGACGGCCGTGAGGCGCTCTCCCCGTCCCCGGCCGACGGCCGTGCCGCCGAGCAGCGCGAACGCCACGTCGCTGCCGACGCCCGCCGCGACCTCGCACAGCTCCCGCTGGCTGAGGCCGGTCTTCCACAGCTCGTTGCAGGCGACCAGGGCGGCCGCGGCGTCGGCGCTGCCGCCCGCAAGACCGGCCGCCACGGGTATCCGCTTGCGGATGGTGATCTCGACAGCGCCCGCGCCGCCGTCCAGGCCGGCGGCGCGGGCCAGGGCGGCCGCGGCCCTGAGCGCGAGGTTGTCGTTCCCGCCGGGGACGCGGCCGGCACCCTCACCGCTGACCGTGACACGGGCGGACGCCGCCGGGGCCACGGTGACCTCGTCGGACAGCGAGATGGCGTGGAACACGGTCACCAGGTCGTGGTAGCCGTCGGCGCGCCGCGGCCCCACCGCGAGCTGGAGGTTGATCTTCGCGGGCGCCCGCACGGTCACAGTGCTCACGCTCAACGGATGATACGCACCCCGGCGACGCGGGCGAACGCGGCCACGTCAAGGGACTCGCCGCGCGCCGCCGGGTCCAGCCCGGCGGCGCGCAGCACGCGCTCGGCCTCCCGCGCCGAACCCGCCCAGCCGGCGAGCGCTGCGCGGAGCGTCTTGCGGCGCTGGGCGAACGCCGCGTCGATGACCGCGAAGACCTCCTCGCGGCTCGCCGCCGTCGGCGGCGGATCGCGCCGCGCCAGTGCCACAAGGCGCGAGTCCACGTTCGGCACCGGCCAGAACACCGTCCGCGGCACGGTACCCGCCGGCCGCACCGCGGCGAACCAGGCCAGCTTGGCCGACGGCACCCCGTAGGCCCGGCTGCCGGGCCGGGCGCAGAGCCGGTCGGCCACCTCCGCCTGGACCATGACGAGTCCGCGGCGCACCGTCGGCATCGCCGTCAGCACGTGGAGCAGGATCGGCACGGCCGCACCGTACGGCAGGTTGGCGACGAGCGCCGTGGGCGGCTCACCCGGCAGGTCGCGTACCCGCGCGGCGTCCGCCGCGACCACGTCGAGCCGGCCGGCCAGGGCGGGTGCCCGCGAGGCGACGGTACGCGGCAGTTCGGCCGCGAGAACCGGGTCCACCTCGACCGCGACGACGCGGCCCGCCGCGCCGAGCAGCCCGAGCGTCAGCGAGCCGAACCCGGGCCCGGCTTCCAGCGCCACGTCGGACGAGTGCAGCCCGGCCAGCGACACGATCCGCCGCACCGTGCCCTGGTCGACGACGAAATTCTGGCCGAGCCGTTTCGCCGGCCGCACACCGAGCCGGCCAGCCAGCTCCCTGACATCACCGGGCCCGAGCAGCCGCGCCCCATCCCCGTCTGCTACCACGGGCGCACCATGAGCGCCCGGGGAACCCGCAGGGACGCGTGCCGCCGGGTGATACGCATCCGTGCGGGGGCGCCTCTGCGTCTGCGGGGACACGAGCGCGGGTGCCGGCGCGCGCATCGGCCGGGCGGGCACACGCAGGCCTCACCACGGGCCGAAGACGCGTTCCCCTGTCGCGCTGATGAGCGCGCACAGCTCCGCCACGTCCATGCCCTTCACCTCGGCGAGGCGGCGGACGGTGTGCGCGACCATCGCGGGGGCGTTCGGCGTGCCGCGGTGCGGCACCGGGGTGAGGAACGGCGCGTCGGTCTCCACGAGCAGCAGGTCCGCGGGCGCGGCCGCGGCGGCGTCGCGCAGGGTCTGCGCGCTTGAGAAGGTGAGGTTGCCCGCGAAGCTCATCAGGTAGCCCGCTTCCGCGCACTGCTTGGCCATCTCCGCGTCGCCGGAGAAGCAGTGGAAGATCACCGTCTCCGGCGGCCCTTCCTCCGCCAGGATGCGCAGCACGTCGGCGTGCGCGTCCCTGTCGTGGATCATCAGGGGCTTGCCCGTCCGCTTGGCGATGCCGATGTGCGCGCGGAACCATTCGCGCTGCAGCCCCGGGTCGGCGTAGTCCCGGTAGTAGTCCAGGCCCGTCTCCCCCACCGCACGGACCTGCGGCAGCATCGCCAGCTCCTCGATCCCGGCCAGCACCTGCCCGGCCGGCGCGGATCGCAGCGCCGCTTCCGTGTCGTTCGGGTGGACCGCGACCGCCGCGTGGACGTGCTCGTGCTCCGCGGCGCACCGGGCCGACCAGCGGGACGACTCCAGGTCGGTGCCGACCGTGACGACCCGCCCGACCCCCGCGGCGCGGGCCTCGGCGAGCACCTCGCCCACCGGGCGCTCGATCATGTCGAGGTGGCAGTGCGCGTCGAAGACGGAAATCCCGCTTCCGTTCGGCTCGCTCATCGGGACCCGGACTCCAGACGGGCGATTTCCTCGTCGGCCACGGACGGGGGAAGCTTGGCGAACAGCGGCGCGGGCACCGCCAGCGGGGTGCCGGGCCGCACCGGGCGGGACTCCCAGCGCGCCGCGCCGTCGTACCGGCCGGTGATGACCGGGTAGGACGGGCCGCCGTCCTCGTCGACCTCGGCGATCTCCGGCATGCCCGACCACGCGCCGCTGCCGCCCAGCATCTCGAACACGCGCTGCGACGAGCGCGGCAGGAACGGGGTGAGCAGGGTCTTGGCGTCGTCGACGAGCTGCAGCGCGACGTGGCAGACCGTGCGCATCCGCTCGGGGTCGGATTCGCGCAGCTTCCACGGGGCCTGCTCGGAGAAGTACTTGTTCGCCTCGGCCACCGTGCGCATCGCCTCGCCGACCGCCGCCTTGAAGCGGGACCTGCCCAGGTGCTCGCCGACGGGGCCGAACGCGCGGCGGGAATTCTCCAGCAGCTCGTGATCGGCCCGGGTCAGCTCGCCGGGGGCGGGGACCGAGCCGATGTTCCGCGCGGCGAACGAAACCGAGCGGTTGACGAGGTTCCCCCAGGTCGCGACCAGCTCGTCGTTGTTGCGGCGGACGAACTCGCTCCAGGTGAAGTCGGTGTCGGTGTTCTCCGGGCCCGCGACGGCCACGTAATAGCGCAGCGCGTCCACGTCGTAGCGGCTGAGGAAGTCGCGCACGTAGATCGCGACCCGGCGGGAGGAGGAGAACTTCCGTCCCTCCATCGTCAGGTACTCGCTGGAGACCACCTCGGTCGGCAGGTTCAGCTCGCCGAGGTCGCCGGGGGTCCCGCCCTTGTCGCCCTTCCCGCTGTAACCGAGCAGCATGGCGGGCCAGATCTCGGAATGGAAGACGATGTTGTCCTTGCCCATGAAGTAGTACGACTCGGCGTCCGCCTTGTTCCACCAGGCCCGCCAGGCCTCCGGGTCGCCGCTGCGGCGCGCCCATTCGATGGAGGCGGACAGGTAGCCGACCACCGCGTCGAACCAGACGTAGATCCGCTTGTCGGGGCGATCCCGCCAGCCGTCGAGGGGCACGGGGACGCCCCAGTCGAGATCCCTGGTGTACGCCCGGGGCCTGAGGTCGTCGAGCAGGTTGAGCGAGAACCGCAGCACGTTCGGCCGCCAGCGGCCCTGCTTCGACTTCAGCCAGGTGCCCAGCGCCTCGGCGAACGCGGGCAGGTCGAAGAAGAAGTGCTCCTCCTCGGCGAACCGGGGCGTCTCGCCGTTGATCCGTGACCGGGGGTTGATCAGGTCGGTGGGGTCGAGCTGGTTGCCGCAGTTGTCGCACTGGTCGCCGCGTGCGCTGGGGTAACCGCAGATCGGGCAGGTGCCCTCGATGTAGCGGTCGGGCAGCGTGCGGCCCGTGGACGGCGAGATCGCGCCGAGCGTCTTCTTCGGGAAGATGTAGCCGTTCCTGTACAGGCCGAGGAAGATCTCCTGCGCCACCGCGTAGTGGTTACGGGTCGTCGTCCGCGTGAACAGGTCGTACGACATGCCGAGCGCCCGCAGGTCCTCGGCGATCACCCGGTTGTACCGGTCGGCCAGTTCGCGGGCGGCCACGCCCTCGGCGTCGGCCTGCACCTGGATCGGGGTGCCGTGCTCGTCGGTGCCGCTGACCATCAGCACCCTGTTCCCCGCCATGCGCTGGTACCTGGCGAACATGTCGCAGGGCAGCCCGAATCCCGAGACGTGCCCGATGTGACGGGGGCCGTTGGCGTACGGCCATGCCGGTGCGGCCAGGATGTGCCGGCCAGCCTGGGGTGACGAGGACATGGTCAAAGCCTAGGGGCACCGTGCCACTGCTGCTACTCAGTAAACCGGTGCTCACCGGTGGCGAGGCCGGTGCTCACTGGGTGGTGGCGTCCACTTCGGCACGCCGCGGCGCGCTGTCCCCGGCCGCGTGCGCCACGTCAGCCGGCCCCGGGGCGGCCTTCCCGGCCCTCCCGTGCCCGGTCTTCCCGCGCCCCGCCTGCGCGGAGGCGGCGGCCTCCCAGCCGGTCCCGTCCGCCTCCATCGGCCCCATGGCCGGGTGCCTGGTGCGCCGGATACCCAGGATGGACAGGAAGAACGTGCCGAGGACCGTCTGGCAGCTCACGATGAGGGCGGTCACCGAGGGAACCATGATCCGCAGCGCGTGATCGAAGTTGAGCTGGCCGAAGCTGGCGCCGTGCCAGTAGACGAACGACATGGCCACGCCGACGATCCCGGCCACCGCGAGCACGGCCCCCGCCAGCAGCCCCTTCTCCAGGCTCATGGTCCGCAGGAGCCGCCCGACCCGGCGGTCTTCGGGCAGGAAGCCTTCCGCGCTCGCGTAGACCTTCGTGAAGAACGCGAAGAGCACGGCCTGGAAACCGATGACCACCATCGCGGACGCGGCGACCAGGGTGTCCACGTCGAACGTGACGGCACCGATGGCCAGCGGCCGCGGCAGCACGATCGCGCCGATCACCAGGCCGAGAAAGAACAGCAGGAGGCCGGGCTGGAGGAAGAGCCAGCGCGGGCTGAAAAGCAGCAGGAAGCGGAGGTGCCGCCAGCCGTCCCGCCAGCTCCGCAGGTGCGGGGGCCTGCTGCGGCCGTCCTTGGACAGCGTGGTGGGCACCTCGGTGATCCGCTGCCTGGCCAGCGTCGCCTTGACCACGAGCTCGCTGGCGAACTCCATCCCGGTCGCCTGCAGGCCGAGCGCCAGCACGCTGTCCCTGCGGAACCCGCGGAGCCCGCAGTGGAAATCGCCGATCTTGCTGCGGAAGAACAGGCGGCCGATGAAGCTCAGCACCGGGTTACCGAGGTAGCGGTGCAGCGGCGGCATGGCGCCCGGCTCGATCCCGCCCTTGAAGCGGTTGCCCATCACCAGGTCCGCCCCGTCACGCAGGGACTGAAGGAACGGCATCAGGTTGGTGAAATCGTAACTGTCGTCGGCGTCGCCCATGATGACGTACCGGCCGCGCGCCGCCACGATGCCGCCCATCAGGGCGTTGCCGTACCCCTTCTCCGCGACGGGCACGACACGCGCGCCCGCCTCGGTGGCCAGCCGCTGGCTGCCGTCCGTGCTGCCGTTGTCCGCGACGACGACCTCACCGCTGACGCCGTGTGCCTCAAGGAAGCCCACCGCCTTGCGGACGCATGTCGCGACGGTCTCCGCCTCGTTGAGGCAGGGCATGATCACGGTCAGCTCCACGTCGTCTCCTTCGCCGTTCCATCGCTCAGCGTTCATCTTCCCGCCTGTCTCCCCAGGTAGCGTGGCAGCATGCACTGGCAGCGGTCCCCGCGTCCGCGACTGCTGGGTAGCCTATGCCGCACCGGAATACGGTAGGTGCGACGGGGCAACCATGCCGTAATAGCGTAAACAGGGGATGGGCGCCAGGCGCCGGGAACCGGTCATATGGCCAGCGCCGGCGTTTATCGCACGGTACAAGGAGGCTATGGGTTGAGAGTACCGGCTCCGGGATTGCGTCGCTCGCTGCTGTCCCGCACCCCCCTCTCGCTGCGCCCGTTCCCATCGCCGCGAGCGCCCTTCCCGCCCCAGCCGCAGGACGGGCAGCGCGCGCCCCAGCCGCAGGACGGGCAGCGCGCCCCGGCCGGGCGGCGCGGCCCCGCCGCACGGATCGGCGCAGCCGCCGCACGGATCGGCCGCCGCTCGCGCGCGCTGCTCCGCGAGCACATCCTGTTCGTCTGCGTGCTCGTCCCGGCGATGGCGCTGCGCGCCGACACCATGCTCGGCTACCGCTGGCAGGTGTGGTTCAACGACTCGTTCGACTACGTGGCCGACGCCGTCGACTTCCACCTGGACCCCTCGCGGCCGACGGGGTACTCCATCTTCCTCAGGTTCCTCGAGCCCCTGCACAGTTACGCGCTCGTCACCAGCCTGCAGCACCTGATGGGGCTGGCTGTCGGTGTCATGGTCTACGCCCTGGCCAGGCACAGGTTCCGCGCGCCGGCCTGGGTCGCCTCGCTCGCCGCGGTGCCCGTGCTCTACGACGCCTTCCAGATCCAGCTCGAGCACCTGATCATGTCCGACGTGCCGTTCGAGTTCCTCATCATGCTCGCCGTCACGATCGTGCTGTGGGACAAGCGGCCCTCGGCGGCGCGGTTCGTCCTGGCCGGGGCACTGCTCGGCATCGCGGACCTCGTCCGGTCCGTGGGGCTGCCGCTGCTCGCCGTCCTGGTCGTGTACATGATCGTCCAGCGGGCCGGGTGGCGCGCGCTCGCCGGCTCGGCCGTCGCGTGCGTGCTGCCGCTCGCCGCCTACGCGGGGATGTTCGACGTCCAGCACGGCCAGTTCGCCCTGACCGACAGCACCGGGGTGTACCTGTACTCGCGGGTGATGACGTTCGCCAACTGCAGCAAGATGCCCAACCTGCCCACCGACGAGCTCGCGCTCTGCGTCACCACCCCCCCGTCCAAGCGGCCGCTCGCCCAGCTCTACATCTGGCGGGACTTCACGCCGCTCAACCGGCTCCCGCCGTCGATGTTCTCCCCGCTGCCCAACAGCCTCGCGCAGAAGTTCGCGCTCACCGCGATCGAGGATCAGCCGCTCAGCTACGCGAAGACGGTCTGGGACGACACCTGGCGGGTGTTCGGCTGGGAGCGGCACGTCTTCCCCAACCCGGGCACCTACGACGAGTACCTGTTCCCCGCCCGCCCGGAGGACGTCCCCCCGGCGGGCATCCCGAGCTGGGCCAGAGCCAGGGCCGGGCCGTACGGCTCGTACGCCGCCGCCTACTCCCACGGCAACCCGGTCACCAAGGTTGTCCAGCCGTGGGCGGGGTTCCTGCACGTGTACCAGAAGCACGTGTACCTGCCGGGCACCGTCTACGGCGTCATCCTGCTCATCGGGCTCGCCGGCTGCGTGCTCGCCTGGCGCAGGATCGGCGGTGAGGCCCTGCTGCCC
>Ga0209061_1004006_pt1 | contig 14864 bp, 13 predicted proteins | sample Coa_R1_10_FD_187157 | JGI IMG/M metagenome (GOLD analysis project Ga0209061, IMG submission 187157) | Surface soil microbial communities from Centralia Pennsylvania, which are recovering from an underground coalmine fire - Coalmine... | ecosystem: Environmental > Terrestrial > Soil >...
GCCGTCGTGTGCCCCAATAAAGATTGAAGCACCGGCAGCGGCACGCCCTGATTTCCTTGGAGAGTCGAGAACGTGTGGCGAAGCGAGTGCCAAGTAAATCGCACTCCAAGCGCAGCGCAAACTGGCTTAACTTTGCGATTGAACAGCGTGCGATCATCCCACGGCGAACCCGCCATATTTGGAAACAGCCACGGCGAGTCGCTTCTTCTCCTGGCAAGATAGCTCTGTAATTCCACGAGCACTTCGCGGGGAAGAGGAATGCGCCGGGTGCTCCCCAGAGTCTTTGGAGAGCCCACTTCGCCGCGTGAAACTGTTCGACGAACCGTGAGGATTGCAGAGTCGAATTCAAGGTCTTCGACCTGCAGGCCCAGAAGTTCGCCAATGCGCAAGCCCGTCGTCGCACCAAGTAGCACAATCGTTCTCGCCGGGTCCGACAGGGCCCCGATCAGAGCTTTGAGCTGCTCAGGTGATAACAGACTTGTTGGACGTACTCGTTGCATTGGAGGCAGCAGCACGCCACGAGATGGATTCGCCTCAACTCAGCCCCATTGCTGCGCGACGCTGAATATTTCCCCCAGCGTACTCCGAATGTGGCCGAGAGTTTGGGGAGAGTACTTCATTTGTTGTTTCGCCGCAACCAGCCGTCGGATATGTTCGCGGCCCACGGCATGAAGCATCAGATGCCCGAGGGATGGTTCGATGTGCCTCTTGAACATGAGCGTGTAAAGTCGGCCTGTGTTCGGCTTAAGCATCGGCAGAATATCCGGGTCAAAGTGCAACTCCCAGAACTGCGTCAAGGTCATATCGACGCAGGCTGATAGATTCCCGCTGCTGACCTTCCGCATTTGGATTTCTGCCGCACGCCGCACTTCGCGTGCGGTTGAAAATTGTCCCAGCACTACCGAGCGATGTGCTCTTCGGAATTTTCCATCCGTTGAGAGCACATTCTCGCGATAGCGCGGCCCCGTCAACTTGCAGGAAAAACTCCATCTCCAGGGAGCGGCACAGCATGGATAAATGTCTTCCATGATCAACTCCTCCTTGCTCCCTGCACCGGAAGACATCGAAAGGGTAAACAATCTGCCCTGCGTGCTCCCCGGCCCGCCGGGGCGACGATTTGGGGTCCAGAGAGACATCCAGGCCAGACTGCTAGGCGGGCTTCCCGCTCCAAGGATGATCGGCCTTCGTCCGTCGCAGGCAGAACTGAGCATAATCCGATCTCGAACCCATTTTCATGCTTTGCGGGTGTCGCAAAGCGACATGACCGACTGCTAGAACGATTCTCCTTAGTGTTGTCATGGTTCCTCCTGTGCGCGGCTGCCCGCCGGCCCCGACTATAGTACGAAGGACGGCGTTCTTCAAGCCTCTAATACGCGCGTCGCAACCCTGAGATTTCGCCGAACCGCTCAACGATTTCGCCAGGCCTGCCGGGGGAGGGTGGGGAGAGGGGAGTTGGTTACCATTTTGGTTCACACCTCAATCAAGATAGATCATCATTGAGCATCAACTGGAGAGTCACTAGAGCGTGAGCAAAGGCGCATGAAAACAAGTCAATATCAAGCTGTCATAATGTAGCGTAGAAGACTGGTTTACGCCTACCCGTAGTTGCTCCTGGAACCGCACTTCCAGCACTACCTTCCGCCGTGCCGCCGTTAGCTTTCTGCTCAGCGATGCACATCCAGTCCTTATTGATGTAGCCGACTTTCCCCGATTGTGACTTCACTTCAAACCAGCCATGCTCCCGCCCCAGGACCGTTACAGGACTTCCCTCTTTCAGTTTCTCAACGTATTTTCCGGGGAAGGGTTTCTCGAACAGGAAAATTGAGGGTGCCATACATGGCACGTAGTCACCTTGTGGAGGCGTGGATTGCTTAGTGTCGGAAACAATTGCCGCTGGTTTATCAGTGGGTTTGTCTGGAATGAACGCTGGAGGGGTATTGTCCAACGATCCGCCCGGTGCTGAAGTGCCGGCGCTTGCGGCTTTGCAGACATATTGCCCGGAAACAAGCCCGTCCTGTCCAGATGGCGACCTGACGATATACCAGCTTCCATCCCTGCCGTCAAAGGTGGCGGGGCCAGCCTCAACCGTTAAGGGGCTGCCCTCTTTCAGTCCCCTGATAATTTGGGGATGAGAAGTGTTCAGACTCCCCAGCACAACTGAAGGCGTGTGAGATACAACATAACCGCTTTGGATGGGCCGGGACTGGACGGCGGCGGCGCTTACAGGTTTCTGGCCCGATGCCGGGAGCAACGGCGCTGCAAAAAAGACTGCCGCTATCGTACCCGGCAACCGCTTCGTGCTTCTCATATTGAATCCTCCATTCGATCTGTTGCAGGTGCTACACCACCTTCCAGCCCCGGTCAAGAGAGCTATCTCATTGCCAAACTGAACTTTTCCTGTTTCCTGAAAATCTCGTTGAACCAGCCGGATTGAAAGTTGGCCTACCCCCGGTGGGGGGTAGGGGATAGTTCGATGGGGGCCGCCGTTGCGTCAGGTTGGCCGCCATTCAACTCTTCCTGCGTAATGCGGCCATTGCACAATCGGAGAACAGACAGACGCTAGATATTAACCAGTTAGACTGTGCCCAATTTTGTGATCGGTCACAGTCAAAAGCCGTCGCAAACAGTAGCAGAACAGTCAGGCCGAGAATCGCCAGTAATGGCGCGGAAATTCAACGCCATAACACGAAATCGCAATCAGTCATCATTATTATTTTCAGAACTCATAATCCGTTGGTCGCAGGTTCGAGTCCTGCTGGGCCCACCAACACAGGTCAAACCATGTCCACGGCAACTCCCGCAAGCATTTGGACGTTTTGGTGGCCAGGTTTCTGAAAGGAAGCAGTGCGAATGCAGTGGTCCAACAGTGCGGTGAAGAGTGCAACTTCGCGGGCAAGCATTTCTGGATGCATGGCGACGTTGTGTCCATGGTCGGGCTGGAATGGGAACAAATTCGCCTGTGCGTTCGCGTACGGGAAGAGGGGTATGCGATCCGCAGGTGATGCGAACTGCGTTGCGGAGGGGTGCGCTGCGGGGCGGAGATAGAGGAGATAGAAAAGAATGACTGGCCATGAGGCGGGCTCGCTTATCAAGCCGCACCGCCTTGCCGGGATGCTATGCTGTCGGCTATTGCTGGCGGATATGGATGGTGCCGCTGAAAGACGTAACCTCCAGCGTGGCCTTCCCGCCACCCTGAGTCCCAAAAATACTGTTTCCCGGCGGGAGGAATGATTTCGGCCCTCGCGGAACCATTGGAAACTGATTGTCTAACTTTCCGCGGACCGTTTTGGCATCAAGCTCGAAGGAAGCGCTGGGAGGGCAAAGGATCGTGATATTGCCGCTGTAGTCGGACAACACGTAGCTTCCACCTGGTACGAAATCTCCTTCGTACAGGATTGTGCCCGAAGTGGTATTTCCCCTCAGACGCTGGCTGGTGGAGTTTACGAAGTGCAGATTGCCATTGATCGAAGAAGCTTCAACGCGACCGGTAGGACGGATGACTTCGATGTTACCCGCCACTGAGCGAATCGACAGGTGGCCGGCTGAATCCACAATCGAGACGTTTCCGCCGAGAGACTCCACCGAAATATCCCCCCTCACCGAATCGGTCTGAACGCTCCCCTGCGGATTCTGAATCTCCAAGCTGGCTCCCGTGGGAACCTGCAAAACGTAATCCACCGTGGGGTTCGGGACCGGTTCCGTGTGTTCGGTTGTGTATGTCAAAAAGCGGACTTTGTCCGCCGCACCCTGTGGCGGCACCTGCTCAGTATCCACCGCCGTGTTGGGGGAAACGATTGTATAAGCTACGTGGATTCGTAACCTGTCCCATCCTTTTACAACCACTTTCCCGGCCACGTTGGAAATGCTTACGCGCGGGGTGGGACTCGTGGGAATGTCCTTTTCCGTTGATCCCGGCCCGGCAGCCATCAGCAGGCCCGCGGGAACCAGCAATAACGCGCCTGCAATCCGTACTCCGCTGTTCATGCGGCCACTTCTTAATCTCAACACGTTTTTAGCATCCCTCCCCTTGATCAACGGCCGCCGTATTCCAAAGCAGAAGCCAGGACTTCGGCCTTTTGCGCGTAAGCCCGCATCAGATACTCCCGAGCAAGCATGTTTTCCGGCTGGTTCCGGAGCGATTCCATACACTCGCGAATGGAACTGTCAAGAGAAGCCAGACCGGCCGCATAAACCTGTTTTGCCGATGGGTCCAGGGAAGCCTCGCGCGCCTTGTAGTTTTCTTCCATTCCCTGCACGGTCCGTATCAGGTTCGTCTGAACATCCGATAAGCTGACAGGAGTGGGGCGCTCAGCCACCGATGGCAGTGCGGGGGCCGGGTTGACGTTCTGCTGGATATCGCCATGGAAAAGCAGAACAATTGCCAGCGTAAGGGCAAAAGCCAGAGCGGCAACCGGAGCCATTCGCGGCCCTAGTGTAATGCGGCCCGCCCACCTCTGCCAGAAACTCTCCTGCTCGCGGATATAACCTTCCTGTGCTAAAGTGGCCCGGATATTGCTCCAAACGCGCGGAGAAGGAGACTCGAGAGGGAGTTCACGCGCAGCGGACCGTATTGCTTCAATGTCATCCAAAAGAATGCCGCAGGGTGAACATTGCTCGGCATGCGAACGAAGATCAGAATTCTCTTCGCCCTCCAGGTAAGCTGCCAGATTTGCATCGAATTCCTGGCACCCGAACTTTCTGTTTGACTCCTGTCTTTCCTCTCGCATGGCCTTACTCACTCTCCTTCGATTCATTGGCTGCATGCGCAGGAGACCGCTTCGGCTGTTCGCCCTGGTGCTCCTTGAACCATTCGCGAAGCTTCAGGCGCGCCTTATGAAGTTGCGATTTCGAGTTCCCGATCGAGCAATTCATAATTTCAGCGATCTCATTATGTTCATAACCTTCTACATCATGCAAGATGAACACCGTCCTGTAACCAGGAGGAAGTTCCGCTATGGCCCGGTTAAGCCCGATGCGATCAATCGACCCCACAAGGCGGCGATCTTCATCGCCGTAGTCCCGTTTTATCGGTTCGCCTTGCGAATTCTCCGTCTCATCGAGCGAGATCTGGTTCAGGCCCTTTTTCCTTAAGTGCATCAGGACGACGTTAACGGCCAGCCGGTGCAGCCAGGTCGAAAACGCAGACTCGCCGCGGAACGTTGAGATTTTGCGAAAAAGCTGCAAGAAAGCTTCCTGCGTCAGATCTTCCGCTTCCGTGGGGTTGCCTATCATCCGGAGACATAAGGAATAAACACGCCTCTTGTGCGCCTCAAAGAGGGCGGCAAAAGCCTCCTCATCGCCTCGCTGAGCGCGGGCGATTAATTGAGTCTCCGTAGCGACCGAGGATGCTGCCTGTTTCTGTGGGCTCAACAGATCACGCTCACGGCCGCATCAGGACTCGATTTTATGATGCGGCCCCTAAATTTGGAGTTGTCTCCAAAGGTTCGTTACCCTGAAGGGGTCAACGGCCGTTTAATTAATCCCTGACACGACCAAATATAATCGTATCATCTCTGTTTTCAACTGGCGGGAACTTCAACGACTGCCTTGCCTACACCCACGTTTCCCGCCATGTCATAGGCCCGCAAGCTGATAACATGCTCGCCGGGGGAAAGATTGTCCGCCTTGATGGTGAAGGTCTCAATCCGGGAGTCGATAATTCCGTCATCCGAAGTGATATCCTGCCAGTGATTGCCCCCCGTTGAGCTCTGCGCTCTGTGCAAGGGTGATGTGGCGTCCTCGACGCGGAATTGCACGATGGCGAGGTTCCCTTTCACCTGGCTGCTTGCGACCCTCACCGTAGGCGGAGTATTATCGATCCAAAACGGAGCGCTCAACATCTGGTCTTTCCGGGCATCTGCGGGATCATTCGATGGCGCGTCCGAGGCGACGAGCAAAGCCGTATACTGGCCGTCCGCCAGTGTGGAAGGATCAATGGTGTAACTGGTTGATCTGATCTTGTCCTTTAACAAGTGCCACTTGGTTTCATCGGAGGATTTGAGATAAAGGGAATATTCCAGAGTATCTCCGTTGGGGTCGGAAGCCTTCCAAGTCAGCGTAACCGGAATCTTGCCTGCGCCCGCGGGAGGCGTCAATTGGACAGGGTCGGCATAAGTGACCTGTGGCGTGGCCTCAACGCTGACGCTCACGGTGGAAGCAGACGGCAAAGACGGGCTGCTGCTCGGGCTTGTTCGCACTCCGGCGTTGCTGACGGTGAACGAGTCGATTTGAGGTGGAAGGTTCTGGTTCAAATAGGCTATGGAAACCTCGTCCAGAACAGGCCTCGCTGTCTCAGACCCGTGGAACACCGCTTTCCACTGGATGTAGCGTGCCGGGGGGCTGGTGATCTGGCTTCCATTCCTGTCGCGGTAGGGGCCTGCCCAGTCACTCCAGGTCTGATCGGGCCGCTTGAAATTTCCGCTTCGAGTGTAAAATTCAATCGAACTGCCCGGGGGCGTGCTGGCCCTCCAACTGATCATTCCCCAGCGCGACATAAACTTGGTATCGTCCACACGGGATTCGTAGGTTCCTTCGAGTCCGGTCGCTGTCCCCAGGCGAAAAAGCTTGGCTACATTGCTTGTCGCGACGTAAAGGTCATTCCCCAGAAGCATGAGCCGTGTCGCAATGGATTCGTGTGTTTCCGTCAGAAGGGTGAGATTTTCACCATACTGGGTTGGGTCCAATTCAAAAATCTGACCGTTCGAGTCGGTAGAAAACAGCACCTTCCTGCCCAGCAAAGCAAGGCCGTAGGCGCTTTCTTTGTTGGAATTCCACAGGGTCTCGACAGTGGCGTCGGGAGAAATCCTGACAAGTTCTCCCCGGCTCTGGGGGAACATGAAACCGTTAAGGGACCTTGGGGTTGTTCCGGGATGCATGAAGCTGGGGGGCGTCTGATTTTTCTGTGCGGGCGGCTCCGGCTTCTTCGGCCCCTGAGCAGGCTTTTTTCCCTCCGCCGCTAATCCGTTCTGCGTATCGGCCGTTACCGTCATAACCTGGGTAGGGAGGGTGATTGTCGGCGTTTGTGGCATCAGCATCATCGGCATGCCTTTTTGGCCTGGCGCTCCCAGTGCGGCCGCATACACATTCCCTTGCGCGTCAACTGCGAGGTCATGGATTTCCGGCAGGCTTGCCTGATAAATGACGAATGCTTTGCCTTGAGGATTGATCCGGTAGATCAACCCATCAGGTACGCTCCCGGCAAGCAGGTTATCGTGGCGGTCCAAGGCCAGACACATGATGTGCGTCTGGTTGCTGTCAAAGAAAACCTTGCCCTTGCCGGTTCGGTCCACCTGGAAGATCTGCCCCTGGTCGCCGGTTGCAACATAGAGCCGGCCCTGCGGATCAAAAAGCAGCGCCCAGATATATTTAGTGTTGGGATCGTAGAAAACGGATGATTTACCATCCGGGGTGACACGGTAGATTTTTCCATCGGGCGAGCTGCCAACATACAGGTTCCCATCAGGGCCTGCGGCAAGGGCAAAAATGTCGGGTTCCGAAGCCTTGAAAAACAACGATGCCTTACCGGCAGGGGTAACGCGGAAAACTTTTCCCTGATGGCCGGTCCCGATATAGAGATTGTGCTCGCGGTCAGAGACAAGGGACAACGCCAGTTCCTCTTCAGGATTGAAGACCACGCTGGACTGAGGGGCCAGTTCGAGTTCTCCGTCCTTGCTGATTGAAATCCCCGTCAAGCGGCCCTGAAGAAATTCATTGAAGTCACTCACTTGCCAGAAAGAGGTTTCAACGCCCGCCAGCGGCATCGCCGCCGCAAGGGCCATGATGAATATCAGGAAAATTGACTTTGTGGCTGGTTTCATGAATACGCTCTTGGGAAGGACTCCGGGCTTCACAATCCTGCACGGCCTGCGAAGCGCCCGTCAGCCTTCCGGATTCTCCACTTTTAAATACAGGGTCTTTTCCCCCTGAATGGCGTACTGCGTCGGCTTCGTCTGGAAGTCCCCAATGATGGAAGCGTTGCCGTAGATCACACTGCTCGAGACCGCCGGATCAGCGATAAATGTCTGCACCAGCGAGGGCGGAGGCGATGGATACTCTTCCCCCTGGAAAGTCAGCGACCGCTGTGGAGTCATAAGAAGCGCATAAAGACGGTTGTTCCTGCGCATGCGGTTCAATGCCCGCACCAACTGGCGCAGGTCGCGCGGAGTCGCGCCGACCGGGGTCAGACGGTTCTGAAGCAGGTTCAGGTTTGCTCCGCTTCCAACAACCAGCGAAAGCTGTTGGTCATGGACGCTGTCCGGGATGGTGACAGGGATCTTTTCGACCAGCGTGCCGCCCGATGGTGTTCGCAACAGTCCCGTGATCTCAATGTGGTCGCCGGGCCTCACCAAAGACTTGGTGCTCCATACCTGCTCCAGCGTCGCCACGCGCCTCTCGTCAGTGGAAACAATCGTCAGGTCGATTCCCTGGATGCTCAGGTCTGGGAACTCGCCGTCGAGGAGGTAATTCAGCGGTGTGGAAACCGAAGCCCCAATGGCCCCCGCAGTGTTAATTTCACCGGAGGCTACGTCTTCAATCTTCACAGTTTCGCCATCGCTCAGGCGGATGCTCCCGTGCAAGCTCAACGTTGAAGGCCCGATGCTTCTTTCGGTACCGTTCAATGTGGAGACAAGGCCCATGTCTAAGAGCAGCGGGGAAAGAAACGATTGTTTGATGATCTCAAAGTTGTAGTCTGTCTTCGTATTGAGCGTCGAGTCCAGATGGATATGAACTGGAATCATCGGCGCCTTTTCTCCGATCACCCCGTAAATCGCCCCGAAACGGTCCTGGAGGATGGTCCCTATTTCCGGCCCCGGAACATCGATCTTGAAGGAACTGGCGACGCTCGGAACCGTTGCGAGAACGTGCGATTCCGAAAAAGGTATCTTTGTGGGGCCGACCATTAAAAAGCGGTGTCCGCAGGCGTAGATGTCATTCCCCTTCCGGTAGGTTACCGTGCAATCGACGTTCAGGTTGAGGTCGCCCTTCACCAGCGAAAGGCTGACCATCGTTCCAGGCTCAGGACCTGTTGGGCTTGCCGGGATCGCCTCGCTGCTGGAAAGCGCCGCCCCGTGCATCGGTTCGAGACCCAGGCGTTGGAACAGCGGGGAATACGCCTCCATAACGCTGGGAGAAAATCCGCCGAAGCGCAGCGGCAGAAGGAGGTTTGAGGGTGCTCCATTAAAGCCGGATGGCGGCAGCAGGTCGATCAGTTTCTGAACGCTGAACTCATTGCCGGGATCTTCGGGGATCAGCCGCATGGAACCGGCAGGATCAATCGCGGTGCCTGCAAATTTGAAAGGCAGAGTTGCGGAAGCCTGCTTCGTTGTTGCAGAAGGTGTGGCCTTTGCAGCTTCAGGAACGACCTCCAGCATTTCCTGGATGGGAGTAATTCCCGTTATGGCTTCTTTGGCGAATGGAAACGCCAGCGCAACCGCTCCGACCAGCTTGCCATCGACATATACAGGACTGCCGCTCATCCCTGCAACCACACCTGTCTGGGCCAGGGGACCGCCCGACAGACGCGCCAGGATCACGTTGTGTTTCGGCGCCAGGTAGTTCCTGAGCACTCCCAGAAATTCAACCTGGAATTCCTGGACTTTATTTCCTTCAAAAATCGTCCGGCCAACGCCCTTAAGTCCCGGCCGGATGTCACTGAGAGGAAAGAACTGGGTCTGGCTTTGAGCTTGGAGAGAAGAAACCGCCAACAGCACAAGCGCCACGGCGGCGATGCACTTACGCAATCGCATATTGCAGGATTACCTTATACAAACCATCATTTAGTCTACGGGACAGCGAATTGCGCAGTCAAGCAAACTTCTGGCTTGGACAGGGTCCCGGTCGCCGGACGGAATTGTATTGAATGAGAGAGTCGAGTGGTGCATAATCCGGAAATTCAGTCACATTCGGCAGCGCAAACCGCCCCGCGGGGAACTTAAAGGAGAAACCAAGTGAACTCTACGGCCAGCGCCCTGGACCGCATTGACGAGCGTATTGCAGATCGCAGCCTTCTTCTCCACCCTTTCTATCAGGCTTGGACACGGGGAGAACTTCCAATTCCAGCGCTTCGCGACTACGCCCGACAATATTATCATCATGTCGCCGCTTTCCCCACATATCTGTCTGCGCTGCATTCCCACACCGAAGACCAGCAGGTGCGCCGGCAGGTTCTTGCCAATTTGATGGATGAAGAAGCCGGAAGCCCCAACCATCCGGAGCTTTGGCTCAATTTTGCAGAAGCAACGGGCCTGAGCCGCGATGATGCTTCGAACGTCGAGCTTTGGCCTGAAACCGAAAACCTGATTCGTACCTTTCGGCGAATTTGCCGCGATGGCAGTGTTGCCCAGGGGCTTGCCGCGCTCTACGCCTATGAAAGCCAGATTCCTTCGGTTGCCGAATCAAAGATCAAGGGGCTTGAGAGCTTCTACGGCATCAACACTCCGAGCGGCCTTGAATACTTCCGGGCCCACATTGAAGCGGACCGCGAGCACTCGCGGGTTGAGCGCGAGTTGCTTGCGTCCGCTTTGGACGAGAGTAGTCTGGAAGAGGTCACGAAAGCCGTTGACGATGCGCTCGCTTCGCTTTGGAATCTGCTTTCAGCAGTGTGCAAGCGCCACGGCTTGGATTGCTGAAAGCTCCCGTGACCCGCGGGCTTCGGCTTTCACACAGAATCATCCGATCTTCGTACATTTCTACCGGCGCATAGGACAGCCCGCGTCACCCACCAGCCTCGCCCAGTCTGGTAAGCAGCTCTCTGTGTAAGCAGCATCTGGATCACGATTTCTACAGCAGGGCTGAACGGGGCGCTTGGAACTTGAATTCAGGTTCTGCGCCCATCGTGCGGTGCACAGCGACAAACTGATCAAGGGGGATGTCCTCTGCGTACACGCAGTCTCGTTTGCTCCTCCCCTTCCCAGTGGCGCGTCAGAACATCTCCTCATATTCAGCCTTGGGATCTCCACATCCTGGGCACGGTTTAACCGCATGTTCCGCCGTATAGCCGCACACATTGCAAACATAATACAAATGGCTTGGCGCATTCATCTTTTGCAGATTGCTCAGAGCGGCCTTAAAGAGCTTGAAGTGCTCGGCTTCGGCCGTCATCGCATATTGGAATGTCCGGGCGGCATCCTCGTTACCTTCGGCCCTTGCCTGCTTGATGAACTGCGGATACATGGTGTCACGCTCGTAGGCTTCGCCGGCGTCCGCGGCCGTCCGCAGGTTTTCTGCCGTTGTCTTAACAACAGGTGTGTTAATCTTGAGGACCGGCTCAAATCCCATCTTTCTCAAAACCGCAGCATGGTTTTTCAGGTGCACGTGCTCTGCGCATGCGGCAGCCCGGAACAGACTCGCCACTTCTCCGTGTTCTTCTTCCTGCGCGCGCTCCGCAAAGGCCAGGTAACGCACGTAAGCATTCGCTTCGCCCAAGTAGGCGGTCTGAAGGTTCTGGACAGTTTCGTTCTTTCTGGGTGCGTCGCTCATCCATGCCAGCGATGCAAACATGACAACTGCAAGGGATCCCAGAAGCGCCCACCTGGGAAATTCCATGAGTTTCCAGTCTTTGGCTCCCATGTCATCCCCTCCTTCCTCCCTCTCTGGAGGGCATGGTCTCGCCTGAACCACCCATTTGTATTATCCCCGGTGTGGGAGGCGGTACTCAGTGATTCGAGTCACCCGAAACTGTGAGAGAGCTTTTTTGAATGCGACAAGCAGGCGCCTTGCCCAATGCATCCAAGAATACCAACTGAGGAGAATTGGTACGTTGGCGTGAACGGACATCCAAAGCCGGTTCAAAATGAGGCAATTACTCTTACTCCCTGATAGAATAGCCGCCTGTTGGAATCGGCGGCTCACGGGCAAACCAATCGGAGGGCCTGAATGGAGAAATTGGGCGTTGGAATTGTGGGAACAGGATGGGTGTCGGGCGAATACATTCGCGCGTTTGAAGCCGACCCTCGCACCGAAGTGCGGGCCCTCGTCAGCCGGGAAAAGCAGCGGGCCCATGCCAAGGCTGAAGAATTCAACCTGGGAAATGCGCGCGCTTACGAACACCTGGAAAAGATGCTCGACGATCCCGGCATCCAGATCGTTGTCCTTGCCACGCCTCATCCTTTCCACGTCCCGCAGGGCGTCGCTGCGGCACAGGCTGGGAAACACCTGGTCATCGAAAAGCCGGTTGCACTTAACCTCGAGGGTCTGCAAGAGCTTCGGGCGGCGGTGCATGCCGCCAAAGTCAAAACTGTTGTCAGTTTTGTGCTGCGCTGGAATCCGCTCTTCAAGACAATTCGTGCGATGCTGGCCGACGGATTAATCGGCAAACTCTTTTCCGCTGAGGTTGATTATCTCCATGGCATTGGTCCCTGGTACGCGCAATATTATTGGAACATCAGGAAGGAAATGGCGGGCAGCAGTCTGCTCACGGCAGGTTGTCATGCGGTTGACGGCCTGCGTTGGTTTGTCCAAAGCAGAGCCGTGGAAGTGTTTGCCTACGCCAACACCAGTCCCGACAATCCGCTGCACTACGAATACGAACCTAACAGCATTACGCTCGTCCGATTTGAGGATGGGACCATCGGCAAGGTGACGTCGTCAGTCGAAAGCATTATGCCTTACGTCTTTCGCATCCAGTTGCTCGGCGACCAGGGGGCAATCCGCAATAATGAGATCTACACGCGGCGCTGGCCGGGCCAAACCGATTGGGCGGCGGTTCCCACCGTTCTCCCTGACAGCGGTGACGTGAGTCATCATCCTTTCCGCGACGAGGTCAGCCACTTTGTGGATTGCATCCTGGAAGATCGCGAGTCCGACGCGAGCCTTGATGATGCCGCTTTTACACATGAGATCTGTTATGCGTCGGAAATTTCGGTTCGTGAACACCGCCCCGTCTCACTGCCTCTCTAGCAGATCGCTGAAAAGCCCTCGATCTCCGTCAATCTGACGCCCAATGCGTATTATCGGCCCGAGGAACCCGCTTTTGTTTTCAGTCGAACAAAAGCAGGTTCCTCGCTTCGCCACGTCCCATCAGGGAAAGGGCTTCGCTCAGGATGAGGGGCACTGAACCTCTTTCCAGCAGCCTGCCGGGCTTCTGAGCCAATCGGCGGAAAGCACGCGGCCATTCTTCATTTTTTCTTTCATCCACGTAACCTACGTGGCCCATTCCGTCACTCCTCATTCCGGGCATTCGAGATTAATATAGCGGACCCACTCGAGGACCGATGAAACATCAGCCTCCGGTGTTTCTTTCGAGTAAAAGACGGACCTGATTTCTCCGAAACGATCGATAACATACACGAGCGGCGGGAGAAGCTCGCCGCCGTGGGCGAACCCAGCCAATTGATGCGCGTGCCCGTTAGCATCCAGAAGGGCTGAAAATGAAAGATTTCCGAATTGTTCCGGCAAGCTCTCCGCCTGCACCACTGCCAGCAACTCAGCTTCTTCATCCTCAAATTGAAAGAGCCGCTGTGAGGCCTGACGAAGAAAGCTGCGCGTCGCCTCCGATTTTCCGTCCCCGCAGAAAATCAAAACCAGGTTGCGCCGCCCTCGATAGTCAGAAATGCGAACGAATTGCCCCCGATTCGATGCGAGCGCGAAGTCGGGCATCATCTCGCCCTCTGAACGCAGATGGGGAGCAGCCGTTTGACCGGATTCGCAGTTGATATCGGACATCACTGTATTTTATAAGATGCGTTCGCCTCCGGATCGTTTTCTTGAAGCCAATGCCGCCCTGTGAACAGCGCGAAAACGTCGTCGGCTTCCTCAATTCGGTCCCCCTGGGCCATGAAGATGGATTGCCCCTCGTCGTGTCGGATCAATTTGGCTACCGCAACATGCCGGATTTCTGTTAGCTTCTACAATGGCTTGGTATAAGATCGCACATTGTGCTGCGAGGAATGATTGATGAATACAAGGTCCCGGAGTCAAATCCTCCTGTTTTCCCTGGGCGCGCTGATGCTCTCCTTTCGCGTAATGTGCGGCCAAGGATCGCCGCCCCTGCGCCTGATGGCAACGATTCCAATGCCAGGTGTTGAGGGCCGGATTGATCATTTCGGCATTGACCTTAAGGGTGAGCGCCTCTTCATGTCGGCACTGGGCAACAACACGGTCGAGGTTTTCGACCTGAAATCCAACAAACATCTGCACAGCATTACAGGACTCCGCGAGCCGCAGGGGACCACTTATGCGCCCGATGCCAACAAGATTTACGTGGCGAATGGTGATGACGGGACCGTGCGCGTTTTCGACGGAACGTCATACAAGCTGCTGCGCACACTGCGATTTTCCAGCGATGCTGATGACACGCGCTACGATGCGGAGACGCGCCGTGTTTATGTGGGATACGGCGAGGGTGCCGTGGCGGCCATCAGTACAGCAAATGACTCGGTGCTGGGCGAGGTCAGGGTCGCCGCGCACCCCGAGGCCTACGAAGTTGCGCCGGGCGGCGGCAGAATATTCATCAATGTGCCGAACGCGCACGAAATCGCCGTTGCGGACTGGAGCCGTAAGCAGATCGTGGCTCATTGGCCGCTCAAAGGGTATGCCGCCAATTTTCCTATGGCGCTGGACCTGCGCGAGCATCGGCTGTTTGTCGTCACGCGGCGGCCGCCGCAGCTTCTCGTGTTTGACACAGCGTCGGGGAAACTGGTTGCGCATACGGCAGCCGTTGGTGACGCAGACGATCTTTGGTATGACGCGCGAAACAAGCGCATCTACATCTCCGGCGGAGAAGGTTTCATCAGTGTCGTCGAGCAGCGCGATGCGGACGATTATATTCCGCTCGAAAGGATTCCCACGGCCGCGGGCGCGCGAACGTCGTTCTTTTCTCCTGAGCTCCGCCGATTGTATGTTGCCGTGCCCCGTCACGTCGCGCG
>Ga0209061_1004007_pt1 | contig 14864 bp, 14 predicted proteins | sample Coa_R1_10_FD_187157 | JGI IMG/M metagenome (GOLD analysis project Ga0209061, IMG submission 187157) | Surface soil microbial communities from Centralia Pennsylvania, which are recovering from an underground coalmine fire - Coalmine... | ecosystem: Environmental > Terrestrial > Soil >...
CGCGCCCGCGCTCCAGGCCACGGTGCCCGACATCGAGTTCGCCCACACGGTGCTGCTCGTCGGCGTCGACCCGCTGGAGGACGCCCCGATCCTCGACCTGCGGATCCGCAAGGGCGTGCGCCGCCATGGGGTGACGCTCGCGATCGCGAGCGCGCGCCCGACGCGCCTGGAGCGGAACGCCGCGCACATCGCGCGCTACGCGCCCGGCCACGAGCTCGAGTTCCTCGATGCGCTGCACCGCACGCTCGCCGGCGACGATGACCCGACGCGTCCCGTCGGCCAGACCGTCACCGACCTCGCGGCGCAGCTGCGCGAGGGCGGCGAGGACGTCGTGATCCTCTACAGCGAGCGGCTCGCCGCGCCCGCCGCCGTTCTGCTCGCGCGGATCGCCGAGCGCCTCGGCCTCGCCGGCCGCGAGGGCGCCGGGCTGATCGCGATCCCCGCGGGCGCCAACGGCCGCGGGCTGCGCGAGATCGGCGCGGTGCCGGACGCGCTGCCCGGCCACGCGCCGCTGCCCGACGGCACCGTCCCCGGGCGCTCCGCCGCGGAGATCGCACGGGCGGCCGTCGACGGCGAGATCACCGCGCTCTGGCTCGTGCAGACCGACCCGGTCCGCGACCTTCCGAACCGCGAGCTCTGGACCCGCGCACTGCATCGCGCCGGACTCGTCATCGCACACGCCTCGGTCCTCACCGAGGGTCTGCGGGAGCACGCGAGCGTCATCTTCCCCGCGGAGTCGCACGCCGAGAAGGAGGGCACGGTCGTGCACCCCGACGGCCGCCTGCAGCGGCTGCGGATCGCGATCCAGCATCCCGGCGATGTGCGCGCCGGCTGGCGCGTGATCGCCGAGCTCGGCGCGGCCTGCGGCCTCGACCTGGCGCACGTACGCCGCTCCGCCGACGTGTTCGAGGAGCTCGTCGCCGCCGTGCCGTTCTACGCCGGGCTCACGCTCGAGGAGATCGGCGGCACCGGCGTGCGCTGGCAGGAACGGGACGCGGCATCCGCGTTCGCGGGCGCGGTGAGCGGTGACGACGGGCGCGGCGGCGACGGGAGCGGCGACGAGCGAGCCGCGGGCGACGGCGCCGCGTGGACGGCGCCCGCCGGCCCTGTCGGCTCTCCGCCGGCCCCGGCGGCCACGAACGGCAAGCTCGCGCTCGGGACCTACCGCCCGCTGTGGGCGTCGCCCGAGGTCGAGATCTCGCCGGCGCTGCAGTACCTCGTGCCCCGCCAGGCGGTCGAGCTCTCCCCCGCCGACGCGTCGCTCCGCGGGATCGCCGACGGCGAGCAGGTCGTCGTCGCCCAGAACGGCACGCGCCTTGAGGCGACCGCGGTCATCCGCTCGACAGTCCCGGACGGCGCCGCGTTCCTCGCCGACGGGATCGCCGACGCCAATGCCAACGCGCTCACCGAGCGCCTGATCGAGGTGGTGAAGGTCGGATGATGGCTCCCGTTCTCGCCGCCGTCGACTACGTCGAGCCGTGGTGGATCCAGATCATCAAGGCGATCGTCATCTTCGGCGTCATCTTCGCGGTCCTGCCGATCCTGATCGTCTACGAGCGCAAGCTCCTCGGCCGCTTCCAGAACCGCTACGGCCCGAACCGCGTCGGTCCGTTCGGCCTGCTGCAGCCGCTCGCCGAGATCGTCAAGTTCGCCACCAAGGAGCCGTTCCGCCCGACGACCTCGGTCGGATTCCTGTTCCGGATCGCGCCGATGATCGCAATCCTCACCGCGGTCACGTCGCTGGCGATCATCCCGTTCGGCAACGTCCAGCACATCTTCGGCACGCGCGTCGGCCTGTACGGGATCGACGTGTCGGTCGGCCCGCTGTTCGTGTTCGCGTTCGGCGGGATCGCGTTCTACGGGATCATGCTCGGCGGCTGGTCCTCGGGATCGAAGTACTCGTTCCTGGGGGCGATGCGCGGCGCCGCCCAGCTCATCTCCTACGAGGTCTCGCAGGGGCTCGCGCTCGTCGGCGTGATCATCACCGCGGGCACGCTGTCGCTGCCCGGGATCGTCCACGCCCAGACCGGCATGTGGTACTGCATCCCGCAGCTCGCCGGCTTCCTCATCTTCATGACCGCGTCGTTCGCGGAGACGAACCGGGCACCGTTCGACATCGTCGAGGGCGACTCGGAGATCGTCGGCGGCTACTTCACCGAGTACGGCGGCACCGGCTGGGTCGCCTACATGTTCGCCGAGTACACGAACATGATCGTCGTCTCCGGCCTGGCGACGACGCTCTTCCTCGGCGGCTGGCTGATCCCCGGCAACCCCCACATCCCCGGCTGGATCGACCCGCTCATCGTGCTCGCGAAGATGTTCCTCGTGTTCAGCTTCTTCATCTGGGTGCGGGCGACGCTGCCGCGTCTGCGCTACGACCAGCTGATGGCGTTCGGCTGGAAGATCCTGCTGCCGCTCGCCACGCTCAACATGCTCGTCACCGCGATCATCGTCGTCGTCAAGTGACCCGATCCCCGTTCGAGAGACAGTCATGACTCCCTACGATCCCAGTGCCGACGTCGTCGAGGTCTACCGCGGGCCCCGCCCGGGCGCCGCGCGCAGCCTCTACCGCACGTTCGGGGAGACGCTGCGCGGTCTGAAGACCTCGTTCGCGCGCATCCCCGAGGGCGTCACCACGCTCCAGTACCCCGAGCAGAAGACGCCCGTCTACCCGCGCTTCCGCGGCCGCCACAAGCTCCACCGCTTCGAGGACTCAGGCCTTGAGAAATGCGTCGGCTGCTCGCTGTGCGCCGCCGCCTGCCCGGCCGACTGCATCCGGGTCGTCGCCGCCGAGAACACGCCCGAGAACCGCGTCTCCGCGGGTGAGCGCTACGCCGCCGTGTACGAGATCAACCTCAGCCGCTGCATCTTCTGCGGCTACTGCGAGGTCGCCTGCCCGTTCGACGCGATCACGATGGGCCACGACTACGAGATGTCGGACTACACCCGCTCGGACCTCATCTTCACCAAGGAGATGCTGCTCGCCGAGCCGATCGAGCGCACGCCGCTGCGTCGCGAGGACGAGTAGATGGGCTCGGGCGACGCCCTGTCGGCGGTCATCTTCTTCATTGCCGCGATCGGCGCGCTGTCGGGCGCGATCGGCGTGGTCATGGTGCGCAACCCGTTCTACGCGGTGCTGTCGCTCGTCTGCCACCTCATCTGCCTGGCGGCGCTCTTCCTGCTGCTCCGCGCCCAGTTCGTCGCCGCCGCACAGGTCGTCGTCTACGCGGGCGCGGTGATGGTGCTCTACGTGTTCGTCGTCGCCTACGTCGGCGACCTCGACGAGCCCCTGCACCGGCCCGGGGGCGCGCTCAAGGTGCTCGCGCCGTTCTTCGGGCTGTGCCTCGCGGTCGAGCTGTTCTTCGCCGTGCTCGGCACCGCGCTGAAGGGGATCGCCTCCTCGGGCGCGCAGTTCTCGCTCGGGTTCGGCACGCCCGCGCAGATCGGCACCGCGTTCCTCACCACGTACCTGTTCCCGTTCGAGGTCGCCTCGCTCATCCTGATGGTCGCCGCCGTCGGCGCGGTCGTGCTCGCCCGCCGGCGTCGCGGCCTCGGCGAGGACGAGTTCGAGGAGGAGATCCGCCGGCGGCTGCGCCCGGCGTACACAGGGACGATGGCCGAGTCGATCGGCGTGCCCTCCCGCACGCCGCAGCCGCCCTCGCAGGTCGAGGTCCGCACCGGCGAGCCGGTCCCCGCGACCGGCGGCACCGGCGGGGCAAGCGACATCGAGCCCGACCCGCTGGAGCGCAACAAGCGGGAGTGGGAGGACTGATGGCGATCGGCTGGTACCTCGCCGTCTCGGTCCTCGTCTTCTGCATTGGTGCCGTGGGCGTGCTCATCCGCCCCAACCCGATGGTCATCCTGCTCTGCCTGGAGCTGATGCTCAACGCCGCCAACCTTGCGCTCGTCGCGTTCAGCCGCATGTGGGGCGGGGTCGCCGGACAGGTGTTCGCGCTGATCGTGATGGTCATCGCCGCCTGCGAGGTGACCGTCGGCCTCGGCCTGATCGTGGCCATGTACCGGCGCCAGATGGCGATCGACGTCGACGAGCTCAATGAACTGCGTGGCTGATCCCATCCCCCATCGCGTGGCTGATCCCAGCTCCCACCCCGACCGGGTCCCGCCCCTCTTCATCGGATGAGCACCGTCACCTACGGCTGGCTGATCCTCGGGTTCCCGTTGGTCGGCACGATCCTCATCGGCCTCGGCTACCGCCGGCTCGGTGCGGCCGCGGGCTGGGTCGCCTCGCTCGCGATCGCGCTGTCGTTCGTCGCCTCGGTGATCTGCCTGATCTCGATGCTCGGCCTGCCCGAGCACTCGCGTGAGCTCGTCTCCTCGCTGTGGAACTACGACGTCGGCCTCGGGCTCGATGCGAAGCTCGGGATCCTCGTCGACCCGCTGTCGCTGTTCATGTGCCTCGTCGTCTCCGGGGTCTCGACGCTCATCCACATCTACTCGATCGCCTACCTGCAGGACGACGCGGGGACCTCCCGCTACTTCTCCTACCTCAACTACTTCGTCTTCTCGATGCTGCTGCTCGTGCTCGCGGGCAATTTCCTGCTGCTGATCATCGGCTGGGCGTTCGTCGGCGCCGCCTCCTACCTGCTGATCTCGTTCTGGTACCGGCGCACGACCGCCACCCGCGCCGGCATCAAGGCGTTCGTGATCAACGTGCTCGGCGACGTCGGGCTCGTGCTCGGGACGTTCTTCATCTTCCGCCACACCCACTCGCTCGAGTTCCTGAAGACGTTCGCGGCCGCACCGCACGTGTTCGCGCACAACTCAACCGATCTCGTGGCGGGGACGCTCCTGCTGTTGGTCGGCGCGTTCGCGAAGTCCGCGCAGGTCCCGCTCCACACCTGGCTCCCGGACGCGATGGAGGGCCCGACTCCCGTCTCCGCGCTCATCCACGCGGCGACGATGGTGACCGCCGGCGTCTACCTGATCGCGCGCATGCACCCGCTGTTCGAGATCGCCACCACCTCGGCCGCCGTCGGCGCGATCATCGGCTGCGCGACGCTCATCATCGCCGCGACGATCGCGATCGCGCAGACCGACATCAAGCGCGTGATCGCGTACTCGACGATGTCGCAGATCGGCTACATGGTCATGGGCGTGTCCGTCGGCGCCTACGCCGGCGGGCTCTTCCACCTCATGACCCACGCCTTCTTCAAGGCGCTGCTGTTCATGGGGGCGGGCTCCATCATCGGCGCGATGAGCGGCGAGCAGTCGCTCGACAAGATGAGCGGGTTCCGCAAGGCGATGCCGTTCACGTTCATCACGTTCCTCGCCGGCAGCCTCGCGCTCTCGGGCGTCGTCCCGACCGCCGGCTGGCTGTCGAAGGACGACATCCTCGGATACACGCTGAATCGCGGCGGCGCGTTCATCGTGCTCGGCGCGTTCGGGTACCTGGGCGCGATGCTCACCGGCGTCTACACGTTCCGGATGGTCTTTCGCGCGTTCTTCGGCGAGCCCTGCCCCGAGGCGCGGGCGCTCGAGGAGGGCCACCTGCACCATGCCGAGCATCCGTTCAACCCGGCGACCGGGGAGATCGAGGACACCGACGTCGGCTTCCCCGGGCCGGTCCACAACATCGCCGAGCGCAAGTGGACGATGAAGTTCCCGATGACGATCCTCGCGATCCTCGCGATCATCGGCGGCTACATCGAGATCCCGGGCGTCGACGACGGCATTGCGCGCTTCCTCGAGCCGACGTTCGCCGCCTCGCACCTCGCGCATATCGGTCCGTCCACCGGGAGCGCGTGGGTCGGGCTGATCATCGGCACGCTCGTCGGCTTGCTGGGGATCTTCATCGCCTACGTGCTCTACATCCGGCAGGCGGGCGCGCCGGCGCGGCTTCAGGCCCGACTCCCCGCGCTGCACACGTTCCTCTACAACAAGTGGTACTTCGACGAGCTGATCGACCTGCTCGTCGTGCGCCCCGCCCAGTTCGCCGGCCGCTTCATCGGCACGACCGTCGAGGGCGACGTCATCAACGCCGGCGTCACCGGCGGCACGACCGGTGCCGCCCGCGCGCTCTCGGCGATCGTGCGCCGCGGTCAGACGGGCTTCCTGCGCTACTACGCGGCGCTGATGATGGTCGGGATCGGCGCCATGGCCCTCTACTTCCTCGTGCAGACCTCGTGACGCCTCACGGGCAGACCGCATGACACCTCCGCTCCACTCCTCATGACGCTCTCGATCCTCATCTGGCTGCCGCTGTTCGTCGGCGTGCTCGGCGCGTTCGTGCCGCGCGCGCTCGCCGGGCGGCTTGCCGTGCTCGGCTCGCTGGCGACGCTCGGGATCGCCGTCTCGTTCGTCGCGCGCTTCGACGCGGGGGCCGCGGGCCTGCAGTTCGTCACCGACCAGGTGTGGATCGGCGCGCTCGGCATCCACTACAAGCTCGGTCTCGACGGGCTGAACATGCTGCTCGTGCTCGTCACGACGATCGTGTTCGCGGCCGCGCTCGTGTGGAGCGCGGCGCGCGAGTGGGAGCGCCCGCGGCTCTACTACTTCTGGTTCCTGCTCGCGGAGTCCGGCGTGCTCGGCGCGTTCTGCGTCCAGGACCTCGTGATGTACATCATCTTCTTCGACCTGATGTTCATCCCGTTCTACTTCCTGTCGGGGATCTGGGGCGGTGAGAACCGGGTGGCGGCGACGATCAAGTTCGTCATCTACACGCTCGTCGGCTCCTTCTTCATGCTCGTCGGCGCGATCGCCACCGGGGTGCTGTCCGCCGCCCAGCACGGCACCGCGGTCAACTTCACGTTCAGCTCGCTGGCCGCGCACCCGCTGTCGCACACCTCGCAGGTCTGGATCTTCATGTGCTTCGCGATCGCGTTCCTCGTCAAGATGCCGCTCGTCCCGTTCCACGGCTGGCTGCGCGACGGGTACAAGGCGATGCCGATCCCGGTCGTCGCGGTCTTCTCCGCGATCCTCTCCAAGGTCGCCGCCTACGGCTTCCTGCGGATCGTGCTCCCGCTGTTCCCGTACGCGACCGTCCACTTCCAGCTGATCATGCTCCTCATCGCCCTCGGCTCGATCGTGTGGGGCACGCTCGTGGCGATGACCCAGCCCGACTCGCGGCTCGTCGTCGCCTACTCGTCGGTCGCGCAGCTCGGGTTCATCACGCTCGGGATCTTCTCGCTGACGCCGACCGGCGCCAACGCGGCGCTCCTGCAGATGGCCAACCACGCGCTCGTCACCGTGCCGCTGTTCTTCGTCGTCGCCTGCGCGGCGGCCCGTGCCGGCGGCTCGGAGAGGCTCGCCGACATGGGCGGGATCGCGTTCCGGGCGCCGCTGTTGGCGACGCTCGCGCTCATCACCGCGTTCGCGACGCTCGCGATCCCCGGCTCCTCCAACTTCGTCGGTGAGTTCGGGATCCTGCTCGGCACGTTCAACTCGAAGATGCCGATCGCGTTCATCGCGTCGGTCGGCGTCGTCGGCGCCTCCGCCTACGCGATCCGCCTGTTCATCCTCGCAATGCACAACCGGGTCGGCCCGCGGGTGACCTCGGTCGAGATCCGGCCCGGCGAGGCGCTCGCGATCGCGCCGATGGTGCTCGTCATCCTCGTGTTCGCGTTCTATCCCCAGTTCGGGCTGCGCCGCTCGCAGACGTCGGTCACTCGATCCGTGGCCGCGAGCGCGCTGCAGAGCGGACACGCCCGCTACGAAGCCGCCCGATCCATCGTGAAGCCATGACCTTGCTTGCCGCCGCCCACCTCCACGGGCCCCACATCGACTACGCGTCGCTGATGCCGTTCCTCATCCTCGGAGGCGGCGGGATGATCGTGCTGCTGCTCGGGATCCTCGGCGGCGCCTCCGCCGAGCCGGTGCGGGCGCGGATCGTGCCGTTCGCCACGGTGCTCGCGCTCGTCGCCTCGATCGTCATCGAGATCACGCGCTTCACGCACCCGATGACGATCATCGCCGGCGCGCTCCGCGTCGACCAGATGGCGATCATCCTCGACATCCTGTTCGCCGCGGCGGGGATCGCGTGCGTGCTGCTGTCGCTGCGCGGCCGCGCCTCCAACACCGCGGGCCATGGCGAGTACCACGCGCTGCTCTTGTTCAGCGTGATGGGGATGGCGGTGCTCGTCTCCGCGGTCGACACGGTCACGCTGTTCCTCGGCTTCGAGCTGCTGTCGATCCCGCTCTATGTGCTGTGCGCCTCGGAGTTCTTCCGCGAGGGCTCGCTCGAGTCCGGCCTGAAGTACCTCGTGATCGGGTCCGTCGGCTCGGCGACGCTGCTGTACGGCCTCGCGCTCATCTACGGCGCGACCGGCCATACGGACTTCTCCGGAATCGCGAACGGAATCGTGAACGGCGAGCTCGGCAACGGCCTGATGGGCGACCCGATGCTGCTCACCGGCGTCGGCCTCACGCTCGTCGGCTTCGCCTTCAAGGCGTCGATCGCGCCCTTCCACCAGTGGACGCCCGACGTGTACGAGGGCGCCCCGACGCCGATCACCGCGTTCATGGCCGTCGCCACGAAGGCGGCCGCGCTCGGCGTGCTGCTGCGCTTCTTCGACGTCGCTGTCCTGCCGATCCAGAACGACTGGGCGCCGGCGATGGCGACGATCGCCGCGATCACGATCATCGTCGGCAACGTCGGCGCGCTCTCGCAGTCGAACCTGAAGCGGCTGCTCGGCTACTCGGGCGTCGCCCAGGCCGGCTACGTGCTCGCCGGCGTGATCGTCGGCACTCAGCTCGGGATCGACGCGACGATCTTCTACCTGATCGCCTACCTGCTCATGAACATGGCGGCGTTCGCGGTGATCGTCGCCGTCCAGAACGAGCGCGCCGACGGCGATGAGATGTCGGGGCTCGCGGGTCTCGGGGCCCGCAGCCCGTGGCTTGCCTGGGCAATGACGATCGCGATGCTCTCGCTGTCGGGAATTCCGGGCACGGTCGGCTTCATCGGCAAGCTCCAGCTCATCCACGCGCTCGTCGACGGCGCCTACACCTGGCTGGCGATCGTGCTCGTGATCGGCTCGATGATCTCGCTCGGCTACTACCTGCGGGTGATCGCGGTCGTGTGGATGCGCGCCGAGAGCCCCTCTCCCGGCCCCGGCATGCTCGGGCGGATGATGCCGCTGCGCGGCCGGCTGCCGGCGATGGGCGGCGGCGCGCCCGAGGCGGACGCGCCGGGCGGCGTCGGGCCGGACGGCGGCTGGTCGCTGCCCTCCGCCGAGGTCGTGGCGGTCGCGGTCCTGTTTGCCGCGGCGACGGTCGGGTTCGGGATCTTCCCGTCGGTCGTCTTCCACCTGGCCGATCACGCCGGCCGGGCGTTCACCGGACTGCTGGGCTGAGCCGCGCGGCTCCGGGCGCGGCGGGGCACTCCCGGACGCCGGCGCACTCTCCCGGCCGCACCAGGACACATTTGGTCGCGAGGGCCACCGCGGATGCCCAGCACCCGCGGAGCCGCACCTCCCGACGGCACACGGCGCATCGTTGGTCGCGTGCGGCGACCGAGGATGCCCCGCCCCCCGGAGGCGCGTTGGCACCGGGCGCCAACCGCCGCGTGAGGCGACCGTGGCCGCCCAGCGCTCGCCGACACGCGCAGCGTAGGCTCTCAGCGGTGCCCCTGACCGCGCCCCGCTCGCTCGTGCTGGCGACGATCATCGATGTGCTTCCCGACGACAGGGTCGTCGTGCGCGACGGCGATCACCTGATCGTCCGCTCGCCGTCGAACCCCGGACACTGGGAGGGCAACGCGCTCGTGTTCGACGACGCGCCCGCGCCGGGCGACGGCGAGCGCTGGGAGGCCGCGTTCGACGCCGCGTTCGCCGACGAGCCGGCGGTCCGCCACCGCACGTTCTACTGGGACCGCCCCGACGGTGAGGAGGGCGCGGCGGCGAGCGAGCTCGAGGCCCGCGGCTACCGCCTCGATCGCGACGTCGGGCTGATCGGCGCCGCCGACCAGCTCACCGCCCATCCGAGGGCCAACCGCGAGGTCGAGATCCGCCGCCTCGATCCCCGGGCCGACGAGCCGCTCTGGGAGGGAGCGATCGCCGTGGCGCTCGCCGGCGACGCCGAGGCTCCCTCCCCCGACCCGAACTACGAGCGCTTCCTCCGTGCCCGCCAGGCGGAGCGGCGCGCCGCGTTTGCGGCCGGTCGCGGTGCCTGGTACGCCGCGCTCGACCCGGCCGACGGGACTGTCGTCGCCGGCTGCGGCGTGCTCGCGACGGGCCGCCGCGGACGCTTCCAGGCGGTCGACACGGCGCCCAGCCACCGCCGCCGTGGGATCGCCCGCCGGCTCGTTTACGAGGCGGGACGCGACGCCGCCGCCCGGTTCTCCCTCAGCCGGCTCGTGATCGTCGCCGACGCCGCCTACCACGCGCTCGGGATCTACGAGTCGCTCGGCTTCCGCCCGCGCGAGCGCCTGTGCAGCGCCTGGCTGGCGCCGTCGGCGCCCGCGTAGGCGGCGCGGGGCAGGCCCTCCGGCGTCGTCATACGCGGGCGCCGGGCCTTCAGGCGGCGCGCCCGACGCGGCAGGTTGCGGCATTTTCGTTCGCAGCGAATGAAAATCGGGAAACCCCGGCCGAACGAGGTGACGGTCAGCCGGCACGAGGTCCCGACCGGCTCGATCTCCCACCTCACGCCTGTCGTGCCGTGCGCCGAGAGGCTATAGGTGACTTTTCGGTCACATGTCGAGCGACCCGCTCACCCACGCTGCGGGACCTCCTGCACCGACCAGCGGTTTCCGTCCGGATCCGCGAAGAACACGAACCGCCCCCAGGGCATCTCCTGGACCTCGGAGACCTCGATCCCCCGGCTCGTCAGCTCGGCATGCGCCGCATCGGCGTCGTCGACGACGAGGTTCGCCCCGGGAAAGCCGCCGGGCGCCGCCTCGGTGATCCCCGTCCCGATCGTGATCGAGCACGCCGATCCGGGCGGGGTCAGCTGCACGAACCGCAGCTCCTCCGAGACCGTGTGGTCATGGTCGGCGTTGAAGCCCACCCGCTCGTAGAACGCCTTGGCGCGATCGACGTCGGACACGGGAACCGCGACCAGCTCAAGCCTGAGATCCATCCGCTCCTCCTCGGGTATGTGGTGAGGCCGCGATCCTCCCACCGATTGCGGGCGGCTTCGGTCCTCAGCCGCTTCGTTCATCGGCGCCGGCCGGACGGACGATTCGGATTCGTCGCAATGCCGGCGGTCAGCGTGGCGATCGCGACGAATTCAGATGGGCGCGGCCCACCCCCGACGGATGAAAGCCCCGGCGGGCGCGTTCTGGGCAAATCCGGACCGGGCCGCGGACCCCTCGGCCGAACCGGCGGCACGGCGCGCGTCAGCGGAGCGTCGCGTAGCGGCGGTTGACCGCAACCACGGCGAGGCCGAACAGCCCGCACGCGTAGGCGACGCAGACGATGATCGGCATGAGCGTCGCTCCCCGACCGTCGCCGGCCTGCTCGAGCAGGCGCTGGGCGCCCCACCAGGGCATGAAGCGGTCGACGATGTTCGTGGTCTGCAGCGTGAGCTCGACGCCGACGACGCCGATCAGGATGAGCACGGACTCCAGCTCGTTCGGCACGAGCGCGCCGACCGCGAGCCCGAACGGCACGGCGCACGCGGTGACGAGGAAGACGCCGCCGATGAGCTCGAGCGGGTCGGCCGGCGAGGAGCCGAGCTCGATCACGCCGGCGAACACGAGCGCCACCAGGAAGCCGAGCGCCTCCAGCAGCAGCAGGCGGCCGAGCAGGAGCTCCCGCGGCCGATAGCCGGCGAGCACGAGCCGGCTGTCGAGCTGGCGGGAGGTGAGAGCGCAGAAGATCGCGGCTCCGGAGACCGAGAACGCCATCGCGATCCCGCCGAGCACCGGGGCGTAGTCGCTGCTGCCGCGCGACGAGGCGTAGAACGCGAGCGGCAGCAGCGTGAGCAGCCCGAGTGCGGTCCCGCGCCGCACAAGCTCCCGCGCGGCCATCTCGGCCGGGAGCAGGATGTGCGACGACCAGTGGCGGCGGATCACGCGTTTGCGGGGAGCTCGACGACGCGGTCGACGAGGTCGAGGTCCTGAAGCATGTGCGTCACGACGACGACGGCGATGCCCTGCGCGCTCCAGCTCGCGACGTGATCCCAGAAGTTGTCGTAGGAGCCGTGGTCGAATCCCTGGTAGGGCTCGTCGAGCAGCAGCACGCTCGCTCCGCCGAGCAGGGCGAGCGCGAGGTTGAGCTTCTGCTGCGAGCCGCCCGACAGGTGCCGGACCTGAGTCCGCTCGCCGACCGGGAAGCCGAACTCCGCGAGCAGCTCGCGGCCGCGCCGCACCCCCTCCTGCCGGGTGAGACCGAGCGCCGGGCTGAAGAGCGCGAGATGCTCATCGGCGGTGAGCAGGTCGTGGAGCCCGGGGATCTGCGGGCAGTAGCCGACGCGACCCTCGATCCGGAGCGTTCCCGCCTGCGGGGTGAGCAGGCGCGCGCAGATCCGCATGAGCGTCGACTTGCCGGCGCCGTTCTCGCCCGTGAGCGCGACGCGCTCGCCCGGCGCGACGAGCAGCGTGACGTCCTCGAGGATCACCCGCTTTGCGAAACGATGGCAGATGCCGCGCGCCTCGAGCACGGGCGTGCCGACGCGCGGAGGGATCGTCTCGGTGCGAGCGCTGGTGGCCACGGCGACCGCCGCAACGGTAGACCCTTTTCCCCGCCCTTCCGAGGGGGTAGCCGAAGAAACATGTCAGATGAACGTGAGATACATCCCGGCAACGAGGGGCTTCCGGGCAAGCAGGAGCAGAACCGCGAGGAGCACGAGCCGACGGAGCCGGTCCGCCGGGGTCCGACGGAGGACGAGCGCGGCGGCGGCGGGTCGGGCGGCGAGGCGGGTGAGGGCTCCCAGTCGACCGGCAACCCGAACAGCGCCGGCTGAGATTTCGCACTTAATCCGATCGAAATGATTCGAGGGGCGGCCGGGGGTGAGTGGCGGTCCGGGGATGCGTGCCGCGCCGGGGAGCGGCCGGCCGCTCAGGCGGAGGTGGCGAGCGCCGCGGCCTGCGTTGGCGCGCGAGGCTCCCCGCCGGAGAAGACGAGCACGCCGTCGTCGACCGGCTTGCGGGTGAACTCGTAGCGATCGAGCGGGTAGTTCTGGCGAAGCTTCCAGGGCCGCGCCGAGCCCTGGTCGGGCAGATCGGGGAGCGAGCGCAGCACGTAGCCGGACCTGAGGTCGATGAGCGGCTCGCGCTTGATCCGGAGCGGTTCGGCGGGCGGCCGACACGACGTGTAGCCGTGAGCGTCCATGTGCGCGATCACGCGGCAGACGTACTCGCTCGTGAGGTCGGCCTTGAGCGTCCATGAGGCGTTCGTGTAGCCGATCGCGAACGAGAAGTTCGGGACGCCCGAGAGCATCGAGCCGCGGTAGGCGATCGTCTCCCCGACCCGCACCGGCTCGCCATCGAGCGAGAGCGCGATGCCGCCGATCGCCTTGAGGCGCAGCCCGGTGGCGGTGACGATGATGTCGGCGGGGAGCTCCTGCCCACTCTCGAGCGCGATCCCCGTCGGGGTGAAGCGCACGATCCGGTCGGTGACGATCGCCGCGCGGCCATCGCGCACCGCCTTGAAGAGGTCGCCATCGGGCGAAACGCACATCCGCTGCGTCCACGGATCGTAGTCGGGGCGCAGGTGGCGGTCGACGTCGAACCCCGGCGGCAGCTGCCTGACCGCGCCCCGCCGGATGACCGCGCGCGCCTGGCGCGGGAAGCGGCGGCAGAACCAGTACCAGACCGCTTGGACGGCCACGTTCTTTGCGCGGATCGCGGTGTAGGCGGCGCGCTCCGGCAGCCGCCGACGGAGAAGCTCAGCGATGCGATCGGTGCCCGGGAGCGTGATCAGGTACGACGGCGAGCGCTGGAGCATCGTCACGTGGGCGGCGTCGCGCGCCATCGCCGGCACGAGCGTGATCGCGGTCGCGCCCGATCCGATCACGATGACGCGCTTGCCGGCGTAGTCGAGGTCCTCGGGCCAGTGCTGGGGATGGACGATCCGGCCGCCGAACTGCTCCTGGCCGGGGAACTCGGGCCGGTGGCCGTTCTCGTAGTCGTAGTAGCCGCAGCAGGTCATGAGGAACGAGCAGGCGAGGCTCGTGCGCTCGCCGCCGGTGCGCTCGACCTCGACGGTCCAGCGCGCGTCCGCCTCCGACCAGTCGGCCGCGATCACGCGATGGCCGAAGCGGACCCGCTCGGTGATCCCGTGGCGGTCGGCGGTCCCCCGCACGTAGCCGAGGATCGAGGGGCCGTCGGCGATCGCCCGCGGGTCCTTCCACGGCGAGAACGCGTAGCCGAGCGTGTGCATGTCGGAGTCCGAGCGGATCCCCGGATAGCGGAACAGGTCCCAGGTGCCGCCGATCGCGTCGCGTGCCTCGAGCACCGCGAACGTCTTGTGCGGCAACGACCGGCGCAGGTGGCAGCCGGCGCCGATGCCGGACAGTCCGGCGCCGACGATCAGCACGTCGAATGTCTCCTCGGCAGGCGCGGTACGCATGCGTATCACGAACTGTACGGATCCGGCCCGCGGGCGAGGTTGACCTCCGTCACACGCCCGCCGGCGAAGCGCCCCCCGGCCACGTCCGGCCCGCGGGTGGAACGACCGCCCCGGGGTCTACGATCGGCCGTCCCGTGGAGTACCCGGTCGACACCCTGACGTCGGAGGAGCGCGCGCTCCTCGCGCCGCACGTCACGAACCTCGACCGGCCCGTGTTCGCGCTCGTCGGGCTGCCCGAGACGGTCAAGGGTGCGCTCTTCGCGCGGTACTCGCGCTACCCGGGCACGCTCCGGCGGCTGATGATCGACGAGTTCGCGGGGGATCTCGCCGCGGCGGAGGACGGCGCCGGGGAAGGGGCCGCCGGCCCCGTCACGCCCGCTCCCGGGCGCGCCGCGC
>Ga0209061_1004008_pt1 | contig 14863 bp, 12 predicted proteins | sample Coa_R1_10_FD_187157 | JGI IMG/M metagenome (GOLD analysis project Ga0209061, IMG submission 187157) | Surface soil microbial communities from Centralia Pennsylvania, which are recovering from an underground coalmine fire - Coalmine... | ecosystem: Environmental > Terrestrial > Soil >...
CCGAGACGGTCGACATGGTGGTAGTCCGCGAGGGCACCGAGGGCCCGTATGCGGGGGCAGGCGGCGTCATGCGGAAGGGCACCCCTGGCGAGATCGCCACCCAGGAGAGCCTGAACACCGCGTTCGGCGTGGAGCGGGTGGCCAGGTACGCGTTCGGGCGGGCGATGTCCCGGCCGCGCAGGAAGCTCACGCTCGTGCACAAGACCAACGTGCTCACCTACGCGGGCGACCTGTGGCAGCGGACGGTGGACGGCCTGGCCAAGCAGTTCAGCGAAGTATCCGTGGACTACTGTCACATGGATGCCGCGTCGATGTTCTTCGTCACAGCGCCCGAGCGCTTCGACGTCATCGTCACCGACAACCTGTTCGGCGACATCCTCACCGACCTCGGTGCCGCGGTGGCGGGCGGCATCGGGCTCGCGGCGAGCGGCAACATCAACCCCGAGGGGACCGCGCCGAGCATGTTCGAGCCGGTGCACGGCAGCGCACCGGACATCGCGGGCCAGCGCACGGCCGACCCGACCGCGGCGATCCTGTCCGCCGCCCTGCTGCTCGACCACCTGGGGCTGGCCGCCGAGGCGGCCAGGATCGAGCAGGCCGTCGCGGACGACCTGCTGGAGCGCCAGGGCGCCCGGCCGGGGCGCAGCACGCCAGAGATCGGTGACGACATCGCCGAGCGGGTAGCTGGCTAAGGCGGCACGCCGCAGTCCCGGCGGGGCCGGCGGAAGGAGGAGGTAGGGATGAACGCCAGTCCGTGCAGCGAGATCACGTTCGAGGTGCGCCCGTCGGATCACCCCGTTCCCGCGGCGGAGCGGGAGCGGGTGCTGACGGCACCCGGGTTCGGCCAGGTATTCACCGATCACATGATCACGCTGCGCTGGACGGCGGGGCGGGGGTGGCACGACGGCAGGCTCGGGCCCTACGGCCCGTTCACGCTCGACCCGGCCACGGCGGTCTTCCACTACGCCCAGGAGTTCTTCGAGGGGCTGAAGGCATACCGTCAGGACGGCGGGCCCATCGTGATGTTCCGGCCGCAGATGAACGCGGCCAGGTTCAACAGCTCGGCGCGCCGGATGGCCATGCCCGAACTACCCGAGGAGACGTTCCTGCGCGCCCTCGAACTGCTGGTCACGCAGGACCGCGACTGGGTCCCCACCGCCGAGGGGCACAGCCTCTACCTGCGGCCGTTCATGATCGCCACGCAGCGCGGGCTGGGGGTGAACCACCCGTCGTCGGACTACCTGTTCGCGGTCATCGCCTCGCCGGCAGGGGCGTACTTCTCCGGCGGCGTCAAGCCGGTCAGCGTCTGGCTGTCGGAGGAGTACACCCGGGCGGCGCCGGGCGGCACCGGCGAGGTGAAGTGCGGCGGCAACTACGCCGCCGCGTTCGCCGCCCAGCAGCAGGCCACGGCGTGCGGCTGCGACCAGGTCGTCTGGCTGGACTCCGCCGAGCATCGCTGGGTGGAGGAGATGGGCGGGATGAACCTGTTCTTCGTCTACGGCTCAGGGACGGACGCCCGGATCATGACGCCCGCGCTGACCGGGACCCTGCTCCCCGGGGTGACGCGCGACTCGCTGCTGAAGCTCGCCCCGCACCTCGGCATCCCCGCCACCGAGGGCAGGATCTCCATCGAGCAGTGGCGCGCCGACAGCGACAGCGGCGAGCTGACCGAGGTGTTCGCCTGCGGTACGGCTGCCGTGATCACGCCGGTGGGGAGGGTCAGGGGCGCCTCCGGCGAGTGGCTCATCGGCGACGGCAGCCCGGGTCCGGTCACGCTTCGCCTGCGCGAGGAACTGCTCGGCCTGCAAGCCGGGCAGCGCACGGACCCGTTCGGCTGGATCCACAAGGTCTGCTGACCGATGTCCCGGGGAGCCGGGACCTGCGCCCCTGCGGGGGGCCAGGCCGATGAAGCAGCGTGAGCAGCGCCTTGTCCAGGCCGCGGGCCTCGGCCGGCCGGGAGGTGACGGCGGCATCGATGACCAGCACGCCGGTCAGCCCGGATACCAGGCCCCGCGCTACCGTGCCGATCACCCCCAGCCGCCGGACCACCCGGCGCGTTCCGGCCGTCATCTGGGCTGTCCGCAGGTACCGCATGTACCTGTGGCGCAGGCCCTCGGCCACCATTGCCAGGCCGGCGGCGGCAATGACCAGCCCGGCGGCGGCCACGAGCCACCGTCCGCCCTGGTGATGCATCACCGTGGCCGTCAGGTCCTGCTCCCGGCCTGCCTGGCTGCTATGAGTGCCCTGGATGATGCTGAATGACAGGTAGCAGAGGAACGCGTACACCGTGGCGCGGGCCAGCGACCTGGCGCGGGGGCCCGCCCGGGTGCCCTCACCGGTCACACCGAAGGCTGCCTCGCTGAGCCGCCACAGAACGTAGCCGGCGAACCCGATGCAGAGCAGCCACAGCGAGACCACGCCATAAGGCGTGCCGGCCAGCATCTGCAGCGCACCCTGCTGGTCAGCCTGGGGCGAGCTGCGGCCCGTCGCGACCAGCACCGCGACCCACCCGATGAGGATGTAGATCACCCCGCGTGCGGCCAGGCCAGCCCTGGCCAGGGCATGTGCGGCCGGGCCCCGGGGGCCGGCGCCCGTGACGAGACCGGGGCCGGTGCGCCGCGCTGCCAGGTGTGCGGGGCGACGCTGGTCCCCGCCCGCACCGGCCGCCCCCGGGTCTGCTGCTCCCGTGCCTGCCAGGCCCGCGCCTACCGTGCCCGGCGGGCGGGACGTCTCGGATAGTGAGATCGATGTGCCATCGGGGGCGGGGTGTGGCACTGTGGTGACATGACGTCCGGCCGCATCATTATCGGCAGGCGCGTCGGCATCTAGGGCGTACGGGCCCTAGGCGGGGCGGAAGTCCCGGCGCCGGCGCGCAGACCTCTCGCATGCAGCGAGGGGTCTTTTGTTTTGCGCGGCCGGCGGGCCGCGCGAAACGCCGGCGGCGGCTCACCGGCTCCGTGAGCGTTCACCAGCACCGGCCCGTGGCCACGAGCCAAACAGGCCCCGTGACCGGCCGGTGCGGCCCGGGCGGCGGGAACCGCCGCCCGGGCCCGGATGGCGCGCATTCCTGCATAACGAACCGCGGCCTCCCGACGAAGCGGCCACCTGGACGAAACGGATATCGCTGATGGTTGACGACTCCTTCCACGTCTACGACACAACACTGCGCGACGGCGCACAGCAGGAGGGCCTGAACCTCACGGTGGCCGACAAGCTGGCCATCGCGGCGCAGCTCGACGGCCTCGGCGTCGGGTTCATCGAGGGCGGCTGGCCGGGTGCCATCCCCAAGGACACCGAGTTCTTCCGGCGCGCGCGCAGCGAGCTGGAACTGAAGCACGCGCAGCTCGCCGCCTTCGGTGCGACCCGCCGGCCCGGCGTGAAGGCGGCCGACGACCCGCAGGTCGCCGCCCTGCGCGAATCGGGCGCGCCCGTCGTGACCCTGGTCGCCAAGAGTCACGACCGGCACGTCCGGCAGGCCCTGCGCACCACCCTGGAGGAGAATCTCGCGATGGTGCGCGACACCGTCCGGCACCTGAGGGCGGAAGGGCGGCGGGTGTTCCTCGACGCCGAGCACTTCTTCGACGGCTACCGGTCCGACCCCGCGTACGCGCTCGAAGTCGTGCGCGCCGCCGCCGAGGAGGGCGCCGACGTGGTCGCGCTCTGCGACACCAACGGCGGCATGCTGCCCAGCGAGATCGGCGACGTGGTGGCGGCCGTGGCCGCCGCCACGGGCGCCCGGCTCGGGATCCACTGCCACGACGACACCGCCTGCGCGGTCGCCAACACGCTCACCGCCGTGGACGCGGGGGTGACCCACGTCCAGGGCACCGCGAACGGGTACGGGGAGCGGGCGGGCAACGCCAACCTGTTCAGCGTGGTGGCCGGCCTCCAGCTCAAGAAGGGCCGGCCGGTGATCCCGGACGGCTGCCTGCCGGAGATGACCCGCATTGCGCACGCGGTCAGCGAGGTCACCAACGTGGCACCGGCCGCGCACCAGCCGTACGTGGGGCTGTCCGCGTTCGCCCACAAGGCCGGGCTGCACGCCTCGGCGGTCAAGGTGGACCCGATGCTCTACCAGCACATCGACCCGGCCCTGGTCGGCAACGACATGCGGATGCTCGTCTCCGACATGGCCGGGCGGGCTTCGGTGGAGCTGAAGGGCCGCGAGCTCGGCTACGACCTGTCCGGCGACGCGGGCGTGCTCACCCGGGTCACCGAGCGGGTGAAGGACCTGGAGGCGCGCGGGTATTCGTTCGAGGCCGCGGATGCGTCGTTCGAGCTGCTGATGCGGGACGAGCTGGCCGGCCGCAAGGTCCGTCACTTCGGCGTCGAGTCCTGGCGGGTCATCGTGGAGCGGCGGCGGGACGGCGTGGTCACCAGCGAGGCCACGGTCCGGCTGACCGCCAAGGGCGAGCGGGTGGTCGCCGTCGGGGAGGGGAACGGCCCCGTCAACGCGCTCGACCGGGCGCTGCGCTCCGCGCTGGAGCGGCTCTACCCGGAGCTCGCCCGGCTGGAGCTTGCCGACTACAAGGTCCGGATCCTGGAGGGCTCGCACGGCACCGGCGCGGTGACCAGGGTGCTCATCGAATCCGGCGACGGCACCGGCAGCACGTGGAGCACGGTCGGCGTGGACGAGAACATCATCGCCGCATCCTGGCAGGCGCTGGAGGAGGCCGTCACCTACTGCCTGCTCCGCTCCGGCCACCAGCCCGGCTGAGTGCCGCTACCGGCGCCAGCCCGGCTGAGTGCCGCCACCGCACCGCCCGGCGGGCCCGGGCGGGCGGCGCTTTCGCGACGGCCGGGCGAGGGGCCGGTGCCGGCAGCGGCAGCGGGAGCCGTGCACGGGCTGGCCGGCACACGAACATGAAAAGCCAGGGCGGCGGCGGCAGCCGTCGCCCTGGGGCGGCGGGAACGTTCATGGGAGCACCGAGCCCCGTTCTCCCGTACCGCCCGTACCGCCCGGGCCGCGCCTTACCCGGGGGCGGGCATGCCGGCGCGCAGTGGCGCGCCGACGCCGTGCAGGTGACGCAGCACTTGCGCATAGGAGCTGAAGGCGCCGGACTGGCGGTAGGGGATACCGCGCGCGGCGCAGAACTCGCGAACGAGGACCTGGGCATGCCGGAGATTCGCTCGCGGCATGCTGGGGAACAGGTGGTGCTCGATCTGGTAGTTCAGGCCGCCCAGCAGGAAGTCAACGAGCCACCCGCCACGTATGTTGCGGGAGGTGAGGATCTGCTTGCGCAGGTAGTCCGTCTTGTCGGCGGCGGACAGGGTCGGCATGCCCTTGTGGTTGGGCGCGAACGAGCAGCCCATGTAGATCCCCCACACGCCCTGGTGCACCGCGATGAACGCGATCGCCTGCAGCGGCGACAGCACGGCGAACACCCCGGTGAGGTAGCCCACGATGTGGGCGGCGAGCAAGGCCCCCTCCACGGGGCTGACCTTGACCTCGTGCCGCAGGACCGCGCGGATGCTTGAGTTGTGCAGGCCCAGTCCCTCGAACGCGAGCATCGGGAAGAACAGGAACGCCTGGTACTTCGCCGTCCAGCGCGAGAAACCGCGCTTACCCGCTGCCTGCTGGCCGCTGAACGCCAGCAGCGCGAGGTTGATGTCCGGATCGTGGTCTTCGTGGTTCGGGTTGGCGTGGTGGCGGTTGTGCTTGCCGACCCACCAGCCGTAGCTCAGGCCCACCAGCCCGGCATGCAGGTAACCCACGATGTCGTTGGCACGCCTGCCACGGAAGATCTGCTTGTGCCCGGCGTCATGGCCGATGAACGCGAGTTGGCCGGACAGCCCGGCGAAGAACACCGCGGTGAGCAACTGCCACCAGGAGGCGCCCAGGACCGCGAACGCCGTCCAGCCCAGCGCCATCAAGGCGGCATTGACCGCGAACTTCACGATGTAGCTGGCGTGGCGCCGCTGGAGAAGACCACGCTGCCTGATCACGCGGGACAGTTCCGCGAAGTCACTGCCGCGCCGCAGGGATGCCGGGGCCGTGTCAGTCAACGTCGCGCAAGACCGTGCTGTGTCATGTGAGGCTGCACTTTCATCGAGTCCGGAGGCCGGTTGCCTCGTGGCGGGCACGGCCAAGCCCGGGCTCACCGCGCTTGCCCGGCGCGGTGAGCCCGGGGCCGTGGTCAATCAGAGAACACGAACGCCGGTGGCCTGCGGGCCCTTCGTGCCCTGGCCGACGGTGAACTCCACCCGCTGGCCCTCGTCAAGGCTGCGGAAGCCCTCACCGCCGATCTCCGAGTAGTGAACGAAGATGTCCGAGGTGCCGTCATCCGGGCTGATGAAGCCGTAGCCCTTCTCGCCGTTGAACCACTTCACGGTTCCCTGTGCCATGCTGTCTCCTCCTGGGAGCTGGGTAACCGGCCCCGCGGGACGCGGGTACCGGCGTGGCCGCAGGTTGCAGACGGCGACTTCTCCAGCTGGTGCGAAGACAAGTGGCACGCCCCCACCATGATTCCACGGAGCGCGTCGGAACACGGACACGTTAAAATATGCGGCCAGTTACCCAGCGTACCCCCAGCCGGAAGCATGCCGCACCGCCGGTGCCGCATCCGTCTCGTGGGGTGCAGGGACGGGGACTCCCGAACGGCCCCGGTGACAGGGGCGTGCGCCAGCGTGACCAGGCTGCCGCTGGCGCGCGGTATCCCCGGGGTGGCGCGTTCCGGATCGCCGTCCCGGCGCGGCTGCTGGCCTTCCCGCGCCAGTGCGTGCCGTCGGCAGCAGCGCTCGCCGTGCTCAGTAGGCTCGGGGGCAAAGGGACCCGCAGGGCACCGGCCCGCGCGAGGGCCGGCGCGGCCTATGGCCCAGGGGAGTGAGGAGAGCCGTGCGTATCGCAAGGTTCGCCATGGGAGGCGAGGTTGCCTACGGCGTGGTCGAGGAAGACGACGGCGCTATGGCGGCCGCCGTGCGGAGCGGCGCGGCCGGCGCTGCTGGCCCGCACGACCGGCCGCTGGTCATCGCGGAACTGCACGGGCACCCGTTCGGGACCGATCCGGGCGGCGTCCGCTTCACGGGCAGGCGCTTCCCCCTCGCCGACGTCCGGCTGCTGGCGCCGGTCCTGCCGAGCAAGGTCGTGGGCGTCAGCAAGAACTACGCCGAGCGCGCGGGGGAGATGGGCGGGACACCCCTGCCCGAACCCATCCTGTTCCTCAAGCCGTCAACGTCCGTGACGGGGCAGGGGGACGCGATCGCATACCCGGTGAAGCTCACCGAACGGGTCGACTTCGAAGGAGAACTCGCCGTCATCATCGGCAGGCTCTGCCGTGAGGTACCCAGGGAACGCGCCAGGGAGGTCATCTTCGGCTACACGTGCGCGAACGACGTCACGGCGCGGGACCTCCAGGCGCGGGACGGGCAGTGGGCGCGCGCCAAGGGCTTCGACACGTTCTGCCCGCTCGGCCCGTGGATCGAGACCACGGCCGAGGTAGCCGACATCGCGATCACCACGTCCGTGAACGGCGAGGTCAGGCAGCGGGCCCGTACCTCGGAGATGGTGAACGACGTGCCCACGCTCGTCGCCTTCGTGAGCGAAGTGATGACGCTGCTGCCCGGGGACGTGCTGCTGACCGGCACGCCGGCGGGCGTGGGCCCGCTGGAGCACGGTGACGAGATCTCCGTGACGATCGAGGGCATAGGGACATTGAGGAACAGGGTGGTCATCCGTGGCTGAGGCTGGGCGCAAAGCTCCCGGGAAGACCGGGGTGCGGGTCAGGTTCGCGCCGTCACCCAGCGGGGACCTGCACGTCGGCAACATCCGCACCGCGCTGTATGACTGGGCGTTCGCCCGCCGTACGGGCGGGACGTTCGTGCTGCGGATCGAGGACACCGACAAGGCCAGGGTGACGGACGAGTACGTCGGTTCCGCCCTGGAGACGCTGCGCTGGCTCGGCCTCGACTGGGATGAGGGGCCGGGTGCCGGGGGACCGTACGGCCCGTACCGGCAGAGCGAGCGCCTGGACATCTACGCGGACTGGGCGCGGCGGTTCCTCGGCTCGGGAGCCGCTTACCACTGCTACTGCACCCAGGAGGAACTCGCTGCGCGCCGGGCGGCGGCGCGTGCCGCAGGCGGCGGGCCGAGCGGGTACGACGGCCACTGCCGGGACCTGACCGTCACCCAGGTCGCGGCCTACGAGGCGGAAGGACGCCGGCCGGTGGTCCGTCTCCGGATGCCGGAAGGGTCGACGACGTTCACCGACCTGATTCGCGGCGAGATCACCATTGACCATCGGGACGTCCCCGACTTCGTGCTCATGCGGGCCGACGGGAGCCCGCTGTACACGCTCGCCGTGGCCGTGGACGACGTGCTCATGAAGATGACGCACATCGTGCGCGGCGAGGATCTGCTGTCCTCCACTCCCCGCCAGATCGCCGTGTACCGGGCGATGGGCGTGCCCGAGGAGGATTTCCCGGTGTTCGCGCACCTGCCGTACGTACTCGGCCGGGACAACCAGAAGCTGTCCAAGCGCAACGGGGTCACCTCGATCAGCTGGTACCGGCAGGAGGGGTTCCTGCCCGAGGCGATGTGCAACTACCTGGCCTTGCTCGGCTGGTCGCCGGGCGGGAACCGGGAGTCGTTCACGCTCGCCGAGATGGCCGCCGAGTTCGACCTCGCACGCGTGAACAAGAATGCCGCGAAGTTCGACCCGCGCAAGCTGGAGGCGATCAACGGCGACAAGATCCGCGCGCTGGACCCGGCTGACTTCGCCACCCGGATCGTCCCGTTCCTGCACCGGGCCGGCCTGGCGGGCGACCCGCCCAGCGAGGATGAGACCCGGCTGATCAGGGCGGCCGCGCCGCTTATCCAGGAGCGGATTGGCAGGCTCACCGAGGCGGCGGGGATGCTCGGGTTCCTGTTCGTCAGCGAGGAGAAGTTCACCGTCGAACCGGAGGACGCGGCGCGCGCGCTCACGCCGGATGCCGCGAAGGTGCTGGAAGCCGCCATCACGGCGCTCAAGAATCTGCCGGAATGGGACGCGGCGTCCATCGAGGGGGCGCTGCGTGCGGCACTCGTGGACGGGCTCGGGCTGAAGCCCAGGACCGCGTTCACGCCCGTGCGGGTCGCCGTTACCGGGCGGCGGGTCTCGCCCCCGCTGTTCGAGTCGATCGAGCTGCTCGGCGCCGGCCGCACGCTTGCCCGGCTGACCCGCGCCCTCGGCTCGCTCCCCGGCTGATGTCTGGACGCGCGTCGAAGTAGCCTGGCCGGCATGTTCAACATTGGCCAGCGGACTGCGGCAGCTCATGCCTTCAAGCTGGCTGGATACGAAGGCGACCTCGTGGTTGCGCCGACCACTAGTGAGGACGAGCGCGTATTCCTCTCGGAGCCCAGGTCAGCCACTGGTGCTGCCGGGCTGGCCGTCCCCTGCTCCGCGATCAGCCTGTTGAGCAGGCCGGTGATCTGATCGACCCGGCGGCCGTCGCGCCGGACGTGCCGCGGATCTCAGCGAACCCGATGTCCACCCTGCGCTCTACCGCGTCGAGCCGGCGGTCCACCTCGTCGAACCGTTCCCGGGCCTGCTGGCCGAGCCCGTTGATCACGGTCCTGTTCGCGTCCACCGTCACTGCGAGGTCGGCCAGGTCCGGGTCCCGGGGCCGCGGCCAGGTGCCGCGCGGCTGCGGCATCGGCGGCCACCTCATCGATGCGGGCCTCCAGTGCCGCCACGCGGGCTTCGAGATCGGATGGCTGGGCTATGCCGGCAGTTTACCGATCAGGTCCGATTCCCGTTCCGGACGGCGCGGCCCGAGAGGCGGATACTGCCGTAACTGGGCACTATATCGGTTACGTGCCACCAGGATACGCCAGTCCCTGCGCGGGCGTTCCCCCGCTGGGCCGCTCACCGGGCAAGCCGCCGGGCGCCGGGTGGCTCGCTGTCCCGCCGGGCCGGGGCTGGCGTGATCCGCGCGGGTACTCTGCATCCATCCACGATTCGCGTTCGCCAGATTCCCGTGACGGTGCCCGCCGCCGCGTGCACGGGCCGCCCGCAGGTACCCAGGGCCTGTGCCCGCTGAGCCGGCGGGCGGGTCATGCTTCCGGGAGCCCGCACGGCCTCAGCCGGGCCGGTGCCGCCGTCCGGTATCCGGGCAACGTTTGCGAACGCCTGGCCTGGGACACCCAGGGACCGAAAGGGGGGCCGGTTGCGACGCCCGACGATCGCCGACATCGCACGGCGGGCGGGCGTGACCAAGGCGGCCGTGTCGTTCGCGCTCAACGGCCAGCCGGGCGTGTCGGCTGCGACACGGCGGCGCATCCTGGCGATCGCGGAGGAGATCGGCTTCCAGCCGAACAGCGCCGCCCGTGCCCTGTCCGACGGCCGGGCAGGCGCGTTCGGGCTGATCGTCGACAGGCCCGCGAAGCTGCTCGGCATCGAGCCGTACTTCATGCAGCTCATCTCCGGCATCCAGGCGGAGCTGGCCGCCAGCCGCGTCACGCTGCTGTTCACCGTGGCCGAGGACCAGGACGCGGAGATCGCCATGTACCGGTCGTGGTGGGCGCAGCGCCGGGTGGACGGCGTGTTCCTCGTCGACCTGCGGGTGGACGACCGCCGGGTGCCTGTCCTTGAGGAACTGGCCATGCCCGCCGTCGTGATCGGCACGCCCAGGGCGTCCGGCTCGCTGCCTGCCGTCTGGCAGGACGACCGGGCAGCCACCGAAACCGTGGTGAGCTACCTCGCCGGGCTCGGCCACCGGCGGATCGGGCGGGTCACCGGCGTCCCCAGGTACTGGCACACGAAGATCCGGACAGACGCGTTCTACGAAATCACGGCATCTGCCGGACTGGAGGCGGTCATCGCGGAAGCCGACTACACCAGCGAGTACGGGGCCAGGGCGACGCGGGCTTTGCTGGCAGGTGCCGCGCCGCCGACCGCGATCGTGTACGACAACGACGTGATGGCGATCGCAGGACTCGGCGAGGCGCACCGGATGGGTGCCGGTGTGCCCGGCGACCTGTCGATCGTGGCGTGGGACGACTCGGTGCTCTGCGAGCTTGTCCACCCGGCACTGACCGCGCTGCGCAGGGACATCGCCGCCGCTGGCGCGGAGGCGGCACGCCGGCTGACCCGGGCGGCTGCGGGGGCCAGCGTCGGTGACTGGCAGGAAGCCGCCCCCGTGCTCACCGTGCGCGACAGCACCGGCAAGCCGCGGGACTGAGCACGCATTAGGCTCTGGGCAATATCGGGGGATCCGTTGACACTGAACCGGTCAAGTGATTTTATAGCCCCCATATTATCGACGGTCTCGCGACAGTCCCGGGAGGGGCTTAGCCATGCGATGCGCCAGGTTTGGCACGTGGTCGGTAACGGCAGCGGCCGTGGCGGCGGTGCTGACGGGGGCGGCGGCCTGCGGCGGCGGCTCGGGCGGGGGCGGCGGCGGGACGGGGGGAAACGCGGCGCTGACCTACTGGGCCAGCACCGAGGGCACGGGAGCGCAGCAGTCGCAGCAGACGATCGGGCGCGTCGTCTCGAAATTCACCAAGGAAACCGGCATCAAGGTCAACTTCCAGATCATACCCTGGACGGACCTGGAGACGAAGATCCTCACGGCGGTCACCAGCGGCTCGGGCCCCGACGTGGTGGACATCGGAAATACATGGGCTCCCTCCTTCGCGGCCACCGGCGGATTCGTGCCCTTCACAAAGGCAAACCTGAGCAAGGTCGGGGGCGCGGGTAAGTTCGTGCAGGCGAGTTTCAATACCACCGGTCTTCCCGGCAAGACGCCCATGTCGGTGCCCCTCTACGCCGAGGCGTATGCTCTCCAGTACAACAAAGCCGAATTCGCCCGTGCGGGCATATCCGGCCCGCCCGCGACGTGGTCGCAGCTCGTGGCCGACGGGAAGAAGCTCACCCACGGCGGCCAGTGGGGAATCGCGATCGAAGGCGGCAGCTACACCGAGGCCTCGCACTGGGCGTTCATCCTCGGGCGGCAGTACGGCAACCCCCTCTACGTGAACGGCAGGCCGCACTTCGCGACACCGGCCGAGCTCACGGCCGTGAAGCAGTACGTGGATCTCATCGGCGCTGACCACATCGCCGATCCCGCGGACGCGGAGTACACCTCCAACCAGTCGGTGACGGCTTTCGCCCAGGGGAAGGCGGCCATGCTCATCTGGCAGAACCCGGCCACGTCCCTCGGCCAGCTCGGCATGAAGCCCTCGGCCTACGGCATCGCCCCGATGCCGATGCCGGCCACGACGCCGCCGGGCGGCCAGCCGGTGCAAAGCCACACGGCCGGGGAGAACCTGGCGATCATGAAGTCCACCACGCACCTGCAGGAAGCGCTGAAGTTCGTCAGGTACATGACGAGCGAGCCGGTGCAGGTGGAACTGGCCAGGACCTACGGGCTGCTGCCGGTGGTCAAGGCGGCCTACGCCAACCCCGCGCTGCAGACCCCTGCCTACCAGACGTACCGGAACATCCTCGAGCAGCACTCGGTCCCGATGCCCAGGGTGGCATCGGAGAGCCAGATGGAAACCAGCCTCGGCGGCGCCATCGTGAACCTGATCCGGACGGCGGCGACCACGGGCCACGTCTCCGACCAGCAGATCATGTCGGCGCTGCAATCGGCTCAGCAGAAGGTCGCGGCGGCCGGGGCCGGCGGCTGAGCCAGCCGGCGGTGAGGACCGGCATGCCCGAGGTGACGAAGGCGCGCCCGCCCGGCGCCCCGCCCGCGGCCGCCGCCGCGGGGCCGCGGCGGCGGCCGCGGGGGACCAGGTGGTGGCAGGACCGCAGGATCCTCCCGTACCTGCTCATCGCGCCGGCGGTCCTCCTGGAACTGCTCGTGCACATCGTGCCGATGATCGCCGGCGTGGTGATGAGCTTGTTCAGGCTCACCGTGTTCACGATCCACCACTGGCAGAGCGCGCCGTTCGCCGGGCTGTCCAACTTCGCGCTCGGGCTCAACCCGCACGGGCCCATCGGCTCGGCGCTGTGGCGCTCGTTCGGCGTGACGCTCGGCTACGCCGCGTGCGTCGTCGCGGGCTCGTGGCTGCTCGGCATGGTCGCGGCGGCCCTGCTGAACGTGGAGTTCCGCGCCCGGGGCTGGCTGCGGGCGCTGTTCCTCGTGCCGTACGCGCTGCCGCTCTACGTCGCCGTGATCGTGTGGCGCTTCATGTTCCAGCAGGGCACGGGGGCGATCAACGCGATCCTCGCCAGGGACCTCCACCTGGTCAGCGGCAGCACGTTCTGGCTGATCGGCGGGAACGCGTTCTGGGCGATGACCGTCACCGGAATCTGGCGGACCTGGCCGTTCGCCTTCCTCATCCTGCTCGCGGCGCTGCAGAACATCCCCGGCGAGCTGCATGAGGCCGCGGCCGTCGACGGCGCCTCAAGCTGGCGGCGGTTCCGCGCGATCACCCTCCCGCAGCTCCGCGGGATCAACCTGGTGCTCGTCCTCGTGCTGTTCCTGTGGACGTTCAACGACTTCAACACGCCCTACGTCCTGTTCGGCGGCACCCCGCCGGACTCGGCGAACGTGCTCAGCCTCTACATCTACGTCAACTCGTTCAGTAACTGGAACTTTGGCCTCGGCGCCGCGATGTCGGTGCTGATGCTGGCGTTCCTGCTGGTCATCTCGCTCGTCTACATCCGGGCGTTCCGGGCGGGGAGGGAAGCCGATGCGTGAGTCAGCCGCGGCCCGGTGGGCGCGGCGCGGCGGCCTCACCCTCATCGCCGCGTTCGCCCTTTTCCCGCTGTACGTCATCGTCGAGACGTCGGTCAAGCCGCTCAGCGACGTGAACGGGGCATTCCGGTGGCTTCCCTCGCGGGTGACGTTCGCGCCGTTCGTCAACATGTGGTCGACGATCCCGCTCGTCCACTATTTCATCAACAGCGTCATCGTCTCCGTCATCGCCACGGTCCTGGCGGTGCTCGTCGCCGTATTCGCCGGTTACGCCATCTCGCGGTACGGCTTTGCCGGGAGGCGGGTCTTCTCGGTGACAGTGCTGTCGACCCAGATGTTCCCTGGTATAGCGTTCCTGCTGCCGCTGTTCCTGATCTACGTCAACCTGCAGAACGTCGTCGGCATCAAGCTGTACGGCTCGTACACCGGCCTGATCATCACCTACCTGACGTTCGCGCTGCCGTTCTCGATCTGGATGCTCGCCGGATATTTCAACTCCCTTCCGCGGCAGCTCGAGGAAGCGGCGATGGTGGACGGCGCCACGCCGCTGCGCGCGCTGTTCCGCGTGGTGCTGCCGGTCGCCAAGCCCGGGATCATCGCGGTCGCCGTCTTCGCGTTCATGACGGCCTGGGGCGAGGTGCTGTTCGCCTCGGTCCTCACCACGCAGTCGACGCGGACGCTGGCCATCGGGCTGCAGGAGTACTCCTCCCAGAGCCTCGTCTACTGGAATCAGCTCATGGCCGCCTCCATCGTCGTCAGCCTGCCGGTCGTCGCCGGCTTCCTGGGCCTCCAGCGGTACCTGGTGCGCGGGCTCACCGCGGGCTCGGTGAAGTGAGCACCCCCCGCGGGGGCCCGGCGGGCGCTGCCCAGGCCACAAACACCACTGCCCGTTCAGAACCCGAGACACGGCTCGACGGAGGTGCCAGCACAGGCATGAGACGGCGGTTCGAGAAGGTCAGCACGGACGGCAAGCCGGAGATCTGGCTGGGCGCGAACTTCTGGTCGCGCACCGGCGGCCCGCTCATGTGGCGCAGCTACGACCCGGACGTGGCCGCCGCCGAGCTGCGTGTGCTGCGCGAGCACGGCCTGGGAATCACCCGCTCGTTCTTCTACTGGCCCGACTTCATGCCCGAGCCCGGCCGCATCGACGAGGACATGGCGCGGCGGTACGCGGACTTCCTCGACCGGCACGCCGGCGAGGGGATGCGGACGATCCCCACCTTCATCGTCGGCCACATGT
>Ga0209061_1004009_pt1 | contig 14862 bp, 12 predicted proteins | sample Coa_R1_10_FD_187157 | JGI IMG/M metagenome (GOLD analysis project Ga0209061, IMG submission 187157) | Surface soil microbial communities from Centralia Pennsylvania, which are recovering from an underground coalmine fire - Coalmine... | ecosystem: Environmental > Terrestrial > Soil >...
CACGCCACACGTTGATGATCTTTCTCGATACACGCACCTATAGCAATCCAACGATTGGCTACGATCCACAGCGTGTGGAACTGGTGATCAGCGCTGCCGCCTCGATTGCGGTATGGGGACTGCGCGAGGGGTATGCTGTGGGGCTTGTCTCAAATGGGTCGCTTGGCTCACCTGAATTGGATGATCCCCAGCTTGTGACCGCCTCGCCATTCGTCCCGCTGGCTCCTCCCTCCGATGATGGGCAGGAGCGTGATGAGGCGACAGCCCTGGTTGAAAGAAGTCATCGCCGTCAGGCCCCGCCGCCGCTTTCCGATGAAGAACTCGAACAGCGCCTCCAGCGCGCCGTCGCGCGGCTGCGCCTGCGCATTCCGCCAAACGCTCGCCCGGAACAGGCGACGCTCATTCTGGATGGGCTGGCGCGTCTATTGCCCTATTATGGCGTGCCAATGAGCCAGTTGATCGCAAGTGAGCAGCGCAACCTGCCTACGGGCGCCACCATTGTCTATATCGGGGCCGAATCAGTTGTGGATGTGCAGACGATTGTGGCCCTCCGACAGATGCGTGCGCGTGGGTACTTTGTTTCGCTCTTGCTGACGACGACCGAATCAACCTCCACCGCTGACCTGGGCAATCCGTTTGGCGTGGCGCAACCGCTCAGCGCGCCATCCGAGTCGCCAACTCAAGAAACGCCCTTCCAGGCGAGGCGCCATGAAGTCCATCTTTCAGGGTTGTCTATGCGCTTTATTGGTGGGCGCACGCGCTGGCAAGAGCTTGTGACGATGGCGCTTGGCGCATCTACCCATCGGCTGGCGACGGCCCCGCTCTCAGCGGATGAACTGAAGTTCGAGCGTGACCTTGTGCGAGCGGCTCAGGCGATGTCTTCGCACGAGCCTGCGCCTACGACCGATATGCTGATGAGGCTGACCATCCCTGAAGCTGGCGATCCGCATGGCAAGACATATGACGGGCCGCGATGGGAGAGCACGAACGCGCCTGAGATATTGGAGCCGCTGGATGCGCAGGGGGTGGGGATGGTTGAGGAGGCGCGACGATGAGCCAGGTGAGTGATACAACGCCACAGAAGACACAGAGTGAGAGGGCGCCTCAACGGCTGAAGCAGGCGCCTGTACGTTTGATCTTGGTCGTCGTCTGCGTGGGGGCGCTGGAGTTGCTTCCGGTGATGGCGTGGCTGCTGGCGCTTGCCGCGTTCCAGGCCGGAGATATCAGCCAAACCGCTGAGCCATTCTGGTTGCTGATGCTGACGCTCGCCGCATTCTGGGGTCTCTTGCGCGTGATGATCAATAGCTCTATCTCATTGCGTTTGACCGCCGCTGCTGTGGTAGGCGTGTTCGCATTGGCGATTGCGTTCCTGCTGCCTTCTTCGCCCGTTCAGCAGCCCTCAGGCGATCATCTTGCGGCGACGGCGGGGCTGATAGTTCTGGTCGCTTATCTGGGCTGGCGCGGACTGAGCGCAGGGCATACCTCGCCATTTGTCTCCTCCTTCGAGCGAACAACACGTCTGTTTGTCTATGGGTGTGCTGCGCTGGTGGCGGCGATTGTCCTTACCATCGCGGCTCCTTCCACTGCCCGCAGCGAGTTGATCGGGGCGCTCTCGCTGTGTTTGCCCGCCGAGATGCTTGCGGGATTGATTGCCCTGGCGCTGACGAAAGCCGCCCTCAATAGCGAGGAGGCGCGCGGCGAAGAGCCTACCCTTTCCGACGAGGCGCGCTGGTTTGGTATGGCCGGTGGGCTGACCGCATTCATCGTGGGGATGACACTGATCATCAGCCTGTTCCTCAATTTCAAGGCGATCTCGCTTGGCCTCAAACATCTGGGGCCGCTTGGCGCCTTGCTCTACGAGGCGCTCTCGCTGCTCATCGATGGCTTTGTGTTCCTTCTCTATCTCATCTTCAATATTCCTGTCTCCATTCTGGCGGGCATCAATTCCACGCTTACCAAGCCTACCCCCCCTAAGCCAGACTGTGTGCAACGGCCCGATAGCGCGCCGTTTCCTCCCTTGCCCAAAGGGGAGGTCTATTGCCCGCCGCACACCAGTCTCAGTCCGCTCTATGGCGAGATTGCGCTTGTCGTGTTGAGTGTTGTGCTAGGGATTGTCATTCTGATCGCGTTGTTCTATATCGTGCGCGAGGTGACACGTCAACTGCTCAAACGTCTCCAGCGAAAAGAGGTCGATCGCCTGGAGGAGGAGCGCGAATCGCTCGATGCGCGTGCGCTCCTGAGCCAGCAATTGCGTGGCCTTTTCGTCGCCCGCAAACCAAAGCGGCGCGAAGAAACGTTGCCGCAAGGCAGTGTGCGCTGGCTCTATCGCGAAACGCTCCGCGCCGCCGCGACACGCCAGATCGTGCGGACGCCCAATGAAACGCCCGACGAGTTCGCACGACGCCTGGCTCCATCGCTCCTGACACTCGCGCCCGCTCATGGCGCCGGTTCCCTTGCGGACGCTGAAAGCCAGGCGGACATCAGCGCGTTTGCCGACCTCAACGATGCCTACAATCGTGCACGCTACGACGAGCGTGAGCCGGAATCTTCCATCCGCGCGAAGTTGCGCGACCGGGCAACCCGACTGATTCGCAGGCTGCGCGGCGATAGCGGTCGCCGCTAAAAGCCCACCTGTCTGCTAGCGCAATAGAGCAATCTCTATCCTCGCTTCCAATTTGGAGTAAAGTGGAGTATACTATCGCCAGCATGCGCCTTCGATACAGAGGCGTTGCTGTCAACGATGGGGAAACACTCCAAGCGAAGTGAGATGGAGGGGCTATGGCTAAGAACGAGATATTCATTTCTTATCGGCATGACGACAGTGGGCGCGCATGCGATCTCATCTACCAGCGTCTCAGGTATACATTTGGCAGAAATAAAGTTTTCCGCGATCTGTACGACATGCCTGCCTCCCCAAATATCAGAGCGGAATCACTGCAAAAGGCGCGCAACTGTAAGGTGTTGCTGGCGATTGTCGGTTCCCAGTGGCTCACGTTGAGGGGCGCCTCTGGCGCCCCGCGCCTCTGGGAGCCTGGCGATCTCGTCCATGAGGAGATTCTGACGGCGCTCCCCTTTGGCAAAGTCATCCCCGTCTTGGTAGATGGCGCACACATGCCACAACCTAACCAACTGCCCAACGATTTGTTTGGTCTCGTTCCGCCTGACCTCACTGGGCCAACATGGATGCAAATACGGAGCGGGGTAGATGCTGACAATGACCTCAATGCTCTCTGCGATGCCATTAGCCAACGCGGTGTGCGCCCAGATAATGCCATTTGTGAGCCTGGCCCGGCAATTGCACAGTGGGGCGCGCTCTGCGCAACGCCGACAGCTATCTGCGCAATCATCTTCGCCTCGACCTTCATCCTCTCCGCCCCGGATACGTATGATTACAACGGGTTGGCGCTGACGTCGGCGTTCATTTCCTGTGCGCTGTTTCCACTCATCGCAGGCCTTATAGTAGGCAGATGTACAGCGGATATTGCTTCGGGAGTGAGAGCAGGCATTACGGCAAATGCGCTCGGAGGCGCGCTCGCCGTCGCGGTGGCGATTGTCGAACTCATTGGGCATGCTCTTGATCCGGTGCTTGCCGTTGGCGTTGTCGTCGTGGGAGTGATCCTTGCTGCGGTCGCGATGGGAATAGGGCTATTCACCGGATGGATAGGCGGATTGTTAGGCGCGTTGATTAGGGCAGACAGTCGTAGACGCTAAGGCTACGCATAGCGATCATAGGGGCTAGGCGAGATGCGGCTTCTGTGGTACAATAGGCAAACGTGTGATCTTCAAGCACGTCGTCTCGTTTGATCACCGGAGATACGTTCATCGCGTTTTCCCAACTTCTCTTTGTGGCGCTTTGCCAAACGGGAACCGCAGCGTTATATAGCACTCTTTTGGAGGAAATCAGCATGGGCGCAGTACCCAAAACACGACAGTCCAATGCGCGGCAGGGCAACCGTCGCTCACACCACAAGGTGCGCCTGCCACAATTGACCATCTGCCCGCAGTGCAAGCAGGCGCGCCTTGCGCACCATGTCTGCCCCAACTGCGGCTCATATCGTGGTCGCCAGGTGTTGCCACCCAAGCGCCAGCGTCCCGTCAGCGCAGAATAATGTCGTTCTGAAGATCGTAAGAGATCGTAAGCGAAAGCGTTGAGCCAATCAACCGCATGCAATCAATACGCCCTCGGCAGGTTGAACGCCGGAACACATGGGCGTATAGGTATGCTGGTGAATGGCTCGCTTGTTGTTGTGCGTGTCACACAAGGGTAGGCAGACGATGGCAGAGAGCAACGATGTCCCTGCGCCGGGCGAGGCGCGCGGGCGAGTGGCGTTTGTCTTTCCGGGCCAGGGCAGTCAGGCTGTCGGCATGGGCGCCGACGCCTACGCCGCCTCAGCCGCCGCACGCGCAGTCTTCGACATCGCCGATCAGGCGCTTGGCTTTGCGCTGTCGCGGCTTTGTTTCGAGGGGCCAGAGGATGATCTGCGCCAGACGGTGAACACCCAGCCCGCGCTTGTCGCGACGAGCCTTGCGCTGCTGGCGGCCCTGCAAGAAGCCGCTGGCTCATCTGCCAGCCCTACCGACGCCGATCCTGCCTTGCGTTCGCCGCTGACGCCCGATTTCGTCGCGGGGCATAGTGTAGGTGAATATGCAGGGCTGGCCGCCGCTGGCGCGCTCGACCTCGCTGAGACGCTGCAGCTGGCGCGCGAACGTGGACGGCTGATGCACGCCGAGGGACAAACGATCCCTAGTGGCATGGCCGCTGTGCTTGGGATGGACGCCGCCGCGCTCGAACCGATCTGCGCCGAGGCGACCACCGAAATGCAGGCCGAACGTGCCGCCGCTGGAGAAACGTCCGCGCATCCTGGCATGGGACGTGTGGTGATCGCAAACGACAATGCGCCAGGGCAGGTGGTGATCTCTGGCGAGCAGCGTGCGCTTGAACGCGCGATGGAGCTGGCAAAGGCGCGCGGCGCAAAGCGAGTGGTTCCGCTGGCGGTGAGCGGGGCGTTTCATTCGCCTGTGATGGCGCCAGCCGCAGAGGGGCTGGCCCAGGCACTGGCTGGCGCGCCTCTACATGATGCGGCGATCCCGATCATCTCCAATATCACCGCGACGCCCATCACCTCGGCTGAGGCGCTACGCAACGAACTGGCGCGGCAGATTGTTTCGCCCGTTCGCTGGACTGACTCAATCCGCTATCTGGAAGGCCAGGACGTCACGACGCTTGTGGAGATCGGCGCGGGGCAGGTGTTGAGCGGGTTGGTGAAGCGCATCGCGCGTGGTATGACGACGCTTGCGGTGGGAACCTACGCCGAGGCGGTCAGCGTCGCACAGCGGCTGCGCAGTGAAGGGATGTAAGCGTGTAAACGCTAGAATAGCGTTGAGCGCCTTCTTAGGTAAGCGATCACAGTGAGACAGCCGATGGGGTCAGAACAGGAGGTACGCGCGATGAGCGAACAGACACCTATGGGAAGGCAGGGCCAGCCTGCGCACAGCGTGCGGCTGCTCTCGCTGCACGCCGACACCGCAAGCACCCGTACACACGCCCGCGCGTCACACGGTGATGAACAACCCGGCGCGTTGCGCATCGCTCGCCGTGTGATTCGAACGGTGATTGAAGAGGCTGTGCTTGCGACTCCTGGCGTGGCGCGGCTTGGCGAGATTGGCCCACAGTGGCCCCAGGTGTTGGGGCGGCCACTTCCCCGCCGGGGCATCGGGCTGATCATCCATGGCGATCAGGTGATCGTAGATGTCTACCTGGTTGTGCGCCCCAACGCCAATATGGTGACGGTTGGCTCCAATGTTCAGGAGGCCGTCCAGATGGCTGTCGAGCGATTGTTGGGGATGACGGTCAACGCCGTCAACGTGTTCATTCGGGATGTCGCCTAGTCTGTCGGCTGGCATGTCGCCTGGCGCAGACGGCGTATCATGTATAGAGTGTGTTGGTCTTGGTCTATGACGAAAAAGGATCGCGCAACGCGCGCACAACGGGCGATCAGGCTGCGTCGAGAGGCGCGAGTTGTCGCGTTGCAAACGCTCTACGAATACGACACGGCGCGGCATGATGTAGACGCTGTGCTGGCGCGGCGTCTCGAAGAGAATCTCGAAGCGAGCTATGACGAAGAGCAGGCGCCGGAAGGCGCACAGTTGACCGCTGAGGCGCAGGCGTTCGCCAGCCGACTTGTCCACGGGGCGCTTGAGCATCTTGCGGAGATTGACGAGCGCATACATGCCATCGCGCCTGATTGGCCGCTCTCACAGATGGCGCACATTGACAAAAACATTCTGCGGCTGGCAATTTATGAGATAGTATATACGCAGTCCCCGGTAAAGGTCGCCATCAATGAGGCGGTCGAACTGGCCAAGACGTTTGGCAGCGACGCATCCAGCCGGTTTGTGAATGGCGTGCTGGGGGCGGTGTATGCGCAGACTCAGCAGACGTCGGCTTCGCCCGAATTATCTGAACCACCCGAACCACCTGGAGCCGGGAGTTGATCAACGACGCCTGAGATGTCCTGCCTGGTAGGATATGCGGGTGAGAGTTGACAGCGCGCGCCGTAGTGTTATAGCATTGTGGCGCCCGGTACTTGTGTATTCCAATTGTTAGGAAGGTAGGCCACATCCTATGTCATCGATCTCAAAAGAAGAGATTCTGACAAAGCTCCGTCCCATCATCGCCGATCAGCTCAGTGTTGAGGAGAAAGATGTCACGGAAAACGCTTCGTTTACCGAAGACCTCAACGCCGACTCGCTCGATCTCGTCGAGATGATCATGTCGCTCGAAGAAAAGTTCGACATCAAGATCAGCGACGAAGACGCCGAGAAGATCACCACGGTCGGCGAGGCGGTAGATTATATCTACGATCACACCGACTAACCTATTCCCCTGTCCCCCCTTCCCCACATGGGAAGGGGGGACAGTGTGTGTCTTCGGAATCACTTGATTCATGCCCATGCCTGCCGAACGGCGGGCATGGGCATTTTGTGTTGCGCTTGGCATGATCCTCCTCAGGACTTATGGGAGAAAGAACGTAACGAACATGCCCACTGCCGCAGCCATCATGGCAAGGGTCGTGGCTATGCCGACGATGTTCGCCAGCGGGCCATTGGTCTGTGCGCCCATGATCTTTCGGTTGTTTGCGATGAGGAGGAGCACAATCAGCAGCGGGACGGCGACGACGCCGTTGATAATTGCGCTGTAAACGAGCGCCTGTATGGGATTGATATGCAAGAAATTCAACAGCATGCCCACGCCAGTCGCCAGCGCGATCACCGCATAGAAGCCGCGCGCCTGATTGGCAGTTTTGCCCAATCCCTCGCTCCAGTGAAACGCTTCCGCGACGGCGTATCCGGCTGATCCGGCAAGTACAGGAACGCCAAGCAAGCCCACACCGAAGATACCCAGCGCAAATATTGTCTTGGCCAGGAACCCAGCCTGCGGAAACGTGTGGACGAGCGGCTCCAGCGCGGAGGCCGCTTGGTCGGCTGTGGTGATCGTCGTAACGCCATGCGTAAAAAGGACGCTGCCTGTCGTAAAGATGATAAACCAGGTCGCGATCTCCGAAAAGACCATGCCCAGCGCCGTATCGATGCGCAGGTCGTGCAGGCGATGGCGCAGACGAACGCCTGAATCGGGAGCGTTTGTGCTCTCTCCCGCCTCCTCTTTTAGCTCCTCGACCTCCTCGGACGCCTGCCAGAAGAACAAATACGGGCTGATAGTCGTGCCCAGAACGCCAACGACCAGCGCCAGGAATGCGGGCGTGAACTGGATGGAAGGGATAAAAGTGGCTTGCAGCAGCGTCAGGCTATTGCCTCCGACGATGAGGCCGGTTGCGATATACGCCAGCAACGAGAGCGAGAGAATCTTGAGGACGACCGCATAGCGCCTGTAGGAGACGAACACCTCGAGGAGCAGGATGCCCAGCGCCAGCACAAAGACAATCGCTAAGTAGGGAGCATATGGCAGGAACAATTGCACGGTGGCCGCCATTGCCCCAAGATCGGCCCCGATGTTGAGCGTATTGGCAATGACGACCAGCGCCACCACGCTGAACAACAGCCAGCGGCTATACGATTTGCGCACCACCGCCGCGATGCCGGAGTCCGTCACCAGACCAATGCGGGCGCACATCTCTTGCACGGCAATCAGCATAGGGAGCATATAGAGCGCCAGCCAGAGCTGGCTGCGCCCAAAGGATGCGCCCGCCTGCGAATACGTGCCGATGCCAGAGGGATCGTCGTCAGCCGCGCCGGTGATGACGCCTGGCCCGATGATGCGGAGCCAGCGGGCGACGCTTGCCATTGGGCCGGCATGACGCTGTCTGCCGCTGGGTGAGCGCCACCCTCCATTTTTCCCCTTGCGCAAGGCAGCGTTTGGGTTGGCAAGGCGCGTCTGTTGTGGGGGCTGCGTGGGCGGCTCAGTGGAAGACGCCGCCGAGCTGGCGGCAGATGATGTTTCCTTCGGATCGGTTGGCATGGGACACAGCTCCATATTTCTTGTTCAGGGGTTGTGTGTGCGCCTGGAACGCGAGATATGCCCCCAGGCGAAACATCATCCAACCTGCCCAACAGGGCGAATTTCGCAAACGGTATGCCACCTTACGACGCCTGGCGCCAACCTATGCCGGATGGGCGACATCGTCAAGCAGCGCGTCAATTGCTTGCAGATCATCGGCGCTCAGGCGCCACTCTGCCGCACGGGCGTTGGCCGTCACCTGCTCTGGGCGCGTCGTTCCCGCAATGACCACGCTCACGGCAGGGCGCGCCGCCAGCCAGGCCAGCGCAAGCTCGCCCACCGTGTGGCCGCGTTCCTTTGCCCAGGCGTCCAGTCGTTGTACGGCTTCGAGGGTCGCCGGTTGCAAGCGCGCGGCGAAGCGCGGATTATTGTGGCCGCGTGTGCCCTCTGGCGCAGGCTGGTTTGGCTGATATTTGCCAGTCAGCACGCCCGCCGCCAGCGGGAAGTAGGGAATGATCCCCAACCCAAACTCCAGGCAGGCGGGAACCAGTTCGCGCTCGACGTCACGTTCCAACAGATTATATTCGGGCTGCACGGAGACAAAGCGCGCCAGGCGCTCGCGGTCGCTGATCCAGAGCGCATGAACCACCCGCCAGGCGTCGTAGTTCGAGCAGCCGATGTAGCGTGCCTTGCCCGCTTGAACGAGGTCATCCAGCGCGCCAAGTGTCTCTTCGAGCGGCGTCTCGGCGTCGAAAAAGTGTATCTGGAAAAGGTCAATCACATCGGTACCGAGGCGGCGCAGGCTGGCATCGCAGCTTGCCATCACATGTTGGCGGGAGGAGCCGCTCTCGTTGGGGCGGTCGCCCATATTCCCGCCAACCTTTGTTGCGATCAACACCTCGTCGCGTCGCCCTTTGAGCGCCTTGCCGATATACTCCTCAGAGACGCCGTTGTTGTAGATGTTGGCGGTATCTACGAAGTTGATCCCCAGGTCAATTGCCTGATGCAGGATGCGCGCGGTCTGCGCCTCGTCGGCGAAGCGTCCGAACGTATTGCCGCCCAATCCAATCACCGAGACCTTCAGCCCGGAGCAACCCAGACGCCTGTACTCCATATGGTATTCCTCTTTCCCTTTCGTGTGTATGATCGTTTTATCGCTTGTTATCGCCTGTTATCGCTTGGCGAGCGCCTGATAGACCAGCGCAAGCGCCACGCCGAAGACAAGATGGCGCGCCACGTTCTGCCCGAAGGCGACCGGACGGTTAAACATGGGTAGCTCTCCGCGTTTGATCAGCGGGTGGTATTTGTCTACAAGCAGGGTGGCGGGCCAGGCGGCCAGCAGAAACGTCATGCCAAACGTTGCGCCTCGCAACCAGGCTGGCCCCGGCAGGTATCGCTCGGCGATAGCGGCGTAGACCTCACCTAACACTGCGCCGTTCAACAGGTGCAGCGCCATCCCCAGCGCGGGAACGCGCGCACGCTTGCCGCGCGCCATCCCTTCGAGCAATTGCACATCGTCGAGCGGCGAGCCAGTCACTGCCATGTCGGCGTACATCTCGACGGCGTAGGCTGCGGAAGCGGCCGCCCCGGCGAGGGCGGCGTAGGCTGGCGCAAAATCTGCGGGGAAGGAAAACGAAATAGAAGACATGCGCGTACCCTCGTTTCAGGAGATAGAGTGGGCGCCTGCAAGCAGTATAGCGCCAGCCTGGCATGCGCGGCCAAAGCAAGCCACAGTGTGCTTTAACCTACCCCTTGCGCCGCCCGTAGTTTTGATGATACGGATTATACGTCACTTTCCTGCCACCACAGGAAGCAGGTACGCTCTCGTTGCGGGCGCTGGCGCGCGCGTGATAGAGTGATAGCGTGATAGCGTGATGGAGTGGCATGCAACTGGGTTTGGCCGGGTTTCGGCTCAAACGGTAGCCAACCAACATCTGCAACGGCATTGTTTCATGTCACTGTTGGCCATTCGCGGCGGCGGTGTACGATAGCCTGGACGCACGAACGCGCAAGAAGTGGAGAGCAGCATATGGCGCTGCGCCTCGAAGCAGACGGAAGAACCGATGCGGGGAAACAACGCGAACAGAACGAAGACAATCTGTTCTTTAAGGTCGGCCCTGAACGTCCCGCATCAGGCTTGTTTATTGTCTCGGACGGCATGGGGGGCTACCACGCTGGTGAGATCGCCAGTGAGCTGGCCATCAAAACAATCAGCCAGGCGCTCGAACCGCTGATCGGCCCGGCCAGCGCTCAGCCTACCGTCAGGCTGGCGCCGCGTCGCAACAAACGTGGCAAGGGCGAACGCGACGACCCTGCGAAGACCCGCCCGATCAGCACGGAGTTGAGCGCCGACGGCGCCAAAGATGGCGAGGCCGCCGTCGGCGCACAGGCTGCGGCGCGCGAGGCGAATCCGACCCAGCAGCTTGGCGAGACGATGGTCTTCGAACACTACGAAGATCGCCTGCGCGAGGCTGTCGAGGAGAGCAGCAAGGTCATCGTTGAGTATGGCCATAAGCATTCCGAAGCGAACGGCCTGGGCGCCACACTCACCGCCGCGCTGGTGATCGAGGGGATGGCGTTTATCGCCAACGTGGGCGACAGCCGCACCTACCTCATGCGCAACGGCAAGCTTGAACGCATCACGCGCGATCATTCCCTGGTGGAGCGCCTGGTGGAGGCGGGCCAGATTGACCGGGAGGATGTGTATGACCATCCCAGCCGCAATCTGATTTACCGCTCGCTTGGCGCCAACCACGCTGAGGTGGATGTAGATATTTTCAACATCACGCTCAAGCCCGGCGATGAGTTGCTGCTGTGTTGCGATGGCCTCTGGGAGATGGTGCGCGATCAGCAGATCGCCAGCATCCTGAGCGAGCAGCAGGACATTGCCAAAGCCTGTGAGGCTCTGGTGAACGCGGCGAACGAGAACGGCGGAGAGGACAACATCACCGTTGTGCTTGTGCGCTACATGGACGCCTGATTGGCCCACCCGCGCGATCAGGCGTATTTCTCAGGCTACGTCATCACTCGCTTGCTCACTCTTATCGTGTTTCTCAGGAGGACGTCCTCATGACTCTGGCCGCTGGCGTCATTCTCAACCGGCGTTTTCGCATCGTCAGGCGACTGGGCGCCGGTGGCATGGGCAATGTCTATCTGGTGGATGATCTAGCCCGGCCTGGCCGCGCCTGGGCGCTCAAAGAGTTGCTCGACGATCCCTCCGCAACGCTGGAAGATCAGCAGTGGGCGCGCGATCACTTCGAGGCGGAGATCGCGCTGCTCAAAACGCTGCGCCACCCAGGCATTCCGGCATATGAGGCCAGTTTCACCGAGGGCGCCGCGCGCTATCTGGTGATGGACTACATTCCCGGCGAAACGCTCGAACAGCGGCTCGAACGTACCCATCAGCCATTGCCCGAACGCGACGTGCTCGGCTGGATGATCACTATCTGCGACATCCTGACCTATCTCCATACGCTGCGCCCGCCTGTGATCATTCGCGACCTCAAACCCGCAAACATCATCATCACTCCCCAGGGCGACGCGCGGCTGATTGATTTCGGCATTGCCCGCACCTATAAGGCTGGTAAGACGACCAACACCGATAACGTCGGCACGGCGGTCTACGCCTCGCCGGAACATTACGGGCGCGGCCAGACCGATGCGCGCTCCGACATCTATAGCCTGGGCGTGACGATGTGCCATCTGCTGACCGGCAAAGAGCCGGTTCCCATGTCTATTTACACGCCCGGCGAGCTACGTGGGCGGCCGCCCCAAGCGCCGCTATTTAGCGAGATGACCGAGCGCATCGTCATCAAGGCGACGAACCTGAGGCCCGATGATCGCTACACCAGCGCCAGCGAGTTGCGCGCGGCGTTGCAGGCCAGCCTTAGGGCATTGCCGACGCAGCCTGCCCGCGTGCAGCCCCAAGCGACGCCGCGCGCAGCCATAGCGACGCGGCCTGTTCGGCAGGTGGGCCCTGTCTCTGTTTCTGCTGCGCCATCACCAGCGCCAGTGGCGTCGGGCATCAGCGCCGCACAGATCGCCGGGCTGCTCTGCCCGCGTTGTGGCTTCATGAATCGCCCCACTGCGCGCTTTTGTATACGTGACGGCGTGCCCCTGGTAGCTGGCGCCCTTCCTGTGCAACAGAAACGGCGACAGGCGAGAACCCCGGCGGCGAGCATGCCAGCGGGGCAGCCCGCGCAGATACACGGCCAGGGGAGCGGAATCGGCCAGAACGCCCGCCGCGCCACAGGCGTCTACGCCGCGCCAGCCACCACGGTGATTATCGCGCCAAGCCAGGCGCAGGCCCATGCGCGGCGAGCAAGCGAATCGCTGACAGGCGCGCGCTATGCCCAGGCGATACGCGCCGCCGAGGCCGCCATTGCCCAGGGCCACGCCACCGCCGAGGTCTACCTGACACTTGGGCAGGCATACCACCAGACGGGCCGCTTCGCCGAGGCGGCAAATGCTTTTGAGCAATCGGCGCGCTTGAGTCCCACCGCCGAAACATTGACGCTGGCCGGGCAAGACTGGCGCGCCACAGGGAGATACGATCAGGCGCAGATTGCGCTGACACGCGCCCGTCAACTGGCCCCGCGCGACCCGGAGATTCCCTATCAGCTTGGCTTGCTCTGTTTCGCGCAAGGACAGCTTGCCCAGGCTGAGGGCGAACTGCTCGACGCGCTGGCGTTGCACCCACCGGAACAGGCGCCGATGGCGCTTGTGGTGGCGCTGGCGCAGGTCTATCGCGCGCGCCAACGCTGGGATGAGGCGATTGCGCTTGTGCGGCGGGCGCTGCAACGCGCCCCAGGCGACGCGGCGGCGCAACGCGAGCTGGCGCTTGCCGAGCGCCACAGCAGCGCGACAGCGTAAACAGGGTAAACAGCCTGGCCGGCAGGTCTTTTCAGCGGCTCTTCTCATGCTTTTCGATGCTTTACTGTACGCAGGGGGAATGATAGATGACGTGTGTCAAGTGCGGCGCGACGCTACGGCCAACCGCGCGCTTCTGTAATATGTGCGGCGCGCGGCAGCCATCGGGTGACGCGCCTTCCGCTGCGCCTTCCGCGCCTGACGCCTTCGCCCCTGCGGCAGATTCATCGCCAGACGCAAATACACGCGCCAAGCGCCCGCCGCGCCCTGTGCGCTCAGGCAGCGTCGCGGCGACGGGCATCCTGACTCCGCTCGACGCCCCGGAAGAGGTGGCGTTCGCCGCAGCGTCAACCAAGACAACCGCTCCAGTAACGACCTCCGCCGACGCCGATGAGATCACTGCCGAGGCGCCCGTCGTGCGACGCACGCCTGCCCAGACGACCCCTGCGGGAATGGTGACACCGCCGGTGATGGCGGCGTTCAGAGCGCAGGAGTCGCAACCTTCGGCTTCCGGGTCATCGCCGCGCGCAGCCGATACGTGGGCGGATCAAGAGACCGCCGAGTATTACACCATCCTGTCCGCCAACGCTCCTGGCTCCTCGTCGCCGCACTCGTCAGCGTCGAGTACGGGCACACCAGGCGGCGACAAAGACCCCCTTCCCTGGCCGTTGCCGGTGGGGATGATCGTCAACGGGCGCTACCGCATTGAAGAGGCGCTCAGTAGCGAGGGGACGGGCGCCGAGGCGGTCAACGTCTATCGCGTGGTAGATTTGCAGGGCTACGAGAAGTGTTGGGCGTGCGGCGCGGAATATAGCGCGGAGGAGCTTGATCGGCAGTTCTGCGACAATTGCGGCGCAGATATGCTGGCGCGTGAGTATCGCATGACCGAACGACGCAGCGTTTCGGGCGCAACCGCCGATGAGGCCGATACCCAGGCTGAGGACGCCAGCGCCTACCTGGCGCAGATCGAGCAACTGCGGGCGGAGGCCGACGTCAGCGGCTCCGCGCAACACCCAGAGGCGCGTGTCTTCACCATAGGCGCGCGTTTCTATCGGGTGACGCCCAAAGCCGAACCGGCGCCACCAGCCTTCCCCTTTGGCGCGCATGTGAGCGCGGCGGGCGCAAGCGACGTAGGGAAGTCGCGGATGGGAGCCGCCAACGAAGATAGCTTCGGGATTTTCACGCTCAATATCGCGCATGAGTCGCGCATTCAGCCGATCTCGCTGTGTCTGGTGGCCGATGGCCTGGGCGGCCACGCCAACGGACAGGACGCCAGCCGCCTGGTAACGCGCGTCATGCTCGATTATATCGTAACGAATATTGGGCTGCCGTTCACCGCGCCGCGCGGCTCAACTCCGCCGCCGGACGATGGGATTGCCAGCGTCTTGCAGGAGGCCGTGCAGGCGGCGAACGCTGCGCTGTATGAGGCGAACCAGCAAGCCAGAGCGGATATGGGATCCACCCTGGTGGCTGCGTTGATCTCCGGTGAGACGGCCTGGATCGTCAATCTCGGCGATAGCCGCTGTTACGCATTTGAC
>Ga0209061_1004010_pt1 | contig 14850 bp, 12 predicted proteins | sample Coa_R1_10_FD_187157 | JGI IMG/M metagenome (GOLD analysis project Ga0209061, IMG submission 187157) | Surface soil microbial communities from Centralia Pennsylvania, which are recovering from an underground coalmine fire - Coalmine... | ecosystem: Environmental > Terrestrial > Soil >...
TCGAAGACCAGATATACAGCGTAGTACATGATTTCGAACGGTGTTCGTTCTCTTTCCAATGTTGGTCACAAAGAAAGGAGAGCGGGCACTCGGCCTTAGGCCGATCGGTCGTTAAGTAAACGGGGCACCTTGGAGGGAGAGAAGCGTTATTCGATCGAATCTTTCAAGACATACAGGGTTCGCTTGGCAAGACTATGATCATACGGCAACGAATTGAAGGCAACTCTTACTTAGCTTAGGTAGAGGAGTTGACCGTTGCATCGGATAGAGAGAGCTTCACTTAGATTCCCTGTCTTTTCTTGAATGGAAGCGTGTGTTAGCAAAAAAGCTTGGGCGAAGAAGTAGAAGAAATTGTAGATGAGGTAGACGTTGAAGACAGAGTAATCGGCCGCAGAGCGCTGTCCGAGTGTCTTGCAAAGGGGATTCTGCACAGGGCCGTCGCTGTGTATGTCTGGAATTCCAAGAATCATGTCTTCCTACAACGTAGAAGTCTCTCGGATGATTGGTTTCCAGGGTACTGGACCAGTTCGTGCACCGGGCACGTAAAAAGTGGAGAGGACTCTATTCAGGCTGCGATTAGAGAAATCCGAGAAGAGCTAGGGGTGACACTCGAAGAGCCGCGATTTGTCCTAAAGTTTGTCGTCCCGCCAGTACACTACTCTGACCTTACAGAGTACGAGATGATGCATGTGTTCGAGGCTTTTTGCCGCGATCGAAATTTGAAACCAAATCCCTCCGAGGTCGCGGAAGGAAGGTTCCTGTCGATCGAACAATTCAAGGCATTCTTTGAAGTCAACATGAAGTCAAGCACGGCAACGGGTCCTGTTCAGGAATCACCACAAGAAAGTCTTCCGTTGATAACCCCGGACGCAATTCTTTCTTACCGCAAATATGTCCAGCTGAAGAGATTTGTAGATAAGAAATAACACGGCGGTTGGACTAACCAAGTAATCGGCGACATCCGCACAACTCAGTAACATAGAAAGCATGCATGCAAATAGAAATATACCAAAGTTGCATATTGCACGAGTGTTTTCCGTCAAATGGTAAGGTATCGATCAACGGCAACATCGACACATGGAATGGTTGCTTCCTCCCATCCTCTCGCATCGATGGCAGGGGCAAGGATACTTATGAAGGGAGGAAATGCCTTTGACGCGGCGATTGCAACGAATGCCGCCCTAAACGTGACCCAACCTCACGTTTGTGGAGTGGGTGGAGATGCCTTCTACCTACTCTTAGACTCCAAGGCGGGACGTGTGGAATTCCTAAATGCTTCCGGGAGAGCCAGCCGGAATGCGACAATTTCATTCTACAAAGACAAAGGTTTCAAGTCAATACCCGAGAGGGGCGTTCTTTCTGCGCTCGAAGTTCCGGGCTGTGTTGACGGATGGTCCGAACTCTCGGAAAGGTGTGGGTCGTTGCCCATGTCGGAACTCCTCGACTATGCAATCCATCTTGCTGAAGACGGGTTCCCTATCTCGCACAATCTGAGCGAAGCCATCTCAAGACACATACTAATCTATCAAGAATGCAATGAGTGGCTCAGTATCTACACTCGGGGTGGTAAGGCGCCGCACGCAGGTGAGATTTTGAAACAACGCGACCTGGGATGGACACTGAGAGAAATAGCAAAGGATGGGAGAGACGCATTCTATAGCGGAGAGATTGCAAAGCGGATCTGCAATTCAATGAAGGGGGAGCACGGGCTACTGGATGCGGAAGATCTTGCTTCTCACAAATCGACTTGGGGAGAACCTGTCTCTTTGAAATACAGGGATGATTTCACAATTTACGAAACAGCCCCAAACAGCCAAGCAGCGACTGCGCTGCTCGCATTCAACATCCTCTCAAACTTTGAACTCGGAGATATGCGTAGAGAGAGTGCGGAATACATCGCCCTGATGATTGAAGCCTCAAAAAAAGCCTACGAACACCGCGACAGATACATCACCGACCCGCTTGAGATGTCGGGTGAATTGTCTGAACTGCTTCTCCGCGAGAACGGAGAGAGAGACGCAGAAAAAGTTATCGCTGAACTGAAAAGAAGAGGAATTTATGACTCAGGAATTAGGGCATCTGTGTATCCCTCCGGGATGAAGCTCGGAAGCAATGGGGTGGAGGACGGCGACACCACATACTTTTGCGTAGTTGACGGAGATCACAATTGCGTTTCATGCATCCAGAGCCTATACATGGGATTTGGATCTGGTTACGTGCCAGAGGGGACGGGGATAAACCTTCAGAATAGAGGTTGTTATTTTTCGCTCGAAGAAACGCATCACAACGCGCTAAAGCCGGGCAAGCGGACATTTCACACACTGTGCGCTTCAATTACGATGAAGGCAGGATATCCGCACCTTCTCTTTGGCACAATGGGAGGGGACGTGCAGCCGCAGGTTCATCAACAGGTTATCTCATCTGTCCTAGACTTCGGCAACGACATCCAGCAGGCGATCGAAGACCCACGCTGGGTGAAGCTTGGGACAATTTACCAGTCATCAGATACGATCCTAATGGAATCCAGGTTCCCTGAAAGTTCCATAGGAGAATTGTCAAGACACGGTTATCAGATTAAGATCGAAGAGGCGCTCTCCTCCGCAATGGGACATGCACAGGGCATTGTTATTGATCGGGAGAGCGGGGCGCTTTGCGGAGGAGCGGATCCTCGAGGCGATGGCTTCGCCATTGGAATCTAAGTGTTCGCCCATAAACGAGTAAGATCGCATAAAATACATCTTGTGGGCCAGGAAGAGGCCGCTGGGGAATTCTTTGGCTTTGGCTTGTCATTCGTACCCGATGTCCATGCTTCTCTAGTTTACCTCATGAATTGAATTGAATTCTCTTGGCCTTCTCTTGGCCAGTGTGTAGACTTCGGGTCAATGATACAGAGTACACCTAGAGCACCAAGTTCTGATGGGGTTAAGGTTCATTTAAGGCATTACGCGTTCTGAACGACTCAGGCCAATCCCTCGACGATTGTTCGTCTATAGTTATAAGCAACAACGCTTTTGATTCGCCCAGAAGGGAACGGCACGCGCATTGCGAGCTCAAGAAAATGTGGAGCAACAGCGTCTCCCAAGGCTAGGAAGCGAAGTCCGCTTTGTTGATGGAATAACGGCTGGAAGAATCAGAGCCCTGAACGAGGATGGTTTCGTAGTCGTCCGAGGAAAAAAGCGAGTAAGGAGGCTCGTATTCCCTTACTCTTCAATAGCAGCTATTGGGAACAGGGTGGTCACGCTCCGGTCAAGCAAGACAGAAACACTGGACAAAGCTACCATGCTGCATGGGATGCATGATAGAGAAAACGTATCGAAGAAGCGGTTCATCAAGGAGATCGATAGCAGGCTCGAGCTGGACAATCTGCAGCGCGCTGAGAGAATAGCGAGAATCACGCTCTACCTCATGAGCAAAAGACTTTCTCCCGAGCAGAAGAAACATCTGAAGAAGAACCTCCCATCCGGAATAAGGAGCCTTTGGGCTGCGGTCGAGCAATCCGGCAACGAGCAGTACTTCAACATGGCGGACTTTTTGATACCGATCAAAAAGCAGGGTCGTCTTCAATCGATGGAGGAGGCTTTCATTGCAGCGCGCGAGGTGTTCTCCTCACTCAAAAGAATAATGCCAACATTTGACGCAATGGATATTTCGCGCTCCCTGCCAAGAGGAATGCAGGAAATCTGGGAAAGCGCTTCATAAGGCGGTCTCTAGTTTTCTGTTTCTTCTGGCTCATTCTCTTTGTGAACGTGTCTGTACTGTCGAAGTACCTTACTAGGATGTCGCCTTCAGAAAGAGCCCACGTACATCCTCAGCACTCGACCTTCGATTTCGAGGTTGCCCAAATTTTGTAAAGAGATGAAGCTCGTACACCTCCAACCCGGTCTCGACCAAGTCGTTGAAGGTGGTTCTTCTTCGCCCTATTCTCACATGATAGGATACCTGTATATCCTCTCTGGCTGTGTAACTCTTCTTATTCTACGGTATTGTTAGCTGTTCTCCAGGGTATATTAGAAACGGCGATGAGATCCCATTCGCCTGTGCTATTGATTGCCAGCTAACACCAGAGTTGACTCCTATCTGCCAGAGAGTGTCACCTGACTTTACTGTGTAGGTTGAAGATGAAGACGAAGATGAAGATGGTAAGGTTAGCTGTTCCCCGACGTAGATAAGATATGGGTAGGAAATTCCGTTTGCCTGAGCAATGGCCTGGTAACTAATCCCATACCTTGAACCAATCGAAGATAGAGTATCTCCCGATTGAACAGTGTATGTCCATTGTGGTGATGCAGATGAAGAAGAGCCTCCACCGCTACCAGTACCGCCATTGCTGCCATACACCGCGGCGTGTTCGATTTGGAACTGCGACGCATAATTCATGACGCCTGTAGAATAAGCCCAGTTCCTCTGCCCACTGAGGACAGCTGGAAGACCTATGTTGTACGCCTGAAGCGCGAGGTTAACATCTCCCAGCTGCTGGTAGGCTCTCCCGAGCTCAGCAGTTCCGTAGTAGATGTTTGTCGCGGGGTTGAAGAGTATACTTGGAGGAGAAATGCCGTCGCAGTACGCGTTTACTTGCATCAACCCAAGATCATGCGTCCAGCCGCACGCCGAATTAATGACCGTGCTTTGCGCGTACTGGTTGAATCCACTCTCGAGCATAATCAGCCCCTTCACTACGAATGGATTTATCCCATAGACTTGAGCCTGTTGGACAATTGAAGAGTCGAATTGATCGTACTGCCAATTTCCTGTAGCGATTGGGTCGGAGTACGCGGATGCCCTTAGAGTCGTCGTATGACTAGCATATGCGCCAATTAAAGGCATCACACCGAAGGCAAAGAGAGCGCCGATCAGGACCAAGGTGGTTGCGTTTCTGCCAATTCTCTTTTCCAAGTTTTAACCATCGATGTGAGGCGCTTATGCTAAAGCGTAATATCTGTTGGGTACCCACTTTCGATTCATGCACGACAGTAGTTCGCAAATACCTTGCACAGTATTGCACTGCAAGGTTATGGCAAACATGTCAATCGAGAAAAATCTTCTATTCTCCCTTCTAAGTCTTGCAGAAATCTACCATGTTCGCCTAACTCATGAATGGGTGTTCCGAACGCGGAAAGGAGAATCGTCCAGGCCCACCACCATACCGTTAGAGCATTTCTATTGTTATAATTGTTCATCGCCCAAAAGACGATTCCGCAGGAAGAAGAGGTTGCAGGCTCCGATTATTCAAATATAAGCGTTCAATTGTCATTCTTTGAAAAGTGATTCTATCGTTGACTGTTTACAGTTTCGAAGGAAAGTCTCCCAAAATTGCAGACTCGGCCTACGTCCACGATAACGCCACGATAATTGGGGATGTTTTGATAGGTGAGAGTTGCTTTGTGGGTGCTGGCGCGGTGATCAGGGGAGACTACGGGCGTATAGAGATAGGAAACAGGACATCGGTTCAAGAGAATGTGGTAATTCATGCGAGAGTCGATGAGACATGCACTATGGGAAGCGAGGTGCAGGTCGGCCATGGCGCAGTACTTCATAACTGCAAGATTCAGGATTATGCGGTAGTGGGACTTGGCTCCCGCATATGCGACTACGCCGTCGTCGGCAGGTGGGCGATTATTGGAGAAGGATCAGTTGTCGCCTCTGGGAGTACTATTCCTGATGAAAAGGTAGCCGTCGGAGTGCCAGCAAGAGTACTTCGAGATGTCAATGATGAGGACAAAAGAACGTGGGGATTTTACAAGCAAAAGTACGTTGAGCTCGCCTCTCGGTACAAGACAGGCCTTCGGCGGATATGACGGAGGTTTGCAGGACTCTTGAAAAATACATAAGGCAGGAAGAAGCTCCTCCAAGAAGGTCACTTCGGGAATCCCTAATGCGCAGTGGGAGACCTGAATTGAAGAGTTCGCGCATGAAAACGCGAAATGTTACACGCATGCACACCATGGATTGAAGGAGAGAGATCTGCAGTAAAGAAATGCCGCGAGAATTCAAACTTCCAGACCTGGGCGAGGGAGTGGCGGAAGGCGAGATTGTAAAGTGGCTCGTTACTGAGGGGGACGAAATAAAAGAAGACCAACCGATGGTCGAAGTAATGACGGACAAGGCAACCGTCCAGATACCATCTCCGACCAGCGGTCGGGTGGGCAAGATACTAGCTAAGGAGGGACAGACCGTAAGAGTGGGCACTTCGATTGTTTCCTTCGATGCGGGCGGCGAGCAGCAAACTGGCGTGCAAGCACAACCGCAGCAGCAAAGAGAAGTCGCTGCGGTCCCATCGCAGCCAGCACCCCCTAGCGCGCAAATGGCGCCTGAGGCCGGACAAAAAATTTCGCACATTGAGGCTGCGAGAGTGGTCGCGACGCCAGCCACGCGCAAGCTAGCTCGCGAGCTAGGTGTTGACATCGAGTCGGTGCGCGGCACCGGGCCGGGAGGAAGGACTACCGAGGAGGATGTAAGAAAGGCCGCAGAATCCAGCAAAGGAAGAGGTAAAGAGGCTGCGCAAGCTGTTCCTCAACTGCAACAGCAGCAAGTAGTACAGCGACAACCCAGCACAGGGGAGGTAGTGACAGAGTTTCGGCGCCCTACAACAGAGGCCGAAGCTGCATTCACCGAAAGGGAAGAGCACATCCCACTCCATGGGATCAGAAAGCGCATTGCAGAAAAAATGGCAAAGTCAGTTCATACCGCGGCGCATGTGACGCACGTCGACGAGGTCGACTTTACCGAGCTCATTGCCCTCAGGGAGAAATTGAAGCGCAAGTCGGAGGAGCATGGAGTGAAGCTTACATTCCTTCCTTTCCTCATGAAGGCAGCGGTTGCTGCCCTAAAGGAATATCCAAACTTCAACGCCTCGATCGACATTGAAAAGGAGGAAATTGTAGTAAAGCACTACTACAACATGGGCTTTGCAACGGATACCCCAAGCGGGCTCATCGTGCCCGTAGTGAAGGATGTCGACCAAAAGAGCATACTCCAGATCGCCAAGGAAATCGAGGAACTATCAGCAAGAGCAAGAGAAGGCAAGATTTCACTAGACGACATTCAGCACGGAACCTTCACGATCACAAACATCGGAACCCTTGGTGGAATGATTTCTACTCCCATAATCAATTTCCCGGAGGTAGCCATTCTAGGCGTTCACAAGATTCAGAAAAAGCCAGTGGTCAGGGAGGAAAACATCGTCATACGGGACGTTGCTTTTCTAGCGCTTTCGTTTGACCACAGGATCGTCGATGGCGCCGACGCGGCGCGATTCACCAGCAAGATCATCAGCGTACTTGAGAGCCCTGGTCTAATGATTCTGGATTCGGTTAAATTCTACTAGTCGTGGTTGGGCAAAGTCGCCTTACGACAACTATGACCGCTTGTCTTCGGAGTGTGCGACCTTGTAATGGCTTACACTAGTAAAGACATGGCTAGGAGCAAGGCAAATGTCCAGTTCGAAAACATCGCGTTAACAGCGAAGGGCACGTAGAACGGGGGAGGCTCATTCGGTCTCGCGAAGGCCTGGATTTTCCGCATGAGTATGAGCAACGAGGCTATTGGCGCCACAAGACTCCAGATTGGCAGAATATTTGCGGCGACAAGCGACGCGACAAGAATGTACGCAACCAAAGTAAGCCCGAGCGAAAGTGCTAGTGCCTTCTTCCTCCCCAACACCGGAGTGAGACTCAGCTTCTTTGCCTCGCGGTAAACTTCAAGAAAGATTAAGTCGTGGTCAAGGAGGATGGTCACAGTCATCAGTCCTATTGGAACTGAAACAAGAAAAGCATTGACGCTCAGGCTTCCACTCTGAATAAAGAATGATCCGAGCACCGGTATGGGGCCGAACGCAAAAAAGATCGAAGCCTCACCAAGGCCAAGACCTCTATAGTCAAGTTTCAATGGAGGGGCGGTGTAAACAACAGCTAGGACAACGCCAACAAGTCCCAGGACGAACGCCCATAGACCGACAAGGTACCAGAAAAGCCCCGCAAGCGCAAGGCTGCTCAAAAGGAGTGCATATGAAATCACCTTTGCACCGCGCAGCGAAATCAATCCGCGAGGAAGCGGCTTCCAGCCACCAAAGTCCGGTGGAAACATTGAATTTGCGAGCGCGTCGACGCCATTTTCATAGTCGTAGGCATCGTCTATCGCGTTGGCGCCCAGGTGGAGGAGTATGACTCCGGAGCAAGTCAGAACTAGATAGAGGAGGTTGATCTTGTGCGAGATCGAAAAGGAAAAGGCCGCGCCGACGATTGCTGGGAGAATTACTAGCGGGATGAACTGCATGCGTGTCAACCTTGAAAAAGTAGTAAGCTTAGTTCCTGGCCCACTCTGGGCAGGCCCAGGGGCAGCTAATTCCGGTGTCTTCCGGTTGTGAGACAATCTGACCAAATGGACGGTTGCGTTCCTCGCGTTCACAGTTTACGGCAGATTACCACGCCGCAGTGGTAAAAAAAGCCATCGCGAGGTCCTGCGTGTTTGAAAGTGAAAGCTAAATGAGGCATGATCCAGCAGGAGGTCTCGGGCGTGGTCAGAATTCCTAACAGTCTTATTCGAGCTCGCAAACGTAGGGGGTTCCACACTGATACATGTCAATCTAATGAATTCAAGGCTTGTGAACTCATGAAGATGGGTGTAAAAGCGGCGATATATCGATTGATCTTAACTTCAGTACTTGCAAATTCTTACTTATGCCTCCTCTTGCTCTAACTACTCGCCCACTTACCGAGGCATTCACATATCATCAAGTTGTCTCCACCCACCCAAACTCCTCGCCGAGGTGCTTCATCATGGACTGCTTCACCACGCCCATTTCGAACCTGTTCACGCCTAGTTCCTTCGATACCGAGGTCATTATGTTTGCGTCAAACCCACAAGGTCGTATCCTTTGAAAATAGGAAAGATCAGTATTCACGTTTAGAGCAAGTCCATGGTACGTAACCCAATGCGACACTGCAACGCCGATGCTAGCTATCTTCCTGCGGCCATCTATCCAGACACCGGTCTCCCTTCCGAGCTTTCCCTCTGCATTCTTGATCCCTATCTGGTCAAGAGTCCTCACAATAGCAGTTTCTAAATGTTCGACGTACTGTCTGACCCCGAGTCCCTTCTCCTGAAGCGAGATTATAGGGTAACATACGAGCTGTCCAGGCCCGTGATAAGTCACGTCGCCCCCTCGTTCTATCGAGTAAGACGGAAGTCCGGTCAACAGTATATTCTCAAGATGAGAGGATCTCCCAAGAGTCACCACATGGTCATGCTCCACCAAAATGAGAACATCCGGCTCATTACGATCTATGCGGTCTGCAAGTATTTTTCGTTGTATATCCAAGACGCTGCCGTAGTCTTTTGAAAAGCCGAGATCTAGCAAACGAAAGTTTGGGCTCATGACTGTATCGCCCCCATTCTCGCTCCCAGATTTGTCCAACTTTCAAATCGCGCTTGCCAAATGAGCCTAAAACCTGATGCAGTCGGCGTCATACTCGCAAAGCAGGATCTTAATCGAATTCATTGGGTCTGTGCATCCGCTCTACGATCTAACAATCGCCTGTTTTGAATGTGAATCGCTTTTCCAAGTGCGTTTTCTGCAGACTCCGTGAAGGCTTCAGGCAGTGTAGGGTGTGGATGTATTGTTAGGGCCACATCCTCCAGCGTCGCGCCCATCTCCAGAGCTAGCGTCGCCTCGCTTATCAGATCGGAAGCCTCTCTTCCCACGATCCCAACTCCAAGGAGCAGGCCCGATTCCTTGTCAGCGATAACCTTGATAAAACCCTCTGGCTCTGGGTTGGCGAGCGCTTTTCCGTTTACCGAAAAAGGGAACCTCCCAACAGAGGTTTCGATACCCTGTGATTTCACTTCAGCAGGGCTCTGCCCTGTAATCGCGATTTCCGGGTCAGTGAAGATGGCCGAAGGTATCGCAACGTTGTCAAATGAGCTTTTCATTCCGTATATGACTTCAGCGGCCACGATTCCCTCCTTAGTCGCCTTGTGCGCTAAGAGTGGACCGCCGACTACGTCTCCTATCGCATATACGTTGGAGACATTGGTCTTCATCTCCTTGTTCACCTTGACGAACCCCTTGGGGTCAAGCTCAACGCCTATCTCTCCCAATCCGACCCCTTTCGAGTTGGGCTTCCTTCCTACGCTGACCAGCACGCAATCGACAGTTTCTGTATGTTCTTGGCCGTCAGAAGTCTCAAAGACTACCTTGACCGCGCCTTGATGGCCGTCCCCTTTACCTGGCAAGACTGAAGCAGACTTCACCCTGCTCTTGAGATGGATTTGAGATCCCATCCTCTGGAGATTCTTCATCACCACATTGACCAAGTCGAGATCCACCCCAGGCAGCAGCTGGTCTAACAGCTCTACTATGATGAGCTCCGTGCCAATCAGATTTGCGTACGCCATTCCAATTTCAAGCCCGATGACTCCACCTCCCACAATTAGCATTCTCTTTGGGGGAACATCGATCGAGAGTGCTTCGGTGCTTGAGATTATGTATTTCCCATCGAACTTCAAGTTAGGCAACTCTATTGAGGAGGAGCCAGTGGCCACCACAATATCCTTGCACTTGATCTTAGTAACTTCAGAAGACGCCTGAGTACCTGCCGTTTTCCTCACACTCACAACGCCAGGTGCTTCAATCGATGCTTCGCCATGAATAACATTTACCTTGTATGACTTTAGAAGAAGTGAAACACCGGTTGTCAACTTGTCGGCCACACTTTGTTTCCACTTCTGCAGCCTAGGAAGGTCAACTATCACCTGTGCATCGATTCCCATCTTTCCAGCGCTACGCGCATCTTTTGCGATTTTGCCTGCGGTGATTATTGCTTTGCTCGGGATGCATCCTATGTTGAGACATACGCCACCCACCTTCTCCCGCTCAACTATAGCCACGCTCTTACCAAGCTGGCCGAGCCTTATTGCGCATACGTAACCACCGGGGCCCGAACCAATCACGACCACATCCACGCTTTGTACTCCATCTTGCGGTGATGAACTCAAATTAATATTAGAGCACTTCCTGAATTATACAATATTATCTTCGTTAGAACGGGCAGGAAACTTGTCCGCACTCAAAATGTCAGGCTTATTGATTAATATTAATAGTGATTAAGAAATGAATCTAGAGGCTAGCTTGGCAGTCCCTGACCCAATCTCTTTCCTACCCTTGGAATCTGAACTAGATAGGAAGGAGAAGGCATGCAAGATTTCCTACCGAGGGAATAAGAACAAGTGTGCGTGTTCTTTTCCTTTGTTGCCTGGCTGTATACTTGATGATTAGATTCTAGCCTCGTCTGCTGGTCAAATCGCATCAATGCAGACGGGCATGTGCAAGGAATCTGCGTCGCTACTCTCCCAGAGCTCAAACTTATATCCGCCCCGATAAGCGAGTTATGAGCGCGGTGATATTTCTAGAGTAATGCAACCACCTTGCGAAATCATGGTCTCAGAGTTCTTGCCGAACATTAGAGGGCTCGTATCTCATGAGTTACACGAGCGTGGAGAGAGTCAAAGGCGCATTGCCGTATTGCTTGGCATCACACAGGCCAGGGTGAGCTACTACCTCAGCGCAAAGAAACTGCGCTTTGTCAATGAGATTTCGGGCAAGTTTGGAATAAACCCGGTGGAGGTTCAGAATTACGCGAGGAGCCTCAGCGAAGACATTGCGCGAAGTCAGACAGATGGGATTTTCACTCTCTACTCCATATGGAAGAATCTCATGTTTTCTGGTAACGTGTGCTCAATACATCAGAGGAAATCTGGAATATCATCCGAATGTTCTGTCTGCATGGATCTTCACAAATCCTACAGTGTTGGAGAGGAGAAGAGCGATGCCGAACTTGAAGACAGTAAATTACTCTGGGAGTTGAGGGAAGCGGCCTCCCAGATTGAGAACTCGGCCTCTTTCCCGAGCATCATGCCCGAAGTTTCGGTGAATATTGCGATGGCAAAAACTAATCCCAAATCCGGTCGAGACATCGCTGCATTCCCGGGCAGAATAAACAGGGTGCACGGGAGAGCAAAGGCACTGTTGTTTCCGGAGTTTGGATGCTCTAGACACATGTCAAATGTTTTGTTGATTTTCAGATCGAGATTTCCCAATGTCTCTGCCGTCATGAACATCAAACACGACGAAATCATAGAGCGTGTTATAGCCGAGCTAGGAATTCCTTCGATTATTACAAAGCCCCATATCATTGGCCATATTGTTTCTGATGCCAGTGAACGAGGGAGAAGAAAGAATAGGCTTGTGGTGAAAAGCGCGAAAGACATCGATATTGGACAAGAAATTGTAGAGTCGCAACCCTTCGGGTCAGGAATTGATGACCGAGTGATATCAAGACTCCGTGCGACCATAATTCCTAGCACCATTGGCTCAAGCGGCAAAGTCTTTGCTCTATTAGACCCTGGTTCAGAAGGGGTCGAACCAATGACATACCTATTTGGGGGTCGCGCGACGGAGATTGCACAGTGTGCCCTCAAAATTTCTCACGTGTACATGAACATTCAACTTCAAAGCTGATCTAGGAACAAATGGTTATAGAACCCTCAGGCAGGTCATGAGTTTCACCGGATGGCGAACCTCTTCTCATTCATCCACAAATCAAACTAACTTCGTTCACCGACTCTGAGATCAAGACTCTCCTATCCATGAGGGAGTGCATCCAGGAGATGGAGAGACTGTACAGGCAGGAAGGTGAAAATATCTACGCGCAGCCCATGCGAACCGTTCTTCGCGCTGATAATGATTCAATCTTCCTTTCGATGCCTGCACTTTCGAAGAAGCTTGAACGTTTTGCAGTAAAGATCGTTACGGAATTCAAGAGAAATCCTGTAGACAACTCGCTCCCTGTCCAGGGAGGCCTGATCTTGCTTATGGACGCGAGGAATGCCCAAGTTCTAGCAACTTTGGATTCGCCCTCGGTTACTGCTATTCGCACGGGCGCGGTGTCAGGTCTCGCTACGAAACTCCTTGCCAGAGAGGGTGTTGAGACAGTAGGGGTTGTCGGCTCAGGTCAGCAGGCAGAGACTCAGCTCGAGGCAGTCTGCGCAGTACGCCCCATTCGATCGGTCAATGTGTACAGCCGGAGTTTTCCAAATGCTCAGAGATTTGCATTTGATATGTCAAAGAAGCTCGGCATCGAAGTAAAACCGAAGCAAGACAGAAAGGAAGCTCTTTGTGACGCCGGCGTCGTGATAGTTGCCACAAATTCCGCCGTCCCGGTCGTCTCATGGTCGGAAATACCCCCTGGCGCTCACGTTAACAGCATAGGAACGCTGCCTGAAAGGAGAGAACTCGATGTAGAAACCGTGTGCAATTCTGGGCTCTACGTTGATTCGAAAGAGGGTGTGCTGAAGGAGGCGGGTGACATTATGTACGCCATAAGCTCCGGTAGAATTTCAGCAAGTCACATCAAAGGCGATCTTTCGGATCTGGTACTGGGCAGAGTTGGTGGACGAAACAAAGACAGTGACCCGACTCTTGTGACTTTGTTCAAGTCAGTTGGATTCGCACTCCAGGACGTATATGCCAGCAGTTACGTGTTCGATAAATTTGCCTCACGTGAACAAAGAGAGAGAAGCAAGTAACGCAAATAGAATTCGATTCTCTCTCTCTACTTTCGCCCTTCTAAATTATGAATATGCATCCTTCATCAAAATCAAGTTTGGTTACAAGATCTGAGTAGCCGACCCTGATTTTCCCCTTAGGTATCTCCTTCATTGGAAAAGAGAGTGATTCGCCAGGTTCGATTCGGGTAGACAGACTTTGCCCTGCGAAGTTGTTCAGGAGTGCGCTGTTTGTTCCCACGTTCAAGAGCCAAATACTTTCGGCATCCGGATACGACACCACGAATGCTCCATTCGTTGCTCTTTTGGGATCATCGACAGGAAAATAATCTATGTATCCGCGGGCTAGGTCTGAGTCTCCCTCGAGCTCAATGAACTCGCCGTGCAAGACATCGGCTTGGTCCTGCTTTTTCATCGATTCACCGTCCATCCCTTGAAGCGATAGTATGACTGACTCTGTCCTTACAGCACCTTCGATAGAGAACTTCAACATCGCGTCGATTCTCTTCATCAGTACATGCCTCTCATCCCTGAGGCTCAGCGCTAACTTTGATTGCTCCAAGAGTGCTATTGCATTCTTGTACGCTTGGAACTTGTCATCGATTTGTTCGTCAAGCTCAGAGGCAACCTCAAGTGTAACGCAAGCCGACACGTAAGAAGAGAGGAAGCCAAAGTGGATTGTCGCCCTCAAGATCTCATTCGCCTCCGCGAATTTGGCTAGCGAGGCGTCATAGTCCATTGCTTCCGCCCTCAGTGCTCTGGCCTTCTCTATCCGCGCAAAGGCGTCCATCAGTGTGGAATATTCGAATAACGCGCGGCTGACGCGTGGCAGTTTCTGTCCCGATTCGAAAAAAAGGGCAGCCGCTCGCGCAAACTCTTCGGCTGCCTCCTTGACGCACTTCTCGCGATCGAGTCGGAGCGAAGAAGCCCAAGCTTCAAACGGAATCCGCGTGTCCTCTTTCTTGTTCGACAACTCAACAAACGTTTACCAGCCGTATTTCAAAGTCTTGTGATTGACGCCCCTCTTTCCGTACGCTCGACTTGCTCCCTTATTCGATATCGTTTGATATGGAGATCATTTCAGGCTTTGCCATCCGAAAAGAAGTAGAGTGGAGAGGGCTTTTTCTCTTAATGTAAGGGGTAAAATCTGCACGAGTTAGAATGGTACCGTCAAGATAAGGCTGATGGCACTCTCTCCTTGAATGTCTCATGAGGTCTTATGTGATTGTACCAGTACGCGAATAGATGCAGGAATTTGGATATGCGCTCAATAGATCTTTCCTCATCGCG
>Ga0209061_1004013_pt1 | contig 14843 bp, 15 predicted proteins | sample Coa_R1_10_FD_187157 | JGI IMG/M metagenome (GOLD analysis project Ga0209061, IMG submission 187157) | Surface soil microbial communities from Centralia Pennsylvania, which are recovering from an underground coalmine fire - Coalmine... | ecosystem: Environmental > Terrestrial > Soil >...
TACGCAATGAGCGAATGCTCCCAGACTCACCCCCCACTCTACCAGGTAGCAGAGGAGCACTCGGTGGCCTGCTATCTGAGTAAAGCGGGGGTGCTCGCAAAGTGAACCCACAACTCGCTTACACGTCTTGTTTTATAGACTTCTAAAAACCCGCCATTCAGGGCTGGGCGGCTCACTTGGAGTAAGGAGCTTTGATGTGTCTACTATTCTTCCACTTTTTCTCGGATGAGTATGTGTGGCCTTACCTTTACATCCAGCATCTCCCTTAGGCCGTCGCCTAGAAGGCTGAAGAAGAGGACTATCAGGAATACCACGAATGCTGGTAGAAGCGCCTCCCATGGATATGTGTATAGGTTGAGGCCGATGGATGCCACCATTGATCCGAGTTCTGGTCGTGTTGGGGGTATTAGGCCTAGGTATCCGAGGGTTGAGAGGGATAGTAGCGCGGTTCCCACATCCATCGTGGCGTATACGAGCACTGAGGGTAGGACGTTAGGTATTATACCTCTCAAAAGTATGTATGTGAAGCGGGTGTTGAGCGCTTTTGATGCGGCTATGAAGTCTTGGCTCACCACCTCTAGAGCCCTACCACGCACTAGCCTGACGTATGGAGGCCACCAAACGAAGAGCACCGCGAGTGTCGCGTTGATGAGGCTTGGACCGAGGGTTGCCGCGACCGCGAGTGCCATAATTATACCTGGGAAGGCGAGGAAGATATCCGTTATACGCGCGATGGCCTCATCGAGCACTCCTCTGAAGTAGGCTGCAACGGAGCCGAGTAGGAGACCTATCAGCGCTGACAAGCACACTATTATGAGTGGGAGACCCATGTCTATTGGTATGGCGGCTAGTACGCGGGAGAAGATATCCTGGCCCTCAAAGTTTGTGCCGAAAAGGTGGGTTGGGCTGGGGGGCAGATTAGCCTGCAATAGGTTTATGGCTGATGGATCATAGGGTGTGAGTCTGCCGAAGCTAACCCCTTCAACGAGCGCCAAACCCAAGAAGCCCACCACACCTACAAGTCCCACCGCGGTGAGCTTGTTCTCGAGAAGTAGCTCCCTTAATAGTTTCACAGCGCCCTCCCTGCTGCTACTCAACGGCCACCACCAAGCCTTATGCGGGGGTCCAGCACAGAGTAGAGTAAGTCGGCAACCAGGTTCGCTATTATAACACCCACCGTGAACACCAAAACCACGGGTATAAGCACCGGGTAATTGTCAGCGGCGATAGCCGAGTACGCGAATTGGCCGATGCCGGGCCAGCCAAATATCTGTTCAACCACAACCGTCCCCGAAAGTAGCCAGCCGAACATGACGGCGCCGAGGGTGTTCACATCTATGAGTCCATTGCGGAGTATGTGTCGAACCCTTATGCTCCTCATGGGTAGACCCTTAGCGGCGGCGGATTTAACGTGTGGACTCCACCTAGCCTCAAGTATGGAGGATCTGGCAACACGCGTTATTATGCCGAAGTTTAGGAAGGCGAGTGTGAGGGCTGGTAGGGTGAGGTGGTAGATGCCTGAAGAGAAGTCAGCCCAGTTTCCCGAAATGAGAGAATCCAATACGAAGATGCCGGTCACCTTGGGTGGCGGGGTGAGTGTGGGGGAGTACATTCCCCCCGAAGGGAAGAGTTTGAGGTATGTTGCGAAGCCTAGAACCGCTAGCATAGCCCCCAAATATGTTGGTGTAGCCCATGACGCCAAGTAGAAGACCCTAATGGCCGCGTCCCGGTACCCCCCAAAGTTGATGGCGGATATATAACCCAAGAAGACGCCTAATACGACTATTATCACTAGGGACGCTAACACCAATTCAAGCGTGTTGGGTAGGTAGTAGCCTATTTCCCCGGCTATGGATTTACCCGTCAGGGGGTCTATGCCGAAGTTACCCGTCAGGTAGTCCTTGACGAAATAGTAGAACTGAGTGGGGTAGGGTTGGTTGAGGTGGTATCTCACCTCGACCGCATATATGGTGGATGGCTTGGCTTTCGGCCCAGCCCAGAGCCTAGCTGGGTCAGGTGAAAGTGCGTGTGAAACCAAGAAGACAATTATGAACACGCCGATGAGCGCGAAAATTGAGGATGCCACGCGTTTAAGGAGAAAAAGGGTTAATTCTTGGGTGGTGGTCACACCTCTCACCTGGCTACGTGTAGTGCACTGTGTTGTAGAACATGAAGTACCCCATACCCGAACCAGCTGGGTTGGGTATCATCCCCGTTACATCATCAGCGTGGATCGCGAGGAAGTAGGGTGTGAAAAGCCATATCAGAATGTACTGGTCATACATCGCCCTAGTGATGTTAGCGAAGGCCTGGGCTATGGTCTGATTGTTAAACGATGTCGCAGCCTCAACAGCCCAGTTCATAATCGTGGAGTTAAGATAGGCCGAGGTGCTCACATACCCATTCTCCGTTATGGCCTCAACATAGTCTATGCTCGCCGTATAATCCTCACTATAGAAGGCGATACCCATCGGGTATTGGGTTGAGTTACCCACAGTGTACATTAAGCCAGAATACTGCTGGAAGGTTAATGGTGTAGCGGTTGCCGGTATACCTATCGCGTTAAGCTCTGCCTGTATTATCTGCGCAGCCTCTGTTTCAGTCGTCGAATCAGAGGTATACAGGAGGTTGAAGGATGGGAACTGCTGACCGTTGGGGTTAATAACCGTACCGTTGGGTAGGGTCGCCCTGTAACCCGCTTGGGCGAGTAGCTCCGCCGCCTTCGTAGCGTTGTATTGGTAGGGTTGGAGACCAGCCGTGGCCTGTGTGTAGAATGGGAAGCCTGGGGGAACCGGGCCAATATACTGCACGCCAAGCCCACCCAGAACGTCTTTTATCAAGCCTTGGTAGTCGATAGCGTAGGAGACGGCCTCCCTCACCAGTATGTTCTGGAAGGGGGCGAATCCCTGATCCATGTAAAGATAGTATATGTCTTCGGAGGAGCCGAATGCGATGGGTAGCTTAGTAACGTTAATGCCCGGGATACCTTCGAGTGTGCTGTAGTCCTGCACTGGCGCCTCAATCATCTGTGCAACACCTGACTTGAGGTCGGCTATACGCGCGGTGGTGGGCTTATAGTAAATCGTTATGGTGTTTATTATGGCGGGCTGAATCGCATAGTTAAGCTGTGAAGCAGATAAGTTATCAGCCCAATAGTTGGGGTTCTTAACCAGGGTTATACTTTGCCCAGGGATCCATGATTTAAGCATGTAGAAGCCGGTGCCAACCATGTTTGAGAACATCCATGAGTTTGTCTGGTTGGCCACGACGCCACCATTGGCTTCGACGACCGCTGGGTCCACCGCGTACGCCATGGGTGTCGTGAGTGTGGCTAGGAAGGCGTTGTAGGGTGAGTAGCCGTTATAGCCGTAGCCTAAGTGGAATACTATCTCGTAGGGGCCGACGACTTGGACTGACTGGTAGGGGTACTCCATGACGCTGAGGTTTTGGGGTGATGGGTCGAAGTAGTTTATTGAGTTCAGCGTCGAAGCGTTGACTGTGAAATTAACTCCATTGGTGTACGCCAGATTCTGTCCGAGTATGAAGGAAGGCGCCTGATTCATTATGAGTGTCCTATAGATCGAGAACCACTCAACATACGCGTTAAACGGGTCCCCGTTACTAAAGTGCACCCCCTTTCTAAGATAGAAGGTGTAGGTCATACCGTTGGGTGAAACACTCCAGTTCTGCGCTAGAACCCCCACATAGGATGTAACCGATGTACCGTTCGGAGCGACAAGACCCTGATACACCTGCTCCACAACCTCCCATCCTGGTGTCTCATAAGTGACGGCTGGGTCGAGCGAATCGGGCTGTTCGCCCTCTTCAACAACCAGTGAGGACTGATTAGTTGGTGGAGGAGACACCGATGTGGATGTCTGAATCGAGGAGGATGTTGACGACTGCGTGCTCACAGGGGAAATCTGTGTAGTCGTTGACGTTGAAGTAGGTGTGGTTCTTCTAGTGATGGTCACTCCAACTATGGCGGCCACAACAATTATGACCACCACCAAGCCCACAACCAGTGCCCTGCTTATACCATTTTTTGGGCTCATTGCTTGCGTAACACACGCGCGCTCATATAAAGTTTTTTAAGGATGTGTATCTTAAATTAGATAAAAACAATTAAAAACTGTCTTTGTGAATCATTTGTTTTATTATCTATATTACTATTCATTATGGGTTCGGGGTGTTCTGTTCTGTTTGCGCATACGTGGCTTCTTCTGACGCCGGGATATCACTCTCAGCCTGCATAGGACAAAATAGCCCTCTTTTATATCGAATATCTCCCTCACTTCATCTGGTATCGTTATCCTCCCACCCTGTATTACCTCAGCGATGAAGGGGATCTCCTCTGGTATATCTGACAACTAATTATCGTCTAATAAGCAAATGGTGGATATATATTAGACTATTCCCAAAGAAGCTTAATATCCAGAAACACTAGCGAGTCCGGCTTCCCTCGACTGCGAGTTTAACGCTGCCCTCGAATCGCCCATTAATCAGGAGTGGGGGAGCCTGCTTGGAAAGCTGGTCGAGCACATCCCTCCTAAGGCTACTAGGCAGAGTCTCGGGTAAATAAACCCCGCCCCGAAGCGAGTCCGCGTGGGTTAGCACAGTCTTTGTTATAAGCGAGCATGTGGCGCCCACAACATAGGAGTCATCTGTAGCCATTGGGTAGCTTTTTACTACATCCAGAATATTCGGGTCGTTCACCCACAGCACAACCCTGGCATCAGACCCCGACTTTTCGCCTTCCACCTCCACGACGCTCACACCCTGCGACCCCCTGATAGCGCCTTTCTCTATCATTTTTAGTAGCTCTTCCTGAGTTGGTGGCTGGGGTAGTAGGGAGGCAAGAAGGTCGATCGTGTTGGGTTCACTCGAAGCCTGAGGTGTATCCCTCTGCCTTAAGAGGCCAAGGTCGTATAGAGCCTTCATATTCTCCAGTCCACCCATCTTTAGGTCAAAATTCATGAGACCCCTATTCCTTAAACTCCAGTTAAACATGTAGGCCTCTTCATGCTCGTGTAACCAAACACGCCTCTTTCCTACAGGTTGTGGAAAGGAGTATTCTTCTTCGCCTCCGAAGGGTGGGGCACGCACAAGCCTACCATCCGAGATGTACGCTGGCGGAATAGAGCAGTCCTCCAAAAGGGTTTTTGGAGACCAAGTCATTAGGGGCTCGGAGGACTCAACCTCCCCGAAGAGCCTGATCTTCACGCTCACAACACTATCAAGCATCTCTGCGGCTTCCGCCACTAGCAGGTTGGTGAGTCCAGGAGACTTACCGGAACCTATAATACCCACTAGGTGGCCACGTTCGAAATCCCCAGACAACTGGAGTTGCTTCTCCAAGTTGTCATAGGGAGGCCCAAAGGCCATGTCCACATAGTGCACACCCGCCTTGACAGAGGCCTCCATTAAGCCAATGTTGAAGCGGGGTATCACCGCGTTTATCAACACATCATAGCCCATCACCTTATGGGCGACGCTATCCTTATCAGCCGCATTGAGAGTCTCCACCCGAGCGATTTTATCTGTTCTGACACCCGACTCGCTAAGTGAGTCAATATGGGTTCGACACACCTGAGGCCTAATATCGAAAAGAGCGATTTCCTCAAAAGCCGGATCACGTGAAAAAAACGCTGATATAACCCTTCCCTGCGCGCCGCAGCCAACTATAGCTGCACGAAAACCCAACGTCTCACTCTCTATTTCTAATAGTATTTATTGTACTACTATATAAGTTTTTGTACGTTGTCCTACAAATACCGCACCGATAGTACAATCCGCCACCCTCTACACGATTTAAGTTAGAGGTTTTTCATAATATTGGAAGCATCATAGAAAAACATCCAGTACCTAATCAAGTGGAGATAGCCGGTATTCTACATATCACCTAGGTTTGTCTATGTTGGTATCCACTAGTTACAACTGGAAGCCTCACATTTCAGAGGGGAAAAAAGTCAGCTAAGTGTACTACGCAGCGGAGCGTGTGTGGCTGATAAGAGCAACGGTTGCTTTGGTGGGCCGTTTGGTTTAAACCAGACCCAACAACATTGTATTTTGCGTAGCTTTGCAGTTTGACCTATACTCAGCATACGGTGTATCCATACTTTACCCAGCGAGTTGGCGTGTGGAGCTCAACCCCTCCTCCAAGAAGCAGGAGGGGGATGTGGTGTTCCATTCTCCAGAGAAGGATAAGCTCTATGTTTCGTGGGGACCGCTCGAGAAGGCTAGGAATAAATTTGAAGGTGTGGCGAAACACGCCGAGTACAGTGTGGAAAGGATAAAGCGTAGTAGGGATGTTAGTGGATTTGAAGTATCTGAAACCACACATTTAAGCGTGAATGGTCACGAGGCGATTTTCACGGTGGTCAAATTCGGCGTTTCACCCCCAGGTATGTTGGGCTTTAAGGGTAGACCCAGCCCTAAACGGGTCTACTCGATGCACCTCTACTGCGAGCAGTCATCCAGATACCTAGTTGTCTACACCCTCTGCAGTGAAGAGGCAAGCGAGCAGGCACTCGACGTCACAAAGAAATGCGTAGACTCCCTTAAATGCCACAATGATGTTATAGACTTGTAGCGTAAAAAGAAACAAATTTAAACGACGAGCACATATAACCTCCACTTGTCTACTTATTAATGTGTTATAAAGACCTTTTTCTCTAGGTACATGTAATGTTTAAATAAATCTTAGTGTGTTCTAGTTTGGATATGGGTAAAACAAGGTTCCTTATCGTTTCTGACCTCCACGGCTCTGATATTGTGCTCAACAAGACGGTTAACGCGGCCAAGTTTTACGGCATACGTAACGTGGTTATCGCGGGCGACCTTACGGGTAAGCTGCTCGTGCCCATCATAAAGCTTCAGGGTGAGAAGTACAGCCTCAACTTGTTCGGTGAAAACAGAGTAGTGGAGGGTTCAAAACTAGAAGAGGTTAAAAAGCAGATTAGGGGTAGTGGCTACTATTATAAGATACTCAGCGAAGACGAGTATGTATCCATGGAGGGGAATAAGGAGAAGATTAAGGCGGCTTTCCTCGACGAGATGAAGAAGGGGTTGGACGAGTTCTTCGCGAAAGCCCACGAAAGGCTGAGACCTATCGGAGCCAAGCTCTACTTGATACCTGGAAACGATGACTACGAAGAGGTTGCGGATTACATACAGCACTATAGGACTGAGACCGTTGTGCCATTCGAGCAGAGTATCGTTGAGTTTGACGGCGAATACGAGCTAGCTGGCTACGGCTACAGTAACCCCACCCCATGGCACACGCCTAGAGAAAAACCCGAGGAGCAGATATATGAGGACGTCAAAAAAATCATGGAGAAGTCTGATCCAAAGAGGACAATACTGGTGGCCCATGTGCCACCCATAGACACCAAGATAGATAAGGCGCCAAAGCTAACAGCCGACCTAAAACCAGAGTTGGTTGGAGGCGAGTACCAAATGGTCTCCGTTGGGAGCACCGCTATGAGGAGGATCATAGAGGAGTATAACCCCCTCCTAGGCCTCCACGGCCACATACACGAGTCTGGTGGGATCGACTATGTAAAGAACGGCTCGGGTAAGACCCCCGTGTTCAACCCGGGCAGCGACTACAGCGCTGGAATACTACGAGGCCTCATACTAGAAGTGGACGGTGGAAAAGTCAAGAACTATCTGTTCACAAGAGGCTAAACCCAGACAACCCCCAAATACAATCTATCGCTTAGAAATAATACTTTTTGGAGATGAATAATCATTAATTCATCTTTAGCAAATCAATATAAAACTGGGAATGAGATAACTGAGATTAGGTGGATAACTAAAATTTGGTTTTGAGGCAAACTTATTACGTTGATTCACGGTTTAATTTCGGTGACAAGGGCTGGCCGACGCTGATAGAGTAGTTGACGCTGAAAGAGTTGATGTGATATGTGTTGACTCACCAAAGGACGTGCAGAGGCTTAAACTGATAGCTGAAGAATTGGATAACGACACTGGAAGAGACGTATACCTCGCCTTCTATTCTGGCCTTGAGACCGTGTCTCAGGTAGCTGAGCAGCTCGGCCTCACAATGCAGCTTGTATCATACCACGTCGAGAAGCTTTTGCTCGCCGGCTTAATCAGGGAGAAGAATGAGTCGATTTGGATAAGCGTCAAAGGCAAGAGTGTTAAGCATTATGAGCCGTCGAAGGCCGCACTCCTAATTCTCCCCTCACTGCAGTATCTTAAAAAGAGGAAGGATATAGCAGCCAGCACCAAGAACTCCCTTCTAAGAGCCCTAAGCCGGATACTACCTGAAGTGCTGGTACCAATAGCCGCCTTCCTCGCGGTTTTCTACTCACCCAGACTCGTTTCGGCCGCCAGAGCCGTTGCCACCTACGTGGGAAGCCTCGCAAGAGCGACTACGGTAACGCCCAGCCAGAAACTTGCAACAACCATTCCCACAGCCACCTCTAACTCATCAGTTCCACCACCAGTTCCGCCATCAATGTCTTCTATAGTGGCGAGTGTAACCGCAAATATTAATTCATTGTCCTCACAGCTGTCGAGTGTAAACCTATATTTTCAGGCGCTTTCACCTGCTCACTATGGATTGGGCACTATAGTGATCGCTATACTCGCAGCATTAATGGTTTGGTTGGGAGTCCACACATTGCGTAGAAGAAGTTAACCCAAAGCTCAAGCCATAGTAAGTATTACCCGTCGACCCTGATCTGGATGCGACGCTTCTCTCGTTAGGTAAGCTTATTTTGTTGGTTACTGTTTTGTGCTTATATGGATGTCTATTTCGGACATAGGAAGGATGTGGAAGCACAGCCTGTCTCTGTGAGTGGCTCTAAGGATGCGTTTATCCAGTGGCTCACCACTAGAGAGCTGGGTTCTTCGAGGTATGCGTTGAGAAAATTCACGATTAAGCCTGGAGGCCTAATAGCCATGCATACTCATAAGTATGAGGAAACATTGTATATACTTTCGGGTAGGGGCACGGTGTGCGCTGGGAAATCCAAGAGAACGGTTGGCCCAGACGAATACGTGTATATAGGTGGAAGCGTACCGCATGCTCTTATGAATGAGTCAGAAAGAGACTTTGAATTCCTATGTATAATCCCATATATCGATGACATGGGGATAGAGAGCTTGCAGACGACGTGCTAACTGTTCGAAAAGCAACTGGGTTAAGTGAGCTACTCGGTTAACCCCGTCCCTCTTTGAGCAAACTAGGCTTATGGGGAAGTCGTTTGTGGCCAATATAGTTTGCCCTTAACCCATTTAGCTTAGAGTTGGCTAGAGGAGGTTACGGTGACCCCAGTGATGGGTGGGGGTGGAGTCTGCTTGGTCACTGAGGCTGGAAGCTCCATTCTCCCTAGGGTGGGTTGGCTCACCCTAACATGATGGTAGTTGTTTGAGTAAGCGTTAAAGCTTTGATGAATACAACCATCAATTGTTGGCTTTGAGTGATGTATTTGTAGCTCACTACTCTGAGATATCTCTGCGGGGTGCTAATAGGGGTAAGTATGTGGGGTTACTGATTAGGAACATTAGGACCATGTTGGGTGCCCTCGCACCTAGGATAACCCATGTAGATGCGAGGCTCATCGGTGAGGTTTCGGAGGACGCTTGGGATGAGTTGGATCGTAAGCTTGGGAGGGTTTTCGGTGTGGCTTGGTACACTAAGGCCACGTTTTTACCCCACGACTATGATGCCCTAAAACATAGGTGTGTGGAGATCGCGTTGGATGCGAAGCGTAATGGTGCGCGCACCTTTGGTATACGTGTGCGGAGGGCTGGCGAGTATTGGGGTGCAAGCTCGCTTGAGCTCGCGCGGGCGCTCGGAGCCGACGTTAAGGAGCTAAGTGGATTGGATGTGAACCTCGAGCAGCCTGAACTAGAGCTCTTTATAGATGTTGTGAAGAGCGGTGTGCTTGTGTACACCTTTAAGCGTAGGGGTCCAGGGGGCCTCCCTCTTGGATCCTCTGGTAGTGTTGTTCACCTGCTTTCAGGTGGTGTTGACTCCGCTGTGGCCGCCTGGCTACTTATGAAGAGGGGTGTCACACCGATTTACCTGCACTTCTATGCTTATCCCACACTGGACTACGTTCTCGATTCTAAGGTTGTCCGAGTGGTCCAAGCGCTCTCGGAGTACTCTGGGAGTAGCACGCTTATCGCCATACCTTTCACGAAGTATCAGCTTGCCTCAATTAGGCTAGGCGAAAGGGTTGAGCCGGTGCTTTTCCGGTACTTTATGAGGAGGTTCGCTGAGAGGATCGCCTTAGCTGTGGGCGCCTATGCAGTGTCCTTCGGTGACACCATAGGACAAGTCGCATCGCAGACGCTCGAAAACATAGCCGCAGTGGACCAAGGTTCACAGCTACCAGTGTTCCGACCACTACTCACATATAATAAGCAGGAGACTGTTGACCTCGCAAAGAAGCTAGGCCTCTATGAGGCAGCCGTATTACCATACAAAGACTGCTGCGCTATGGTGTCAACACACCCCAACACCAGGGTGGCCAAAGAGAGGGTGAGGGAGGCATATGACAAGTTAAACCTTGACAGCTTAATAGAGGAATTACAGGGTAGCTCGCACGTGATAGTGATAGGGCCAGATAAGTCTATCCATGAGCAACTAGGATTCAGGGAATGGGTTAAAACAAAAACTAAGCTCATAAACCACCGTTGAGGTGGGCTGATGCTTTACCCTTGGGAGGAAAGCTGGGTAGCAAAACAATTATATTCATCGCATAGGTTGTCCATATGATGAAGATATTAGTGATGGGGGTCACGGGCTTCATAGGCTCTAGGGCGGCCAGACAACTCGTGGGCGACGGCCACGAGGTGTACGGTTTTTTAAGGAGTAATGGTGGGGCAAAGCTTGAAGGGTTAGCTGGAACCGTGCGTGGGGACTTGTTAGACCCGCGTAGTGTTGAGGAGGCGATTAACACGGTTAAGCCTGAGGGGGTGTTGTTCGCCGCGGGTGAAAGGTATCCCTCGGGTAGGGTTGGCAAGAGCTATCTTGAACTTATGCAGAAGTCACGTGTGGAGGGTTCAAGGAACACCCTCGAAGCCATCGTGAAGCTTGGGTTGGACACATGCTTTGTGAGTGTTAGCGGCGCGCTAGCCTACAAACGTCACGAAGCATATAAGGGTGAAATCAGAGCCTCACTCAGCAGAGAGATAGACGAAATAGATGGGTCCACGTGGTTCGGCGACACGCTTCTAAAATGGGAGGGCGTCATCCAGAGCTACGTCAACAAGGGTGTCAACGCCTCGATTCTAAGGTTGGGCGCCGTGTACGGCTGGGGTGGTGTTTGGAGGGAGAGATTCTTCGAGCCCATGCTACATCACTCCAGAACATTTGTGCCCGGTAACGGCAGGATAAGCGTGAGCTTCGTGCACGTCGACGACGTTGCTAGGGCTATCTCATATATTTATAAGAGGTGTTCACCAGGCGAGGTGTATAATGTAGTGGATGACGAGCCCGTCGAGCTCAGAGTCTTCTTGGAGGAAGCCGCTAAAACATTCGGCGCCCCACTCCCACTCTATGTGCCGCTTATACTAGCTAGGATAAGATTTGGAGCCGCGTACAGACTCATCGCACCCTCATTCACCCTGAGCCAAGCGGTTTCTAACGAGAAGATTAAGAAACTGGGATTCGAATTCAGATACCCCACATATAGGGAGGGATTACAGCAGGTCAAAAAGGAAGCCGAGAAGGAAGTAGGAGCTGACAGGGAAATACAGGAGAAACAAGCGGTTCAAGCATGAGGCGAAGAGGTGGGAGTGGATTATAACGTGGATAAGTATTTGACGACAAAGTATTTGATTGCACAGCTTCTGGTGCTCATGCTCCACCCCAGTGTTTGGTGAATGGGTAAACCTGCTTGATTCGGTACGTGGACGCCCACACGCATGTTGGCATATCAGATATGCCAGAGCATTGCCGCGAGTATATGCGTAGAATCGGGCTAGCCTCGAATGTTTGGCCTCCCGCTGAAAAGATGCGTGAATCATTCTCTAACGACTCTGTTGAATGCTTAAACGTGGTGTTAATACCCTCATATCCCTGCGGCAACAATTTGAGGGTTGAGGGAGTATACCAGCAGGCAGAGTACGCCAAGGGTATGCGTGACTTCTACTATCTATTTGGAGGCGTGAACCCCACCTGTGAATTCGATGTTAGAAGCGAGCTCGAACAGCAATACTCCAAGCTTGAAATCGTGGGTGTAAAGCTCCACCCCGTTCACCACCACTTCAAACCCAACGATTATTTGGAGAAACCCGGCAGCCAGCTTCTAAGAGTGTACGAATTCGCCGAAGACCATAACTTACCCGTGATGTTCCACACGGGTACCAGTGTGGGTGTCGGTTCGAGAAACAAGTTCGGCGACCCAATATATATCGATGATGTAGCTGTGGATTTCCCCCGGCTTAGAATAATAATATCACATGCGGGTCGACCCATCTGGTTCCAGACAGCCTTTACATTATGCAGAATCCACGCGAATGTCTATCTCGAGCTCTCCGGTATACCTCCGAAACGCTTGAAGGAGTATCTCCCAAGATTAGGTGAGCTCTCTGGTAAAGCGATCTATGGAAGCGACTATCCTAATTTCATGGGGCAGACACCATGCGGAAGCGCCCAAGAATTCGCTGAGGAGGTTGACGGTGACAACGGTATTATGCGTGAGAATATACTTAACCTGATACCTCGAGTTTAAACCTCGCGCGGAACCACGTGGGCTAACATGTTTGGGGTAGCCTAGATTCGCCTCCAGAGGGCTGCTCTGTAAAGCTTTTGTGGATGTGGGCTCATCATTGAATTGGATATGGCGAGAGTTAATATAGCGGTTGATGCTGGTCTTGCTCAAGACCTAACAGAAGAGGCCCGTAAGCAGAACAAGACGCTGTATGCGATTGCAAACGAGGCTATACAGACATATCTCCATGTGTCACGTATGGGTAAGAGCCCTGAGCAGATCTTCAAGATTATACAGGGCTTCGATTTTTTGAAGGCGATTTCAGCCGTCCCAATACCCGAAACATTGCTTGACAGGTTGTTGCAGGTTGCCTTCAAGAGTTCAAAGGAGGAGGTGCTACGCGCATGGTACGAGGAGGGAAGAGTCTTTGGGGAGCTCCTAAAATCTGAGGCTGAAAAAATAGATTCGCTGGGTGAGTTTGTTAAGCGATTCAGGGAGCTGTTACCGATAAGCATGGTCGACTTAAATATAGAGGATGATAAGGTTCAGGTGATCATGACCGGGACAGGTTACAGCTTCGAAAGCGCCGTCTGCACATCTGAGGGTCTTAAAGGATTCCTGGAGGCATTTGGCTTAAAATTCGTGAACGCGGAGACCGCAAGTGGATTTGTTAAAGTGGAAGCGAGGATACCGTAGTAATACACATAGTTTAACCACCCGAACAGTGGTTATTTTTACTAGTCCGCTGGATCTCACACCAAATTACCAATCGACACAAGCCTGCATGAGTATCGGTTTAGGCTCGAACCCTGCTTTGGCTTCGTAAAAGAATTCTTTTCCACACCACATCGTACACCATAAGTGCTAAGCCCGCTGAGTAGATTGTGACAATCACGTTGAAGATCGCTATGGGTAAGAGTAGTGGTACCACCTCTTTAGCCGGGAAGGAGAAGCCGAAGGGTATGGGTAGCTGTATGAATACATAGTTGAAGCCAGCCATTACGGCGGCACGTAAAGCTGAGCTCGCACCCACCCCTATAGGTTTAGAGTATTTGGGTATTCCAGCTGTGAGCCTTAGCCCCACGAGTGTTGTGAGTACAGCTACGAGGTTGTATACTGGGGCGAATAGTATTGTGGTGGGGTGTGTTTGGATAACCGCGTATACCACAACCTCCGTTAGGAGGGCCGTTCTAAAACCGAAGAAGTAGAATGCGAAGTACACCGGTATTTCCCACAGCTCGAACTTGAGGAACGGTAGAAGGGGAAAAGATATCTCTGGGGCACCTGGTGCGGCGAGAAGTATGGCTATTGGTGCAATCGCCGCCGTTGAAGCAACGATCCTGCTTAGTCGAACACTGCTCTTTTTACTCAACACACCTACTACTAAAACCAAAAACCTATAAGCATTGACACAAAATTTATTGTGGAATATTTTCCCGCTTAACCTATCCCCACATCATGATCTGGCTGAACGAAACCCAGTTTAGATGGGTTAGCCGGCTGCGGAAAACCCATCAGACGGCCTTTACACCACTCCATGTCACGGTGGACACGCTCCGCGTGTAATGTGGCTCTTTGGTGAAAAGCAATATTGAAGCCAACAAGGCTTATAACGCTTGGCCAATGTAAAAATTATGGCTCAAGTTTTGATTTCAAAAACCAATACATCGGAAGAAGGGGGAGTCTACAAGAAGATACTTGTAGCCGTCGATGGCTCCGAGAATTCACGTAAAGCCGCTAAGACCGCCATCTGGCTCTCAAGGATTACTGGTGCTAAACTCATCATCCTAGCAGTGGTACAGGTACCAATCCTACTAGATCAGGGGATACCGGGTGGCAGCTCGTACGGTATAGGTGAATACCTAGCTCAAACAAAGAAATACTTGGAGAAGGTTGTTGCGGATATATCCGAGGAAGCGGTAAATCAGGGAGTCGAAGCTGAGCGTGTGGTGATAGACGGTGTAGCTTCAGTCGTGCAGGCCATAGTCGATTACGCGGCAGAGAACAAAGTAGACCTTATTGTTGTTGGCACGAGGGGCCTCGGCGGATTCAAAAAGTTAGTATTAGGAAGCGTATCAAGTGGACTAGTAGCACACGCACCCTGCGCGGTGCTCGTAGTAAGATGATAGTGTACTCATCACGCGGCTT